>CDYY01034206.1_pt1 | contig 117813 bp, 112 predicted proteins | sample 480691 | NCBI WGS metagenome assembly CDYY01 (sample SAMEA3182107, study PRJEB8094) | gut metagenome | biome: human; feature: gut; material: Stool; isolation source: human stools | place: Canada | collected 2013-02-25
AGCCAGGATTTTGCCTAAAAGTCGGGTAGAGAGCGTCTTTGTTTTCTGAGTTTTCGGATCATATCCAGTCACACGTTCGTATACGTAGACGTCGCCATTCGAGCGGGTTTCGCGGCGAATGCCGACATGCGTTTTTCCAGTGAGAGGGCGTCCCATGAGTATCTCCAATAATGCCCTTATATTCTATCATACGTACACTATTGAAAGCAAGAAAAAGTCCGTGTATTTCACGGACTTTTCTATCAAAACGTCATTTTCACTTGAGTATCGTGACGGTTTTGAACGACTTTTAGGATAACAATAGTTGCCGAATGTGCGTCAGCGATGCTACGGATGATGCCCAGCCCCAACCCTAGTCCGCCGGAGGTCGAGTCACTAGCCTGAGTGAGACGCGCAAACGCTTCATCATCCAGTTTTGGACCGTTGTCTGCCACACAGAGACGATAGTTGCCGTTAACCAGAGTAACAGACACCCAAATCATCCCATCAACACGGCTCGAGACTGCATGAGCCGCGTTCTTGAGGAGATTAAGCAATAGGATTTCAAGCTCTAATTCATCACCCTGAATGAAGGCATTGGAGGCTAAATGCTCAACTCGCACAAGAGGCGAGAGGTCAGAATAGTGCGAGAGACTCATCAAGGCTTTTTGGACGATCCCATCGAGCATGCAAGGTGCGTGATGAGCATCCGGGCGTTTCACGTATGAGCGCACACGATCAATGATCGCTGAAATGCGGAAGGCCTCACGTTCGATGCTTTCTGCAGTTTCATCGAGTTGGTCATCGTCGACGCAGAGTACTTCAAACCTCAACTTCGTCACAGCGATGTAATTCACGATTGCCGCCACGGGCTGCTTAAGTTCATGAGCGATCATGGAAGACATCTGTGCAGCGATTGTATTTCTTTCCATCCTATTGATGCGCTTGGCCATCGCCGCTTCCCGACTTGCAATTGCCTCCTTCTCAGCAATCGTTACCTTCAAGTCTCGAGTACGACGATTCACCAACCAGCTAAGCCGCACTTCATTGAGAAGCAACAAGCCAATTCCCAATATGCCGAGTGCGATCTCACGACTGAAGCGATGAATGAATTCCTTAAGTGTCCATTCTGGCGGGGCCCATGGCCCAATCTGCAGCGTGGCATAGAGCGAAGCGACTTCGTCAAACTTTCCTGCAATCTGCCAGGAAAAAGTGGGCTCTTCAGGCATCGTAAGCAACGCAATGCTCACATCCTTCAGCAATGTCGGCTGTGAAAAGTTGAGGGCGCCAAAAACAAGGTCGGGATAGAGTGACGAGGAGTGTGCGCAAGTGAGTCCATCGTAGTGATGCTCGTTGATGACACGTAATCGCCCTTCGTCCAGAAGACCTGACGCCGTTGCCTTCTCCAGCTGACAGGCACTTAGCACCCCCGCATCACTTTTACCTGAAAGCACGTTCGTAATCACGTCCGGAATTTGAAACGTCAGAAAATGCACCTCCCGAAAAAACGACTTTTCATCATATCCCTGCCGATGGATTTCTCCCTGCAATGCGAGCCAACCGCCAAGACTGTCTGGCAGGGAAGCCGCTACCGTTTTGTCTCGCAGATCTGCAAGCGAGTGAATTGTCGTATTAGTACTGGGGACAATCAGCGTCGAACCGACGGAGTGTACTGGATCAGCGGCACGATTCGTCTTGCGCACGGCGAGCGCTTGAGCACCGTAAACGTTGATGAGTTGGAGAAAGACGTCGCTTGGTGCCACGATGAAATCGGGGCGAATACGTCCTACATCCTCGATCGTACGGTAAACGGATAGCTCTAAGAGTTCAATTCGCCTGCCTGGGAGAGCCTTTTCAAGCCTCGCAATCGTCGGGTTAAGAGTCTCCGCCCTCCATCCCGGTTCATTGGTGTCCACGATGCCGACTACCACCCGTTCCTTCTCTGCGGCAAGCGCAGAGGAAACTATTAGCAACATGACGGTGAGCAGGACAATTAGCGTCTTCATAGGTTCGATTCTATGAACGCCACCTGTACTTCATCTACCTCACAAAGTAGGTGGTTCAGAATCAGAGCGACTTTTAGATTGAATGCCAACCACGAGAAGTGCTGAGCACCTCGAATTCGAGCAACCATCCGCCCAGCACAGGTTTTTCAAGGAGAAACCGCCATGTTCGATCGCCGCTCCCTCATCAAGTCCGCTGCCGGCAGCATGGCCGGAGCATTCCTTGCTCCCGCTTTTGCTTCATCCGTTCTAAGTCCTGACGATAAGCTCATGCCTGTTGATACTCGCAACGGACGAAGCGGCTGGGCCAAACCCGTCAAGCAGGTCATTCAAATCAAAAATTGCCGCATTGGTGAAGGTACGCCGAAAGTGATTGCATCTACAACGGCAAAAACGCCCGAAAGCTTTCTGAAGCTCATGAAGGAATATGCCGAGATGCCTGAACTTGACGCCATTGAGATGCGCCCTGACTACATCGGGGAGCTCTCTGGCAAGGAGTTTGCCGATCTTTCTCGAGAAGCTTACAAGCTCGCCGGCAATAAACCCGTCCTCATGACTTTCCGTGACAAAACCGAAGGTGGCGGTCGTCATGTAACCGACGACTGGTACGGTCAGTTCTACACGGAAGTACTCAACAACGGTGCCGTCGATTGGATCGACATTGAACAGTTCCGAGATATCTCCGTCTGCCGAGAAATTGTCAAACTTGCCAAAGCCAAAGGTAAAGTGGCGATGTTTTCCGACCATGAGTTCAAGTGGACCCCGTCGGAAGACGAGATCATTCGGCGTCTGCTTATGCAGGAAAAGGAAGGAAGCGACATTCTCAAACTCGCCGTCATGGCACACAACACCGGTGATGCACTGCGCCTGATGAGCGCCACCTGGAAAGTGCGAAACTACTACAGCAACAAGCCAATGCTCACGATGGCCATGGGTCGCTGGGGCGTGCTTTCTCGCGCTACAGGTGAATTTACCGGTTCGGACCTCACGTTCGCCATGGTAGGTGGCATTCCCTCTGCCCCAGGCCAGATTCCGTACAAAGACGTGAAAAAAGTCATGGACATCCTTCACGATGCGATGTACCCGAAAGGTGCCTAATCGCCTAAGGAAAGCACAAACGTCCGCCCTCAAGGGCTGATTTTTCTGAATGATCAACGCATAGGAAATCAACATATGCGCAAATTTGCTCTCTTAGCGTTAGCCTCCGCTGTCACCTTGGCTTGGGGAACCGCACAGGCATACACTCCCGGCATCTATAAGGCATCCGCTCCCGGTATGGGAGGTCCCGTTGAAGTAACCGTTGAGTTCTCAAAAGACGCTATTACCTCCATCACGGTATCCCCCAACAAAGAAACGCCGGGCATTGGTTCGACGGCTGTCGAACAACTTCCTGATGCGATTACTAAGAATCAGAGCCTTGGAGTGGACAGCATTTCCGGGGCAACTCGTACGAGCAGCGCCATCAAAGCTGCCGTTGCAGACTGCGTAAAACAAGCTGGTGGAGATCCAGATGCACTTGCGCTTGTTCCCATCAAGAAGACTGCTGGCTCCAAGAAGTCTCTTGAAACCGATCTCTTAATCGTAGGCGCCGGTGGTGCTGGTCAAGTTGCATCAATTCGTGCTTCTCAACTTGGCAAGAGAGTCATTTTGGTTGAAAAGATGCCTTTTGTCGGTGGCGCCGCAGCGATCAATGGCGGCACTGTCGTGATCCAAGGTTCCAAACTGCAAAGGGAGCTTGGAGTCCTTGACGACAGTCCTGAAATCATGCGACAAGACCTCCTAAAGAACGGTCATCAGAAAAATGATCTTGGCAAGCTCTCGCTATATGTAAACGGAATCGGTCCGACGATCGACTGGCTTCTCGACACAGGCCTGAAAATTGATACAAAAGCCGGCTTCACCAATGAAGCTGAGTACAGCAAACCGCGCTGTATTCGTTGGGTCGGCGGCGCTCCGGCAAATATGAAGTTGATGTTCGACCTTGTAAAGCAAAGCGGTACGCAAGTTTTTACGGGCACACGCGTTGAAAAACTTCTTGAAGAACATGGCCGTGTAGTGGGTGTTGAAGCGGAGGGTACAGACGGCACGAAATATACGATCCGCTCCCGTGCAGTTCTTCTTGCTACCGGCGGCTTTGGCTATGCCAAAGATCTCCTTACGGGGAACCTCAAGCAGTCGCTTTACTACGGTCCTGTCAGCTCAACCGGTGATGGGCATAAGATGGCTAAAGCTGTCGGAGCCAAACTGCAGATGATGGATCTTGGCAAGATTTACCCGAACGGCGTTGAAGTTGCTCCCGGTATCGCCAAATCAACTATCTGGGCGAACAAAAATGCCTTTGAAAAAGGTTCTGGTATTTTGATTGCCAAAACTGGCAAGCGCGTCATCAGTGAAACGGCTTCCAACAATGCGATCAAAAATGTTGAGCTTAAACAGCCTAAGTCGATGCTCTACATTCTGATGGACCAGCCGACGTTCGAGCTCTTCAAAAAAGGACTCAACATTGGCGGCATCACTGAGGGAGAGATCAACACCTGGATTGCGCAGGACGGTAAGAAAAGCCCCTTGCTCGTCAAAGCCGAGACAATTGAAGCTGCCGCGGAAAAACTCGGCATTAATGCAAAGAACCTTGTTGCGGAAGCTGCCGCCTATAACGGATTTGTCAAAGCAGGTAAGGATGCTGCCTTCGATCGACCGACCAAGTTCATGACAAAGACAATCTCCACGGAAGGTCCGTTCTACATCATCGAACAACAGCCACGCTTTGCCACGACGATGGGAGGAGTCGTAACAAACGACGACTTCAACGTACTTGACGACAACGGAAACAAGATTGAAGGTCTCTTTGCGGCTGGAGAGCTTGTCGGCGGAGCCATGGGTGACGACTCCCCTCCGGGTGGCAACATGGGTTGGGCCGTCACCTCCGGCCGACTCGCTGCTGAAGGAGCAGTCAAAACCATCAAATAGCTACTGTAGCTTTTTTAAGCGTTAAATGTAGATATTAAAGGGATATTGCAAAAGTCCAGACGAAAAGATCATGCAGTATCCCCTACTTCGTATTTATCTGCGATGTTTGAGAAACACCGTATTAACTCGAGATCCAACTCACAATCATGGTGAGGAGAGAGGATTTTCATCACTTGCTCACAGATGTGCTGCCCGACGGCATCTCAAACAAACAGCGCGAATGTTTCGCGCTGTTTGTTGTAACTTCGCCAAGGCAGACTGAGGGACTAGAAATTCTTTCAAGCTAGTCCCTCAAGCGTTTGGATTATTTGACTGCGTTCACCCTGCGCGGCTGATTGAAAATACGAACGGGCGGCACCTCATCCTTCCAGAGTGAAACTTCAACATTGCCAGTTGAAGAAACATTGCCTCGGGCAATTTTGGAGGTAATAACGTCAATGGCAATCGTATTGGCATTGCCGTGAACATCGATGCGGCCTGCCGGGGTGTTTTCCGGTTCAAACCAAGCGCCGTGCTGAATAGAAACCACACCCGGCTTGATACGGTCACTGACCTGCAGCCCGCAGAGACATGCCCCGCGACGGCATTTCACAAGTACGACGTCACCATTTTTCAAGCCGCGCACTTGAGCATCTGCAGGGTTCATCCAAACGGGTTCTCGTTCTTCAACTGACCCGCGTCTGGCTGTGTTGACGTTGTCGAGCTGGCTGTGCATCCGATAGCGTGACTTCGGACTCACAAAAGCCAACGGATACTCTTTCGTTGCTTTAGCTGTACCTTCAATCGGTTCAAAGTAGCTGGGATGACCTTTACAGTCGTCATAGCCGTAGCTCGCGAGCTTGGGTGAATAAATCTGGATGAGCCCCGACTCTGTACCTAGGGAGTTGGCTTTTGGATCCTCTCGGAATGTCTTAAAGGAAACAAACTCTCGGTCCTTTTCTTCCACCTCGAAAAAGAGATACCCCTTCTCCCAGAAATCTTTGAATTCCGGCATGACAATGCCTTTTCGAGCACCGTTGTTGCGGCAATCGTTGTAAAACTTTTCGATCCACTGCATTTCGGTGCGGCCCTCCGTAAAGGCTTCTTCTATCCCCAAACGCTTAGCGAGCTGCGTACCAATCCAATAGTCGCTGCGCGACTCGTATTGCGGCTTGATTACCTGCTTCATTGCAACCAGACCGTCATTGGTTTCTGCGCCGATGTTGGTAATGTCATTGTGCTCAAAGGTCGTGCAGGCCGGCAGCACGATATCGGCGTGACGAGCCGTCGCAGACCATACATAGTCTGCGACAATCACGGTATCGGGCTTCTTCCACGCCCTTTCAAGGCGGAAGGTATCGGGATGATGGCAGAACGGATTGCCGCCGCCCCACATCACCAAATGAATATCTGGATAGGTGCATTTCTGACCGTCAAAATCAACGGTCGCCCCGGGACGTTCCAACACCTCCGTGATAGCGGCAACAGGAAGCAGTTTTGTAGATTTCCACGGCAAAACCGGGCGCACTGGCTTGGGCGAACCCGGAAGACCGCTCATGATGGGGCCATTAGAGACCGGCGAACCCGCGCTTGCCGACTGATAGCGAGTGCCAAAGCCGCCGCCGGGAAGGCCAATTTGACCCAGTACAGCCGCGAGCGTAACAACCATCCAAGAAGTCTGTTCACCGTACTGTGCTCGCTGCATGCCGTAGCCAAACATAATCATTGTGCGGTGTGCGGCCAGGTCCTGCGCAAAGGCACGGATCTTTTGCGCTGGCACACCCGTGATCTCAGCCGCCCACTCCGGCGTCTTTTTCACGCCGTCCTCTTCACCCAAGAGGTATTTCTTCATCTCCTCCCAGCCGGAGCAGTATTTGGCAAGAAACGCATGATCGGCCTTGCCGGTCACTTCGAGCTCATACATCATCGCAGCCATCAAGGCACAGTCGGTGCCCGGATTAGGCGCGATCCATTCAGAATCCATATAGGCAGCGGTATCCGTCACCAACGGGTTAACGGAATAGGTCTTGATGCCCTTCTTTTTAAGAGCGCGGAAATAACCAGCATGGTTGTGCAAAGGCGTAGCCGCATTGACGTCTGCTGTCACGAGCGGATTACAGGCCCAAAAGACGATACGTTCCGTGTGCTTCAAAATCACTTCGTAAGTCGTCATGCGCGGATTGGAGGTGCCGACAACATACGGCATGATCGACGCATGGGCTGCCTGACTGTATGAATTGCGTCTGCGTGAGAATCCGCCCATCAGATTGAGCAAACGATTGACGATAACCGTGGCTTGATTGAGCTTGCCAGTGGACTTCCAGCCGTAAGAGCTCCCATAGACGCCCGACGGACCATAGGTGTCATACACACGTTGAATTTCCTTAGCGGCGAGATCGAGAGCCGTCTCCCAAGAAACACGCACAAAGCGGTCTTCGCCGCGGCGTTCGCGAGAAGCCGGACCATCTTTGAGGTAGCTTTCACGAACCATCGGATAGTGAATGCGAGCCTCTGAATAAGGCAGTTCGGCAAGGCCCTCCAAAACAAAGCTCGGCGCATAGTCAAACTCGAAAGGTTTGACACGAGTAATGCGGCCGCCTTGAACGACCGTACGCATGATGCCCCAGTGCGACGCATTGATGCTCTCGCCTTCATTCAAAATGGACGCGGCCTGCTCAAAGGTACCCGTCGTATTCAGATCAATACCGGCTGCCGGCACCGGTTCATACACCATCTTGCTCTGGATGCCGGCCGTGAATTCTTTCGGAATCTTACGGATATCAGATACCTGCGCCTGCGCCTTTTGAGTGGCCGGGATACCGACAGCCAGCCCAGCCGCTGTTGCCGTCTTGAATAAATGACGACGAGAAATATTTGTCATATTAAGACCCTCCTTATGTTATCAAGCTCAGCAACTCTGCTTGTCGGATAGACCTCTATCAGCATCAATTTGCTTTATTCTGTGAAATGTAAACTCATATATCACAAAATATTGTGTTTTCATGCACAGCTTCCGGCTTGCGAAATCCACTCTAATCGTGATGAATTGATATCTAAATTCGTAATTCCACTGCTTATTCTTGTATTAAATAGCGATACTTAAAATGAGGTACGAAATGAGAATCGTTTTCACATAATCCCGTCATCAATGATTCCGCTAGGTCTTCGGCGAACTATTTGAGGAAAGCATCCGAAGAAATGCGTCTGGCGTCAGCGCTCAATCCAACGCGTTCAGAGAACTGCGACATTTTCTTAAGAGGACTGCCCTAGCCTGCATGAGGCTTCGCAACGCTCCTTCGACGGGCACAACGCACCGATCGCGAGCATGCTCTAATAATTAAGGGCGCCGTCTACTCGTAGAATGACGGCGTCATCTTTTGAAAAATCAAAGTTCTTCAAGATAAGGAAGAGCTTTTTTGCAAAAAAAGGATTCATCATGCAGCGTCGTACTATGTTGGGCGCCATCGGAGCGGTGGCACTCGCAACTGCCGCATCCTTTCCGCTGACCGCCCAAGCGGCGCTCAAAGGCGAAGGCGGCAATCCCATCCGCATCGTTGTGCCGTATCCGCCGGGAGGCCCGCTCGACGTTTCTGCCCGCGCTATCGCTGATGCGGTTTCGCCTGTGCTTGGCACGGTTGTCGTGGAAAACCGCCCTGGCGCCGGCGGCAATGTCGGCATGAGCTACGTGAGTCACGCCAAGGGTGACGGCCACACGCTTGTGATGGGCGCGGTGGCGACGCTTGCCATCAATCCTTCGCTTTATAAGAAGCTGCCCTACGATCCGAAGGGCGACTTCAAACCCGTAACGCTCGTCGCCACGGCTGCCAACGTTCTCGTTATTACGCCCGCATTCTCTGAAAAGACCGGCGTCAAATCGGTGGCTGACCTGATTGCCTACGCCAAAGCTCACCCAGGAAAACTCAACTATGCCTCCGGCGGCAATGGCTCTGCCGGGCACATGGCCGGTGAACTACTGAAAAACAAGGCGGACATCGATATCGTTCACATTCCGTTTGCGGGCGCATCGCCGGCGCTCCTTTCGGTCATTTCGGGACAGACCGACCTCATCTTCGACAACCTGGCGAGCGCCGCCGCGAACATTCATGCCGGCAAGCTCATCGCGCTTGCCGTCACCACGGAAGAACGCACGCCGCTGCTTGCTGACGTCCCCACAATGAAGGAAGCCGGTGTTCCTGACTTCGACATTTATACGTGGTTCGGCCTGATGGTGCCGGGCTCAACGCCCGATGACATCGTTGATGAGCTCAACGCAGCCATCGTTCCGGTTCTGCGTGACCCTGCAACCGTAAAGAAATTCCAAAGCTTTGGCGCACTGCCTGCGCCTAACACGCCAGCCGAATTTTCCGCCATGGTTGAGCGTGAGGCCGAAAAGTACAAGATGCTCGTGAAGATTTCCGGCGCTCGCGTCGACTGATGTATTCCAATACGGTGTACAGAACGATGATCTCCTCGCCGTTCTGAAAATCTTCCCGAAGAAGGAGCCTGTTGACCCATCAACCGGCTCCTTTGGCTTTTTTGTTAATTCCGCTTCTGGCTTCACCCTAAGCAGCCCAAACGACTCCCTGCTCAGGCCAGCATTTTTATAATGCGCGCGGAAACAACCACACCCCAACCATATCGACCTGCTGTTCACGTATCCGCGCCCCTGCAATGCGGTTTGCTGCTCAGCACGAAGAAATGGTTGCAACCGCAATGATTAAAAATCAAAAAGACTTCGCCGCAGGACTTTTTTACATCGCGATCGGCTTGTTCGGCGCGACAACACTCGGCGAAAATGAAATCGGCAGCCTCTCACGCATGGGCCCGGGCTACTTCCCGCTCATCATTTCGACTGGCATCATCCTCACCGGACTGGCCATCGCGGTTAAATCGCTTCTCCTCACGCCGGCGCTGCCCTCAGAAGGCCGAATTGAGCTCGGCAGACCGTTCTCAGGCCTGCTCATTCTCGGAAGTGTTGCGCTCTATGCCGCAACACTCCTGACACTTGGCTTCGTGCTCTCCATCAGCTTGATGGTGATTGCCGCCTCCTGTGCACACCCGCTCTTTCGCCTTCGCGACGCTGTTATTTCCGCGGTGATTCTCACGACGCTTTCAGCGTTGCTTTTCGTGGGCGGACTTGGACTGATCGTGCCGATGTGGCCGACGTTCTTCTGAGAGGAGGCACTTAGACCATGGATCTTCTGAACCACCTCCTTATCGGCTTTGAGAACGCCGTCACCTGGACGAACCTGCTTTACTGCTTCGTCGGCGTGACTTTGGGTACGCTTGTCGGAGTACTGCCAGGCATGGGCCCCGTGGCCACTGTGGCGATGCTCCTTCCCATCACGTATGCGCTTGACCCGTCCACTGCGCTCATCATGCTCGCAGGCATCTATTACGGTGCGCAGTACGGCGGCTCTACCACCGCCATTTTGGTCAACATCCCAGGCGAAGCTTCGGCAGTCGTGACGTGTCTGGACGGCCACCGCCTGGCGCTTGCCGGCCGCGCCGGCGCTGCGCTCGGCATCGCCGCCATCGGCAGCTTCATCGCCGGATGCTTTGCCACTGTAGTGATTGCCGCCTTTGCTGAACCCCTCACGCAAGTCGCTTTCCAATTCGGCCCCCGCGAATACTTCAGCCTGATGGTTCTGGGCCTGGTCGGCGCTGTTGTGCTTGCATCCGGCTCGCTCCTGAAAGCGGTCGGCATGATCCTGATCGGCATTCTGCTCGGCTGCGTCGGCATGGATGTCAATTCTGGAGCGCTCCGCTATGTCTTCGGCATTGACGAGCTGATGGACGGCTTTGACTTCGTCGCGCTCTCGATGGGCGTCTACGGTTTTGCTGAAATCATCCGCAATCTGGATGTGCTAGGAGACCGAGAAGCCAAGCCCGTTCCTGTGGGCCGCGTACTCCCGTCCAAAAATGACCTCAAAATTTCTGCCGGCCCGATTACCCGCGGCACACTGATCGGTTCATTCCTTGGCATTCTCCCGGGCGGCGGCGCACTGCTCTCTTCTTTTGCGTCCTACACCCTTGAAAAGAAGCTTGCCGGCGAAAAGGCCAATCCGCCCTTTGGACAAGGCAACATCCGCGGCGTAGCCGGCCCCGAATCGGCAAACAATGCCGGCGCACAAACGAGCTTCATTCCGATGCTCACGCTCGGCATTCCGTCTAATGCCGTGATGGCTCTGATGATCGGCGCTCTGATGCTCCACGACATTGCTCCGGGCCCGCAGGTAATGACTAACAACCCCTCGCTCTTCTGGGGACTCATCGTTTCGATGTGGATCGGCAACGTCTTCCTCGTGATTCTCAATATCCCGCTGATCGGTCTTTGGGGGAGGCTTCTGCGCGTACCGTATCGGCTGCTTTATCCGGCGATCCTCGTTTTCTGCGCGATCGGCGTCTATTCGATCAACAACAATCCCTTTGACATCTGGATCACTATCGGTTTTGGCATCTTCGGCTGGGTCGTCAATAAACTGGGCTGCGAATGCGCCCCGCTGATCCTTGGTTTCATTCTGGGCCCGATGCTCGAAGAGAATATGCGGCGGGCGCTGCTGCTCTCCCGCGGTGATCTCTCGACCTTCGTGACCGGCCCGATTTCGGGCAGTCTGCTCGCCGTCTCAGCCCTTCTCCTTCTCATCGTGATACTCCCGGCCGTGCGTTCGGGACGCGAAAAGGCATTTGCTGAAGAGGATTAACGAGTGAGCCTCTGACGAGACCGCTTCCATATAACTTTTGCATCGTCCGGTTCGCTGTTTTACGGCGAACCGGACGTTTTTTCTCCTGAGCGCTTCAGAACACCTTGCCGGCAAGCACCGTCCGCAGATGCTCCGTCCAACGGCGAGCCGCCTGCCAGTCGTCCTCCGAGGCGCCAAATGACTGAGCGGACTGGTCCCACCCCGAGAAGGCGAGCAGGTCACCGGCCTCGAGCGCCGGCAGGTGAACACCGGGAAGCGTATTGGCCGACACCAGGTGAAGCCCCATCTTTTTGGAGTCAAGCGACGGGAAGGCCGCCTCCCAGCCGAGCATCGGAATGAGAATGCCTGCGCCCGACGATTCACGCTCATGACCCAAAATAACCGGCAGCGCAATGCCGCCTTGAGCGTCAGCCGATGAATCGGATGAGCTGTGCTGCGGATTGGGAGCCAGAAGAACAGCCGTTTCTTCCGCCCAAAGTGTCTTTGAACGCCGGCGATCCCGCAGCCATAAAATCGGCCAGGCCGCAAAGAGCACCCAGAAAGGCGCCGTCAGCACCGCCGCGGCGATGAGGAGTCCCCCCGCGGGCATGCCGCGAAAGGAAACAGCTGCGCCAAAGACAGCCCAAAGCCACCAAACAAGCCAGTAACGGCGGCGGCGCGCCGCCGAAACCGGCGTTTCGACCTGACGGTCGACCAGGTCGAGCGTCGTTTCCTTCGAAGCAGATTGAGCAGTCATGCGTTTGAATTCCGATCAGATGGCGTTGCGGTCCGCCGTACGGCCTGCTCGGCACGAGCTATCGATTCAGCAGAAAGCACTCGGGCGCGAAGCTGTCCGCAGCCGCCGTCAACGTCTTGCGCGGCGGAATCACGCAGCGTCGCGACAATGCCGGCTGATTTCAAACGGCGTACGAGATGGGCAGCATGTTCGCGGTCAGGGCGGCTATAGACGCTCCCATCTACGGCGTTCACAGGAATGAAATTCACCATGGCGTAATGGCCGGTCAGCAGTTCAATCAACCGATTAACCTCTTCTTCACCGTCATTTACCCCCTGAATCAGCGTCCACTGGTACTGCGTCGGGTAGCCCGTCTTCCGCGCCCAAGCTTCCGCTGCCTCGGTGAGTGCCTTCACGGTCATTTTTGCTCCGCGGGGCAAAAGCGTTCGGCGCTTCGCATCATCGGTGGTATGGAGCGAAACGGCGAGTGCCGGACGAGCAGACATTCGATTGAGCGCCTCAAATAGCCGTTCATCCCCCACCGTCGAGATCACCAGGTCTTTATGCCCGAATCCGCCGTAGAGCGCCAGAAACTCCACTGCACGAAGGACATTGTCAAGGTTGTGTGACGGCTCGCCCATTCCCATGAAAACCACCTTTTTGGTCTCTGGACGCAAACGCCGAGCCAACGCGGCCTGCGCCGCAATCTCCATATCGGAGAGCTGCCGCACCAGACCACCCTTGCCTGTCATGCAGAAAACACAGCCGACGGCGCACCCCATCTGAGTGGAAACGCAAACCCCTCGACGAGGCAGCAGCACCTCTTCAATGGTCTGACCGTCGGCTAGTGTCAGCAGCAGCCGTTCACTCTCGGGATCCGCTCCGGGATGGCGAGAGCGCACCGTCAGCACAGCGTCGAGTCGGCTGCGGATGTCCGCAAGGGCAACCATAAGCGCCGCAGGCAGCCGAGCCGCCCGGCTGCGGGCAGGCTGCTCGGCTTCAGCGCCCAGCGCATCCGGCCATGCCGCACTCGCCGAACCCAGCCAAGCACGGCAGATGCGGCGCAGATGCGCGGGCTTCGCTCCGAGTGCACCGAGGTGCGCTTCAAAAGCGGCCAGCGACGGGTACGCCAAAGGGCTGCCCGAAGAAGGGGTGGAGCTGATCGACGCATCAGTGCGTTCTGTCTGAGTCATGAAGCTGCTGCTGGATACGAATGGGAGGCCGTGAAGGAAATGGCGCCTTGCTGCGACCATTTTTTCCGATGCGCGACACTATACGCAAACGACGCGTTTTATTCAGCTCGGGAGCAATTCCTCACGGCGAAATATTGCGGCAATGCCAGCCGCAATCGTTTCTTCTGTTTCGGGCGTAAAGGTCTTCCGAGGCATCGGCAAACCGAAGCAGAGCGCCTTCACCCAGCGCTGTGCGGTCACTCGCAAGCGCAGGTCAGTAATGCGGCGTACGGGTTCCGCGGGATGCGCCAGCACAGGTTCAAGCGCCTCTAAGACTTCGGGGAGATTGGCGGCATCAAGGAGTTGAGCGGAAACAAAGAAAAGGAGGAGCGGCCGACGCTTTTTTACTTCTTCGGCAAGCAGCGCCGCATCTGCGGCAGCCGCTTTCAGCACCCGTCGATCCAGCGGCCGATCGGCCTCCCAGTGCTGCGGCCAAGTGAAGATCGAAAAACGCGCAGCATCTTGCGCAACGGGGAATCCTGCACGTTCGAGCCACTTCAGCAGCTGCGGAACCTCCGGTCCCCGGTCAACCTGTCTCGCGGTGATGCGCCCGCGAGGGCGAGAAAGCTTTTGCCGCTCCAGCGCTTGCGCTGAAGCATCGAGCCCAGGACTGAGCGTCGGTCCAAAGCCGGGCGGAAAAACGAGAAGCACGCCGCCCTGCAGATTTTCCGGCGTATCGGCCGTTCCCGGTACATCAATCCGTTGAGAAAACTTAGCCTTTGAACCCATTGATCCCTCAAGGCGCATACGCATTACGCTGCGCCATCGTCCAAGGACTTGACTTGATCCTTCTTTCGCACTGGCGGCAGACGGCTTGCCAATTCATCGGTGAGGCCAAGCTCTGCAATCTTGCGGGTAAGTGTATTGCGCCCGAGCCCAAGGCGCTCGGCCGCCTCAATGCGGCGTCCGCGGGTCGCGCTCATGGCCGTGCGGATGAGCGTGCGCTCAAACTCGTGCGCCAGCGTTTCCCAAACCTGCGGTTCGCCCGCTTCCAGAATTCGCTCGGCTTCGGCAGCCAAAAGCGCCTTCCAGTCGCCCTCCGCATCCGTCGATGAAGCGGCTGCTGAATGGGGTTTGGTACGAAGCGGCGCAGAATGCACCTGTGCGGAAGCCGCTGCCGGCGTTTCTGTCTTGAAGCCCTCTTCTGCAGGATTGCCAACGGCCCCCTGCGTATTGACCGCATTGAGCGCCTCCGGATGTGCGGCCGCCGCGGCTTCCTTATGACGAATTTCGTAGGGAAGGTCTTCCACACGGATTTCCTGAGCCGGCGCCATGACAAGAAGCCACCGGCAAAGGTTTTCGAGCTGACGAACATTCCCAGGGAACGGGAACGCACGGATGACATTCAATGCCTCTGGCGTCAGGGTCTTAGGCTCCACGCCGAGTTCCCGCGCACCGGCAGCGAGAAAATGTGCCGACAAGGGGGCAATGTCCTCAACTCGGTCACGCAGCGGCGGCAAGCGCAGACGGATGACGTTCAAACGATGGTAGAGGTCCTCTCGAAACTGTCCGCTCTTGACGCGTTCTTCCAGATTCTGGTTCGTCGCGGCAATGACGCGAACATCAGCCTTAATGGGCTGGTGACCGCCTACGCGGTAAAAGTACCCGTTGGAGAGTACACGCAAAAGCCGAGTCTGCAGCTCCATCGGCATATCGCCGATTTCATCCAAAAAGAGCGTGCCGCCCTTGGCCTGCTCAAAGCGGCCCAGACGCGTGGCCACCGCTCCGGTGAACGCGCCTTTTTCGTGGCCGAACAATTCACTTTCGAGCAGTTCTCGAGGGATGGCCGCCATGTTGATCGCAATGTAAGGGGCGCGGCTACGGCGGCTGTGCTTCCAAATGGCACGCGCAACGACCTCCTTGCCCGCTCCGGACTCTCCAGTGAGCAGCACGGTGACGTTGCTCTGCGAAAGCCGTCCGATGGCACGAAAAACTTCCTGCATGGCTGGCGCCTGACCAATCAGGTCAGGCACCGGTGCCGAGGGTTCTTCAATCGGCGAGGCTGCCGACGCCGCACCTTGTGCGGCCGCGCCTGCCTGACCGGCTGCTGCATGCAGACCGCGACGGCGGGCGTCTTCCATGGCTCGGCTGATGAGTTCAACAGCCTTCAGCACATCAAAGGGCTTGGTCAAATATTCAAACGCACCGCCCTGAAAGGCGGAAACCGCACTTTCCAGATCAGAGAAAGCCGTCATGATAATGACCGGCAGTTCCGGCACGAGCTCCTTCACCTTCGTGAGGAGATCTACCCCCGAGAGACCAGGCATACGGATGTCTGAAACCAGAACGAGGGGAAGCTCTCCGCCCACGGTCTTCGCGGCCTCCAGCGCATTCAAAGCGTCCTGACCGCGCTCAAAGGTGCGGCAGCCAATACCGGCACGCGCAAGCGCACGGTCAAGCACCCAGCGGATTGCCCGGTCATCATCGATCACCCAAACGGGTTCGCGGCCGGCATCATGTGCGCCGCGGAGCTCCCGCAGAGGCGGCTTGCCTGTGCTGCCGCCCGCTGCCGGTTGAGTTGTGCCGTAGTCCGAGGTGCCGTAAAGGTCGTCCACCATGATTTGTTCTTCCAATGTTTGTCGTCAGCGTTTCAGAGCGTCTTTAAAAGCGATTCGCTACGCACCTTTGCCGTTCTTTGCTTCTCGGTTTTCACGCGCTTCACGGCCTTCAAGCGGGAGCAGTACCGTGAAGTCCGTCCGGCCGGGACGGCTTTCGAGCGTAATGCTTCCGCCGGCTTCCTCCACAAAGGTCTTTACCAATGCGAGTCCGAGGCCCGAGCCCTCCGCACGGCCGGTCACCAACGGGAAAAAGATGCGCTCCTTCAAGTGCTCCGGCACCCCAGGACCGTTGTCAACGACATCAATACGCAGTGCCGTACGGGTGCGGGTACCAGCGAGCATCACATCGCGCGCAATGCGTGTTTTAAAAATAATGACAGCCGTCCCGTGAGCGCGACCTTCCGTCATGGCCTCTGCGGCGTTCCGCGCAAGGTTCAGAAAGACCTGCGTAAAACGGCCGCGGTCACCGAAAACGGCCGGCGCAGAAATGTCGTAATCACGCTCAATCGTGAGCCCTTGGGCAAATTCAAGGCCGATAAGGCTGCGCACATGTTCGAGCACTTCATGAATATTGACCGGGCCGGCTGCTGCCGGCGTCCGATAAGGCATGAGGAGTCGGTCAACCAGTTCCTGCAGTCTTGCCGCTTCTTCCAGGATGACGTTCGTGCATTCACGGTCTTCGTCACGCACGAGTTCGCTCTCAAGCAGCTGCGCCGCACCGCGGATGCCGCCCAAGGGATTCTTAATTTCGTGCGCTAAATTGCGCAGCAGCTCGCTGTTGGCGGCACGCCCCGCCTCTGCAATCGCGTCGCGTTCAGCTCGAAGCGCGTCATCAAGATCAACCACTTCCAGAAGCGCCGTGGTGCCCGACGGGGCATTCGAAGGCTTAGGCGAAAGCGACGAAAAAGAGGCTCGTACCCGCACGGACGGAAGAAGCCCCCGCAGAAACTCCACCGCCGGAAGCATGAAGGATGCTGCTTCAACGGCTCCCGGAGCAGCCGCACGCCGTCGAAACCAGCCGGCCGCTTCGGGGAGGAACTCCGCTACATCTACGCCTGACAATGCCCTGCGCGTACGACCGATAAGCGTCTCCGCGGCTGCGTTGGCCGACGTAATGCGGCCTTCGTCATCGAGCAGAAACACTGCTTCGGCGAGCGCATCGAAGAGATCAAAGCTGGTGCCGACGGCATCCGTCATGCTTTCCTTCTCAGTCAATTGCAAAAACTCCTCTCAAAGCAGGCAGGCGGAGCATTGAAGCTCATCAGCTCCTATTTATGAAAAAAGGGAACAGTGCACGCACCGTTCCCTTCATTTCGACCATGGCCGTCAAACAATCAGTCAGCATTGTCCGGACGGCCGGATCCCATTTTGACTGCTGCCCCGACCGGATGAGGGTTCGGAGCAGCAGAGGCTGAAAGGGATTAGTGCGAGTAGTAGAGATCGAAATCAAGCGCCGTCACGGCCATTTCAGCGCGGAGCACGTCCTTGCGCTTTTCGGCGATCCAGGCGTCGATCAGGTCGTCGGTGAAGACGCCGCCGCGGGTGAGGAACTCACGGTCACGGTCAAGACTGTCAAGCGCAACCTCGAGGTTCGGCGCAACGGTCGGGATCTTGGCGTTTTCTTCGGGCGGCAGATCGTAGAGGTTCTTGTCAGCGGCTTCGCCCGGGTGGATCTTGTTCTGAATACCATCCAAACCAGCCATCAGCAAAGCCGAGAAGCCGAGGTAAGAGTTGCAGAGCGGATCGGGGAAGCGCACTTCGATACGGCGTGCCTTCGGGCTGTTGACAAACGGAATACGGATCGAGGCCGAGCGATTGCGCGACGAGTAGGCGAGCTTTACCGGCGCTTCAAAGCCCGGAACCAGACGCTTATAGGAGTTGATGCCGGGGTTCGTAATAGCGTTAAGCGCACGAGCGTGCTTGATCACGCCGCCGATGTAATAGAGCGCCATTTCAGAGAGCCCGGCGTAGCCATTGCCCGAGAAGAGGTTCTGACCGTCCTTCCAGATGGACTGGTGGACATGCATGCCCGAACCATTGTCGCCTTCGATAGGCTTCGGCATGAAGGTGGCGGTCTTGCCGTAAGCAGCCGCTACGTTCCACACCGTGTATTTGAGAATCTGCGTCCAGTCGGCGCGCTGCACGAGGGTGCTGAAGCGCGTGCCGATTTCGCACTGGCCGGCGCCGCCCACTTCGTGGTGATGAATTTCAACGGGCACACCCTGCTGCTCAAGGAGCGTGCACATTTCGCTGCGCATGTCGGTCAGGCTGTCGCAGGGAGGAACAGGGAAGTAGCCCCCCTTGGCGCGGTTGCGGTGACCAAGATTGCCGCCTTCAAAGTCAAGACCGGACGACCAGGGCGCTTCTTCCGAACCAATCTTGAAGAAGGAAGAACCGGACTGATGATCCCACTGGATGGAATCAAAAATGAAGAATTCGGGTTCCGGGCCAAAATAAGCCGTGTCGCCGATACCGGTCGACTTCAAATAGGCTTCAGCACGGTGGGCGAGCGAACGCGGATCACGTTCATAGCCCTTGCCGGTCGTCGGTTCAAGCACATCGCAGTTGAGCACGAGCGTATTGGCCTCACGGAACGGATCCATGCGGGCAGTGCTCGGATCCGGCTGCAGCAGCATGTCGGACGATTCAATGCCGCGCCAGCCGACGAAGGAAGAACCGTCGAAGGGCTGACCAAGTTCAAACGTGTCTTCATCGATCTTATCGGCCGGAATCGTCAGATGCATTTCCTTGCCGAGCAGATCGGTGACGCGCAAGTCCACGTACTTGCAGTCGTTGTCCTTGATCATCTGCAGTACATCAGCAGCGGACGTCATATTCATCTCTCCTACTTCGACGGCGGTTCGGTTCTGGAACCTTTCCAGACCAACGGGTTCCGCCGCGGTTCCCTTGCGGGGTAAAAACTGAATGGGGGAAGCCCCTCTAAAGCGGCCCGCCGGAGGCACTCTCCGACGCAGCTGCCTTGAAGAAGGCGTATTCGTATGAGAAGCAAGGTCCGTGCCAAACGCTGAACATGCCAAACAATGCGACGGTGCAAATACCCGAAAACCGCATCGTTGACGTATTTGCGGGATTCCCCGAATGATTCGTGGAACCCCTGACCTGCCATTTCATGGTCAGGCCTCTCAACTTTGGGGCGCAATACCTTCCGACCTTCGGCATTATGCCTTGAAGCTCAGTCATTGCGCACCAATAAAGTGCATGCCGAGTGCAATACGCACCAAAGTTGATCTCGTCAGTACCTTCCGGTGCAGTCCCATGCACAACGTTATGCACGTCTAGGCTCGAAAAAGCCCGGCTGATGCGGCTGCAGAGGAATGACGTCCGCTCTGAAACTCAAAAGGTGCGCCAAAGTTGTGCATGGCCAAGATGAACTCAGCGCGGGCTCCTTATAGAAAAGCTTCCTGAACATCCGACAGGAAATCCAGGCCCCTGCGCGTCGGCGCAATGCGGTCGGGATCCGCCGAAAGCAAACCGTCACGGCGCAAGCGTTCGAGCTGCGGCAGGATGGACTCAAGCGGCAGCCCTGAGCGCTCCGCATAAAGCGAAGCCGGCACGCCGTTTAGCAGTCGGAGGGCATTGAGCATAAATTCGAAAGGACGATCTTCGGGCGGCACGAAATGACTTTCTTCCGCGCCGCTCCCCGTCGCCTCGAGAGCCTCAAGCCATTTCCGCGGATTGGCCCGCCGAGCCTCTCGAAGAATGCTGAAGCCTTGAGCATTCACAACGGAAAGTTTGCCGTGAGCGCCCGGCCCCGCCGCGAGATAATCGCCGAACATCCAATAATTCAGATTGTGCCGGCACTGACGGCCGGGCTGCGCGTAGCCTGATACCTCATAGCGTGTATAACCCGCCTGCGCCAGTAAAGCTTCCACGACATCACCCATTTCTGCCGTTTCATCAAGATCAGGCAAATCTTCCGGCAGGCGTTTTTCAAAGGCAGTGCCGGGTTCAATCGTGAGCTGGTAGCAGGAGAGATGCGTCGCTCCTGAGGACAATGCTTCTGCCAGTTCCATCTGCAGATCCGCTATTGATTCTCCCGGGAGCGCGTACATCAGGTCGAGATTGAAGTTCTCAAACGACCGTCGCGCCATATCAATGGCTGCACGCGCATCGTCAGCAGTATGAATCCGCCCCAAGCGCCGGAGTTTCTCGTCGCTGAAACTTTGCACGCCGATGGAAAGACGATTCACCCCTGCGGCACGAAAGGCTTTGAATTTCTCACTTTCTGCCGTACCGGGATTCGCTTCCATCGTGATCTCGCAGTCTTCGGTCAGTCGAAAGCGGCTGCGGATGCCAGTTAAGAGCCGCTCAACCGTTTCTCCCGACATCAGAGAGGGGGTTCCGCCCCCCACGAAGATCGAAACAATCGGACGATCGGCAATCTCCGGCGCTTGACGGCACCAAGCCTCCAGATCCTGCAGTACGCCCGCCGCATATGCCGACTCAAAAGCCAATCGATCCGCTGTAGAAGCCGGCAGACGGTGTGAATTGAAGTCGCAGTACGGACACTTACGAACGCACCAGGGCCAGTGCAGATAAATGGAGAGCGGCGGCATGACCGGCGGACTGATTAAGGGCGTTTCTGCGCTCACGCCGCACCCCAGCCCCAGCGCTCCTTCAGAAGCCGAGCCATCTTCACGAGTGCTTTGCCGCGGTGACTGGAGGCATTTTTGGCTTCTGGCGAAAGTTCTGCTGCCGTTGCGCCGGCTTCAGGCAAATAAAAATAGGGGTCGTACCCAAAGCCGCCGCTGCCCTTGGGAGCTTCAGCAATCACGCCCTCCCAGGTGCCTTCAGCAATGAGGGGCTCTGGGTCGTCGGGCGACCGAACAGCAACCAGCACGCAGACATAATGCCCCTGGCGGTTCTTAACGCCATGCAGTTTTTCCATCAACAGGCGGTTGTTGTCTTCGTCTGTGGCATCTTCGCCCGCAAAGCGGGCGGAATAGACGCCCGGCGCACCGCCCAATGCATCCACGCACAGCCCCGAATCGTCAGCCATCGCCGGACGTCCGGTTTCTTTCGCGGCATGCCGAGCTTTGGCCAGACAGTTTTCAATAAAGGTGTGAAAGGGCTCCGGGCAAGGCTTTACGCCGAAGGTCTTTTGGCTTTCTACGTGCACATTGAGGTGCGAGAACATCGCTTGAAATTCGCGGATCTTGCCGGCATTGCCGGAGGCAAGCACAAGAATAGGATCGTTTTTCGTCATGATTTTTTTACTGCTTTGCTTCTGCCTTTTCCGTCAGGGCCTTGCGCTGAAAAGCAGCCAATTCGGCATTCCCTTTTTTTGCCAGCGCAAGAAGTTTGGCGAGGTCACCGTCAGAGAACGGATCTCCCTCGGCAGTGCCTTGAATTTCGACATACTTTCCGGCACTTGTCATGACGACATTCATATCCGTGTCGGAAGCACTGTCCTCAGCGTAATTCAAGTCCAGCACCGGTTCGCCGGACCACATGCCTACGGATACCGCGCTCACCTGTGCGAGGATGGGATCCTCAGAGATCATGCCCTTGGCGAGCATCCAATCCACGGCATCGCGAAGGGCAATCCAGGCGCCTGTAATCGAAGCACAGCGCGTGCCGCCGTCGGCCTGCAGCACATCACAGTCGATCTGAATCGTATGTTCGCCGAGCTTTTTGCGGTCCACAACGGCGCGCAGACTCCGGCCAATCAAGCGCTGAATCTCCTGCGTGCGCCCCGTCTGTTTGCCGCGGGCAGCTTCACGGTCGGTGCGGGTACCGGTAGAGCGAGGCAGCAGCCCATATTCAGCCGTCACCCAGCCTTCGCCTTTGCCGCGAAGGAAATTCGGCACGCCGACCGTCACACTGGCGGTACAGAGCACATGCGTATCACCCGCACACATGAGAACGCTGCCTTCAGCATATTTGGTGAAGCGCCGAGTGATTTCAACCGGGCGGAGCGCATCAACTGCACGACCATCGGGGCGCGGAACGAAAGCTTCTTTGGGTGTAGTCATCATCTTTTCAAGCATAAGTGCATTTGACGCACTGATCTGCGCATCAATATTCATCATCTTGCGAAGCGTCATTATCGTCGAACGGCGAACACTGTATCCGCAGGACTATGCGCCCTGCTTTCGCTCGGATTCTGTTTCTGACAAACCTAAAGGTGCTTGAAAGCTTCAATCCCGCCGGCCGGCGCTCTACAATTCGCAAACCTTGAAGTTAAGTCAGCTTCACTCATTTTGGGTGGGTGCAGCCCCCTCCACCCTCCGCTATTCTGAAGGAGCAAAAGTTTCCATGCCTTCAATTGCCAGCATGACGGGCTATTTCGCCGCGGACGGGATGACGCCCGCCGGTACCGTCACCGTTGAATGCCGTTCCGTCAACTCCCGCTTTCTAGATCTCACGCTTCGTCTTGACGACACGCTGCGCTTTGCCGAACCCGCTATTCGCGAGCGTCTGCAAAAGCGCCTCACGCGCGGCAAAGTTGAAGTCCGCATGTCGCTGTCAGCCGATGAATCGGCGCTGCCGGCTCAAATTAATGAAAGTGCGCTGAAGCGCCTCCTTGAGCTGCAGTCCGCCGTGCTGCGTCATTCTCCTGAAGCGGCGGAACTTTCCGTTTCAGAAATCCTTGAAATGCCGGGCATCGCCCATACCGCTCAAACGGATAAGGACGAACTGCTGCAGGCAGTTCTTGCCGTGCTCGACAAGACCCTGGACGGCTTCATCGCCGCCCGTGAACGTGAAGGCGCTGCGCTCGCCAAGGTCATCAACAGCTATATGGACAAGATGACGTCCGTCGTTGAAGAAGTCCGTGCGGCTATTCCGCAGATTCTTGCTCAGCTGCAGGCCAAACTCGCCGCACGCCTTGAAGATGCGTTGTCTCAGACGCTCACGCAGCAGGGAACGCTGACGAAGGAAGAAATTACCGAACGGATCCGCCAGGAAGTCACGCTCTACGCCATGCGCATGGACGTTGACGAAGAGATGAACCGCTTGACCACTCATATTGCTGAAGTTCGTCGTCTGCTGGCCGCTGGCGGCGCTGTCGGACGCAAACTGGACTTCATGGCGCAGGAAATGAACCGCGAAGCCAATACGCTGGGCTCCAAGGCTGCTGCCATTGAAATGACGCAGGCTTCGCTCTCGCTCAAGATCACCATTGATCAGATGCGCGAACAAATTCAGAATTTGGAATAAGGAAGGACGAACATGCCTGAAGTGAGCATTAGTGAACATGCCCGCAAAACCCGCCATCCTGGACGACTTTTTCTCGTAACGGCACCCTCTGGTGCCGGCAAGTCGTCACTCGTCAATGCGCTTCTCGCTCGTCAGCCTAACATCAAGCTTTCAATTTCCAATACCACGCGCGACCCGCGGCCCGGTGAAGTGAACGGCCGCGAATACCACTTCGTCACCGAAGACATGTTCCTCGAGATGAAGTCGCGCGGTGAATTCCTCGAAAGCGCTTACGTCCATGGGCACTACTACGGCACGAGCCGCCCCTGGATCGAGTCCCAAATGGCTCGGGGCAATGACGTGCTCCTTGAAATCGATTGGCAAGGCGCTCGTCAGGTGCGCGAAAAATTTGAAGGGACCGTCGGCATCTTCATCCTGCCGCCCTCGATTGAGGCGCTTGAATGGCGGCTGCACCATCGCGGCACCGATTCTCCCCAGACGATTACACGTCGTCTGATGGGTGCAGGCGCCGAGATTGCACATGCTCCAGAATTCGAGTACGTTATAATTAATGAAGAATTTGATACAGCTCTGGCGCAGCTCGAAGCTATCGTAACAGCGAGCCGCCTCACTTATGAACAGCAGGCGCTTCGTCACCGCGACCAATTCGCCAATCTCGGCGTTCCGGTCTAATTTCCTGACGATTGAACCTGCCGCTCTTCAAACGAGCAGCATTCTCTTAAAAAATTTCTTTTACTGGGAGCGCATTCTCACTACAGAGGAGCGCTCTTCATTTTCCGCTCAAGATAAAAATGGCCCGCATTACTGTTGAAGACTGCCTGAAGAAAATCCCCAACCGCTTCCAGATGGTTTTAGTTGCCGCCTACCGCGCACGTCAGCTCTCTCAGGGCTATGCGCCGAAGATCGATGCCAAGGACAAGCCCGGCGTTATCGCACTGCGCGAGATCGCCGACGGATTGATCGGTACGGACATGCTTAAGAACGTCCGCTGATCCTCTCTAGGCGCGCTTCAGGACGGCCGGAAAGCCTCTCTGCTAAGGGGAGACGCCGGCCGTTTGTCGTCTCTTGGAAAAAATAACTGCGTCCCAATAAAGATGAATACGCGACATTTCGCTGCAATCGCGCCACAATGGTAGGCAGATAAAAGAACTGGAATCAGAGCAATGGCCCTCGACAACCTTCCTGCTTTTCCCGACGACATGTACGACACCGCTCATGATGGTGCCGTTCCGCAGCCCGTCACACCGCGTAAGCCCATTTCGCCCTTCAGCTTCACGAAGCATCTTACGCGTACGCCCGTGCCGGTAGCCGTCGTTCCGGAAGATCTGCCCGACGCGGACCTGCCGCTCTTCACGCCACAGCCTCCCGTTGGCGTCGTAACTGCTCAAGCATTGGTTGATACTTGCCGCAGCTATCTTTCATATGCCGACGTTGAAAAAATCCGCGAAGCCTACCGCTACGCCGACAACGCTCATTTGGGACAGTTCCGCAAATCCGGAGAGCCCTATATCACGCACCCGATTGCCGTGGCTTCCATTCTGGCGTCTTGGCGCATGGATGCCGAAACGATTGAAGCGGGCCTCATGCACGACGTGCTTGAAGACACTGGCACCAGCAAGCGAGAAATGGCCGAAAAATTTGGTATTGAAGTAGCTGAACTCGTCGACGGCGTCTCCAAGCTCGATAAGCTCCGCTTTTCTTCAAACGAAATTGCTCAGGCCGAAAGTTTCCGCAAGATGCTGCTGGCCATGGCCCGCGACGTTCGGGTGATTCTCGTAAAACTCGCTGACCGCATCCACAATATGCGTACGCTTGGCGTCATGCGCCCTGAAAAACGCGCCCGCATTGCTCGCGAAACGCTCGATATCTATGTGCCTATCGCACATCGTTTAGGGCTTAACAATGTGTTTCGCGAACTGCAGGAACTTTCGTTCGCCAACCGCTACCCCTTCCGCTACAAAGTTCTCTACGCCAATGTTCTGAAAACGCGTCAGGCTCGCCGCGAATTCCTCGAAAAGATGATGGAGGACACCCGTACTGCACTTCTCAAAGCCGGCATTCCTTGTCGAATCCTTGGTCGTGACAAAACCATTTACGGCATCTACAACAAGATGCGCGAAAAGCATCAATCCTTTTCGGACGCGCTCGACATTTACGGCTTCCGACTCGTCGTGAAAAATCTTGACGACTGCTATCTCTCGCTCGGAGCCCTTCATCGCCGTTTCAAACCCGTTCATTCACGTTTTAAGGACTTTATTGCCATCCCTAAGTCGAACGGCTACCAAAGTCTGCACACGACAGTGATTGGTCCTGACGGCACGCCGGTTGAGTTTCAGATACGAACAGAGGAAATGCACCGTATCGACGAAAACGGCATTCTCGTTCATTGGCTCTACAGCAGCAGCGAAGACACTTCTGACTTGCAGTCAAGAACAGCTGCGTGGCTTCAGAATTTGCTTGAAATCCAGCGCACCAGCACGGACAGCACAGAGTTTCTTGAAAACATCAAAGTCGACCTCTTCCCCAACCGCATTTACGTATTCACCCCGAAGGGCAAGATTATTTCGCTTCCCAAGGGATCTACAGCCATCGACTTTGCCTACGAGATTCATACCGACGTGGGCAACCATACTCAAGCCGTTCGCATCAACGGCGAAGCCAAACAGCTTTCAACTGCACTTCGTAACGGCGACCTTGTTCAAGTTGAAACCTCTCCGGATGCGCACCCATCCCCCGAATGGCTCGAATACGTGCATTCCGGCCGCGCCCGCGCGGAAATTCGTCAATATCTGCGCAGCTGCCAATTCGATGAATCCACGAAACTCGGCCGTCTAGCACTCGAAGCCCTGGCCAACGAACAAAAGATTGACTTCACTACCATTCCGATTTCGATTGAGGAGAAGCTTCTCAAGGAATTTGGCGCCGACAGCCTTGCTTCGCTATACGCCATGATCGGGCTCGGCAAGGCTCTCCCTGCCGCGGTTCTTCATCGACTGCGTTCGCTTATGCGCGAGGAGAATTTGGATTCCTCCGGAGAAGAACTCCCTGCCGTCATTATCAACGGCAACGAAGGCATCGCCCAGCATCTTGCGGTCTGCTGCCATCCGATTCCCGGTGACGACATCACGGGCTACAACCGCCCGGGACTTGGACTCACAGTACACCGTGAGGACTGCCCGCATGCAGCTCGCGGCAAGCAGGCGGATCCCAACCGCTGGATGCATCTGGAATGGGGCCCAACGAAGCAGGGAGCCCACTTCTCAGTACCGCTTGAAGTTCGCGTGAAGGACGCACACGCCGGCCTCGCGACTGTAGCCGCTGCCGTGGCCGAGGCTAATTCGAGCATCACTGCGGTAACGCTGGATGACTCTCAAGGCGAGCACATCGTGCATGTAACGGTTTTAGTGCGCGATAAAAATCACCTCATTCATGTCATGCGCACAATTCGTCAAAATGATGTTGTTATCAAGGTCAAACGCAGTCTTGAGGAAGGCGTTTCTACCAAAAAGAAAATCAATTAAACCGGTCTCAAGAACCACCGCGCCTTGAACAGCGGCTCTAACAAGAAGGGACGATTTTGAAGCTTAAAATCGTCCCTTCCTCATTGACCTTTTGTGCCGACTTTACGGTACCGGCTGCTGGTCGGTATAGGTAACTTCAAGAATTTCCAACCTATCTACGCCGGCTGGATGCGTGCTTGTAGCCGGCGTCGGGAGCTTCGCTTCGTCGCCTTCACGACGACGAAGGAATACACGCGCAATGGGACTAATCCAACTCACATCGCCATGCTCTGCATCTGCTTTATGGGCTCCACCGATAAGGAACTGAAGTAGCAACAGTAAAATCAGAATATAAAATATTGCACATTAGAAAACATTATTCATGCACAAAGGACAAACACTGTTTTCTAAGATTATCACTATATTCCTTATAATCTGCTTTATTTAAAACCTTACCATCTCCATCAATAGAAATACTATATTTTCCACTATCTATCCAAAAATAATTAAGTAATTCAGCGAGGCCATCAAATCTCTTTCGATCGTAAGGACAAATTAAAATTACTGGAGTTCCCAATCCCAAACACGGCAAAGCCGCATGAATTCTTGACGTAATAACTAATTTAGCATTTGCATATCTTTGCAGTAATGCTTTTGCCAGTTCGAATCTTTCACGATGCGGCACACTTAATTGACATTCATGTGTAACGTATGAAATTGCTTCTTGTGCGTAATAATTACGAAGCAAAGCATTAATCCGATTAATAGATCTATTTTTATTTATAAACCTATTAATCGGGAAAAGCTTGCTATAGAAGTCATTCGAATAATCAGAAAAGATTACCCCAGATCTATTTCCTCCGTCAGAATAATCTTTTCTTTGCAGAGTTGTCGTTAAACATGAAGAAAAGAAGCACGCAATATCATTTGATTGCAAAAATCTTTTCGTCGCAAAGTCTCTGCATCCTATAGGACTTTTTTTTTGATGCAACTTTTAGTTTAGCAAGCACATTGTGAAACTCATTAGGGTTATCTGTATTATTAATGTGTACAGACGTTAAGAGCGGCTCCAAACAATCCGACCACTGGTGGCAACCATCAAACAGATAGTACCATCCATTTGCTATCAATTTACATTTAAATTCTTTACGAAAATCACTTAACCCATCGCGATCAACAAAAAAGTCAACATTTGTAAAGTATTGTCTCGCTGCCAATGACTGAATATAGTCCCCAAGATTACATGTCGTAGGCTTATATCTTCCGAAATGGTTGTATTCATAGATAAAATTTGCATATTTCATAAAAAAGCTCTGCAATAAGTTTTGATTACATCAAAAATAAATGTAATCATAGAAAACTCTATCATTATTAATGCATTTATACAGTATACAACCTAAGATCCTGACCACTAGAACTTAAAGGAAGCTGATTTAAATCAAATTATGATGAGACGCTATACATCATAAAAAAATCGTAAGCTCATCTAGTATCGATTACCCTAAGTATTGAGTCGTTGCTAGTCTATTTAGGCTTCAATTCCAGACTACTTCATTGATTTCTTGGTTCTCATTGAGCTTACTGATGAGTTCCCAATATGCAGCTTGTTAAATTATTAATTATTCGACAAAGTTGGCTCAAGAAAGCTAGACGGCTGTTATTTGAAACCACATCAACAGTCGATCCAGAAAAAGAATGTCGACAACGATAGCATCAAAGTCAATATTCCAACTTTGACTATATCACATGACAAAAAAGACTGAGCCAGACCCAAAAAGACAATCTTTTAACTGAAACAATTGGGCCCTCAATATTTTATTCAGCGCAATATTTATGGTATCGGTTGCTGGTTGGTATAGGTAACTTCAAGAATTTCCAACGTATCAACACCGGCTGGATGCGTGCTTGTAGCCGGCGTTGGGAGCTTCACTTCGTCGCCTTCATGACGACGAAGGAATACACGCGCAATGGGACTAATCCAACTCACATCGCCGTGTTCGGCATCTGCTTCATCGATGCCAACAATGCGAATCTTGCGCTTTTCACCGCGCTGATTGCAGTAAAGAACCGTAGCGCCAAAAAAGACTTGATCCGTTTCTGGATGAGCCGCAGGATCAACAACCTCAGCTGACTCAATACGTTTATTCAAAAAGCGAATGCGGCGATCAATCTCACGCAGTCGTTTTTTGCCGTACAGATAGTCACCGTTTTCGCTGCGATCACCGTTGCTGGCCGCCCAAGCCACAACATTCACAACATCAGGACGCTCAACATTCACTAGATGCTCACGTTCATCAAGTAAGCGGCGATAGCAAGCCGGCGTCATGTAATTCTTAGTATTAGGTGGAAGCGCTGGGAGCTTCACGTCTTCATTATTTTCAACCATAAAAATTTACCAAAAAAATCAATATACTGCATCTATTTTCTTTGTGAGATACGGCCTCAAATCGATAGCTGGATCATCAATTGGCTTCTTTTCTGCCAAAATCTTTTGATACCCATAATCATATTCATCATTAACACCATCAAAGAGATCATACGCAGATATATTTTTATTTTCAATACCCATCCAATTTGCAAGGCCATCGACAAAACGCACCCCATACTTCCGACTTTTATTTATTTTCCTATCAAAAGAATAAGAATCAATTTTTATTAACAGGACCTCATAATGGAGAGCACTGATAGAATTATTATTCAAAATAATCTTATTAGAATCATGGTAATGAGCTTGCCCATGATCTGCGAAATAAATCATCGAAAACCTTCTACCATTCTCGATCTCATTTTTCTTAAGTAGGTTAAATACTCGCTCAACAAAAGCATCAGTCTTTAATATTGTATTTATATAACACGTAAGATATTTATATTTTTCGTCGGTAGCAATAAACTTATTTTGCACATCTGATATTTTTTTACAGGCATCCGGGTGTGAACCAATAGTATGGAGCACAATCAACATAGGCTGCTCTCGTTCCATCGATAAAATGGACTGAAATCGCTCAAGTAAGAAAAAGTCAGACAAACCATTTTTATGGTATTCTCCAGCCACAGGAAACCGATGCTCATCTGAACGATAACCTATAGACGAAATTGGAGTATCATGTTCGCCAATAAATCCTTGATTACTCAGCCAAATTGTTTTTAGTCCAGCACTTTTAGCTAAATCAATAATATTGAAATCATAACGAGGTGACCACATTTTAGTATCGGCATGAGTGAGCATCAACCTCAATGATCCTACTGTATATGAATTACCGGCAATCAATCCATCCACCAACAACCCCGGTGCCTTAGACATAAAAGGTGTTGTGTCAATAGGATACCCATATGCAGAAAAATAATCTTTTCGGGCACTCTCTCCAATTATAAGAACATAATTTTGAAATTCCCCATTAAATTTACTTGCTCCCCAAGAAGATTTGTTTACAAACTTTTCTAACGCTGCCATCTCTTCTTTTGTAGCAATCACTCCATGCAACAAGCTTGAAAAGAATGATGTCAGTCCTACAATACAAGCCAAAACAATAACAGACAATATAACAAATGTTTTATTCCTCCATGGCTTAATATTAAATTTAATCGCTAAAAAATAAACAATAAAAATACTAAGAATAATTTCTAGCGATCTTTTATAAGCTCGGAATGGAATATCAGACAAAAAATCGTTTGTCTCAGACAAATTTGTCGATAATACTGAAATTAAACTCTGAAAATCAGGTTGCCCATAGATATAAGCAATTGGAGCATAGATTGACGATAATAGTGCCAAAGGAAAGCTTAGGCACCAAAAAGTATTACGAGACGCACATAAGAATGCCAATAATACCCCTCCCCCCACAACTTCTCTTATATGCGGAGAATCTCCGAAGCCTTTTAACATCAATTTTGCCAATACTGCGCATACAAATAAATAAACAATAAACGCAGCAAATTGTTTAGCATTACAAGATTTATTTATTAGTTTTTTCATCTCATTAATTAATTTGGAATTACAAAATTTAAATATTTAGATATGAAGTATACACCTAAAATTTCTAAATAAGATGATCCGTATGCATATTGATTGGCATCTATCCCATCGGGGATTAAAACCAGATTTACAACAATTCAGGAAATCAAGTGAACGATGATGTGGTTCAGACCAGACCAGTGAAACGCTTGCCAAAAAGGCCGAACTTTATTGTTCATTGGCGGGTATATTCAGTCACACGGACGAGGCGAGCTCCTTCATCTCACCGTTTACAAATTGGACCAGGGCGGCAGTATGAACGCTTGGGCGAATGGAGGAAGGTGGCCTATTTCAAGAAGGCCTGCCCACTTGATGATCAACGCAACAGTGAGCTGCTTTCAGCGGCCAACGTCAATGCATTTGAGGATTTTTTTAGGTTTCATCACGCGGCCAAGCTCGATCAAGCCAACGCTGATGACGTTAAAAATCTGACCTGAGCTTTGGATAACACATCCATCTTCACAGACTTCAAAACGATTGGCAATGCGCGTATGGTCATGCCAGAAAAATCCCAAATTCGGGCAACCTTCCTATGCGATCGAAAAGATAGAGAATTCTTCTTTGCTTATACGTATGAAGGCTCCATCAATGATGCTGAAACTCTAAGCCTTAAAAGAAATTATTTACCGCATGCGAGCGGCAGATCTCGATCTTTCCAACGTTATCCTGGTGACGGATCGAGGTTATTCCTCACTGCAGAATGTCCAAAAAATGATCAATCTCGAACTGAAGTTCATTCAGGACGTTCTCATTGTTGAAGACGTCATGAAGTTCAGATTCGATGAATATCGAGAATCGTTTCGCGACATTGGGTTTTACAACGCTGAGACTCGTACCTATGTCCGAACGGTTAAGGAATCGTGGAAGCTGGAAACCGACAGCAGAACGCTTAACAAGGAGCTCTTCGTACACCTGTACCGCTTCCCCGGTGCTGATGAAAACGAGATGACTGAATTGGCTGCCAGAGTAGCAGAGATTCTCAAGTTCAAAGCAGACAATCGAGAGGTGCCGCCTGAACTTTGGTATACATACAGGCGCTGCATCAAAGAACTGCCGGCAGCCGAGAGCAGAAAGAAACGTTGGGACCGCAATGATGAGGCCATTCGTGAGGCAGTCCGATATGCCGGAATGTTTGTCATTCACAGCAATATCGAAAGTGATCCTTTTGCAGCGTTGCACGAGCAAGAGCTATCTAGGTAAGCTCTTGGTATGCACGATAGCGACCTTGCTGCGGCTCATGATGATGAGTCGTGCTCAGACCAATGCCAAGACTGCGGGTTTGAAAATTCTCAAAGATTCTATGGATGTGTTTATGGCAAAAATGCGCGGCATCAAAGCTGAGAAGCGCTGAAACGCCAATGCTTGGGGGGGTGCGTCAGTTAAGTAAAAAGCAGCGCGATATGCTCGCGCTGCATGAATTGAAACTGCCGTCTAAAACTCTCCGCTGATTTATGGATCAGTTAAGCGGGAGTTCCGGTTCGGGGGAATATGTCAGTTTCAAGACTGCATAACGACAAAACCGGAAGGTCCGATGGAACCTTCCGGTTGAAATTCTGGTGGTGGGAGGAGGCGTACGAAGGTTCCTTGAATTGCAGGCAATTACAGTGTACCCCCATCCTTTTTATGCCATCTCTTATGCCATCCGTCATAGCCTTAGGCGAAACTATATAAGCGCCATCAGCCGATCCTGGACATTCTAGCAAAGGGCAGGTAGTCCCTTGGAGAGGCAGCTAATCGTGAGTAGACACTAGGGCGTCGTGAACTGCGGCGTTTCTAAGAAGTAGGCTGCGACCTTCTTCGATAAGCCCGACGCTTTCTCTGAGAAGGTTTTCGCATCGGGCAACTGCTGCCTGCTCAGCGTTACAGGCAGCGGCGCTGGCTTTTCGCAGACGACTTTCATATGACCGGCGCATCCTGTCAGCATCACTGCGAATACGATCAAGGTCAACGTCAGCAGCAGCGACTTTGTCCAAAGCTGCAACAAGTCTTTCATAATCTTTTCTTCCTTGCGTCACCCGTGCAACAGCTTCTGTCTTTTGCAAATTGGCCATTTCTGCATCTGCTACGTAACCTCTAGTCGTGTAGCCCGCCATAAAACTCACGCTCATAAGTATCAGTGCGACTGCAGTCTGCCAATTCACAGCTCAATACCTTCCATTTGCGCCCGATTTCTCAGCACGCGACAATACGCGCCCATACGACTTAACTGGTTTTGGTAAAGATTTCGGCTGCAAGCTGGAGCGAAATTGAGCCGGCCAGCATCCCAAGCCTCACACATATCTCTGAGCTTGAGAGTTCGAATGCGTATTTGGTAATACTCCGCTTTGAAGCGCTCTTTGTAATCCGGAGAGTTCATCAGATCGATAGTGTCTGCGAGTGTCATTTTGCGGATACGTTCGTCCTGAGCTCGCAGCAGGCTTTGCGACATTTTGCGAATTTTGACCATTTCAGCATTTCCGCATCAAGTCTGCTTCTCTGCGGCGACGAGCGACAAGACCTGCCAGTCCGCCGTTGGTGACGTCAAGAAATTCCTCGGCGGCCCCGTCGTAGTCTTTTGCATTCAGCGCGCGCAGCATCTTGGGACACTTATCGACGACACCTTGCGCTCCCAAGTTGTACGCCAAGCTCAGTAACGCTATGAACTGCGATTCGCTGACTGACACATTGATGTACTTTGCGAGGGCGGTTTGTGCAGACTGCAAGTCACTGCGAATCCACGCATCGGCCTGCGCCTTGGTGCAGGTGTCTCCCTCTTTGACGCCGCCGGTATGCCCCCAACCTATAGTCCAAACCCCTTTCGGGCATTTGTATGCCTTGAGGCGCAAGGTCTCTTCAGCCTTGACGAACGCCATAGCCAGCTCGTAGCTATAGCTTCCAAAACTTTTCACTTCAAGTCCTCCCCGTCTACACCGAGCCGCTTTTGGATCACCACCTCAGCAAGTCGTATCGCTCTGGTCCCACCCCAACCCGCCACGCCTGCAAGGCTCCCGCAAAGCTCTGCCGGGAATCCTTGATAGGCAAGAATCTCATAGCAAACAAGGCCACTTACAGCACTTATCGCTCCGTGAAGAAAGAACTCTCGCCATATGAATTGCTTTCCTTCTTGCACTTTCAGTAGGTACGAGAGCCAACCGCAAAAAACGGAAAAGAAGCCCGTCATAACTAAGACCCACCATTCATGAAGTTGCTTGTCCGGCATCCTTCACCCCACAATGACGTAGCAAAGGGCGAAGCCAAAAACAAATGTCACCGCACTGACAAAACCCCAAAAGATACGCACCTTGCGTCGAGTCTCTGGATCCAGTTTTGCTTTTTCAGCATTAAGTGCTATGACGAACTCCCGTCGTGCAGAATCCGTGAAGCCTTGTACGGCAAGACCAATTTTTCTGAAAACTTCTTTGCGTGTCATAACTCCTCTCTTTTGATAGAGATCCACTTACGCTGTATATCCCCAAGGCGGAGGAGTGGTGCTTAAATAAAATGGACCGACTTCGCCCCTAAGAGCAAGTTCTTGTAAAGTACCAACTAAAACTTGCATTGCCGCCCAGCGTTCAAGTTTTCTATTAGCCTCCATTACGTACCATCCTCTGGCATTCTCTGGCGAAGTATACGGATTAAGTTTGAGAGTATATTGTTTTATATTCGGTAACCCAAAATATATAAAAGATGTCTGATACTCTTCATTAGGCTCCAATAAGCAGTACAGAGATACAAAGTTTTTATCATTTATTTTAGAAGTCGCTCCAGACAGCTTAAAGATCTTTTTACCGTCAATACTTGTTGGAGATAGTTTTCCTATATTCTTCGAAGGATAGTATCCAAACTCGCGTGCCTTTGAAGCTTTTGTAATAACCCCCGGAGTAAGTAAATATTCAATACCTGAAGAGTTAATCAACAACAGCTCTTTATTAAACATTAGCGATACTCCTTGGGCACTTGAGTTCTCTCTAACTCACTCTCATAAGCCTGTCTGCAATGGTCTGGCTGCCAAAAGAACAAAGTATTAATTACCTTCTCAGGCCATTTACGATCACCTTTAAGTGCATGACGATGTGCTCTGGCACTGAGAGTTTCATCAGCCATGCCCCAGATCAGCGTATTAATCAGCTGATCCAGAGCAATAAGCACCTGAAGCCCATCAGGATGCTTTACCTTCATTCAGCTTTCTCCTTATAAGGAACTGTCCAGAGCTTCCCCATCTCCTGCATAGACAATGCCAAAGCCTGCGCGAGCTGTGCCTTTGTTACTGTAGCAACAGTGTTATCTGCAAGAACCCAAATAGTGGAACTTTGCCCTGCTGCTTCAGCGGCTGTAAGTGCACGTGCCATACGAGACTGGGCTGTTTCATCTCCATCAAACACCATTCCATCTACAGTTACTTTGATTGCTGCAACCGCTTCAGCTCTTTCGTTCTTAGTTTTATTCAGGTTATAGGCGACCTTCTCTTTTTCGCTTAATGATGCGAAATATTCCTGCTCCGGGTCGTACTCTTCAAGAATGACCTTCAAACCTAGATTATCGAAATCCTCTTGGCTCTTTGGTTCACCATAAACCTTGCTTTCAGTCTGCCAAATAGCCTGACGTAAAGCGTAGAGAGAGGTGTACTTCTGACCGTTATAAATGTATCGAATAATCATATTTAAACAGCGAATACCAAAGACGCGTAAATAAGAGAAGTTTCGATAAACGTTAAAACAACAATATTCGATGCTTTAAACGTTGGGGCATTGCCATTCATCCATGTAAGGCTTACACCCGTAGTCGTATTAAAGGTGACACTGGTTGTATTCCACAAATAAAGAAGCTTTGTGGCCGCCTTGTTTGTCTCTCCACCTTGCAAGGTAATCGTTGCAGCCCCTGCTTTTTCAAGATTTATTACGGTAGTTGCAGCAGAATTTAAATTAATAGTAACTGCACCTTGCCTCGTTACTGCGGCCTCTTCATAACACTTCAAATATCCTGCATTACCTGTTTTTGGGATCAGTCCAGAAATGTCAGGAATTGTCGGGATGCCAGATAGATCCGAATACTCACCCGAGGTGGCGACCTTTGCCAATGGACTTCCCGCAATCGGCACGCCCTTTTTCAGATAGATCGGCACTGTCGCCGCGCCGACATCTGCCGTACCAATCTTTGACACTGTGACGTCAAACGTTATGTTGGCCGAACCATCAAATACCGCGGCGCCGGATGCGCCGCCCTTGAACGTGATCGTTCGAGGAGCCGCAAGCTTCGTAGCAGTTAAGGCATTGCCTATGAACGCACCCTTGAAGCCCATCGCTGTGACGATGCCTGTCACTGGATTGAACGTCAGCTTCGGCGAAGCGACTAGGTACGAGCTCGAATCGCCATCTGTGGTGGTCTGACGATACGTCAACCGGTACTCTGCCCCCGTCGTGCTCACATCTTTTTTGATCGCCACCTGTAACACGTCAGGTTTGCGCTTGATGTAGCCTTTGGACGTCGTGTCCGTCTCGGCCCAGTCAGCTTGGACTTGTCCGACGGCAGAGTCGGCCGCTGATTCTTTGGCCTCCTGCGCAGCGGCCGCAGCGGCCGCCGCAGAAGCCGCCGCCGCAGTCTTTGACGAGGAGGCGCTCGTTTCGCTCGCCTTGGCGTTTTTCTCTGAGATATTCGCTGCCGCCTGAGATGCTGCAGCCATCGAAGCGGAGGTGACCGCGGCGTTAGCTTTTTCTGTAGCTGTGGAGATACTTGCTTCTACTAAAGTCCTCGCTGATGCTGCGGCAGTCTCAGAAGCTTTCGCGGTCTTTGCCGACGTGGCTGCCGCTGCAGCAGATTCACCGGCCGCTGTAGCTTGCAGTGTCGTCTTAGAGAGCAAATCCGAAGCCAAGGCACCGACTTCCTTCTTCCACTTCTGCCCGACAGCAATGACCGTGTTATTCAATGAATCGCCCGTCTGAGTGATGCGGGTTATCTGCTTTTGCCCCTCTGAAACGATCTTGTCGCCAGCACCATCGACGATACCTTTGAACTCGTCACGCAATGCAACACCGGCCTGATGGAGCTTCTCGGACTCTTGGTAGAGTTTCTCGGACTTCTGCGCGTACTCGTTAGCTTTAGCCGCCGTGTCGAGCAGGTTCTTCTTCAGCTCTTTGGGCGTCATCGTATCTGTGGCATCGGTCGTAATCGCTCGATCAAGCTGTTCAGCCAACTGCTGAATCATCACCACTTCGCGGTCAGCTTCGGTGTTCAAAACTTCAGGCGGGAAGCGGTTGAAATTCGTAAGCTGCATCGTCTGCGTGTAGGGAATCGCAGAACCGATAGATAAACGCTGTCCTTTCGTAAGCGGATTCATTAGCGTCACTGAACCGCCAGGCGTACTATCCTGATTTGGATTCATTGTGACAATGTAATCCGTTCCTCCCACAAGCAGCCTTTCCTCAGCTGACTCGCTTTCAATGAAGGCAACGTAAATGTCCTTCGTTTCAAAAATCTTAAAGCTAAAGGGGAAGGTTTTTTGCCCGACTTGGGTATATGGCCCGGCCAGGCGTCTAACGTAATCAATCATGAAGCAATTCCTCTGATGGCTCCTATTGTCGGAGGAGAAAACTTCATCATGCGCACGACTGGCACTACTGCTGAGGTTTGGTCACATGCCAGTTTGGTGCGCGGTCAGGCAGCAACTCTTGCTGTTTCCACCAAAATCCTGTGCCTTTATTTCTTAGCTCTCGGCGTTGAATACGAGCAAGATAACCTGGCGATGCTGCCTCCATCAGGTCGTTATATATGGCACGGTCAATGACGCCTTTTAAATACCAGGCATTGATGAAAGGCGCATGATTACGAGCGAAGCGCAGTGCCTTTGCATTCGCCTTCGATTCCTTGTCATAAACGCCTTCATTCCAGTACGCCTTCCCAACATCAAATGCATCCAAAGTGGATCCGGCAAGTGGTCCAAAAAATTTCAGAAAATTGGGAGATCCGTATGAGTTCTCGCCATTTAAGCCTGAAACCATAAAATCTGTGAGAAAGCCAGCTCCGCCTCCAACCTCTACTGCCTGTATCCAGAAGCTCAACGAACTCATGTCTTGTGGATCCCTCCCGGCAAGGAGTTCACGAAGCTGTATGACTAATGCCCCAAAGAGGGTTGTCGATACCATGACCGTAGCCGCGTAGAGCGTCGCGGAGGCTTTGCCACGGGTTCGGGAGAGATCTGACACTCGTTCAAGATGGCGGCGCATATAAGAGATAGGGAAGCTCTTGAACAGCATCAGGCCGCGCATTAGCTCTCCGGAAACGCTGCCTTTTTGAAGACCGGCCGTAGCCACTCCGCGAGTGAACAGGTCCGGATTAAGTGAAGCCATTTGGCTTTCATCTGACAAGAACGTAACCAGTGTAGATGCTGCTTTGTCGATATCTTTCTGAGTAATGCTGTTGTCCGCCACGAGCTTGCGAAGCGTGCCGTCCTTAATAGCTTGCCAATCGATCTCGCGAATATCTTGCGTCGTTAGGAACTTTGCGCCATTTTGCTCGTAAGGCTTAGCCTCCCCCCAGATACGCCATATGCGCTCATCTACACCCGCACGCTCCAATTGATTTTTCACGAACGGCTCCAGCTTCTCCCAAGGCGTCTTTACCAATCCAGCTAAAGTGGCCATATTATTTTTCATGGACGCACGACGCACAGCATTTGTCCAAGCATCAAGGAGCGTCACTTTCATGGTTGCGTCCGCCACAGCGCTTGTCCATCCTTTGCCGATATGAGCATCTCCCCAACGCACGAGGCTGGAAGAGAGCGTCTGAGCAATCACTCCGGAGCGAATCATCAGCTCTTTGTTGTTCTTACCTAAGCTTGTACTGAAATTTTTTAATGCTGTCAGCACGGGGATATGGTGAATTCCTGCAGATACGAAATAGCTTGGGAAATCAGTGAACGAAGTGATGAACGTACTCTGTAGTTTGCTGAATACTTCAATGTTTCTCATCCCCTGCATGAAGTCTGAGAACAGCTCGCGCCCTGGTGCAATGCGTCCTGCGTCTCCGTTGAGAACGTTCCACGAGGCATTGACCATATGGATCGAAATAGGATTCTTCCAAACCCCCATTTGCAGCTTGCCTTGGACAATATCAGCTTCACCAACACGCTTAAGACCAGCCACCATATTGTTTGGGTTGGGTCCGTACATCTCCAGCAGAGCCACATCCTTTGCGGTTCTTCGCAGGCTGCCGATGACCGTTTCAATGACGGAATCTCGTCCAAACATCTGCTGATACTCAAAGAACGTATCGGCGTTCTGAAAGTGCAAGGTGCGGTGATTGTCTCCACGATTGGCGCGGGATGCCTGCCCGCGAACGGAGTTTCCGGCAACAGTTGATGTATCAAAGTCAACCTCTCCACTCGTGATGATCGTTTCATACACGCGACCTAACATGGCCGTAAAGTCCGCGTCACTCATCAAGTCGCCGTTGAGATCGAGGTACTTGCTCCGGTCAAGCTTTGGAGCGATATAGTCGACCCACGCAGACTTTTGTTCCTCCATCATGTTTCGGTTGCCCGTTACCCAGTTCTTCGCAACATTTACTGTCTGGCGGACACGACCTTGTCCTTGCAATACTTCAGCCGCATGAGCCATACGAACCGGATCATGTGTTTGAGGAAAGTAATTTTCTATTTTCCCGAGATTCCCGCCGGCCGAATTGAATCGAACACGCAGAGATTCGCTGACATCAGCGAACGCCTTCACCGCATCCTTAGCAAGTTGACTGCCGGAATCTTTGCCGTAAATCTCATCAATGAACTGTTTTGCGAAACGCTTGTCCTCAAAAAGTCCTAAGAATCCTGGCATTTTGCCGTCAAGTGTCTTAGCAAACTTTGTGACGTACTCATTCTGCAAAGCATTAACCGAGCGGAAACCGTCCTCCAAAATCGCCTGGGTAACGGCCAATCCCCGGTAACCACGCTGCCGGTGCCACTCCATGCGTCGGTTGAGCTGATCCTGAGCAATGACCGTAAGTGCCGCTCGCTTTCTGATCAATGCAGCTTCAGCTTTCAGACTCTCAGAATAGAGCTTTGCCCCCGCCTCAGCTTGCTCCTGCTTACTCATAGCAGCCCATTTTGCAGGATCTGTTTCTCTCACTTTCGCCATGTGATAACGAACGCCTTGCAGCATCTCAGTTGCCTTGGCCTCAGAGATCTCCTTTCCCATAGCAAGAGAAACACGCTGGATACACTCCCGCTTCATGCGAACATTTGCCGCAACATCAGTCGATGCCATTCAAACCACCATTCAAAAACGCGCATAAAACGCTCGTTGACACCCCTTTATCCGCCTCCAGCTCAATATCTGCAGCCTTTTGCATTTCTGCATTCAAGAATTCGTTGCCGTTGATCGACGCATCCTGTTCGTCAAGCTGAATACGTGTTTGCCGATTGTCTTCGAGCGCCTTCACCGCCATCCGCATTTCGCCGTCAGCATTCGCATACTGCTGAACCTTTTGGGCGTTGTCGCGGATAATGGCCTCCTCTTGCGCGTTATCAATTTTTCCAAACGCGGTACGGATAGCCATGCCATCCTTTACATCTAAATTTAGGGTATCCTTTAAGGCAGGCTGAGGGGCTAATTCCCCCTCAGTTGCCCCGCTGTTCATGATGGAACTAATAGATTCGGAGACCCCGCCTATCTGAGGCGGTACGTCAGTCGAATGCGCGCTACCATCATCGATCAGCGGGGCGTTTTCATTTATCTTGGCTGGATTCTCAAGGTAGTAATAGAACTTACCCATAGCGTCTCGTCCAACCTTGACGCTCTCTACTTTTGCGATGCCATCTATATCAACAACGGCTTGAACTCGATAAAACGTTGTGCCGTCGTCTCGTACCTTATAGACAGGAGATTCTGACCATATTCCTTTCTTAAGAACGTAAGGGATCGCCGCCGCGTCTTTCGCAAACCAAGCATCATATCCAGCTTGCTTAGCTCCTTTATTGAGACCTCGTCGACGGATTTCTACCATCTGCCCATCCACTCCTCGGATGTATGAACGTCCATCAACAACCTCAGCGAAGCTATCTAAATATTGTTTGAGCGCAGCAGCGAGGTTCTTTATCTTTGTCTGCTTTGGTGCCTCTAGACCTTTAACAGCAGAAGACTTGACCGCCCCCGCATATGGCAATCCAAGACGTTTAGCCAATCCTTCACCAGTCTGTAAATCCTGAAGTTTTGAGGCTTTAACTGCATCTTGGATAGTCTTGATAGAAACGAAGTCCGCCTCTCGGATCGGCACGCCGGTCAACCGAGAAAACTCCCGCATTAAATCAACGCGAGTGGGCTCAATCGCAGGTCCGAACATCGTGTCGCCCTGCGCGAACGTGTCAGCGTTCTGCCGCGCAAATGACGACAACTCACTCAGGGTATCGACGATGCCTCGCACCCCGCCATTCTCCGCCTCATTCTTCGCCAGAAAGCGAAGGAAGGCCTCGGCCTCGGGCGAACGTCCGATAGCCTCTTGCTGGGCGAGTTCCTCAAGCGACAGCTTCTTGCCGCTTGCCCGAGCTGCCTGAATCTCTGCAAGAACTTCAGTAAGTGCTGGCCGGAAGTCAAGCTGCCCCGTCCCTTCGAGCTGCAGCAGTTTGGGTGCCGACTGCCTGAATGCCGAGACCATGCGTGAAATGCCAGTCTTTTCCGTCGTGGAGAGAAGATCCGTCAGACCGGTGTTCTGATAGACGGACTGAAAGATCGCATTGTCCAGACGGCGCTGCGCATCCTGAATCGGGAAGCCGTTTGAATCAATGAGGCGCGAGCGCTCCTCAGCCGGAAGCAACGACGTGAACTGCCGCACGCTTTCTGGTGAAATTGATCCGTCCTCGTTGAAGTCGAGTGTGGACAAATCAATGCGCTGCGCATCCGTCTGCGCCTGCTCAGTAACCGAAAGTTGTGCACTGCTCGATTGATTCGTAACGTCACCGATGTCGGCCGTCACGTCCTCGTCCCGCATAATCCGCACGAGCACGGGCGAATGCATGTCGTTGAGGAGCTCGGGATTGATGCCATAGACGTTGTCGGCAGTCAGTTCAGCGCGGTAGTTGTCCGCAGTCCCCCGTTCGTACGCAGCCTTCAATCCGGCCGCACGGCCGTTCCCTGCGATCGCCGTGACCTGGAGCCCCGTACCGTACTCCGGATTGACCGTTCCATCAACCAAGTTGGATGTCGCAATCTGATCAGCCTCGACCACGGCATACTGCACCTCATAGCGCTTGCCGTTAGCTGCCACGAGGTAATCCCTGCGGCCGCGCTGCACCTCCGGAATATCGGCGGCATAAGCGACAACGGGCGCGCCATCCGTGAAGGTGCGCGAGAAGCCCAAACGACCATAGTCTGGGCTCCCCGCAATCGACGCCATCTGTGCAATCGATGACGCCGAAGAACGGTCGCGATTCTGCAATACTTTTTCGTTGTTAACGTACCGTTCCTGAAGCCGCCTCGCAGACTCCTCCTGAATCTCTTTGATCTTTTCGGGATTAACCGAGTCTTCTTTGAGAGATGGACGCTTACCAGCATCTACGTCAGAGCGCACTTGCTGAAGGCTTCTCAAGCCTCGCTGCATCTGTGCACCATTGTCGAAGTCTTCGGCCAGATTTGATGCGGTTTCAATCTCTGCGCCTCGTAGGCGAGCCGCATCATTTGCTTCTGTAGAGATTCGTACAGTTGTTCCGGATTTACCGGACCACGCCCCCACTGCGCCACCAAAGATAGCCGATACACCAAGCCCTATTGGATCGAATGCATCAAACTCGTCGGCAAGCTTCTCATATCCGGAATAAGTGAGAATTTGATTAAGTGCCGCGTTCTCGGCCATGAAAGTTGAAGCCGCCACACTGCCGCCAGCGGCAGCGTTGGCGAGGCGTCTCAACCCAAAACCGCCAGGAATCATGACAGAGCCTGCACTTGCGAGACCGTGCAGAGATCCAGCCTCCTTGGCCGTCTGAGCATCAACGCCTTTGTCTAACAGCTCCTGAGTTTGCTGCACGCCGACATTTAAGCCATAAATGCCTGCGGTCGCTGCAGTAAGTCCTAAAGCAGGAACTGATACCGGAGAAGTTGTCGCAACCGCTGCGGCTACAGTCGCAGCACCGGCAACCTTCGTGAGATCTTTGGAAACGCCATAGACCACCTGGGCTGCTGCTGACGACAGTTCCGGATCCGGAGCATATTCAAGAGCTTGTTGGCGGTTATCCTTTGCCCACTCGTTAAGCGCGTTTTTCCAGTCGTCATCAATCGGAAGTTCGCCAAGTCCTACCTGCAAAGAGGACTTCGTCTCATACCACGCTGAGCGAATGCCGTTCCAGGGTGCTGATGCAATACCTGTGTACCACGACGGCTCCCATTCTCCTGCAAACTTATCGCCGACACCGAAGGTGTGGTGAATGGACTGACGCTCTGGCTGAAACTTGGAGCCGTAGGCCTCAACAAGTAAGCTCATCGGCGCCCCTCCACCTCAATGACGATCCGATTACCGTCTTGATCTTCCATGATTTGGTTGTCATACACCACATAGAAAGCGTTGGCGGCATTAGCGGGCACCAAGGGTGCACTCTTCAGCAGGCGACTGAACGCATCAGCACTGAATGCCAGACCGGATGGCGTACGCGCGAAGGTTTTCTCTTTTCCCTTGAGTGTGCCAATCAAGCCTTGAACAGTTCTTCGCAAATCGTATTCCGTAACGTCCTTCAGATAAACCTTGCGTCCGTTGTATTCGATCTCTTCGCCCAGATAATCTTTGAAGGCCGCCTTGTACGCCGAGCTGGGGTCGCTGACCTCTCCTGAAACCATTTTTCCCGCGGCAATACCGGTGATGACGTCCATTGTCTTGTCGCGCACTTCAGGATCGTCGTAGTAGTTATCCAGATGAACAAACTGCGATGGTTTCCCGAAAATCTTGTCGGTTGTAAGCGTACCCACTGAGGACTGCTTTTCCTCTATAGCCTGCTTACCTCTGAGGTACGTTTGCGTAACTGTTGGCGATAGATCTGGATCTTTTGCCAGGATAAACGCCTGAGCCTGCGTATCCTCAAGCTGACGCGCGAGTGCAATAACCTGATCATTGCTCATGCGGCTGGCCATCGTGCTGAGCATTTGACCTTGATCGGCAGGATTAAGTGTTTCCAGGTGGCTCGACAAAGCCTTAGCTTCGTTCTTCGTAAGTAGCTTAGGATTGCTCATGGAATAGTCATGCGCTATCTGTTCCGAGAGAGATGCACGTTGCGCGAGCTCATCCATCGCTGCCGGATTCTTCCAATCGGAGATGCCCTTCATCCCGTAGTAACCCGATCCAATTGCTGCAGCAATCGGATCTTGAGAGCGCTTTTTCTGCACTTGCACAGAAGCCTTTTGCATAGCCGCATAGTTTTGGCTTTTCTCTGCATAGTTGGGATCGCCTGGCATGGGCTTAGCGGCTTCAATGCTCGCTTGTATAGCGGCTGTTGGCATACGCTCAATGTGAAAAACCCAGGAGGCCGTTGCGGCATCACTGCGATACACTTCGTAGTTCTTCTTGCCGTTCTCTGGATCTGCCGCCACGAACTTCTCCTCAGTGAGTTCGTTCGGATCGTCTCCGTAATCGTGAATCGTCGCCAGTGAATTTTTGACGTCAAGCGACATCTGCGCTTTGCTCTGAGCTTTATCGCGCTCTACGAATGCATAGGCCGACGTCAGCACTTCCGCCTTGCGCACAGAAGAAAGCTCGTCAACCGACGCAATACCGGTCTTAAAGCTTGCGTTGCGAATCGCCTGTATTAACTCTGCACGGCTCATGTTGCGAGGAATCGTCCCTGCCGCAGCAATCACGAGCTGTGGTTTGGCCGTTCGCCATACTTTAGCGTCCAGCTTTCCCCACGCATCCGCAGACATCTTGCCTTTTTGCGAGCCTAACGCCCGTAAGGCTCCGACTGGGTCGTCCTGTGTCCATGACAAAAAACGGCTGGATTGGAAATCGGCATAAAGCGATTTGAGCTTTACAGCTCGCTTTTCTTTAGCCATTCCAGTTGCTTGCGCCTGATAATCCAGCTCCTGCACAATCGACTTCCAAGACTTCTCCACATACTCCTCATCGGCATAGTGATTGGACGCATCTTCAAGAATCGACTGTTGACGAGCGAGTGACGACTCCATGTGCCAGCGATGAGTCTGCTGCGTATTCCACCGATCCATCGTCGTTTGTGCAGACAGCATCCTATCCTGAATGCGGGATTCAACTGCATCACGCACGGGCTGCGGCAAAGTGCCTAAAACATTGCTCACCCCTTTTTGCAGCTTCTCAACGGTGCCTTGATACGCTTTGCCAGCATTTTCGCCTTGCTGTGTGAGGTATCCACCTTCACCATAGAGCGAATCGTTGATGAGCTTCATTACAGATGTTTCGGCTTGATCCGACTGAGCTTTGACGCCTCGAGCAAACGTCACCTCGGCCATCTTGGAGAGATGACCAGCAAAACTCTCAATCGGCTTTGCCGCGATAGCCATGGTTCGTGCGTAGTCCATCTTTTGCGTTTCCGGCGCTTGGACGACCATGCTGTTGCCGCGGCTCATGCCGGTTTGTGGCAGACCGCCTTGAAAAATAGGAACCTGCGGCATTCACTTATCTCCCATAGGAACCCCAGCCCCGCGAATTTACTGCGAAGCCGTATTTTTTCGAGCCTGCATAGTTGAACCATAAGTCTGTCGACTTTGACTTTGGGCTCTTATCGAACATGCCCGTGGAGGCCATTAACATGTAATTCGTCGAAACCTGAGAGGCTCCGCCCAACAGCGTTGCGCCAAAGACATCCCACTTGTTTTGTTTTTGCGCTTCATGTGAGAGCGCTTGATTGTTGTAGTTGGCTCCTTGCATGCGATAGCCCCATGCTTCGCGCAGGGCGTTTTCGTTCATCTGGTTAACGTCGATTTCCTTAATAAGGTCTGTCGATGCTTGCAGCTCAGCGGCAGAACCCTCACCGACGGCAACTCCGTTAGCTGCTAATGAAGCTCTCTGTGAATGCTTTACGCGCCCGGCAGCCATCGTCTTTTGCGCAACATCTTTTTCGTTTGCGCGCAGCGTCTGCTCGTACTGCCTCATCATCATTTGGGCATTTATGCGAGCAATGTTGGCCCGAGCCTGTGAAATCTGATTGTTGTATCGGGTGAGGCCAAAAGAACCGAATGCACTAACGGTGTTCGATACGCCTTGTGCGATCAGCGAGCCATACCCAAACTGTGCTCCAGTCATTCCTGCCATAGAAAAAAACTCCTTGAGCATTTATCTTCACTCAAGGAGTTTTGCTGATGCGCACGGAGAGTCTTAGCTCACATCGAGTAAGGCATAGAGCCCTCAGACGATCTCCAACATGACGGTCATTGAAACAATTCGCATGGGCAGCGGGTAGTCTTGTCGAACACAGACCTGCCCGCTGGCGGACCAACGCGCGGGAATCTCCCAGCCGAACTCGTCGGTAATCGTTTCCGGCGGAGACCCTGCATATTCCGTACTACGGGCAGGGTACTCAGCCAAGTCATCAAAGTTGGGACCCGCCTTCAGACCGCTGGAATTCACCACGCGAAACCATACATTCCGCACGTTCTTCTGGTGCCCCGAGCCAAAAGAGCCATCCTGAAGTTGAAGCGCTACCGGCAACGTCTTGATGTCTCCTTTGTATGGCAGTCCGACATGAATGACTGAAGCCTGATGTGTGATTGAAATCTTGCCGTCTTTGACGATCTGCCCAGGCTCTACGCCTCCGTCAGCAAGAATCGCAACTTCTTGACCTTCGAGCCAGCTTAATCCTGACACTTCAGTAGTGGGATTGCCGCGATACGTGCCGGCACAGTCCATGAACACACTATCTTCAAGCGTTGTGTACCGCTGTTCATGCATACGCTCAATAAATCGACGAGTTTGACCATTTATCGTTCTCTTGGTTGCGACATATACGACGTCTTCGTCGCCTTCGGATACAGAACACACCGCCTCTATCGTCCCTGCGGTCTCAACCGTAGAAAATGCGCCAACCTGTTGTTCCGGAACGTATGTGAACGCAATCATGCGGCCGTCTGACGATACTGCCCAAACTCTAGGAAATGGCGCTTTCGAATAGGCAAGCGACACAATGTTCTTATTGTCGAAAAGGTGCGGAGCGCGTAAGGACGTATCGTTAGTGATGAAGCCGCCTGCTTCATAAGAAAACCCACACTCTCGCAGATGCCCTCCGCGAGAGGCTACATAGATCATTTGATTGCTGATGACCAGCGGCTGGACATTTGATGCTCCTACATATGACTGAGGGCGAATCGAAATGCTCGAAGGCGAAATAGCGTCGTTATTGACTGACGTTACTCGCCATTCAGTCGACGGGGTCAGTACAACCAACTGTGCCAGCGGCACAATGTGCTCTATACGGTTTGCTTCGCGCGCTGCAGCACGTACAGCGATTCGGTCATCATCCTGACTTGGCAGCGAATACGACATATCCGATTCCGTGCCCGAACGCGTAGCCCAAATATTCGTGGGTAAATTAATCGTGCCTGCAAAAAATCGGCGCTGTTCATAATAGGAAACTGCGCTTGGATAGTTGCCCGCCCCATTGAAAACTGGGTCATAGATTGGCGGTGTAATAGACGAATCGGCTTTGATGTTTTCGTCAATGATCCGAGTATCCGTCGTTTCTCCAATATAGCTCCATAGGCCGCCCTCGTTGCGGTACACACGATAACGACTTGCTTTAGGTACCGCGCTCCAAGTGATCTCGTTATACGCTCCACTACCATACGGATTACAACTTATTTTGGTGGACTGCGAACGCACACTTTCATTTTTGCCTTCACTATCGAGACTCGTGACGGCATATTCACGGATGTAATCCGTATCATTTACTACATCATGGTTGATGCTCTGAGTCACCTTGGGCTGACCGGGCGGATTCAGCGATGAGCCGAATTGGATTGTGATGAGACGCCAATCGGTTGCTCCATAGCGCCGAAGTTCCATAGGCGGATGATTAGGATGAACGAGGGTAATAATGTCCGCAGACTGCACATAGTGAATGTCAAACACTTCACTAGCAAGGTAAGGTGTCGTCACCTCATAGGGGACATTACCCGACATGAGCGTTCGACCTTGCGTATGAAAGCGAATGTACTTATTGCCAAACTCCAGCACCATTGTTTGGTCTACGTTGAAGACAAACGGAATGAGGTTTGGTGCGGAGGCTTCATCCTTAACGTAATTGACGTATACAAAGCCTGGGCGCATGGTGATTGGTCCCTGGGGCTCAATCAAGAAGTTCTTGCAGAGTGCCAGCCCTGTCGAATACTTCTGATCGTCAATTCTGGCATACATAGACGGACTGACTTCGCCGCCATTGAAGGCTCGTGTATAAGTTCTGACAGCCATTTAAACCATCCTTGCGCGCAACTGAGAAGCGATAAAACGGGGACGTTCTTGTAGTGATGCTCTTGCGTCAAGCGTTTTGGCCGCAGATAGAGCCTGTGCATATTGATTGAGGATCGCCGCCGCCGTCTGAGTGGCTGAGTCTGTTCTTCGTATTGGTCCCACCAGCATCGCTGCCAAGCGCAAAACGACGCACTCAACAAAGTACGATGGGTATAGTGAAGGATTGTCAACGTACTTAACGTATGTCACTATCGGATCTGGAGCATTGCATAGCAGAATCTTTGATCCATTAGTGCAGTTTGCTTCTACCTCATAGTCACAGAAGCTGTGTGGGAATTCTGGCGCGCCGTTAGGACTCTTCACATTAATCAAACGTACCATCTCAGAGGGAAGCGTAAAGCCGTACCTCCATTGGTAAACGCTCTTGTCAATGCTCGTTAGCCTGGCAGGGATGATCCGATTCGTCGCCCAGCTCCAATCAAAATCCTCAAAGCATGCTCTGAGTGCGTGCGGGTACCAGCGATTGCAGTTACCCGCATGGGGCGAGCCGTCAGGCGGATCAATGCTCGTAACCGTTGATCCCTCACCGAGATAGCTCAGCGCAAGATTGCAAATATCGACAATTGTTGCCATATCAAAAAAAGGGAACCAGTCCTCCCAGTTCCCTCCGTCAGAGATCATAACGCCATGAGCGACAGCACTGAAACTTCGTTAAAGCGTTAACACAAAGTCTTAGGGCGTCGCATCCGCGAAGAACTCAACACCTTGCTTAGCCTGCTGCGGCGGCAGGTCATAACCGTCACTAATGGCGGCCGTTACCTTTCCTGCAGTCAGTGCAGCTCCGCTACCTGGAGTCACGGAAAGGCGCACAAAGCGTTTATGCGTGATGGGCAGGGCAGCCATCTGCGGCGAAGCGCTTTTACAATCCGCCCCCTTTACCGTAACGCTAAACAGATCCGACCAATCCGAGGAACCATCGTCAGAATGCTGCAGCGCGAAGGTCACATCACCAGTGCCGGCTCCATCTTCAGGAAAGACGATATTCAGAAAGAGGGGCGTAGCATTCGCCCCCGTCGTCGGATGCTTCTGCCGAAAATCGATGCCGTCGCTTTGAAATGCCGTTTTGAATGGTTTAGCTTCGCAAAGCAGAAGCAGATAGTCAAACATTGCCATTTCAATGCCTCCTTAGTTAATACCCGTCATCTGGTTTTGATTGGTCAAAATGACATCTGTTCCGATCTTGTGGATAGGAATGCCCGAGAGCGTCGGCACGCCCTGCCGTCCCTGAACATCCCCCATGCTCAGAAGAACGTTGTCCTTGTTCATGACCTGACGTTCAAAGAAGCTGCGAACATCGTCAGCCATATAGAACGCCACCTTTCCGGATGTTTCATCCGTGAGCCGCCCCTTGGCCTGCATAAGCAAATCGATAAGATCGGGGCCAGACGTATTCTTTTTTGAGAGCTTATCGGTGTCCACGTTGGCAATGCGCACGACGCGTTCTGGATCGTAGATCGCCAAGCCCAGATCCCAACCGTATTCGGTGACCAACGCTCGGTATTGCTTGCCGTTCTTGTCACTCACATACTGCTCGCCCATGTCCTCGACTTGGAGGCCTGGTCCTTCACCGCCCTGCGGATAAAACATATAGAACGAAGCAGGATCCCAGTTGAAAAGCCAGATGTCAGTAAGTTTGCCGGCAGTCGTCCCCTTAGCGTCAATAATGCGATCTTTGAAAGCTTCGTTCGTCGGTACAACGATGTTCGCAATACCCATCATGTCGCGAAGGTCGGTCTGCTGATTGCCATAGAACACTCGCTTAACGGCCTTACGAGCCAAGCCGCGCATGAAGGCTACATCTTGGCGCATACGATAGGTCGCTCGATCTGAGGGCTTGCGTGTGTTGTACAGCGCCAAGTCGACCGTCGAACGGGTACGCATCATACTTGACGAATAGCGCGCGACATTACCCGCGGCGACTTCAGACGTCCAGCCTTCATTGAAAGCTCGAAGCTGCCCCTCAGGGTACTTCGTGATGAGTTGCCCCTTGTCACCCGTGCCGTCGTTACCCGGCAGAATGACACCCTGGTCAAAGAACGACATATAGTCGCGAATCGTGTTGATGAGCACCTTGCGTGACAAATCTTTATCGCCACAGAGCGATTCGTAGTCTGCAAGGGTAAGCGGTTCCGCTGTATTGATGATTGCCATTAGTCCACCTCAAAAACGTTATTTCTTGCGCGCAGATGCGTAGAAGTCTTCCGCTGTAGGCATGACCTTATCCCCGCCAGTTCCCTGGGGAAATTTCGCCTCACCAAGCGAGTGTCCTGCGCGCGCCAAGAGCTTCACTGCACCCGGATGGTTCCCCATGGGTGACGACAAAAACTCTTTAATATCTGGATCCATTTCACCGTTTTCGTTGTAGGAGAAGTGGTCTCGAATACGCGCCACAGCCGCAAGAGATGCCTGAAAATTGGTTCCGCCCACTTCTTTGTCGTTTTGTGTGCGTTCCGCCCAACCTTTGGCAACTTCTTGGATGTACTCCATTTGACGCTGCGCCATCACCGGCAGCATGCGGTCAAGTACGCCCTGTGCTTTTTCTTGCGAAAGTCCAAATTCCTTCGCAATACCAGAGAACTCAGTCATCACACCGTGGTCGAGTTCAACCCCCTCCGGCGTCGTGAAGGCTTCATAGGATTCTGGAGCTCCTTCCGGAGCTTTCTCTCCATCGGCCTTCTGCCCATCGTCCTTGGATGTAGGTTCCCCATCACCTTCAGACTTCGGCGGATTCGTTTCGTCTTGTGCCTGCTCAAGCAAAGTGCCAGTATCTTTGTGCTGATCTGTCGGCACTTCATTATTAGTTGTCTGAACTTCCGTTGCCGCCTGATCCGCCGCGTTGTTTTCTTCGCTCATTTCTTTCCTTCAACATGAGTTGATAGTGTTCTGGCTTCATGATCGACACGAGATTAATTCCGACCGATCTACGCCCCTCGCGATACGCCATGCCTAAAGCATTCGTTGAAAAACTAGAAGCATGCAGCCCCGTTAAATCAAGCAGACCGGCCAATAGCTCTCGACCTTCTTTTGATGAAGCGAAGCGCTCAAGCAACAGTTGTGTGCGCTGTCTCCGCTGATCATCGAGAAAGGATCTCTCCTCTGCTTCAGCTTGCGCCGTTATTGGATCAAAAGCATCTCGCACGAATTTCATGAGTTCATTCTCGTAGTGCAGAACTTCGTCATGCGCACTACTGCGCCGCGGCGGCTTCGGCCATGCCCGCTACAGCTTGACCGGCCATCGTTTCGCCGCCAGCGGGTACGCGTCCGAGCTTGGCGAGTACGTCCGCTCCCTGAGCCATTTGTTCGGCCTGTTGCTGCTCTCTGGCTGCTTCCTGCTGCGCCTGAACTTGTGCCTGAGCCTCATCATTAGGCACAATTACTGAAGGTGACACACTGAAATAATCGGCGTATTCGTCGACTACATTGAACCCGTTAATCTTTGTTGTCACCTCCGGTTTGACCTGAGCGACCTGCATAACGCGATTCAAGAATTGATCCATCGAATTCGCGCGAATTGCGCGCTGCGAACGTGCCAGCATCGACGTGTACTCAACATTGAGCATTACGCCCTGCAATTCCGGAGGCGGAGGAGGAAGCTGACGAGTCCGCATCAAAATCGAAAAAGTCCGTTCAATCAAGCTCCGCAGCACTTCGTTATTTAAGCGCGACAACACGGGACCGAGCATCATGAGCTTTTCCTCATGCCGCTCCGCAACCTCCGTCGCTGTCATCTGAGGATTTGTGCTGCTCGCGATCATGAGGAACATGTCCACATTGAACGCTTGATTGATACGCTGCTGAACCTCCAAAATGTCCTGCGAGAGGTACTGCAAATTGAGCCCTACATTAAATGCGCTCTGAACCTGTGCCGCACTCGTCGGCATATTGATGAAGGAAATCCCGCCAGGCAAAAAGTCAATCTCATTGTCTCGCGCTTCTGTAGGCAAGATCCTCGGAGGATTCACCTGATAGTCAATAGCGTTGCCCTTCTGAAGTTGCTCGTGCTGAAGCTGAAGCGTATCGCCTAGCGCCACCATACCCGGTGACTCTTCTGAATAGATATCTGACGCTGACGCTCCCCACCGTCCTACAACCGCCGGGAACTCGTTATAACCGGATTCGTCCACAACACCGTCACTGTCGCCGGCATCAAGCACAATAACAACTGAACGCCACGGCATGTTGAGGTTGTCCGCCTTCGTCGGATCTCGCTCAAATCGTGGCTCAATCGCGTGCAGACAGCGGAATGTCTTGTCGTAATCCTTGGTGTCATAGCAATTGAGTACATTCTGCGGCATCCGCTTGCGACCATAAGACTGCACAAGCTGAGCGGCTGTCATAGAAAACTTACGGTAAAGCGTGTCAGGGATACCGCGAAAATCTACCCCTATCGCATACTCCCCAACGACCAGCGGATAACAGTGCAGACCATAACGCTGATCTTCTAAAACGACCATCGCTGTGACGCCATAGCACCCCACCTCACGCCAACCGTGGTGCAGCGCTTGATAGACGTTCGTCCTGGTAAAGCACATCTCCATAATGCGCTGTACCTGATCGAGCCACACTTTTACGGCATGTGATTCGTCTAAATCAGGGGATCCAGTCGTCAGCGAGAACCACTGCGAGGAAGGATCCGTCATGCCCGACATCAGGCCGGCAGCGAGAATATTGGCCGCACGAACCGCCGTGTTGTCATATATCCGATTCCATCGCTCTCGCGCTTGATTCTTACGCCCTACGGTAGGTGTCAGAAATCGACCCGACGCAGGTGTAATGTGCTCGCTAATCTGATGCCACTGCGCTAGAAAAGGCTCCCGCTCCAGTCTGAGTTTCACCCAGCGATTTACGATTTGTTCGCGCAGTTCCCTGTCAGACATCATCTCACCCCAAAGTTCCGCCGCCGCCCAGCGAAACCTTATCTTTTGAAACACCAGACGGACCGGTAAGCAAAGTGCTGCCGCCGGAGAGTGATGAATTCGCGTTATTCATCAAAATAGATGTTATGTCCGCTGAATTTTGGTTCTGCCGCTTGACCGCCTGTCCATGCAACTCCTGCTCCTTTTTGGCATTTGCTTGAGCCTGACGCATCGCCGAACTCTGCGCACGGGCTTGCTTGTTGCTCATGTACACGTTGGCTGCTGTTGCTGCACCTGCAACCGCTGCCCCCACGATTAGTCCTCCGGTCACGCCTCCGCTCATCTCGTTCTCCTCGACAGTAATTGCGCAAATTCGTCAGTAAACTCCTCTTCGGCAGTTTCCAATGAACACGCCGAAGAGGCATAAAACATAATGAGGTACGTATCTTCAAGAGCACGAAATACTTGTGAGCGTCCGGCTGCGCCTCGTAGGATGGCTAAGCCCTCAATCTCTCGCACATCTTCACCTGCAGTGACTAAGCAATGCCCAACAATGACAAGCACCGTAGGGACCTTAATCACCGCCCCCGCAAGCACCGTGTCTTTGGGAACCTTGCAGGTACGCACATAACATCCGGCATGAAGGAATGCCTCCGTCGGAAACTCGCATGGCTGCAAGTCAGTATCAATGCGCTTTCTAAGCTCCATTACCGCTTGCAATGCAGCTTGAGAACATGCAGGCAGATCTCCGCTAGTTACGAGTATGGCGCTCATAGCTTCTTCCAAAAAAGAAGATTCATAGGTTCGGCGACCCTTTCGTAAACCTTTGCGGCTCGTGAGCCAACTTTTGCACCGAGATAGATGCCATACGCTCCGTCCTCTTTCGAGAACTCGAAAAGCGCCTTAATGAGAATCATTCCTGCGCCTTGCTTTCGGTAGTCAAGATCTAACCAAAGACTCTCACACGATGCCAAGCACTTCCCGGCAAAGTGCGGCAGCTGATAAAGCAGGTACGTAGAAAAGCCAATCAGACGCTCACCATCAAAGATGCCTATTGGCCGCAGCACGCCAGACTTTTCCAGCTTCAGATATGCATCCCAATCAGGATCCGCCGGCAAATCCGTATATGACACGTCTTGCGTGTACTCACGCATGATCTTTGTCCACTCTGGGGATTCCCAGGCTTCTTGGCACGTGATGCGCCGGCAATGAAATTCTTTTGTCATGTGAGCATGATTAGACGGCTTCCCGCAGTCATGCGCACAGACCCACTCACGAAACGCGATACGGATCTCTCACCCCAAGACGCGTAAAGCTCTGGCGAGGAGCTGGCGAGGGCAGGTCGTCAAGATACTCATTGACCTTTACCGCGAAGGTGAGTGCGAGAGCATCTGCGTTATCAGGAGATGAGAGCCCACGCTTTTTCATCGCCTCTTTCTTTTCAAGCAAGATTTGGTTCATTGGTGTGTAGTCGTACTCAACACCTGTGAGGTCAGTTATTAGATCAGCGTCATCCGGAATGCATCCGCCGGCCTCTAGCCACTCTCGCATGCGACCCCACATTTCCGCGCGTTTATTCTTGTAGCGCTTATCATTGCCAGCGCCTGAGCCAAAGTTGATTTCATTGACAGCGTAGCCGTTGTGATACAACCAATCGCACGGAGAGGAACCGACACCGCCAACGTCGACATTAATGACGATCTTGCCGACGCCCATTTTCCGCAGCTCGTTGTAATACTCTGCAATCTTCTCGCCGAGCTGATGCCCATCGAGGCCATGAAATTTCTTTTTGGACATAGAACGACCATCAAGCGCAAACCGTGTCCAAATGACAGAGCTGTCGTCACCAAAGCGAGCGACGTCTACACCAATAATAGCAACCGTTTTGGTGTAATCGACATGAGGCAGCGTGCGTTTTGATGCCACCTCTACAGTCTCTCGAGAGATGAACTGCATAGCACTGGTGCTCGGGAAAACACCGCGAACATGAACTTTAACGAAATCCGAATCTTCGCCGTAGTCATCAATCCACTGCTGAATCTGAGCTTTATTCGAAGCTATCGCCTGGCGTGAATCAATGTTTTTATGGATCCAGCGATGGCGATAACGATGGAAGCACTCAAAGAATCGCCCTGTATTGCGCGTCGGATTACCAAAGCATAACCACCAAATCTGCGTGTCTTCGTCAGTTTGCGCCCCTTCAATAGCCTCCCAGATGCTGTCTGCAATACCTGATGCCTCGTCAAAAATGATGATCAAACGCTTCCCGTTGTTGTGCATGCCGGCAACCGCTTCAGGGTTGGACTCACTCCATGGCACTGCGTCTATGCGCCAGGTCTTTTCGTGCCCTGGTTGACGAGACGTGATGGATGTTGCAGACATATCAAACCACGGTCGAAACACACACAAGTTTGACCACTTGGCTAACTCAGCAAATGTTTTCGTTCGAAGCTGCGTATCCGTATTGGCAGTAACGACACCGCGAGTGTCTGCCATCGTGCTAATAGCCCAAAGACAAATCCACGCCACCAAACAGCTTTTGCCAATGCCATTCCCAGAAGCAACTGCATATCGGAAAACCTCATTAAAGGATTTTCCTGCTCGAATGTGGTCTCGCATCTCCGTCAGAGCGTCTGTTTGCCAGTCGTCAGGTCCCTTCATCCCAGACAACGTGCCCACCCCCCAGGGGAAGGCTTTACGCACAAATTCGAGCGGGTCTTTTTGCCACTTACGGGCTAGCTTTACTAATTTTTCTTTTGCTTCATCAAGACTCATCGCCATCAATAATCCTTCCCAGCTGCGTATCCAAATCGTCCGCCAGTCCGACTTGTATCTTCGTGACGAACTTTCCTCGCAGCTTCGCAATGGTTTGTAGAGCTTGATTGGCGCCCCTTGAATCAAATGCCATCACAAAACAACCGGTTTCTTTGTCTTTTACGGGCTTGCCGAACGTATCGACAACCTGCTTAGGCTTCATGCACATATCAAGCAGCTCGATACCTTTTCTTAGTTCGTAGTCCTCTTCCAGCCGCAAACGCTCATTACGCTTCGTTTGAGCTGCCTCTATCGCACGAGAAACCTCAGGTTTCCTCAGCAGTGCGCTTCCTTGCACTTCGAAACCATGAGCGGATCTACACCGATATCCAGCCTTACGCGTCGCTTCTGTAGCATTGCCGCACTTCAGAAATTCAGAAACAAACACTTGTTGTTTTGGGGTTAATTTTCTTTCTTCCATCGTTTTACAACCTTCCAACCAGCGACACTTTGGGATCGCCTTGATCCGTCTAGATAGCCACGAATTGTTCGAATTGGCATGTCCATCATGCGAGATATTTCCGTATACGAATAACCTTCAAAACGAAGTTGAATAACATTTTCAATGTCCGAATCCAGGTAACGCGCATTGACATGATCTTGGCCAATCGTGCGGCCAAGATCATTTACAGCTACGGTTTCTTTGCACAAAGAAAGTCCCAAACGTCGTTTTGACGCGGCGGATAGCGTTGTTGATGATCGCGACACGTTCTTTGCAGCCTTCGGGATAAAGCCTTGCTGTTGCTGCCGCTTTGACGAGTATTTCTGCTGCAAGCGGCGGGAGGAACTTTGAGACGCCGAGTGGATTTGTTTCTTCTTTGTCATTCATTTGGCTCCTCCCAGTCGATATCGAAAGAGATGCTCCCCGGCTTTTTCGGATCCAGCCAGATCTGCTCTCTATGGTGAAAAAAACAATCGTCGATATTGAGCGCATCGGCGATGCCGTCGTAGAACGACTTGCAACGTTCAACCATGTTCGACTCGTCACGGCGCCGGCGATCAGGTGGCTGAATAATCAGTTGCACGTTCAGCTGAGTTCCGCTCTTGAGCGTTGCAGGTTGTCCCATGAGCTCCTGTTTTGCTTTGACGAATGCTTCCTGTCGCGCAGCCTTCACTAAAGCCGCTTTTGCCGACCAATGACTTCGGCCGTTCTGTGAAAGCTTGACTCCCGGCCAAGGAAGGTCTTTGACCAACAGTGTCCTTTTCATGAATCCCCCCGAAACTTTCTTCCGTAGTAATCGAGTGCTTTGAGGCGTTGTTTCTTGACTTCATCTGGCGCCTCGTCGAAGTTCTTGCACTGGCGCGGTGTGTCTATGCGCTGAAGAACGTTCCAATCGCCTCGCTTCACGCGCACATTGCAGTAGCCCGAGCGGCGGGCGAAAAGGAAGCCGCCCTTGTCATGCAGCGCGCCTGCGAAGTGCACGCAGTCAATGCACGCGTGCGGCGGCTCTCCGTAAAGGCGCATTGAAGCGCTGAAAAGATCGGTCATTTCGTCGTCTCCTTAGAAAACAAGGTCGTCGTCGTAGTCGATCGATGGCGGAGACGGAGGCAGTGACGGCTTGTGGCGCGACCACGTGTCGCCCAACGCCGAGATCTTTTTACGCAGAGCTTGCGCAATGCGTCGGTTCTTCGACGTCACAGCAGCCTTCGAAGCCTTTTCGGCGCGCATTGCAGATAAGTACTCGACGTGTCCCAGAGCCACGGTCTTGAAGTACTCGATTGGATGGACAAAGCGCTGCCCTTTTTCAAGCTGCCAGCGCGCGAGCGGCAAAGGCACTTCAGTGAATGTGCTCGGATCGTCTGGCGTTGGTTTGCGAGGAACACGATAAAAACCGCTGTCGGCGACAAGCTCAACAAAAATATTGAAAGCATCCTCTTGACAACGCTCGCCTTTAATCTCGACGCCATCGCGCACCTTGTCAGCCTCGTCGTGCAGTCGCTCGTACTGCTTGGCGGCGATGACAAGCGGGCGGTAACGATGAAGCACCTCGGTCATCTCGGCCTGAGCCATTCCGGCCGCAGCGTGAAAAAGACAGAGCTCCTCACCGCCAGCACACCAATCAGAAACGAGACCGCAACCCTCAACCGAGCAGAAGCGAGCGCCCCAGCGATTGCGATAAATGCCGTCAGGACACGCTCTGGCATCGAATTGATCAACCACAGGGGCGCGCCAGAGATCGAAGCCTACGGCGCTGTTTTCGTCGTGTTTACTTATAGGTGCATTCATTGAGTGACCTCGACTTTGCACAAAAGAGCGTCCACGCTGTCAAAACGCTTTCTTTTGCTCTCACCGGTGGTCTTTAAAAAAATGGAGCGGTACTGCATTCGATCCCAGATGCGTTCGCCAACAATTTGACGAAGCGTTGTGCCGTCGTAACGCGATGGGTCTTTGGCGTCTGGCTGAAGATTTGTGATGAAGATGGTCGGCAGCTTGTGAGCAATGCGATGCTCAATCAGCGGATAAAGAATCGTTTCTTCGTACTTCGATCCAACCTGCACACCGACCTCGTCGAGCACCAGCAAGCTGACGTCCATGAAGGGTTCAAGCGCATCTACGCCGAAGGGGGCGCTCTTGACGGCCTTGATCACCTGCCAGGTCATGCAGTACACGCCGTCAACTTCGGGCATCAACGCCTGAAGGATCGCGCAGGCAAGGTGCGACTTACCTGTGCCTGCCGGACCCCAAAAAAACAGACCGACACCTTCTGATCGAATGGATGAAAAACGTTCAACGTACAAACGCGCTTGGCGCAGCGTTTCTGCGTTTCGCTCGTCTTTCTTATCTGCCGTCACCTTGAAGTCGTCGAAGGTTTTTCCGACGTATTCAGCCGGTATCGCCGACGACTTCAGTGCTCTTTCAACTGCCTTGCGACGTTGCTCTGCTGCGAAAACTCGATCTTTCGCGTCCTGCTCTGCCTTTTCCTCTGCGCGCCGCTTCGCTTCGGCTTCGGCAAAGGCTTTGGTACAAAGCGGGCAGGGCGGACGAGTAAAGTTGGGAGAGCGGGCGCCGTTGAAATAAATAACCCTGCCCCGATAAGCGCCATGAGTTGGGCACTCAAACATCTCTTCGCGGATTTCATGCTTCGCGTTAATGCCAGTCATCGTCATAGTGATAATCCTGCTGAAGAGGACGATTTTCTTTGCTGTGTGGCGAGCTTCCGCTTCCACCGTTTCTACACCAGTCGGCCTTAAAGCCCGTCCAGCCGCGGTCGACCTGAGTTCGCATCGCTTGCGCAAGCGTCATGCCGACGGCCTCGGCTTCTTTGGCCAGTGAGTTGATGACGGCTTGACTAATCACAGCTCTCTTCCGCCTGCGGTGCTTGCACCACTCATCCCAACCTTCGTCGGAAACGGTTTCTAAGCCGACGTAGGACTCGCGATTGAACTCACCAACGCGCGCCTTCGCTTTGGTCGCTTTTCTCGTCCTTGCGTCGCTTTCTTTATTTATTTCTTTATTACTTATTGGTTCTTGGTTATTGGTTATTGGTTCGCACACACTTTGCACGTCGTTTGCATCGGCTTTTGCATGCTTACTTGCATATGCATTTGGATGTGCATTTGCATATGCATTTGCATTCGGCTCTGACTTAACCGATTGATTTTTCAGCCAACGAGACTTAGCGGCATTTGATCTTCTTTCGCTCTTCTGGCGAAAGGCGGAAATTTCTTCTTCGCACCGTTTGTGCGTATAAGCACCGTTTTCGAGCTGAAAGAATTTTTCGAGGATGTACTGCATAGCCTCTTGCTCTTCTTTTGCATATGCTCTTGCAATGCGTTTGCATTCCAATTGCATAATCGGCCGCTCTTCTTTGTAGTAGCGGATGAGTAAGTCCATGTAGACCCCTCTTTCCGTAGCGGAAAGGAGACTTGTGCTGGCGATCCAATCGCCTACGTGCCATTGAACGTAATTCATAGCGATCCTCAGAAATCGCGAACCTCAGTCGATTTCATGACGGGTAGGTTGCGATAGCTTTCGCGCAAAAAAAGTGCCCAAGCGCGGGGGATGCCTTGGGTTTTCCACTCTGAAACTGATGCGGTTCGTATGCCGCACTCTTGTGCGACTGCGGCAGAGCCACCAAGTGCCGCGATGATCTCCAGTGATGCGGCGATTGGTAATCGCTTGGGGGGAAGATCGTTTTTCTTCTGATTCATGAGAAATGCCTTGCGTATGAGTAGGAATGCCTCGCATTTATTATAAGCTACTCCTAATCGCAAAAAGCAACTTCACCTCCTAAAATAATTAGGTATCCCTTACGTGGAGTGAGCTCATGACATCGCTTTCTGAACGGATGTTGTCTGCCTTGGCAGATGCTCAAAAAAACGACTCTTACAAGTCTCAAGCGGGTCTAGCCCGCGCTTGCGGCATCAAAACGCCGTCTGTCTCCGGCTGGTTCACAGGAAAAACCAAAAACCTGACCTTTGAAAACGCAGTGAAGGCCGCCGCCTACCTAGGCGTTTCGGCGGAGTGGTTGGCGACAGGCGAGGGAGATATGCACTCTGCTTCCGTGATTGCCGTTGATGAATTCGACGATTTGGATGATGATGACGTGGTTCGCATCCCAGAATACAAAGCACGATGCGCAGCAGGTGATTCTCAAGAAGTTATTTATGATGAAATCACATCAAGCATTCCTGCTGTTTATAGACGCAGGTGGTTTCAAGAAAAAGGCATCAATCCCGCGCACTGCAAACGTTTTAAGGTGCATGGAGACTCGATGGAGCCGCTCTTATGGGATGGAGACACAATCCTTGTAGACTGCGGCGCCAAGGAAGTGTTGGACGGGAAAATTTATGCGTTCATGATTCGCGGCTCTATGCGCGTCAAGATTCTTCATCCGCTCCTGCGCGGAGGTTATCTCGTGCAGTCTCTAAATCCCGATGTTCCAGATGAAACGTTGGACGACGGTGATTTAGACGCCTTTGTCCTCATAGGAAGGGTTCGCGACAGAAGCGGATCAAACATGTTCTAAACCTTCAAATCGCTTCCAATCACTCCAAAGCCTGCCTCGAGCGGGCTTTTTTGTTCCCCATACATTTGACAACGATCAACGAAACGATAGGAATACCTAACTTTTTATTTGCCTCGATTACTAGGCATGCCTTACTATTCATCTAACGAAATGCAAGGCATAGCTAGTTCAATAGCTCTTATCGCCTAGCGGTTCGTTAGAAGCACCGCACGGAAGCACCGGCGGCACGTGGAAGCGCAAGAGCTACCGCCATCACGGCAACGCTCGAACGAAAGAAGCGTCTCGGAAAGCCAAGACAGCAACTTGGATGCTGAGTTGAAGTTCGCAGCTACGAACTACCCGCCTGATGGCTATGGAGCTCACGGCCTGACGTATTCAGTGCAGACGGGGAAAAGGCCAACTACTGCACCTGCTTCACGGGTTCAGTAGTGGGTCTTTTCAACAAACAACGGAGAACGAGATGGAATTTGATCGAAAGCTTATGGATGAATGGATTCAAATTTGGAGTGACATCAACGCAATTGATGAAGTCGTCGCCCTGGCCGCGAAGCAGCGCGCGCTCCCCAAAGACATTGAAGAAGCGCGACGCTGCTTGGACAGATTCAACCGATCAGCTCATAACTTGATCGATCGCATTAGTGGATCCGTCCTGCCGCAGTGCGAACCGCAAAGTTCTTCGTGCGGTAATTGATTTCCTGAGAAACCTCGGATTTAGTCGGTCGATCCTCAAGTTTTTTCTCAAGCTCTTCGACCTTTTTCTCGAGCGCCGCAAGGCGTTCTTCAAGAGTTTTCTCTTCTTTTTTCACTTCAGTCATTGGTCACCTCCCGGTGTAGGTTATTGAAAACGTCGTTGGTTCCGACTTTCCAATGATCGCACCGAGAGGTGACCGCCGTCTGACCTTTTAAGGTGGCGATATGACAAAAACAGCACGCAGCACACTCACAAATGCACTCTCTCTCGTTCAGCATGAACTGAGCAACAGCAAAATTGAGCTCGCACGGAAGGAGCTCATGGAATGCAGAGATACGATTGAATATGCGATCTGGAGCTTAGACAACGCTCACGCTCACGAAGCCGGAGACGTCAATAAAGCGGTTTTTCGAATTTGGCCAGAGTTTTTTCTTGTGGCAGGTGCGGGGGAACGACGTAAGTTCCTTCGACAATTCGGACATTGGCAATTAAATGAATCTCAAAATACTTTGGGACCCCAAGACGGCCAGAATTACTCCCTCCATCGCTCTGATAACCCATCAGCTTGTTGAGCCCGAGGATATATGGGGAAACGATTCGAATATGCCCCTTGTAATCAAAGGAAACAACCTTTCTCAACAAAAGAGCACTCTTTAGAGTCTCATACACCTCATTCATTTTCTCTCCTTGGGTAGTTGACAAAGCGTCGAAACGTGACGAGCCTCGACGATTCAATCATCTCACCCGAGGAGGGAAAAGGCCAATTACTGCGTCTGTCTTCCCTGGCGCAGTAGTGAGTCTTTTAAGAGGACTATTTAATGATTCAACACGACAGTGACTGCGCGATACACAACGAACCTGCCAATAAGGCAGGTTCTTGCAACTGTGGGTTCAACGCTAGACGTGAAGGCCGATGGCTGACATTCCTTTATCAGCGGGGTTGTACCCATCTCGCACACCTGAGAACGTCGTTGGGGTCATGGTTATTCCAACAATTTTGTCGAGCGAGAACAAATGCCATCCAGGCACTCTGCCTGATTGGCTTCCGCCTCCTGTTTGGAAACCACGCAATGCAGGACGCCCTGCCGTGGTGGTACCAATCAAGAAAGGCTCGACAATTCGAGGAAGACCATCGTAATGGAAAGTAACGACACGTCTTGACCTGATTGCATCTTCAAGAACTGAAACCATCTTTTCTCTCCTTGGGTTGAGTTCATCAATTGTCGAAAGGAGTCCGACAACTAGATGATCGCATCCAAGGAGGGAAAAGGCCAACTACAGCACCTGCTCGCGGGTTCTGTAGTGGGTCTTTTCAAGACATTCCATATTTAACAAGGAAAGGGAACTGGGAAATGAGTGAATCCAAAAATCATCAAGAGATGGTTGATTCTTTTAAGATCCGGATCCTCGATCTAAATCATGAGATGAATCGCAAGCTCGATCAAGATATTGATATTGGGATAGATCAATTACCTCGGCTAGCTCTGTTGTCTTCAGTGATTGGTAATTTATGCGCCGCAGGGGCGACGCTTGAGTACATCGACGGGAAAATTTCTGTTTCAGCATTGATTGATACGTTGGACACCAATCTCAGCGGCTATCTGGTTGTCCTCGATTTCTTAAAGAAAGTAAAACAGGGAAATGAACTAAATTTAAATTAACTCCCTCCGAAACGGATTGGTGAAATGCCTATCTGGGGATGTAAGAGCGACGCGGTTTTAGAAGCTCTTGCTCGCAGCAATGGCGATTAAGCGTCGCGGCGGGCGACGTCATTGCAACCCGCCACATATTCATACACGGCCTCGACGCTGAATAAGCGCCGGGGCTTTTTTTTTTTGACACGCGCCTCCAGATCGAGTACTCTTCCCTTGCACCGTGAAAGCGACGGTGCCGGGCGTGGAAACCCGACTGATCTCATGGCGCATAAAGCCGCCAACATTGGAGCGGCTTTTTTGTTAGCGCCTTGCCGAGGATTGAAACAGTAGGCAAGCCAAGCGATGTAGCTTAAAGCTACACCGATGCAAGACCCAATTTATGGGAGAGGCTTGCGGGACTGCTTCGGCAGGGCCGTATCCATGAGAGCGGTTTTTCCACCCCCGCAATGCCTCGCCCGCCCACCGTGGAAAGTGGGCACGAGGTTTATAACCTCTCATGGAGTCTTGCTATGCAAGTCAATGTCACAACCGTTCCTGCGGTTTTCACTTTTGCCCCTGATCTCACCCTTCGGGTATACGACACGGAAGGCAATCCCTGGTTCGTTGCCGTAGATATCGAACGGATGTTCGGAATCTCAAACATCCGTAAGCGTGTCGCGTCTCTCGATGAAGATGAACGCTCTGCCGTTCCTGCCCCGCAAGGTGGCAGCCCCCTTACGGTGGTCAACGAAAGCGGCTTATGGACTCTTGTACTTCGCTCTGACGCCGCCTTACAAAAAGGTACGGCCGCATACAAAGCACGCAAGTGGGTCACGTCTGAAGTTCTGCCGGCGATTCGCCGCACGGGACGCTACGAAACAGCCCAGTCCGCGCTTATCACGACGTCAGAGCAGTACGAAATCCGCAAGGCTATCAAGTCACGCGCTAAGAACTCATCGGTTCACTATCAGACGGTCTACAACGCTCTTTACGACTACTTCAAGATCGCGAGCTACAAAGACCTGCGGCACGACCAGATGAAGGCTGCACTCACGCTCATCGAAACCTGCACACTTAAGCCGCAGCTTCCGGCGCCGACGCTTGCGGAAGGCTCAGTCATCTTGTCCGCTCAAGAGGCCGAAGCCCTGCTCACATTCATCTATTACGTGAGATTTCTCTTTGCTGACGTCTTTGGAAAGCTTGACGGCCTTTTGCGCATAGTTGATTCGCCTTTGGCCGGAAGCTTTTGGGACGCTTTCCATGAAGTTTCTTGGGGTCGCATCCTAGAAATTCTTGCCAAGCACGGGCACGACATCAACGACATGCCCTGCTATCAGCACTGGTCTTCCTGCCAACCTAAGCGCAAAGCCGCGTAATCACCTAATTTTTCTTAACAGGCCTCGGCACTCCCCTGCCGGGGCCTTTCTTTTTTCCGAGAACGCCATGACGTTGAAAAAACTTCTCGGCCACAACGAAAGAACGGGTTTCAGCGAAACCTCAATCATCATCTGCGCCGTTCTGACTGGCGCCGGTATCTGCGCTCTCGGTATCTCACTCTGCCTGCTCATGCGGTGGGCGGTCCTGAATGGGTATGTACTTTAGGAGTTCAGTCAATGAACGTTAAAAGCATCTCCGCGGCGCTGGACTGTTTAATCAGTAGCGTTGCTCTTACTTTCGTCAAGGACAACCAAAGCCTCGAATTGGCAACCAAAGCAGCTGTCAGCCGTCACGGGCGTGAGGCCATCGTTATGTACCAGTGGTACAGCGCATGTGTACAAGAACCATCGCTCGATGATTTTGAAGGTTGGCTAGCAAGACAAGTCGCAAAGCATCCGAACTTCAAAAAAGAAGTCGAATCCTGGAGCCAGTATTTTCAGCGTCACCCTGAAGAGCAGGAGGCGGCATGAGCGTTCCCACTCACCCTCACCGGCACGCATCACAAAAAAGTAAAGCGACACGCCGTAAAGAGCACGAACGCAAAGCCCGAAATCGCACTGCTACGAACACCGCAAAAACGGTCATCGACTACTTCTTTGCTTTCATCAAGAGATTAAAGCCATGACATGGAATTACCCAGACGGCTTCGATCCTAGCTGCTTAGATCCGAAGCTGGATCTTGAAGCCGATTCAGATGAATTAGCGAAGCAAATTCTAGAGAACGAAGGGCAAACAGCCGTCTGCACGCTATTTGATGCTGTCGAATACCTCTACGACTTCTTCAACAACTCGCCGATACCACCAGCCTTCTTGGAAGAATTTGCCCAGAAGACCAACCACAAAATTAACAACCTTCGGTCTTAACTAGCAGACGACAAAACTATGACAGACCTAATCGACAACTCAAATTTCATCATTGCTCAGATTAAAGAGCGAGCAGCTAATACTCCACGGATCGTATCTCCACGCTCGCGGAGATTTACAAAAGAGTTCCGCGAAATCATCAAGGATGCTATCAACGCTGACATTCCCTTGCCCCGAATTGCCGAGATCTTATCGGTCAGCGTAACGCACCTGAAAAGGGTCCGCGATGAGATGTATGGCATCCCTCGGTCTGATCGAGGAGAACACTCACCGAGAGAGACCTGGAAGAGTTCTTTCAGAAAAATCAGAGAACTCATTCAGAGTAGCCATACAAACACCGTCCTAGAGGATTTTGGTAGGTACACGATAACGTGTTATGACGACAGAGGGTTGCAAATCGCTCGCCTTCTCGTTGATATGCCGAAAGAAGGTAATGAAACACTGGTATGCCTCATATCCGAGCATGGGAAAAAAGAATTTTTCTTCACTTATCCAGCTGTCAAAAAGTTCTTTGAAGACTATGTGAGTTAACCCATGAGTAAATCAATTTCTCAAATTGACTGGCTAAAAGAACGTCAAAAAGGCATCGGCGGGTCCGATGTCGCTGCGATTCTTGGCATGTCTCCTTGGCGCACTCCTTACCAAGTTTGGGAAGAGAAAACGACGCCAATAGATGAAACCGCAGCAGAAGATGATCGCCCTGCGCTTTACTGGGGACGTGTTCTGGAAGCACCTATTCGTCAGGCATATGCAGACAAAACGGGGCGCACGGTTACGAAGCCCGCAGAGGCATTTGTGAGCTCGAAATACCCTTTCATGCGCGCAAATCTTGACGGAATCGCTGATGACGGCCGGGTGGTTGAGTTCAAGACATCGTCTAAGTCTGATGGGTGGGGTGAGGTTGGAACAGATGAAATCCCCGACTACTACATGACGCAGGTTCAGCACTACCTTGCTGTTACGGGCGTCAAGACTGCTGACGTCGCAGTGCTGATCGGCGGAAACGACTTCAGGATCTATACGGTCGAAGCCGATGAAGAACTTCAAGCGTTGTTGATCGAGCGTGAAAGCGAATTCTGGGCATTGGTTGAGTCCAGGACTCCGCCTGACTTGACTTCAACAAAAGATGCAGCTCGACGTTACCGCGTTGCGACGGCAAAAAAGGCTGTTGAAGCAACTGCTGGAGATGTCGTTGACGCATGGACCAAATTGTGCGCGATTAAAGAACAGAAGAGTCTGCTTGATGCGAAAGAAAAGACGTATCAACTGCGAATCATGGAGTTCATGCAGGATGCGGTTTCGCTGAAAAGGGACGGCAAAACGATTGCCTCATGGTCTGCTCCTAGCTCACGCAAAACCATCAATTCCAAGAAACTCAAAGAAAAGTTTCTTGACGTCTACAAAGCCTGCACGACGGAATCTGCGCCGTCTCGGGCGTTCCGAATTTACCCTGCAAAGGATTAAAAATCATGACCACTCAAATTGTTGAGCCGATCCCGGTAAAAACTGTCGTGAATCCCTTCACTGCAACTGGCGCTGAGGTATCGACACCTACTGCCAACAATCCCTTGGCTGCTACAGATCAAGCACGAGCGATTGCCGAGGTGCAAGCGGCGCTTGTGGTGGCACGCATGAACCCCCGCAACCCCATCGTTGCTATGGATCGCATTCTCAATGCGTGCAGTCGCCCTTCGCTGGCCAATTCAGCCGTTTACGTTTATACCCGTGGCAGCAATACTGTCAGCGGCCCCTCAATCAGACTCGCTGAAGCCCTTGCGCAAGCCTGGGGAAATATTCAATACGGCATCCGCGAGTTGTCGCAAAAGGATGGCGTTTCCACGGTAGCCGCTTTCGCGTGGGACGTAGAAACCAACACGCGACGCGAAGTGGTTTTTCAAGTCACATTGAAGCGCGATACAGGTAATGGCAGCTATCAGCTTACAAAGAATCGAGATATCTATGAACTCGTCGCAAATCAAGGTGCTCGTCGACTTCGCTCATGCATCCTGTCTGTTATTCCAGGCGATGTAACCGAAGCGGCGCTAAGTCAGTGCGAAGCTACTCAAAGAGCAAACGTTGACATGACGGCTGAGGGCATCAAAGGTCTTGTGGAGACTTTTGCTAAGTTTGGCGTATCCAAAAAGCAGCTTGAAGATCGTATTCAACGCCGCATAGACTCGATCCTTCCGGCACAAGTAGTCAACTTGCGCAACATCTACAGAAGTCTTCGAGATGGTGTGAGCACGCCCGAAGATTGGTTTGCTCCGGAAACTTCTGCAAATGCATCTGCAAAAAAAGGCGCAGCCGGACTTAAAGACAAGCTCAAGAAGAAAGCCGCGGTCCCCGCACCGTCTTCGACTGTTGAAACCACTGCCACCTCTTCCGAGGCGGTTGCAGCAACGCCGATCGCAGCTGACGATCAGCCTGATGCAGGATCTGATGAACCGGAGAGCGTGAATCCATCCGCCGATCTTTTCGGCGCTGCACCGGCCACTGGAATGCCGCCGGCTCCTCCTGCTGAAGAGGATCCGTGGCTCACAGAAATGAAGGCCGCCGAGGCTGCTCAAGCAGCAGGCGACTGAGCGCTTCAAATTTTCCGCCCTGCTACTTGAGGCGAACGTAATGACTTCCCGGGCGGCGGGGCGGATTCCTAATTGGGGAAATCGGGTGACGCAGATATTCCCGAGTTTCGCAGACCCTTCGGCGAAATCACACAAGGGCGGGCATCTGCATGGCAGGCAGGCATACGATGCCGACTCCAACCCGCCCTCCCCGATCCACATTCTGCAAAAGAAGACGCGCCGAAAGGCGCAAAGGCGAAATCATGGAAGAAGACGATATGTTCTCAGATGACCGCGATTTTCGCGTGACGCATAGAGTATTAGCACGCCGGGTAGGCGTTAAACCTGATGAGCTCCTGGATATGCTTGAAACCCTGGATATTTGTAGCCTAGGGTTGATCAAAATGCGCGGCGGCCTTTATTTTACTGAGAAGCAGGCGGAAATCATTGTTCATAACTTTGACTTCGTTCGCCGGATGCACGTGGACTACATCGCAGAAATGGCTCAAAAACGACTTCTTAATCGCGGGCTAGCAGGATTTACATTCTCAGAAGAGGGGATTTCTCAGTACGTTGCGGACATGGTTGACCTAGCGAATGATCTTAAAAAGATATCTAGAAAATATCGCGCCATTCCCACTGGTGGCTCGGTTAGCTTCTATAGGGAACCGCCCTCGCTTCGTAAAGACTTTCGAGAGATCGTCAAAGAAGCCATGTTCAAAGATAACAAACTGGTCAGAAAAAACAGGGATTCATTGCCACGGGATCTTTATCTCGCCTGAATTTCCGCAGCCCCGCTCCGCGCGGGGCGCATTGAAGGACGCCTCAATCCGGGGCGCCGCTCAATACGAATTAACACCAGAAGCAGAAATCATGGAACTTAACGAAATCGACCCAATGGAGCTCCTCGGCCTCCCCCGGCGTGCACAATTGGTGCTGGCGCTGACGCCCGCCGAGACCGGAACCGACCGCCCATTCATCATCGCCAGATCGGACCCCGGCTTCGCCTTCTGCTCGCTCTCCCCATCCTTTTTCAATATTCATTTTTGAGCGCCTTGTTCTTCTTGGTACAGCATACCCGCCGTTGCATGGCGCTCAGCAATGGTTTCGTTGGATCAAGGATATGGTGAAGGTAGATGATATCTATCACTAAGGGAATGCTGTAATCGTCATGTTTTTTCTTGATTTTCCTAAAGAGTTAGATAGGGCATCATGGTATACGCGATTAGCCACAATGTCGGCCGCCCTAACGAGAGTATTTGTTTTGGAATCAACCAGCGAGAGAGTAACTTGTTGAATGTTGCGAAAAATTGGCGGATGCCATTTTGTCCATTCAAAGTTGAATGTTCCAAACTTGAACTCTTGCTCTAAGGATTCCCGTAATTCGTATCGTCCATCAGTAGCAGTAGCATGCTCATCTACGCAAACAGACAGACAAGTCACATCATCGGCATTTAACAGGTTGTTCGCTATTAATGCTTGAAACTTTCTTTTCAGCGAAATCTTGTATACGTAATCGAGATATCTTTGTTTGCTCTTTTTGTTTGCAAAGATATTTACGTTTACCAGATTTTGGTGGACAACCCCTCCAAAAAGCTGCGTCCCGTTCAGGGAGCGAAACAATCTTGCCTTTGCTTTATTGCTTAGTACAGTAGCCTTCGCTTCATCAGAAGCCTGAAGATCCTCGTGTATCTTTACGTCCCGCTCAATAGATAAATACTTTCTTTGCAAATTCTCGCGCTCTTCGTTAGAGAAGAGGATTAATCCGCCGTATGTGTAGACAGAATTGTGAGCAACGTCAAAGACGCCGGATTCGTCGGAGGCAACAAAAATTTTCATGCAAAAACCACAAGCAAAAAAGAAGCCGCCAATTTCTATATAGGCGGCTTCTCCCCGAGGGGTGGCGTGCTTACAGCGCGCTTAAACGTTAATTCACTTAGCCTCGGTACACGGACTCCCGAAGGATCCGTAACCTCATTGTACGAAAAGTGACCCTCAACATCAAGTTAGTCAAGTTTGTCAAGTTTGTTAAATGTGTTCTGGTATGTGCTATGCTTCCCGTGTCAGCGCGAAAGCGGCGCTGATCGGGATTGGAACCCCGCTCAAATCAACAGGCGCACGGCCGCCTTATAGCGGCCTTTTTGATGTCTTGATCATCTGCGCAATTTTGCGCGCATGATCGGTCTCCTTTGCGGGAGAGGACTTGCAGGCACTCGTAAGAGTGGCCGTCACCTGTTGAGCGGTAGTTCCAACCTGCAAGCCCTCGCCCACCCACTTGGAACTGGGTGCGAGGTCTTTAAATCTCAGCAGGAGACAGCAATGGCTGAACTCGTTCTTTCAAACGCCTTTCGTATCGTCAAAGGGCACCCCGTCACATCTTCGCGCGAAGTTGCTTCGCACTTTGAAAAGCGTCACAACGACGTATTGAGAAGTATCCGCGACTTGCTTACAGCAAAACCTGCGCTTCACGCAAACTTTATTGAAGCCGAAGATCAAGTAGAAATTGGCAAGGGCGCTACCCGCACAACGCCAATCATCCTCATGGATCGCAAGGGATTCTCGCTCCTTGCGATGGGCTTCACCGGAGCTAAGGCGCTCGAATTCAAGTGCGCGTTCTACGATCAATTCGAACGAATGGAAGAAGCGCTGCGCAATCCACCGAAGCCCGAATACATTTCAGTTGAGCACCGTTGGGCGATTCAAAAAGCCGTCGGCAGAAAAGCGCGCGGGCAGTCGGTCAACTATCAGACTGTCTATCGCGCTCTGAAAGATCACTTCAAGGTTGAGAAATACACGCACATTCTCGAGGCTGACTTCGATGCAGCAATCGCCTTCATTGAGTCGTTGCCGCCGATGGAATTGCCTCCGTTGAACTCCCCCGCACCGAAACAGATATCTGCTGCGCCACAGAAGGAACCAAAAAAGTTCCTCGTCGATGAGAGGTACATGGAGCGTCAACGTACATTCATCTACTACGTGCGATACCTCTTCCGCGAAGAACTCGATCTTTTCATCGACTTCATGCGCCGCGTGGATTCACCGCGCGCCGGACAGTTCTGGGAAGCAGTTCACGGCATGCATCTGTCAACTGCTGAGCGCGATTTAGCAAAGCTCGGCTTCGACGTGAAGGAGCTTGACTGCTACAAGGCGCTGACCCGCTAAGCGAGCCGCATCACGCCGTAGAATGAGAAGGCCTCCGGAACGAAGCATGAACCGGAGGCCTGTAAACATCCTTAACGAGGACAACATGAATCATACCAAAAAACCTGAACCTCAGAAAGACGTCGAAACTCTACCCAATATCAGTGCCACTTCTGAAAAGCAGAACGTCGTCCTTTATGGCGAGCTTGGAAACGGCCCTATTGTTGAGGTGTTCATCCTGAATGAAACCATGTGGATGACGCAGCGCCAGATGGCCGAAGTTTTCAACGTTGACCGAAGCGTTATTGGCAAACACCTCAAGAACGTGTTTGAATCAGGCGAGCTAACACAAGATATGGTATGTGCAAAATTTGCACATACTGCCTCGGACGGTCGAATTTACGAGACAATGTTTTACTCGCTGGATGCAATCATATCTGTAGGCTATCGTGTAAATAGCACTCAGGCAACTCGGTTCCGCATTTGGGCAACACAAGTACTGAAGGAATACATCATCAAAGGGTTCGCCCTTGATGATGAACGTCTCAAACAGAGCAAAAAATTGTTCGGACAAGACTACTTCCGAGAGCTCCTTCAGCGAGTTCGATCAATCCGCGCCAGCGAGGCACAAATTTGGCGGCAGGTGACTGACATATTCATCGCCTGTAGCATCGACTACGACAAAGGATCGGAAACAGCAAGGAAGTTCTTCGCAAGAGTCCAAAATCTGTTTCACTTCGCCATCACTGGCCAGACTGCCGCAGAAATTGTCTACACTCATGCAGACCATAAAAAACCGCACATGGGTCTCACTACGTGGAATACGGCACCAGATGGACGGATTTTTAAGTCCGATGTTATTATTGCGAAAAACTATCTAACCAAAGAACAAATTAGTTCTCTTGAGCGCTCGGTCGGTTCATTTTTCGACTACATCGAAGGTCAGATCGAGCGGCATAAGACGTTCACTATGAGCACTCTTGCTGAGGCCGTTATACGATTCCTTGAGTTTAATGACTATCCAATATTGGATGGGAATGGAAAAGTTAGCAAGAAGCAGGCTGTTCGCAAAGCATCAGACGAATATGCAATTTTCAATCTGACGCAGAAGTACATCACTGACTTTGATAGGCAAATTCAAGACACTTCGAAGAATTTCAAAGAATAATTATCAACGCATACCACAAACCAAGGCCTCCGATTCGTCGGGGGCCTTTTCTTTTGGAGCATTCGCAATGAATGAACTCATTCCAATTCTGTTTGCCGATGTCGGCGGAGAACAGATCCAGACCTGCAACGCTCGCGAGCTTCACTCTTTCTTAGATGTTGGAAAAGATTTTTCAACCTGGATTAAAGATCGGATCAAGAAATACGATTTTATCGAAGGAGTTGATTTCGCAAAAATTGATTCCCCCGTTTCGGGGAATCAAAGGGGTGGGGACCGTCGATCGATCGAATACTACATATCGTTGTCGATGGCGAAAGAGCTGAGCATGGTCGAACGCAACGCCAAGGGCAAGGAGGCACGTCTTTACTTCATCGAATGCGAACGAGTTGCGAAGGAAGCGACCTCATTTGCTCTCCCAGACTTTACCAACCCGGCCATTGCCGCGCGGGAGTGGGCAAAGCAGTACGAGCTTCGACAGGCTCTTGAGCACAAAGTGAAGCAGGACGCCCCAAAGATCGATTTTGCCGAGGCGGTCACTGCATCAGATGCCGAACACACCATCACCGAAGCCGCCAAAGTGCTCAGCATTCGCCCTAGAAAGTTTTTCGACTGGCTTCGCGCGAACGGCTTTATCTATAAACAGGGCACGCAAGCCATGCAATTTTCGATCAACAAAGGGCTGATGGTGACTCGTTTCCATACGTTCAAGCACACCGATGGGGAACTCGACAAAAAAGCACATGCGCGGATAACCGGCAAGGGACTGTATTTCTTCTATCAACGCCTACGCCATGAAGGCTTGATCGAACGTAACCCCAATCTGGAACTAACTGCGTAATTCACTTTGAATCAGCAACTTTAAGGTGGTCAACCATGACACAAACAGAACAGCAACCGCTAAAGACTTGCGAATTTCTGCGGCCCGCCGAAGCAGCCAAATATCTACGCGTCTCACGTACAACAATTTGGCGCTGGGCTAGAGAACGACCTGACTTTCCAAAGCCCATTCGACTTAGCGCCACTATCGCCGCCTTTCGCAGAGCCGATATTGATGCTTTTGTTGCACGGATTGAGGCATGACGAGAATGGGAGGAACTAATCCTCCCAGCCCGCTTAAAGTTTTAATTTTGAAAAGCAGTATTGTCCCCACGCCTCCATCACCTGCCGTCGCTCTGGCTCTAACGTCGCGCGATTGTATGCCCCGCCATAATCATCCTGGAGCTTGTGCGCCATGCACAGTTCCACGGCCTCCTCATCAAAAAGTTTGCGATTTTCTCCGGTCTTCGTCCAAGTCTTAAAACTTGCACGAGAAGTTCCATGCTGCGTCGCAATCACCAATACCCCTTCCTTTTTAGATAGCACGGGATCAATCCATCCCTTTCCGCCACTTTGAAGACTTCGTTCGTGCAGTCGGGCAAAGACAACTCCCATTGCCGCATCAGAAAGTTCTCGTTTTTGGCGCGGCGAGGGAAAAATCAAATCAATACCTGGATATCGCGGCATCCCATTCAAGATCTGCAAGGCTGCCGCCGACAAAAACACTGTGTGATCCCCCCGTCCCTTTGTCTTGAAATTTGCATTTGGGATAGTCAATGTTCGCTCTTGGAAATTCACGTCTGACCATTTCGCAAGCCGCACCATCTTCGACCGCAGAGTCGTGAGAATAGCAAAGGCTGTCATCCTGTAAGACACTCGATCCGACGCCATCAATTCCACAAAGAAATCTGGAATCTCTTGATAATCAAGAGCCGGCAGATTTCGATTTTTTTTACGAGTGGCCTGCAGAGGTTCGAGAAGAACTCCTAGAACACCCTTAATGTCAGCAGGATTCTCTTGTACACAATACCCCCGAGCTTTAGCCCATCGGAAAAGATTAAAAACTGCAGATTTGCAATTCTCAGCGGTATCAGTTGTCGTCTGCCACAGCGGCCTCAGCAGATCGAATACCTGTTGAGGAGAGAGTTCGCCAATCGGTACAGCCCCGATTTTTGGGTTGATGTGATTGCGAAAATACGCGCGCATGACAGATTCCCCACGGATATTTGCAGCCCAATAGTTCGCCTGCACACGCTCCTGAATCCATTCCTCTGCACACACGGCAACGGTATATAGTTGTCGATCTCTTTCTCTTGCACTCTCATCAGATTCACGCTTGCGTCTCTCTGCTTCCTTTCGACGGTGTTCGACCGGAGAAATGCCGCGCTTAACCAACTCTGCATAAGCAGCGGCCCTTTCTCGCGCCACCTTCAAAGAGATTTCAGAGAGAGATCCAAGCGAGACCATCGAGCGGCGACCGTCAATCTGATAGCGATAGACAAAGTAGCGGTCACCAGTCTGAAGAACCTGAACAGAGAGTCCCGGAACACCACCGACAGCAGTCGTTCCCACTCGTGTAATTGCTGCGATCTCCTTCACGGAGAGTGGTCTGACGTTTTTTGGCATAAAAACTCCTGCTTGAGATTTCTTTATGCCATCTTTTATGCCATCCGGCGTGGGCTTGCATGAATCTTGTTGCAACCACATGCAACCTTCGAAAGCCCGAAAATGAGCGTTAATCGCTGTTATTTCTGCAAAAATGGAACGGCCTGGAACGCTATGAGACGTACCAGGCCGTATCAGGTGGTGGAGAGGAGGAGGATCGAACTCCCGACCTCTGCATTGCGAACGCAGCGCTCTCCCAGCTGAGCTACCCCCCCGCCAGAGGAGAGAAATTATGCCTCTCACCCAAATACTTGGCAAGAGAACTCATCCAGTCATCACGTATATGCGGTATATCACAACTCAGATCGGTTCTTTGGGCATTTAGCAAAGAATTGTTCCGTCTTCCCACATCACAGATTCGGCAGCTGCATGCGCCATAATGTTGCACATGCAGAAGATTGATTTTCACTTCAATGTCCCCAATCGCCTACGGTATGCGTGTCTTGTTGCGCGTACTGTCTATAAGCGTGGACTCACACTCGCGATGTGGTCATCGGAGACGAAAAAACTCACAGAGCTCGATGAGCTGCTGTGGCGGTTTGACGATCTCGCATTTCTTCCGCATGTTTTCGCTGATGATCGTCACGCTGCTGAAACGCCCATTCTTCTTTCAACCAAACTGCCTCAGCTCACCGGTGACGTACTTGTGCTGCTAGACGACGCACTGCCCGCTGACTGGCAGAAAGAATTCGGACGTTTTTCACGCATCATTGATGTTGTGAGCACTGAGCCCACCGAACTCAAACTTTCGCGCGATCGTTGGCGTGCCTATAAGACGGCGGGGGTAGAACTCGCCGCCTATGACCGCCGCAAATAATCCGCTGCCGACCCATTTTGAAGGACTTCACCCATGAACCGTCAGGAACCTGTTATCGATTCACGGTTTCTTAAATGCCGCACGCTGAAGGATCGCGTGGACCTTCCTTGGGAAACTGTTGAAAATTTAACAAAACAGACGCAGACACCAATCCCAACACAGGTGCATGTTCAGTCGCAGCCCGTTGCTGAAATTGAGCCTCAGCCATTCGAGCCTCAGCCTTTGATTCTGACTGAAGCGGAAAAGAAAGCGCTTATTGCCCGTCTTGCACCAGCAGTAGAAGCCGCACTTCGAGAAAACTTGAAGAATACGGTTGAGATGGCAGCCGAAAATGCAGTAACCCGGATCAAAGCAGATCTCGAACGTTCCGTTGCATCAACCATTCAGCAGGCCGTCGCCGCAGAAGTCCAAAAACTCGACCTCTCTGACATCATCAAGCGCTGAATCATTTTCGAATGCAGAAGCCCGTTGACTCAAGTCAGCAGTTGTTCGTGAGAAAATGGCGAAATGCTTTGAATTTACGCAGAGGACGGTCGTCTGACCTGCCTCTGTTTTTGATTTTTCCTTGCGCGCTCTTGGTATGACCCCCAGCGATCGCGCGAAACCCTCTTTGTTAGTCGACAACTCACCATGACGGATAAAGAAATGCAGGAACTCGCCAAGAGTTTTGAACCCAATGAAATTGAAGCGCGCTGGTACCCTGCCTGGGAAAAGAGCGGCTGCTTCAAAGCCGGCCTTGATCCGAAAAAGCCTGCTTTTTCCATTCAGCTCCCCCCGCCCAACATTACAGGCATCCTGCACATGGGCCATGCCTTTAATCAGACCGTAATGGATACGCTTACCCGCTATCACCGCATGGCGGGCTACAACACAATGTGGCTGCCGGGCACAGATCATGCCGGCATTGCCACGCAGATCGTTGTAGAACGCAAGCTTGAAAAGGAAGGCATCTCCCGTCGAGACATGAAGCGTGAAGACTTCATTGCGAAAATCTGGGAATGGCAGAAGTTCTCCGGCGGCACGATTCTGGAACAGATGCGCCGTATGGGTGACAGCGTGGATTGGGATCGCCTTTACTTCACGATGAACCCGAAGCTCTCGAAGGTTGTCATTGAAACCTTCGTGAAGCTTTACGAAGAAGGCCTCATCTACCGCGGCAAGCGCCTGGTCAACTGGGATCCGAAGCTCCAGAGCGCTGTTTCCGACCTTGAAGTTGAAAGCGAAGAAGCTGACGGTCATCTTTGGGAAATTCGCTACCCCGGCGCTGATGGCTCAGAAGGCGTCATCGTTGCAACGACCCGTCCGGAAACGCTGTTTGGCGACCAAGCCGTCGCGGTTCACCCCGAAGACGAACGCTACAAGTCGCTTGTCGGCAAGATGCTGAAACTCCCGCTCACTGATCGTGAAATTCCTGTCATTGCGGACGAATACGTTGATCGTGAGTTTGGATCGGGCTGCGTGAAGATCACGCCGGCCCATGACTTCAACGACTTTGAAGTCGGCCGCCGCCACAATCTCGCCATGCGCAATGTTCTGACGAAGACTGCTCGTATGAACGAGAATGTACCGGCGAAGTATCAGGGCATGGATCGCTACGAATGCCGCAAGGCCGCAGTTGAGGATCTCAAAGCTGCAGGTCTGCTTGTCGCCGTGAAGCCCATCAAACACATGGTGCCTCGTGTTTCTCGTACCGGTGAGATCGTCGAACCGATGCTTTCCGAGCAGTGGTACATGGCAATGAGTAAGCCCGCTCCTGAGGGCTCCCTCTATCCGGGCAAGCCAATCGCTGAAGTGGGACTTGATGCGGTGGAATCCGGCGAAGTAAATATCTTCCCGGCTGAATGGCGCGGCGTCTACCGTCAGTGGCTCGAAAATATTCAAGACTGGTGCCTCTCTCGTCAGCTCTGGTGGGGTCATCAGATCCCTGCCTGGTATGACGAAGCTGGCCGAGTCTATGTTGCGCGTACAGAAGAAGAAGCGCAGAAGCAGGCAGGCGAAGGTGTAAAGCTGACGCGCGACGAAGATGTGCTCGACACGTGGTTCTCGTCCGCCCTTGTCCCCTTCTCGACTCTTGGCTGGCCCCATCCCGAAGGCGACGAAAAAACCGCCTACGACCTCTATCTGCCGAGCACCGTGCTTGTAACCGGCTATGACATTCTCTTCTTCTGGGTAGCCCGCATGGTGATGATGACGCGTCACTTCACGGGTCGGGTTCCCTTCAAGAATGTCTACATTCACGGCCTCGTGCGCGACGCAGAAGGTAAGAAGATGTCTAAGAGCGAAGGCAATACGCTGGATCCGCTCGACATCATCCAAGGCATTGACCTTGAGCACCTCATTGAGAAAAACACCCGCGGTCTGCGCCAGCCCGAGAAAGCTCCTATCGTTGAAGCCAAGCTCCGCAAGAACTATCCGAACGGGATTGCTGCCCATGGCGCTGACGCCCTTCGCTTCACCATGGCAGCGTATGCGACCCTCGGCCGCAACGTCAACTTCGATCTGAAGCGAGCTGAGGGATACCGTAATTTCTGCACTAAGCTTTGGAACGCCACGCGCTTTGTACTGATGAACGTTGAAGGAAAGGACTGCGGTGTCGGCGCTACGGCGAACGAACCCATGCAGTTCTCCTTTGTCGACAAGTGGATCATCAGCGAATTCGAACGCACGGTGAAAGAAGTGACGACAGCCTACGAGGACTATCGCCTCGACAATGCCGCCAATGCCATCTATTCCTTCGTCTGGAATCAGTACTGCGACTGGTATGTGGAACTTTCCAAAGTTCAGCTGCGCGGTTCTGAAGCCGAACAGCGTGCTACGCGTCATACCCTTGTCACGGTGCTCGAAGCTGTTCTGCGCCTCGCCCATCCGATCATTCCGTTTATCACGGAAGAGCTTTGGCAGAAGGTTTCTGTCACGGCTGGCGTGCGTAAGTCTGATGAAGATGCCTTCCTCATGCTCCAGACCTATCCGACATTTGATGCGATGAAAGTGGATGCCGACGCCGTGGCACGCATGACGACCATTCAGGCGCAGATCGACTCGATCCGCAATCTGCGAAGCGAAATGAAGCTTCCGCCGTCGCAGAAGATGCCGCTCCTCATTTCTGGACCAGAAGCAGAATGCGCAGCGGCGGCACCTTATCTGCAGCAGCTTGCACGCCTTGAATCCGTTACGCATGTCGAGGATCTTCAGCAGGCCGCTCAGGGCTCCGTAGCACCCGTGGCCATCGTTGGCGACTCCAAACTGATGCTCAAGGTTGAAATTGACGTCAAAGCTGAACGGGAGCGCCTTTCCAAGGAAGCCGCTCGTCTTGCCGGAGAAGTCAAGAAATGCCAGAGCAAGCTCGGCAATGAACGCTTCGTCTCGAAGGCTCCTGCTGCTGTAGTGGATACAGAAAAGAAACGCCTTGCGGAATTCACGGCGCTCCTTGCTAAGGTTGAAGAGCAACTTGACAAGCTACCGGCTGAATAATCTCCTCTAACCTAATAGTTTTAAGGGGTAGGGGCACCTTTGTCCCCCTGCCCCTTTATTTGTATGTATAGGTCATCCTCTTTTCATCATTCCATTAGAAATGGTCTATTGCTGATCACTCTAAGTCTTCTCCTTTTAATTTCCGAAGGTTTATATAGGTATTTTTTTGCTGTTCAAATGACGGCAAAAAACCTTACAGAAGAATTATTTTTTATACTATTTTTTATATCAATTTTTGCATTTGCAAAATTTACGATTACTAGAATTATCGTAGTAACCTTCTTTTTCCTCTGCTGTGCCGCCAATAATATCCATTACGCAATCTATCAATCATGGATCAATGCCGTAAATTACTACTTGTCTTTTGTTGAATTAAGTGAAGTAACCAACGCCATCCCCTCATATATCGACAAAGCACTTATTCCCGTCATTTGGTCCATAGTAGATGCCTGTATATTTTGTTCTGCCGCATTGATCATAAAAGAAAAACGAAAATTCGTGGCTTGCGATTTGCTGTTCTTTATAGCCATTGCGATTATTTCAATTAGATCAATAAATACCAGGCAGGAACAAGGCATCAGTCCTAAAGATATATATGGTCGTGTGAAGAGTAATTTTTTGTTACGGGTTATTTATTAGGCAGAACCATTCCTACTTCTCTTCTTAATTTAAGCTCAGTTCCGATTTATCTCCAATCTGCACCAATTTCATCAGCGTCGCCTAAAGTTAAAAACATCGTTCTACTGATGGGAGAATCTGCCACATCTAAGCATTGGTCATCTTTTGGATATAAAAGAAAGACAACACCATATCTAGATCAATTGAAAAGCGAAGTCTTAGGGGCATCACTGTTCTTAACTGAGTGCCGATCTGCCGGTATGATGACTGCCGTATCATTACCGTACTTCATTAACAGTATCCCCAAACCAAATGGCCTTAACCAAATTGTTAGTGGAAGAACTAACCTTTTAAGATTAGCTCAAGCTCAAAATATGGAAACTTTTTGGTTTACCGCTCAGCCAGAAAGTGAAATGAACATCATCAACTTAATTGGCAAGGCTTATATTGACCATTTAACATATCCCTCCACACTAACAGGGGGAGGGGTTAAAGAAGTTGCAAGAGATGATGTCCTAATCGATCAATTAAAAAATATTGATTTCAACAGTTCGAATGGAAAATTTATTGTTCTTCACCAACGCGGAAGTCATGTTCCGTATGGAAAATTATTAAATAATGAAGAACTTATATTTGGGACAGATAATGCAAATAATATGTATGACAATACCATCATACATACTGATCACATCATTCAGAAAATATTGACCTACTTAAAATCACTAAAATCAAAAGATTGGATTTTCATCCATACATCAGATCATGGTCAATTTGTGAAAGGTGAAATAGCTAATCAAGGAATGGCAAACAATGAGGATAGCTACACTGTCCCTCTAGTCATTTATTCCGAAAACAAGAAGCATATTGAATTAGCTGCTCAAGATATTCAGGCTCCAGCGGTCCCATATCAATATCAACTTGCTGTTTATATCATGCATCTAATGGGTTACGATGACGTCCCTTCGGACAAGGGGGCCGTAGGTTATGTAACGGGTAATTTAATTACCGGAGATGCGGGATATTTAAAATTTGAGGGCTCATCTGAACCTGAATTCATCAAACCCTAAATGAGCATATTGGCCTGCCCGGCAGGAATCGAACCCGCGACCCTCTGCTTAGAAGGCAGATGCTCTATCCAACTGAGCTACGGGCAGGTCTACGTTGAATTCTGGTCGGGGCGGCGAGATTCGAACTCGCGACATCTTGCTCCCAAAGCAAGCGCGCTACCGGGCTGCGCTACGCCCCGAAGAATGCGGATTATAGGGGATCCTTGATTCTTTTGCTTCCGCACCAACCTATTAAAGGCCGATTTAGGCCGACACCCTTTAAAATTATCTTTTTATCTCCATCCTCATACTAAGAAGAGGCAAGTCCATGAGCCAAGCTCAAGACAATTCCAACGATCCCCTGCATGCCAAGAAAAAGGCCTGGTCCGGCCGCTTCAGCGAACCCGTTGACGCCTTTGTACTCCGTTACACGGCAAGCGTTGATTTCGACAAACGCATGGCGCTCGTTGATATCGACGGCTCCGTTGCACACGCCACGATGCTCGCCAAAGTTGGCGTCATCTCAGAGCAGGATCTGGCAGACATTAAGCGAGGCATGGCTCAGATTCGTGAAGAAATCCAAACCGGCAAGTTTGAATGGCAGCTTGAACTTGAAGACGTGCATCTCAATATTGAAGCTCGACTCACTGCATTGATTGGTGACGCCGGCAAGCGTCTTCACACTGGTCGCTCCCGCAACGATCAGGTTGCAACCGATATCCGCCTCTACTTGCGCGGTGAAATCGACGAAATTATTCGTCGTGTCGAGCATCTTCAAGAGGTCCTCGTCGCTCAGGCTGAAAAGAACTACAACGTCATCATGCCTGGCTTTACGCATATGCAGGTTGCTCAGCCGGTTACGTTTGGTCACCATATGCTTGCCTATGTCGAAATGCTTGAACGCGATCATGCCCGTCTGATTGACCTGCGTCATCGCGTCAATTCGTCACCTCTTGGCGCAGCTGCCCTTGCGGGTACGACTTACCCAATTGATCGTGAATACACAGCGAAACTCCTCGGTTTTGAAACGGTTGCTCAGAATTCATTGGACGCCGTTTCAGACCGTGACTTTGCCATCGAGTTCTGCGCAGCAGCCTCTCTCATCATGGCGCACATTTCCCGCCTCTCTGAAGAGCTCGTCATTTGGATGAGCCAGCGCTTCGGCTTTATCAAGTTGCCGGACCGCTTTACGACGGGCTCCTCCATCATGCCGCAGAAGAAGAATCCGGATGTTCCGGAAACAGCTCGCGGCAAATCCGGTCGTGTTTATGGCGATTTGATGTCGATGCTCACCCTCATGAAGGGAACTCCGCTCGCTTACAACAAGGATTTCCAGGAAGATAAAGAACCTGTCTTTGATGCGATTGATACCGTCAAGGATACGCTTCGCGCCTTCTGCGACATGATGGCTGGTGTGGAACCCCAGCCTGAAGCCATGCATCAGGCTGCGCAGATGGGCTTCCCCACAGCAACTGACCTTGCTGATTATCTTGTCCGTCACGGTGTTCCTTTCCGCACAGCCCACGACATCGTCGGTCAGACGGTTCGAGCGGCTGCTGAGCGCAAGTGTGGACTTGAAGAACTTCCTCTTGAAGTTCTGCAAAGCTTCTGTGACAAGATTGAAGCAGATGTCTATCCGGTGCTCAGTCTTGAAGGCTCCGTCAAAGCTCGTAATCATGTGGGCGGCACGGCCCCAAATCAAGTGCTTGCTCAGGTGAAGCGGTGGGAAGAGATTTTTAATTCTCGTAAATAACGACTAAAGCATTATTTGCAAAAAATGGCTGAGTTTGTCACTCAGCCATTTTTATAGCAACATATTCATCAAACGTATTCAACTGATTTGCGCTTAACCGTCTTCATCAATTTTTTAATGGCTTCTACAGAAGAATAAATTTGAACATTCCCAGATAAGTCAACTGTTCTCACGGAGATATTAATAACTGGGGCATATCCTTCTGCATTAGAAGAACGTTGCTGTAAAAATGAATATGTCTTCAGTGTATCAACGGAATCCACGCATATCGTTATTGCTTTTAGCCGAGCGCAAACAGCATCATCTGCTGACATAATTTCTTCTGGATAGATAGTCACCTTCTTAGAAAAATCATCATATTTTGGCCTTCCCTTGACCCAAACAGCCATCTTGGGCGCAATCCAAGTCTTCAGTGTTGCCCAAAGATCCGAAAATGCGAAAAACTCTATACTGTGTGTCCCATCGTCAATGCCGACAACACCCATTACACCGCGTTTTCCATTGATTTGACGAATAGAAGATATAACCCCGCCGACGCAAACGTTCTCTTTGCTGACCTGAAGCTCATCAAGAGGCATGCATCCGATTGCCCGGAGGTCGTCCTTATATTCATCAAAGAAATGACCGGAAAGTGAGAAGCCGAATGCCGTCATCTCTTCTTCTAGATTTCGACGGAAAGACCACTGTTCGCCCTCTACCCAATTGACGATCTTTTTAGTCTCCTCTCCGCCGAAAAGACTGTCTTGACCAGCGCTTTGACGTACAGCGGCGCCACCTTGCAATGCATTACTAATGTTGCTGAAAAGCTTGCCTCGATCTGCATCTGTGGAATCAAACGCCCCTGCACGTACCATGCTTTCAAAGATGCGAAAATTGACGCCTTCTACACGAGCAGCAAAGTCAAAAATATCTTCAAATGGTCCATTCGCTTCGCGCTCGGACACAATTGCTTCAACTAAAGCACGGTTGATACCTTTAATCGCACCAAGACCAAGCTGAATGACGTTTTCTGTCGGCACGGAGAAGAACCATTCGCTAACATTCACGTCCGGCAGTCTGAAGTCCACACCGTTTGCTCGAGCGTCATCGATCAGTGCCTTCATCTTGTCACCGTCGTCCATCACCATGCACAAGTTGGCAGCAAAGAATGCCGCTGTGTGATGAACCTTGAGATATGCCGTCTGGTATGCGACATAAGAATAAGCTGCGGCGTGCGACTTATTAAAACCGTAGCCCGCAAACTTTTCCATCAAGTCGAAGATCTCCGTGGCAACCGATTCCTTTACACCTCTTTCTCCTGCACCCTTAATAAAAACAGCGCGCTGGCGCTTCATCTCTTCGACATTCTTTTTACCCATTGCGCGGCGCAGCAAGTCTGCACCGCCCAATGAGTAACCGCCCACCACCTGAGCCACACGCATCACCTGTTCCTGATAGACCATGATGCCGTAAGTTTCCTTAAGGACCGGTTCCATCCGGTCGTCAAGGTATTCAACCTTTTCCCGCCCAAATTTTCGATCGATATAGGACGGAATCAGGTCCATTGGGCCCGGACGGTAAAGTGCATTCAAAGCCACCAAGTCTTCTAGTCGATCTGGACGCGCCTGTTTCAAAAGTCCCCGCATGCCATCCGATTCAAACTGGAACACTGCGGCGGTATTGGCTTGTTGGAAGAGTTCATAAGTCGCCGCATCGTCGACCGGAATACGTTCAAGTTCAAAATGCTGCTCTGGATAGAGCTTGTCGATGATCTCTACTGCTTTGGCAAGAATCGAAAGTGTGGTGAGCCCCAAGAAGTCAAACTTCACAAGGCCAACATTTTCGACGTCCTTCTTATCGAACTGACTGATAGTATTTTCGGGACGCCCGTCGGAGTTGTAGAGCGGACAGAAATCCGTGAGCTTCCCTGGTGCGATCAGCACGCCGCCGGCGTGCATACCGAGGTTCCGTGTCAGGCCTTCCAACGGTTTGGCAAGTCGAATGATTTCTTTATATTCGTCATCGCGTTCAATTGCCTCTTTGAATTCTGGCACCTCGGCAATTGCATCGTCGAGAGAAATGTTCCGCCCCGGCTGCATGGGGATAAGCTTCGCAAGCGCATCCGTCTTCATGTATGGGACGTCTAGTGCGCGCCCCACATCACGCACAACCGCCTTGGCGCCCAGCGTGCCGAACGTAGCAATCTGACTCACGGCATCCACACCGTAGGTTCGCTTGACGTAGTCAATCGTACGATCTCGGTTGTACTGACAAAAGTCGACGTCAAAGTCAGGCATGGAAACGCGTTCCGGATTCAGGAAGCGTTCAAACAGCAAGTCGAAATGAAGGGGGTCCAAATCCGTAATGCCGAGCGAATAAGCGACAAGCGAACCCGCACCAGATCCTCGGCCTGGTCCCACTGGCACGCCATGCGTCTTCGACCAATTGATAAAGTCCTGCACGATCAGGAAGTAACCAGGGAACTTCATCCCTTTAATAATGCCAAGCTCATATTCAAGGCGCTTGTCATAGGGCGGACGCTTTTCTTCCAAAACCTTCGGATCTGGATACAAAAACTCGAGGCGCTTTTGCAGACCTTCCTTTGAGAGCTGATCGATGTAGTCGTCAAGCGACATGCCGTCGGGCGTCGGGAAAAGCGGCAGTTGAGGCTTAGAAAGCACGCCGTCCAAATTGCATCGTTTGGCAATTTCCACTGTATTTTCGATGGCGGCCGGGATATCTGCGAAGAGCTCGCACATCTCGGCTTCGCTTTTCAAATACTGTTCCGGCGTATAGCGCTTGACGCGTCGCGGATCCTGCAGCGTGTAGCCCTCGGCAATCGAACAACGCACTTCATGTGCTTCAAAGTCTTCGGGCTTTAGGAATTGAATAGGATGCGTGGCTACCACTGGCAGCTGCTCCTCAACCGCGAAGTTCGCCAGGCGAGCCGTGGCGAGTTCGTCTGTCGGACGACCGGCACGCTGCAGTTCAACATAAAAGCGGCCCGGAAATTGAGCTTTAAAGCGTTCTGCCGCTTCGTGAGCAAGCGCCCACTTCTTGCCTAACAGCAAAGAACCCAATTCGCCCTGCGCAGCGCCCGACAATGCAATGAGGCCTTCGGATCCGCCGTCATCAAACCATTTGGGATCCACCAAACCTCGAGCTGCATCATTGTTCGTCAAGAATGCCTTGGTCAGCAGCACTGAGAGCGAATGGTAGCCCTCGTGATTCATACAAAGGACCCCCAGCCGGAAGGGTTTATTGAGATCCTTCGGATTAATGACCTTTAAGTCACACCCAAGAATGGGTTTCAGCCCTGCCGCCAGTGCATGCGTATAAAAGCGCAGGCCGCCAAAAACGTTCATCAAATCGCTGATGCCCACTGCAGCACCGCCGCCCTCAAGAACGGCATGGATCATGGGGTCAATGCGGACAATGCCGTCCGTAATTGAGTATTCAGAGTGGAAACGCAGGTGAACGAAACGTGGAGACGGCATCAGCGTAAAACTAAGAAAGGCATGCAGAAATGAAAACGGCGCCCGGTTCCTCAACAGGCCTTGTTGAAGAAGGAGCGCCGCAGTTCGGAGGCAGTATGAATTAAGACTGCTTCAGCAAACGAATGCTCACTTCAGGGTCGTATGGCTGAATCTTATCGCGGAGTGCTTCACTTACAAGCACATCCTTCAAATTGTCCTTCAGCAGCACCGCATGCACGTCAGGGTGAGCGAGCAAAAATGCCTCAGCCTTCTCCCATCCCATAGCAAAGAGTGCCGTGCAAAGAGCATCCGCCCGAGCACCGTTTTGATCCACAATCGTCACGGATGCAATGTCCGTTGTTACCGGCTGGCCTGTCGTGGGGCTAAGAATATGCCCATAACGATGGCCGTTCTTCTCGAAGTTGCGTTCGTATGCACCAGAAGTAATAACGTTTGTGTCGCTCGCCGCAACCACAGCAAAGTAGGCGCCGCGGCTCTTATCGGGACTCTGCAGACCAATGCGCCATGGGGTTCCCGGGTATTTTTCCCCCATTGCTACGATATTGCCGCCCAAATCAAGCAACGCATGGGCAGCTCCGGCAGCCTTGAGTTTCTCTGCAAGTTTCTGTCCAATGTAGCCCTTAGCAATAGCGCCCATATCAACATTTTGGTCACGGCCAATCTGCATGAACCACTTGCCGTTCTCCTCCGTCACACGGACGTGGCGATGATCCACGCGGCGAATTGCTTCCTTGATCGCCTCATCACTCGGCACATGATCGCCGCCGAAACCGATCTTCCAAAGGTTCACCAACGGTCCAATCATCGGTTCAAATGCCGAATGGGTCATGTCTGCAATAGTGAGCGCTTCCCGAGTCATCTCGGCGATTTCGGGTGTGACTTCCACCTTCTCGCCGGCATGCTTATTGACATTGTTGAGGGGAGAATCCTTATGCACACTCATCATGTCGTCAAAGCGCACGACCTCGTCCTCAACGATTTGCGCAAAACGCTTCGTCTCTTCTGGTGTCTTCCCAAAGACTTTGATCTGGACAACCGTTCCCATATGGAAGGTCGTTGTGTCTAATTCGTATTCTTTGGCTTCCTGCTGCTCAGACTCGGCAGCAGCTGCCGTTTCTGCAGCATGAATAGAAAGTACCGGTAACGAGGCACAGAGCGCCGCAACCGCGGCAATCCAAAAGATTTTTCTTGCAAACATCACGTATCAGAACAGAGATAGGAAGCTCAGACAACAAAAAAGGAGGACGCCGCAGATGCGAGAATCCTCCTTTTCGGATTCAGGGCTTCCGGAGAAGCCGCTGTCCTTAAGCCGAATTACTGGGCCTTGGAAAGGGCGTCCTTAACGGCAGCCTTGATGCCTTCGGACGACAGCGTGGCGCCGCCGACGGAGTCAACGCCTTCAACGCCGTTCTTCTTGACGATTTCCGGAATCATCTGTTCGATCGGAGCAGCGATGATCATTTCCGTTTCGCCGTGCTTGACGACCTTGACGTCGGCAATCTTGCCGCCCTTAACGTCGACCTGAACGGTGATCACGGATTCGCGGCCCTTGCCTTCACCCGTGTAGGAGCCATCTTTGTAGGTGGCAGCCTGGGCACCGACGGCGAGCAGAGCGGCAGCGGTAGCGACGATGATCTTCTTCATGATGTCAAATTCCTCGAGTATTTGTGTGCGGTGACTTGCCTGGAACTCTTTAAAACCGATTCCGGCAGAAGTCTTTGCTTCAGGAGCCGACAGTAAAAACCCGTCAGCTCAGCTGACGGGTCATATTATCACAGTGAAAAATGAAATCTACGGGTTAAGTCTCATTTGCTGCTTAGGCCCCTCGCATTAATTCTTTCGAATTATTTCCCCCAAGAGTCGCGCAAACCCACAGAGAGATTGAATACCGGATGTTCGGGAGCATGATCCTTACGATCAGCAACGAAGTATCCCGTACGCTCAAACTGGAAACGCTCTTCATTGGCTGCATCAGCAGTGCAAGGCTCCACATACCCCTGAAGAATCGTCTTGGAATTGGGGGTTAGATGATCAAGGAACGTTCCTTCGCCCGCTTCAGGATTCGGCTCATTAAAGAGCCGGTCGTACACCCGGAATTCCGCCGCACGGGCTGTCTGGGCATCAAGCCAATGAATCGTAGCCTTGGTCTTCACGGACATTGAGCCTTCCGTGCCGGACTTGGTCTCGGGGAGATAATTCGCGTGAACAACCGTCACACGCCCCTCTGCATCCTTTTCAAAAGACGTCGGAACGATCACATACCCGTAGCGCAAGCGCACGGGCTTAGCAGGAGAACCGTCCGCCGGCACCGTTAAACGACGGAAACCCTTTGGCGGCACTTCAGCAAAATCGGTTTCTTCGATCCAGAGTTCACGAGAGAACGTGATGCTGCGGGAACCCATTTCAGGCTTTTGCGGGTGATTCTCTGCAACCAGCTCTTCAGACTGCCCCTCGGGGTAATTGTCAATAATGAGCTTCAAAGGTTTCATCACAGCCATACGGCGATGTGCACAGCCTTCGAGATCCTCGCGCAGGCACTGCTCGAGAACGCTGTAATCGATCCATCCGCCAGACACCTTTGAGATGCCGCAGCGTTCAGCAAACATCTGCATACTTTGAGGTGTATAGCCGCGTCGACGCAAGCCAATGATGGTCGGCATGCGAGGATCATCCCAACCATCGACATACTTTTCCTTCACCAGCTGAATGAGCTTACGCTTGCTCACCACAACATAGGTGAGACTCAGACGATTGAATTCATACTGATGCGAAAGCAGGAAAAAGTTGGGACGAATGACAGCAGAAAGCGCCGACTGAAGAAGCGGCGTGAAGTGTTCAGGATGATCCGTGAGCAGTTCAAAAAGTGCCTTGACTGAAGCGTCAGACACATCCGGGACGCCATTCGTCCATCCATTGAGAATACTTGCAGCACTCTGCTCAACAGCACTTTGGCCGAGTTTCTCGCGAGCAGCAAAGCAAGCTGCGGCAAACTCAGCAGCTTTGGGATGCGTACTGTCCTTCATTTGAGTGAGGACAGCCTTGGCTTCCTCGAACTGCGGCGTGCGCAGTACCGGAACCACGCGCTCAAGCGCCCAGTCATAGAACGCACGCTGATCCTCAAATTCCAGAGTGCAAATGGAATGCGTAATTTCTTCAAGCGAATCTTCAATCGGATGCGCAAACGTATACATCGGATAGATGCACCATTTGTCTCCCGTTGCATGGTGTTCGGCAAAACGAATGCGGTAGATCGCCGGGTCACGGAGATTCATGTTGGGACTGGCCATGTCGATGCGCGCCCGCAGCACCATTGAGCCCTCCGCATGCTTGCCCTCACGCATTTCACGGAAGAGCCGCAAGTTTTCTTCAATCGGGCGATCACGATACGGTGAATTTTTGCCGGGTTCCTTCAGCGTGCCGCGATTGTCACGCATTTCGTCTGCAGTCTGCTCATCGACATAAGCGTAGCCAGTGCGAACCAGATGTTCTGCAAACTGATACATGTACTCGAAGTAAGAGCTTGCAAAATAGAGATTTTTCTCTCCGTCATGCTCCCAAGTGAAACCGAGCCAACGTACGCTGTCAAGAATGCCGTCAACGTACTCCTGATCTTCCTTCACCGGATTGGTATCGTCAAAGCGCATATGGCAGCGCCCGCCGTAGTCACGCGCCAGACCGAAGTTCAGGCAGATGCTCTTGGCGTGCCCAATATGCAGATAACCGTTCGGTTCCGGCGGGAAGCGCGTACGAATTTTGGCCGGATCAGGCACCCCATTGGCGGCCTGTTCGGAATAAGGCGCAGGATGCCCGCACCAGAGCCGGGGTTGATTCACGCCGGCAGCAAGATCTTCTTCAATAATGTTGCGGATGAAGTTGGTTGCGCGCCCAGTCTGAGCTTCCGTGATTTCACTCATCGCCGAATTCCAAGAGGGAAAAAATGAGGTTTCACCGGTTGGCGAACCTCTGATGTTGAATTGTGTTGAATCTTTAATTTTACCGCCGTCAGATCCCTCATTCGGAGATCACGGCACACTTCAATCAAATTTCCCCTGCCGCCTTGTACCGTGCGAGATACCACTCCACAGTCTGCTTCAGTCCGACAAGGAACGGCATTGTTGGCTCCCACCCGAGATCTCGTTCCAGTTTTTGCGCATCGACGGCATATCGGAAATCATGTCCTGGCCTATCGTCAACAAAGGTGATGAGCTCTCGGTATTGATGACCGCTCCAAGGCAGCATCTCATCGAGCAGTCTGCAGATTCCTTCAGCAATATCGAGATTACTTCGCTCACAATGCCCTCCCACGTTGTAACGAGCACCCGGTGCCGCTTGATGAAAAATCAAATCAAGCGCTCGACAGTGATCATTTACCCATAGCCAATCACGCACGTTGAGACCATTGCCGTACAGAGGCACTAGGGTATGAGCCAAACAACGCCGGATGATCGTTGGAATGAGCTTTTCATCATGCTGCCAGGGTCCATAGTTGTTTGAGCAATTGGACAAGGTCACGTTCATCCCATAAGTTTTGGCGTAAGAACGAGCCATCAAATCGGATGCTGCTTTACTTGCCGAATAAGGGCTGTTGGGAGCATAAGCACTATTTTCGTCAAAAAAACCGGTCTCTCCCAATGTGCCGAAAACCTCATCAGTCGAAACATGATGAAAGCGCGACGACGCTAACCGTCCCGTACGCTGCCAATACCGGAGAGCTGCATCCAACATCACAGTCGTCCCGTGAATATTGGTGAACACAAAACGCATCGGATCAGCAATGGAATTGTCTACATGACTTTCTGCAGCAAAATGAATTACACCAGTAACGTCATACTCTTCCATCAAATCTCTGACAGCTGATTCATCGCAAACATCGCCGTGGATTGGAATGACATTCGACAATTTAGCTTGTCGAGGAAAAGCTTCTTTATTAGCAGCATATGTCATCGCATCCAGATCGATCAAACGATATGCTGGATATTTTTGAGCGAAATACTCTACAAAATTCGTACCTATAAAACCGGCACCGCCGGTGATTAAAATAGTTTCCATAACAATTAAGACTTCATTCGGCCGCACTGCACACAAGCCTCAGTAAGAGCGTCTTGCCATGAACGGGGCTTAATTCGCCAAGCCTGAAGACTTTGCAGAGACAACACACTGTAGTGTGGACGCCGTGCTTTCGTCGGATACTGGACTGCCGGGATTGCCTCAAGTTTACAGGTCGTTCCTATCCTTTCCTGAATTGCTGAAGCAAAGCCAAGCCAAGAGGTCTCACCGGTATTGGTAAAGTGGAGCACCTGCATGGATCGCAAATGTGCGCCTTGCAGGTAAAGCTCTACGAGAGCATCTGCCAAATCTTCTGCCAAGGTTGGAGCACTGAACTGGTCACTCACTACGCCGAGCGACTGTCTTTCGGAAAGCAATTGCAGCATTGTTCGAAAAAAACTCCTCGTTCCTGCAATCGGCGAATACAAGCGAGAAGTACGAATGATGCAGCCACAAGCCTTTGAAGTCAGAAGCGCGGCTTCCCCCATTTGTTTACTGCACCCATAAACTGACAGCGGTGCTGTTTGACTGTCAACCTCATACGGCTGCCTTGCCCTGCCGTCAAACACATAATCAGTAGAGATATGCATGATAGGAATACCAGTATCCGTTAGATATTTTGGCGCGGCTGCATTAACCGCAATGGCATCCCTGGAGTGATCTTCGGCATCGTCAACAGCCGTATAAGCAGCACAGTTAATAATGCAGTCCAAAACACCAGGCCGGAGCTTCTGAACGACTGCATTCTGATCCGCAATATTGAGCTCATGCCGATCAAACCCCAGTCCCAGTATTCCCCTTCTCCTAAGGGCTGACAGCACAGTTCTGCCCAATTGACCGCCGGCACCGGTTACGGCAATCACCTCATGCATCCTTTAGTGAAATGAAATGCTGGAGTTTGACAATAAGCTTCAAATGAGGCTGCATTTAAATCTTTATTCGAACGGATGTATTGCTCTGCGGGGATATGCCAATCGATACCCAATTGAGGATCATCTGCAGCGATACTGCCTTCCGACTCTGGATCATAAAAAGCACTGCATTTGTATGACACGACTGCGTATTTAGAAAGAACCGAAAATCCATGTGCAAAACCTTTAGGGATATATATTTGTCTGTGATTTTCGGCTGAAAGTTGACAGCAAACGACTTGACCAAACATTGGAGATCCCATCCGAATATCAACTGCGACATCAAGGATGTCACCACATAGTACGCGGATCAGTTTTGCTTGAGCATGGATTCCTTTTTGGAAATGCAAGCCTCGAACAACGCCGTAAGAAGATGCCGATTCATTGTCCTGCACAAACTTATCAGAGATACCGATCTTTGCGAAACTCTGCTGATTGTATGTTTCACAGAAATAACCACGATCATCTCTGAAAAATTTGGGTTCAATCAAAATGACATCTGGATGTCCAGTAGAGAGCTGTCGCATAGCACTTTATTTAACGAGGCGCTTGATAAGACTCGAAGTATCAAGACGGCCACCGCCCATCTGCTGCACTTCTTGGTAGTAACTGTCAACCATTTTCGCGATATCAAGCTTGGAGCCATTTCGTTCGGCTTCTGCCAACGCGATCCCCAGGTCTTTACGCATCCAATCCACAGCAAATCCAAAATCGAATTTACCTTCGACCATCGTGGCTCCCCGATTGATCATCTGCCAAGAGGATGCAGCGCCGCCGGAGAGCGCCTGGATGAGTTTCGGCATGTCTAGTCCTGCATGCATGCCGAATGCCAACCCCTCTGCCAGTCCCTGCACACATCCCGCTATGCAGATTTGGTTCACCATCTTTGCAAGCTGACCGGAACCCACAGCACCAAAATGCGTAATTTGAGCAGCATAAGCACGCATCACTGGTTCTGCTGCCGAGACATCCGCATTCGTACCGCCGCAAAGTACGGTTAAGCATCCATTCTCTGCACCAGATTGCCCGCCGGACACAGGAGCATCCACCCACCCGATCTGACGTTCAGCCGCTTTCTGGGAGAGCTCTCTCTCCACCACGGCGCTTGCCGTAGTATGGTCTACGAACACACTGCCGGGGTCCATACCTGCCAGAGCCCCATTTTCACCCAACACAACGCTTCTCAGATCATCGTCATTGCCGACACAGGCAAATACAAATTGGGCTCCACACGCCGCTTCTCGGGGAGTTGAAGCAGTCCGACCGCCAAACTCGTCGGCCCATTTAGTTGCCTTAGCAGCAGTACGGTTGTAGACACATACATCTAACCCAGCTCGAGCCAGGTGCCCCGCCATGGGATACCCCATGACACCCAGACCTAAAAATGCAACCTTTATGGACGGCATTTGCGGATAGTTTTTCTGCTGCATTACATACACCTATAAAAAAACAGCGGGACACCTCACATATCAAGAGATGCCCCGCCACAAATCATTAATCAGCGGATACCGGTAGCGGCATAGGCATCTTCAGCAGTCTTTACCACCTTCCGAGCAAGGGCTGCCGTTGGGTCTACGACAATGACTCGACTGCCGGCAACTTCAAAATCGTCGGATTCATCAAGAATCAGCGGCAGTTCAGTGCAGCCCAGAATGAGACAGTTGCAGCCATGAGTCTTTACCAGATATTCAGCGGCTGAAATCAGATCCTCTCGGCAAATGCCGTTCGTGTAACCAGCTTTCGCTCCCTGAGGTCCGTAAATCGCTGCCATAACACGCTCCTGATGCACATCATCAGGCACAAACATCGGTAAGCCCATGGCTTTGGCTTTATCACCATAAATACCTGTCTGCACGGTTCCCGTTGTTGCCAGCAATCCAATTTTGGCGCGCGTGCCTAGTTTGTTTTGGATTTCATCCAAAGCCGCCTGCTGCATATTGATAAACGGAATCTTGATGAAGCGTTCAAGATATGGCAGGAATGCATGAGCGGTGTTGCAGGGCACGATCAATGTGCTGCAGCCATCGGCTTCCAGACGCTGTGCGCAATGAAAAAGCGCCAGCGTCGGGTCTTCACCGCCATTCAAGAGACACGCCGTGCGATCCGGAATCTGAGGATTCTGCTCAACAACCAGCTTGATGTGCTCCTGATCTGTCTTGGCAGGTGTTGCCTTCACAATTTTGTCGTAAAGATCCACTGTTGCAGCCGGCCCTAATCCTCCAATTAGTCCGACCTTAAAGGGCTTAGGCCGACGAGCGGGAGTTGAAGCAACGGCCATTTCAGCCGCATCAGAAAGGAGGTCTTCTACGGGAAGACCTTCAGCTCGAAGTTCTTCGACAAATCGAGCCATCTGCGAGCAATTAGGAATCAGCACCTCCGCGCCTTGTGCCATGAGTTCATGACCAGCCTTGACGAGATAGGCTTTAAATGCCGGCGTCAAGCCATTGCGGCGCAATCCCTCACACGGATTTTGGATCTTGGCAAATTCTGCCTTCATCTCATCGTCGGGAGAAACCCATTTGACCGCCGGACCAAAATGCTCTGCGAAGAAGTCCTGCGGCACAGCAGTCCCAAGACAAGCCATTGTCTGGATAGTGCCGCTTTTCACTTTGTCATCCAATTTTGCCAGCAGCGAAACAATTGGCATTTCCAACTCTTTTCTCAACTCATCAAGAAAAGGTTCGCTCTTAATGTCAGCCAGCACCGCGGCTTCACAGCCTTGACGCTGAAGATGTTCAAGCGCAATCAGAGCCGTAATCTTGCGGTCTGCGAGCGCTATACGCGGTGTGGGAGCATCGAGCGGAAGCTCTACATTGCTTTCCACCACTTCGACCGGCAGGTCAAGTTTGGCGCCGACACCGATCAGACAAGACTTCATCTTCAAAGCCGGCAGCGGATTCAGCCCCGAAGTCAAACCAATTTTTTTTCTGCCCATCATTCTTCTCCTTTCGCGCAGCAGTACGACGAACCACGATTCGTCGTACTGCGCATGAACTCAATTGGTACGGAAACGACTTATTTCGTACTCAATCGCTCAGACGGTTCCCAAGTGTTTCACCCCAATCGTAAAGTGCTTCGAGCACTTGTTGATGTCTTTCATCATCATAGAGTCCGCTTGCTTGCGCTTCATCGATCTGATCAAAATAGTCGGAAAGTTGAAGCATCCCGTCTCGTCCTGACATGATCCGATCTGCACAGAACTGCCGCCACCGTTCAGTCTCTTCGGCTGAGAGCATTTCAGGCCAGTTCCGTGCGCGGAAGCGAAAGAGCATTTCAGCAAACTTCTGGTCGTCGAAACGAAATTTTGGAGCTTCCGCTGCGAGACGCTCAGGCATCATGCTGCGGATCTGAACAAATCGCGCTTTATCTCCACTGCTCGCAAATCCAGAATAAAGAGATCGATCAGGATCCGCGCTTGGCGCTGCAGCATCGTTAGAGCGCCGTTCTGCAGCCAGTTCCGCAAAAATGGTCTGTACCGCCGGCGCCACAGCCTTAAGCTTTTGAAGATTAGCGGCAGCAACGTCCAGATCAATGCCGTATTTCTGCGCCCGTTCCCGAGAGAGCACTTTGAGATTTGCACAAACAAACGGTGAAGCATTCGCCTTCAATCGCCGAATCGGAAGCCGCTCAATACCCTGCGCTAGCTCCTTTATCGAAGAAAAGAGCCGCTGCTTGATTTCTTCATAGGAGAGCGATTGCAATACAGTTGGATCAAAAGAAAGATCCCACATCCAGCAGTCGTGCTTCTCTTGAAAAAAGCAAGCTGCGATCCCCGTACATCCCCGAGCGATACCAAATTTAGGCGTAACCCAGACCACAGGTTTCATATCCGCTACTGCAGCAGACACTTTGGCTGTCGTCCGATTTTCAAAAGCCCAACGCCATAGCTTAGGCTCCCTCTCTGCCAAAAGTTTCGCCATTCCAATCGTGGCTTCGACGTCGGAAAGCGCATCATGCGCATGACCATGTTCAATCCCGTTGGCCTTTGTCAAAAACTCCAGCTTGAAGCACACGCCTTTACGACCTTCGGCCTTCGGGTACTTTATTGGATCGATATCTTCCCATCGAGGCCAATTGATGGTGTCTCCGCGAAGCGCCCATGCAGCGCAGACAACAGGAAATAGATCCCATCGGGAACATCCTTTTGCCCAACTATGAGTGTACGGGTCAAGAAAATTGCGCCAGAAGAGGAAGCGATTGACTTCGTCATCAAACCCCAATGTGTTGTAGCCAATGCTGACGGTTCCGGGAGTATTGAGCCGCTCCCAGATCAAATCCGCAAATTCACTTTCGCAAACACCTTTTTCTGCACAGCATTGCGGCGTAATGCCGGTCAACAGACAGCTTTCAGGATTGGGCAGCTGATCATCCGTTGGACGACAGTAGAAAATTTCACCGGTATCACCCGAAAAGGGCGAAAAATCGAGTCTTGTGCGTCGCCCGGCGAATTGCGCCGGTCTGTCCTTGCGGGGGTCGACGCCAAAAGTTTCATAGTCATACCAATAAAAGGTTGGCTCAACAGATTGGGCGCCTATCGAAGATTGAGTCATGATGCTGTCCTTCTTATTTTTAAGCGATGATGACATCCCATTGCTCCTGCGTATAAACGGATTCCACCTCCAGCAGGATGGGGCGTTCGATCGCCTGCTGCAAAAGCTCAAGCGCCTGTGATTCTTCTTCTAGCAGTAAGTCAATGACGGTTTGGCTTGCCAAAATACGAAATTCCTTCATTTCCTTATAGAGTTTCGCTAAGCGCGTAATTTCGCGCAGAATGTCATAACAAACCGTTCTCGCTGTCTTAATCTCTCCGCGCCCACCGCAAACAGGACAAGTTTCGCAGAGGGTATGCGCAAGAGATTCACGTGTGCGCTTCCTCGTCATTGCAACGAGACCGAGTTCATTGAAGCCGCTCACCGTCATCTTGGTGCGATCAAGTGAAACAGCTCGACGCAATTCGCTCAGCACCGCTTCGCGGTGTTCGTCTTTAGCCATGTCAATAAAGTCGACAATGATGATGCCGCCGAGATTGCGTAAACGAAGCTGGCGAGCAATAACCTGAGCAGCCTCTAAGTTAGTTTTGAAAACGGTATCGCTAAAGTCTCGTTTTCCAACGTAAGCGCCTGTATTGACATCGATCGTCGACATTGCTTCTGTCTGATCGAACACAAGGTATCCGCCGCTCTTCAACTCAACTCGGCGCCCAAGTGCAAGTTCAATTTCTTCATCAATGTCAAACTGTTCGAAAAGCGGTCGCTCTCCCTCATAATGATGGAGTTTGCCAACCGCTGCAGGCACGAAATGCTTGGCAAACTCTAATAAGGCTTCATATTCAGCCTCATCATCAACCTCAATGACTGCTGTCCCCTCATGCACCATATCGCGCAGCGTTCTTTGAGCTAACGTCAAATCTTGGTACAGCAATGTCGGCTTCTTGACTTCCTGCGCCCGATGACGAATGCCATCCCACAACCGAGCCAGATAAGCCATGTCAGAAAGGAATTCCTGTTCTGTCGCCCCTTCTTCAGCGCACGTCCGAACGATATAGCCTCCCTTTTCATCCTTTTGCCGAACAGTCGTTGCTAGAGTCCTGAGTTCTTCACGCAGAGCCGCATCCTCGATACGCTGCGAAACTCCAATATGAGAATCGTTGGGGAGATAGACAAGCTTACGGCCAGCAAGTGAAATTGTTGTTGTCAGCCGTGCGCCTTTGGTACCGATCGGATCCTTAGCCACCTGAACCATCAAGCGCTGTCCCTCATGCAGAAGAGACTCTATCGGCTTGAATGTTCCAGTGTCCGTTCTGGCTCCTTCAATCTCTGCAATGTGCAGAAATGCCGTACGCTCCAGACCAACGTCCAGAAATGCACTTTGCATTCCCGGCAGAACGCGAACAACCTGTCCCCAATAAACGTTTCCAACTAGCCCGCGAGCGCAGGCACGTTCAATAAAGAGGTCCTGAAGAAGGCCGTCATCTAAAATAGCGACACGCGTTTCTTCTCTAGAAGTATTGATAAGTATCTGTTCCACAGGACGATGCTCAACTTGCCGTTTGAATAGTGTGCACATTGTAAAGGGCTAATCGTTAGGCAAGTTCTTGCCCCCATTCATCTTACGTTCATGAAATTCCTCATCGTTTCCCTTCGCTATCTTGGTGACTGCCTCTTGGCTGCTGCTTTGGCACCAGCACTAAAAGCTCGCTTCCCCGATGCCCAAATCGACATGCTCACCTTTAAGGACAACGCTCCCATTCTGGAAGGCATTCAGGATATTAGTCATGTAATAGGTGTTGAACATCACCCCAATAAGTTTGTACAAGCCTGTAGCCACCTTGCATCTTGGAACAAATACGACTGGGCATTAATTACTATGAATAGTACCCGCACAGTTCTATATGGTTACTTTGCAGCAAAGCATCAAGTGATGGTACGTCCGTATCCCTCTCTAGAGGAACTTTGGAAACAAATTCTGATTACAGATCAAATAGATTTTGTCGGCGGCCAAATCCTTGAACGCACACAACCTCTTCTCGGCCCACTTTTCAAGGGAACAGCCCCTAAACTCTGCCCTATTTATCCTGATCGGGAATTATCAACCGACCTTCAAGCAAGGTTACATATGCTTGGGCCGTACGCCGTATGCCAATGTAATTCTCGATACCAAGACAAAAATTGGGGCATAGAAAAGTGGATCGAACTAGCACACCTGCTTATGACAGCCGGATATGGCATTTGTTTCACAGGAGGACCAGGAGATGTTGACTATCTCCTCAAAATTACTGAAGCGCTTCCTCCCCAAAAAATCTTCATTGCGGCGGGTCATGCAAGCTTTGGACAGACCTCGCGAATCATCATGGGGGCAGTCGCCTATATTGGCGTTGATACTGCAACATCGCACATCGCTGCCGCTACGGGCATACCCTGTGTCTGTCTTTATGGTCCAACACATGTCGACGCATGGGGTCCAGCGCCTAAATGCGGTCAATCAACACCTTATTCCAATGATTTAGATATTCAAACAGTAGGCAACGTCACCATTGTGCGACGAGATAACGCAGATATCCCTTGCTCAGGCTGCACTCGCCATCTCTGCGCTCACTACAACCCGCCTCAACTATCACGTTGCATGCAGAGTATTTCTGTAGAAAAAGTTTGGAATGCACTCTGCTGCCATACACCGATCGGTTCTAAATTGCTTTAATCTCAGTGCGATGAAATACCCGCACTGAAGCAAAAACACCTGCCAAAAGAAGCACCATACCGATACTCATTAATGTTGTAGGCAAAGCCTGTCGCATAATGTGTGCATAGATCACTGCGAAGATTGTTTCGAAAATAATCATTTGACCGCCCAATGCGGGTGTCAATCTGCGACTCATATCATTCCAAAAACAAATGGCAAGCCAGGAGCACACTATCCCCAAAAATAATACGCCGATTAAAAAATGTGTCGGTGTAGGCTCCCAGAGTGAAGTTGAGGACTCCGTCATAGCGGCATAAGCTGCCAAACCAATGGCTGCTGTCGGCAGAGTTGCAGCACCTTGAGCTGCCGTCCAAAACATTGGAGAAATTTTCGGATGCGCAATTAACCAGTTCGCATTGCTGATTGGATACCACGTCCAAACCAACAAACTTAAAAATGCATAGAACACCCCCAACCAGAATCCTGCAGGAGGCTCATTAGAATTCGCAAGGAAGTAGCTGAACTCTGTCCAGTTGAGGCAAACCATACCGGCAGCCACCAGGCTGAGTGGAAAAACGAGACTGCTCCAGGGCACTCCTGCTCCACACCGCCTTGCTGAGGAATTGGCCACAATGGCAACACTGATTGGAATAACCGCAGTAAAAGCACCCGCAATCGGCGCGCCAGCCAATTGAACTGCAGACGCCAACAGCCAATAGAAAAAAAGATTTCCCACCACGCCTAAGGCAGTAGCACTAATCCAATCTTTTTTGGAGACTTGAGTCAGATACTTTCCGTTGAAAACCAGAAGTACTGCCGAAAAAAGACCAAAAATCGTGTATCTAGCCAGCGCTATCAGCATCGGGTCATATGTCGAGAGCCACAGCGGGATGATGTAGACGAGTCCCCACAGAGCACAGGCGATGATGCCGAAAATGATCCCGATGAACATGAAGCAGACTCAGTTCTCTTTCGAAAACTGAAGAGTATAAAGATGGTTGTATAACCCGCCTTTGGCAAGCAACTCTTCATGCGTACCAATTTCGGCGATACCGCCATCCTTCATCACAATAATGCGGTCAGCATTGATGATGGTTGACAAGCGATGTGCAACAACAAATGATGTACGTCCCTTAAGGAGCGTATCCAGTGACTTCTGAATGTGCTTTTCACTTTCCGTGTCCAAAGCACTCGTTGCCTCATCCAAAAGTAAGATGGGTGCGTTCTTAAGAAACGCTCTCGCGATAGAAACACGCTGCCGCTGCCCACCAGACAAATGGTTGCCGTTGGGTCCTGCCGGAGAGTCCAACCCTTCCGGTAGGGTGTTGATGAAATCTGTCAATGCTGCAGCCTCTGCTGCAGCTTCAATTTGATCCCGAGTCACCTTGTCACGACAACCATAAGCAATATTGTTAGCTATTGTGTCATCAAAAATTGTTACGTCTTGACTGACGAGACCTATTTGCTTACGCAAACTCTTGAGAGTGAGCTCACTCTGAGCGATGCCGTCAAAGTAGATCTCACCTTCTGTAGGAACCCAGAAGCGAGGGATCAAATTGATGAGGGTCGATTTACCTGCTCCAGACGACCCGACTAATGCAATCATCTCCCCAGGCTTAACTGATAGCGAGAAATGGCTAATCGTCTGCTTATCCTCGTTAGGGTAAGCAAAACTCACATCGCGGAATTCTACGGCACCACTATAGTTTTCTAGAGTCTTTGTACCGGCATCTTTTTCCGGCAGTTCATCAATCACGCGAAATAAGCTTTCTGCAGCGGCAGTCATTGCTGCCGTTGTACCGTTGACGCTAGAGAGTTTTCGGATGGGCGGCAGTAACAGAAGCATTGCCGCTAAAAATGTTGTGAACTCCCCAACAGTTAGCAGTCCCATATTGGCCTGCATCAGGGCGAAAACAATAACAATCGATACCCCGGCCATCGAGGTGAACTGAGTGAGCGGCGTCCCTGCAGAGTAAACCTTTTGCGCTTTCAAAGTAAGTGAACGCAGTTTTTCATTGACATCACGAAAACGCGCGTTCTCATAGTCATAGCCATCATAGACTTTGACAACTCGCTCTCCGCTGTAGCTTTCCTGAATTGTGCCGATCAGCTCCCCAAATGTTTGTTGAGTCTGCGTTGTCAAACGCTTGATATGTCGGTTCACCCATTTAAGAATTAAGGCAATGACCGGCCCCACGATGAAGGTCACTAATGTAAGCAACCAGTTATGCCAAAAAAGCACCCCTAAAAGGCAGACAATTTGAATGGAGTCACGAATGATGATGGTGAGTACGCCAGCCGCATTGGTCAGAGCTGTGGAGGCTTCATTAATGAACTTCGCCTGCACCTCTGCGCAACGATACTTCATAAAGAGATCATCCCCCCAATGAAGAATTCGTTTGAACATTAACGTTCGGATCTCAAGCATTACTCCTTGCGCTACACGCACCAAGAGAAATTGGCTAAGGTACTGACTGCCGCCATGTAATACTGAAATACCAAGGAGAGCAATAGGAGCAAGATAAACAACTACCGAATCCTGCTGGTAAAAAGCCATATCGGTCAGCTTCCCGAGTACTAATGCAATCAGCGAAGAAGCTCCGCCGCCAGCGATCATGGCCAAGGCCGCTCCAATAATATATTTTTTGTATGGCGGCAAATAGCGGAAAAGCCGCATTAGCTGCGGATTTCCGAATATGGGAAACTGCTTGAAATTCACGTTGAGCACAGCGCATTCAGGATAGATGCATCATGATACAAGGATTATCTTTTCACTGGCATCATTACTATCTACAAGTGATGCGTACCACCGTACCCTTTATTTTCAGCGAAACTCTTAAAAATATTCCCGGAAGAGATCTTCATCATGCTTAATGTCCTTTGTCGAATCCCCAATCATGTCGGCGATTGCTGCATGGCTTTGCCGGGGCTACGACTTCTTGAGGCTAGCGGCCTCACTCCTGTATTAACAGGCAAACGTTGGGCCGAAGATCTTCTCGCCGGCACAGGTTGGCGATTTGAACCTATTGAAGGACACGTTACAGAAGATCTTGGCCGTATCCGCAATATTGCACGTCGTTGGGGAGAACATCCCAAGGGTCTACTCTTTCCCAATTCATTAAGTTCAGCGCTTCTTTACCGCATTGGAGGTATTCGCAGTGCGGGATTCCCCACAGATTTTCGCCGTATTCTTCTCGATACGGTTGTACCCGAACCTAATGTGTTAGTGCATGAAGTTGAACGGTTCTTCATACTTGCTCATGAAGCACTCGAAGCTTGGGATATCAAGCCTGCCTGGGACAAAGTTCCTCCGAGCCTTGGCCTAATACCGCTCAAGCGTCATGAGGCGGGGGCTAGAAACTTGAGGGCACAGTGCCACATACCATCCAACTATGCACTTCTTGCACCAATCGCTCGAGGATTGCACCATGGGAAAGAGAAGCACTGGAAACACTTCAACGAGCTTTGTGGGCCGCTTCGTGATATGGGAATAGAACCAGTTGTCTTTCCTGCCGCCAGAGAGGTCGAATTGGCAAAAGCTGCCTGCCCAGACGCCAAAATTTGTCCTCCGACGTCACTCGGCACTATTGCTGCACTTGCTAAACATGCCCGTGTAGTCATTGCTAACGACTCCGGCATGAGCCATGTAGCTGCAGCGGTCGGCGCCAATCAGATTACATTGATTGGTGTTACGAACCCAGCTCGCACACGGCCGTGGAACCCTAGAGCTATTGTCCTGGGCAGCGAAAATGAATGGCCGACTGTGGATGAAGTTTTAGGCGCAATGAAGAAAATCGTGAATGCGTCATGAAAGCCAGCATCATTTTGTCTACTTACAATCGCCCTCAAGCATTGCTGACAGTGCTTGAAGCATTGAAGCTGCAGACAATTCAAGACTTTGAAGTTTGCATCGCTGATGACGGCAGCACGAAAGATACTCAACAAATCATTGAGAATTTCCAGCAAAATTCTGCCTTTCCAATACTGCATGCTTGGCAAGATGACCGAGGATTTCGTGCGGCATCTGCTCGCAACAATGCCGTCCGGATAAGTTCTGGCGATTACCTTTTATTTCTTGATGGGGACTGTATTCCCCGTCCGAACTGGATTCAGCAGCACCTGGCACTTTCAGAAAAACATGCATTTGTTGCGGGCAATCGAGTTTTGTTGGATGAAACGCTCAGTCATGCAATTGAAACACACAGAATCCCCTTTACAGATCTATTCGGTTTAAACGTTTTAAGACATAAAGAACACATCAATCGCCTTATACCGCTTCTTAAAATCCCCTTGGGATCAATGCGCAAACTTAAACCAACATCATGGGCAAAAGTTCGAACTTGCAACTTAGGAGTTTGGCGGCAAGATTTTTTAGCTGTCAATGGCTTCGACGAAGCCTATGAAGGTTGGGGATTTGAAGACTCTGACCTAGCGATCCGTTTGATCAATCTTGGAATGCAGCGCAAACTTGGTCTTTTCGCAACGACTGTTTTTCATCTGTATCACCGTGAAAATGATCGACATTTAGCAGGCATCAATCGTCAACGTCTCGAGCAACGGCTTCAAAATAAAATCACTTTTCCTGAGAAAGGTTTGCTTTAACCATTTCTTCGGCAAGTACTTTAGTTTTCTGCGTGATAAGGAGTCCTCCCAACATGCGGGCAATCTCTTCCACACGCTGGGTTGGATTGAGTTCTCTCAAATAGCTCACGGTCTCAATACCGTCAGAAACCTTCTCTACTTTGAGATGATGGTCGCCGCAAGCTGCTACTTGCGGCAAATGCGTCACGCAAAGTACTTGCCTCGTCTGCCCAAGCTGCTTCATCATTCGGCCAACCACTTCACCTGTAGCACCACCAACGCCACTGTCGACTTCGTCAAAGATAAGCGTCGGGACGCTTGTATTACGACTGGTTAATGTAAAAATCGCTAGACCAATGCGAGACAGCTCCCCGCCAGACGCCACCTTAGCCAAGGGACTAACATCGACGCCAGGGTGGCCTGCCATTAAGAATTCACACTTTTCAACGCCGACTTCACTGCGCAGAATGGGGACAAATTTTACTTCAAATCGTCCACCTTTCATAGACAGCGTTTGCATTTCATTCGTAACCGCCTTGGCGAAACGTGCGGCCGCTTCTCGACGAACTTTTGTGAGCCTTTCCGCTGCGGCATCATAGACTGCTCTTGCCTCAGCTTCTTCAGCCCTCAAAGCATCCAAATTTTCGTCGTTCTGCAGCTCCTCCAAACGACGCTTATTTTCTGCCTCAAAGGCATAAAGCACTTCCGGTTCAGTTCGATACTTTCGTGCCATCGTAAAGTATTTGGATACGCGTCGATCTACTTTCTCAAAACGATTGGAATCCGCTTCTGTCTTATCCAAGATCCGTTCAAGATCGTGTGCCGCATCATCGATCAGCTCAGCTGCCGTAGTCAGAGTTTCACTGACACCTTTGAGACGTTCATCGTAATTAGACAAATCATCAACACGAGATTGCGCACGTGAAACTAAATCAGACGCCGAATCTTCACCTTGGGTAAGCCAGTCAACAGAAGCAGTGAGACCTTCAATAATAGAAACGCCGTGGGAAAGTCGGGTATGTTCTTCGTTAAGCGACTCCCACTCTCCCTTTTTAGGCGCCAACGTGGAGAGATCCTCAAGCAACCAGGTGAGCTGCTCGATTTTGGCGGTACGAACCTCTGCACTAGAGCTCGCTTCTTCAAGGCGTTTAGCCTTGACGTTCCAAGTCGCGAAAGCTTTTTTAACCGCCTCAAGCTGAGCTGTGTTTTCTGCATAAGCATCAAGCAGCTTCAATTGATTCTGCGTCTTTAAAAGAAGCTGATGCGCATGCTGCCCTTGTATATCAACTAAAGTGTCGCCAAGCTCCTTCAGCTGCGAGAGCGTCACCGTAATGCCATTGATCCAGGCACGTGAGCGTCCGTTTTTATCGATGCTGCGGCGTACAAGCACTGTTGACGCACTGGAATCCTGCAAATCATTGATTTCAAGCCACCGAAGAGTCTCTTCTGAAGGCATGAATTCAGCAATGATATTGGCTCGTTCAGCGCCCTTACGCACCATATCAGCATCGGCTCGAGCTCCGCGAATCAATTGAATTGCATCAATCAAAATGGATTTGCCGGCACCGGTTTCACCGGTCAAAACCGTGAAGCCCGTAGAGAGATCAAGCGAAAGCTGATCAACGATGACGAAGTCTTTAAGGTTGAGCGTTGTAAGCATCGTAAGAGCTTCCTTCAGCCACTGATCTGCTCGTGGTGCTTCACACTGGTAGGTGAATAGTTCCACTTCAATTTTCGGCGGAGCAAGTCGTAATAGTCGTAACTGAGCGGATGAAGAATCTCCATCACACGTTCCGAGCGCTGAATGCGAAGCATGTCACCCGGTTCGACGTCACAGAATTCCTGCATGTCAAAATACGCCGTGGCATCACGAGCGTTTACAAGTTCAATTTCAATGCGCTTTGAGGACGGCAAAACGATGGGACGATTGGAAAGCGTATGCGGGGCAACCGGCACCAAAACAACGGCATCCATTGAAGGATGCAAAATGGGACCGCCAGCAGCGAGTGCATAGGCGGTTGACCCCGTGGCGGTCGAACAGACAACACCGTCTGCCGACTGAGCACTCATCTGCTTCCCGTCAACATAGATGATGAAGTCAACCATGCCTCCGGCACGGCCATGGCTGAAGCCAATATCGTTCACTGCAACATTGCGAAAGATTTCTCGCCCATTGCGAAACACCACGCCTTCGAGCAGGTGACGTTGGTCTGCTGAACATTCCCCGGCCAGCATGGCAGGCAGCACCCTGTCCATATCGTCAAGCACAACGTCTGTGATGAAGCCTAGACGACCGGCATTTACACCAATCAACGGACAATGGGAATCTGCAATCTGTCGAGCGACACCAAGCAATGTTCCATCACCACCCAGTACCACGGCCACGTCGCAGCGACGTCCCAACTCAGGGCGAGGGAAGCCTCCATCAGGATTACCGAGAGCTTGAGCCGCGCGTTCCTCTAAAAGGACCTTGCATCCCGCACGACGAAGCACACTCACCAAATGTTCAAGGGGTTTACTGAGATTTTCAGTTGGTTTGACGAATACGCCGACGGTTTTCATAGCTGATATCCAGAGGCTCAAAGTTCACCAGAATAGTATTTCAGAAAATAGTATTTGACGTATTTATTCATTGTGTAGAAAGCGTGATTGATACTGAAGATGAAACCCGCACGACCGTCAAGCACACCGCCATTGATGAAATAGACCTTGAGAAAAGCCCATATTGGGCGAAGCATGATGTCCTTCACGAAGGAAACGTTCCGGCCCTCTTCAAGATACTTTTCTGCCGAAAGTTCTGTGTACGTATTGAACTTATTGAAATAAAGCTTCCAACTCCGGTAGGGGTAGTGCGTAAGACCTGTACCGCCGAGGCGTTTTTTCTCACAATTCACACGAATTTCTTCATGCACACGTCCGTATACCTTGACTGACGTCTTAGGCACCATGCGGCAAACCCAATCGGGTCGGAGAATCCCATGTGTAGCATGAATATGCCGAAAAGCGTTGTGCCTCTGCACGAAGTATGCACATCTCGATCCGGACGCCGCATCCTGCAGCTGTTTGGCCAGATCCGGGGTTACGCGCTCATCTGCATCAATCAAAAAAATCCATGGACCTGCAGCCTGCTCAATACCAAAATTTTTCTGCGACGCCCAGTCCCCGCCGAGACTTCGAGAGAAGACCTTCGCCCCAAGTCGTCGGGCCGTTTCCACTGTACCGTCGGAGCTGCCGTCGTCCACGACGATCCACTCGTCGGCGAAACTGCAGCTTTTAAGACACGCTTCAATGTTATGCACTTCATTGCGCGTCAGGAGCACAACAGAAATTCGCTTAGCGTTTTTCTCGTTATCTTCGACCACGTTGTGCCCTCATACAGTGTATTAAGTGTGTATTCAAAGAAAAGGCTCCGTGGCCTGATGTCGCCAGACGGAGCCCTGTCTTTAGTTTAAAGGCTGATTAGTCTTCTTCAACGTCAGCTACTGCCACGGCGTGGAAGCCCGCATCAACGTAGCAGATGTTGCCGGTAATGCCGCTCGCCAGATCAGAGAGCAGGAAAGCAGCAGTATTGCCCACTTCCTGAATGGTCACCGTACGACCGAGCGGCGCATTCTTTTCCATCACACGCAAAAGCTTGCTAAAGCCCTTAATGCCGGATGCAGCGAGCGTCTTGATCGGACCGGCGGAAATGGCATTGGCGCGAATGCCTTCACGGCCGAGTGACTGAGCCAGATAGCGCGTTGACGCATCAAGCGCTGCCTTAGCCAAACCCATCGTGTTGTAGTTTGGAACGGCACGCTCTCCGCCCAGATAAGTCAGCGTAAGGCAAGACGCATTGCGTCCCTTCATCATCGGCAGGAAGGCCTTGGCCAGGGCCGGGTAGGAATACGTTGAAATATCAAGCGCAGTGTGAAAAGCGTCGCGAGAAAAACCTTCAAGGAAATCGCCGGCAATTGACTCACGAGGAGCGTAGCCGATGGAATGAACGAATCCATCGAGCCCGCCCCACTTTTCCGTGAGCGTCTCAACAACGGCAGCAATCTGATCGTCTTTGGTAACGTCCATCGGAAGCACAATATCGCTGCCAAACTGCGCGGCAAATCCCTTCAGGCGTTCTGCGAAGCGTTCATCGGAATACGTAAAAGCCAGTTCAGCACCTTCACGATGACAAGCTTCGGCGATGCCGTAGGCGATGGAACGGTTGGAGATAACACCCGTGATCAGGAGCTTTTTGCCGGTCAGGAATCCCATGTTAGTCCTCTTTTAATAGGGATGGGAAAAACGCTGTCGTTATGATTGGCAGCGGGGTCTCCCCCATCAATATGAAATTGGAGTGCAGACGGCGTCAGCACTCGTAATGCTGCCCGCCATTTTAAGCGGGCAGTCTACCGCTCGGATAATTTCCCCTTAAATACGCACATCCAAACGGACGAACGGCCAGCAGAGTCAATTAAGGAATGCGCAGTGACTGTCCAACGTTCAGACGACTTGTCGTAAGCCCGTTAAAACTCATCAGGTCAGCAATAGACACGTTGTGGGCCGCAGCAATGGAAGTGAGCGTATCTCCAGAACGAACGCGGTATCTGCGGGGTTCACTGGCACTTGCCACTTTGGAAGCTGATGCAGGAATCACCAGACGCTGACCAATAGAGAGTCTTGAACTTCTCAATCCATTGGCACTTCTCAGCTTTGCCACAGTTGTACCATAGCGCTCAGCAATCGACGTAAGCGTATCTCCCGAGACCACACTGTGCACTGTGACTCGCGGGCTCGCTGCCGTTGCCGGTGCGGGCGGTGCTTTAGGCGCATCGCTCTCCGGAATCTCTAAACGATCGCCCGGCTTCAGAGCATTGGAGTTAAGCCGGTTTAAGCGCTTTAGCTTCACAACACTCACGCCGTACCGATTAGCAATTGAAGTAAGGGTGTCCCCTTGTTGAACGACATAGGTTGTCGTTTCTTCCTCGATAGGTTCACCCGACTTTGGAATGCGCAGTCGCTGTCCGGCTCTGATGGTATTGGAGTTCAATCGATTCGTCGTTTTAAGGGATGCCGTTGAAACGCCGTAGCGCTTGGCAATAGACGCCAGCGAATCACCGCGCCTTACCGCATAAATAACGTGTCCAGAAGAAGATGATGCCGAAGTTTTAGCCGCAGTACGAATCGGTTCACGCGCAACATTGGGCACCGTGAGCACCAAACGCTGCCCGGAATGCAGACGATCTGAGCGAAGTCGGTTGCCCTGTACGATTGATTTCACCGTAATGTGCCAACGGCGCGCAATACCCGACAGTGTGTCGCCCGAACGCACGCGATAGGTGACGCGGCGCCAAGTCGTAAGCGGCGAAAGACGCAGCTTTGCATCGGCTTCCTCCGCAGCGATGTCTGTCTGCTCATCTGCATCCGCGAGAACAAGCAGCGTGGAATTTGGAAGCACTTTACGGCCGGCAGGGATACCGTTCACCTCACGCAGGAACGATTCTGTCATGCCAGAGCGTTCAGCCACAGAAGCCAGCGTATCCCCTGCCTGCAGTCGATAGGTTGTCCACCGTGAAAGCGGCTGTCCAGAATCCATCCAGCTTGCGAGATTGTCGACGAAAAAGTCAAGACGATCCGCCGGCAGAAGCATCACATTGTTGTGCGATGCCACAATGACCGGAAGCTTAAAGCTCGGGTTGAGCTGCCGGAACTCCGCTTCAGACATGCCGGCCAATTCCGCCGCCGTTTTAAGGTCAATATCGCGAGGCTTTGTAATTCGCACGAAAAAGGGCTCGTTGCCAACGTCGGGCAGTTCAATGCCATAGCGGCCGGGATCCTTCACGATGCGCTTGATAGCCTCCAGTTTCGGAACGTAGTTGGCCGTCTCTCGAGGCATTTTCAAATGTGCGTAGTCTGTTGCCTTGTGGCTTCGTTTAGCACGCTCAACAGCTCGCCGAACACTTCCTTCACCCCAATTGTAGGCAGCGAGCGCCAACTGCCAGTCATTAAACATCCCGTGCAGATATTCGAAGTAGTCGAGTGCCGCACGAGTGCTTTCCAATACATCGTTTCGGTCATCGCGCCAGAGGTTTTGTTCAAGAGCATAATCCGCGCCCGTTGCCGGCATGAACTGCCAAAGGCCAGACGCTTTTGCGCGAGAAAGAGCTTCCGGCTGGAAGGCACTTTCTACAAAAGGCAAAAGTGCGAGCTCCATTGGCAGTCCGCGAGACTCCACCTCTTCGACGATGTTGTAGAGATATTGACTCGCACGCATCGCCATGCGCTGCACATACTCCGGATCCTTGGCGTAATACGTCGTCCACCGATCCACCAAAGGCGAATTCAGTTCCGGAATACCAAAACCTCCGCGAATTCGATCCCAAACGCTGGCGGGCACTGCGGACTCACGCTCCAAAGCCGCTTCCGTTAACGCAGTCTCGACCACAGTCCCTCCAGCAGATGCATTCGTTTGGGCATCCTGAGGAACATCCTCCGCAAAGGAATAAGTCGGATGAACCGCCGCAGTTGCTATGAAAAGCGCGACAGACAATTGAGTAAAGGCAGATCGAAAAGACGACGGGTTCATGAGCGGAGAACTTCCGGAACAGTTAACGGGCGTAAGGCCTGCATAATCCGTTAATCTTAATGCTTGTAATGCCTCGGACTTCCGTCATCCGGGCATTTCTGCCTGCTTCAATCTTCTGCAGCGGGCAAGTTTCCGCAACGAGTTGTTAACTGCACCTATGTTCCAGCGCTTTTTTGGGCGCTCCGAGCGCCCTGACAAGGGCGCGGGAGCTCTGCCTGCACGTCTTACGTTTGACGGGTTCCTGCGCACATCGCCAGGCCGACTGCTCCTTGAATGGGAAGCTGAAGCCTACGATGAATTGACGGTTGATGTCTTCGGCAGCTGTGCGCTGCAGATCGGCATGCCAGAACTCAACACCCTTGCCGAAAATCGTATGCAGTCGAAGTGGCTGATCGAGCTGCAGAGTACGGTTTCCGTTTCCGCCGACGTCTTAAGCGGAGATCTCGGCTGCATCGTCGCTGCGCCGGAGCTCTTGCCTATCGCTGATGAATCGATGGATCTCGTAACGCTTCCGCACGTGCTGGAACTTTCCCCTAACCCTCAGCAGGCACTTCACGAAGCCGTTCGAGTGCTCGAACCTGAAGGCCGGCTTATTCTTACCGCCTTCAACGGCGCAGGCTTTTGGTGGATGCGGCAGCAGACCGTCCGGCTCGGCGCCAAGCCCTATTTGCCTACCGACATGGCGCCAATTCCGCTTCGACGCCTCAAGGACTGGTTTGCGCTTCTCGGACTGGAAATTGACCGCGGACGCTTCGGACTCTATCGTCCGGGATTTCGCAGCGCACGCCGGCTTCATGCTTGGGAGTGGCTTGACAAAGCCGGCGACAGATGGCTGCCGCAATGCTCAAATATTCTTTTGCTCTCCGCTGTTAAGCGGCGTCCTGGAGCGAGAATCGTCAACTGCAGCGAATTTGCCAATATTCCAGCTAAAGTACCGACCTCAGGCGTGCCGGCCGCCGGCCGTGTCTCGTCAACTTTCTCCCAAACCTCCATCACACCGTCCGCACCGATTGCGGAAAACCATAAAGCACCATGACTCACGCACCTACACCTACTGTTCTTGAAATTTGGACTGATGGGGCCTGCAAAAAAAATCCCGGCGTAGGGGGTTGGGGAGCCTGGCTCGTCTGGGGTAAGTACACCCTGGAGCTCTATGGCGGAAGCGCGCTTACGACCAACAACCAAATGGAGCTGACAGCTGTCATTCGTGCACTCTCGGCGGTCAAACGGCCTTGTCCCATCATCATTCATCTTGACAGCAGCTACGTTAAAGACGGCATTACACGGTGGATTCACGGGTGGAAAAAAAACGGCTGGCGCACCGCTGACAAAAAGCCCGTCAAAAACGGCGAACTTTGGCAGGAACTTGATCGATTGGTCAGTCAGCATCAGATTGACTGGCGTTGGGTAAAAGGACACGCCGGCGATCCAGGCAACGAAAAAGCCGATGCGCTTGCTAACCTCGGCGTTGAGGCCGCTAGAGGCGAACGACCTGAAAAACTATCGTAAGATCGCGTAAAGGCGGTATCCGCTCGACGCATCACTTGCAAAGCATCGTTTTCTCAGTACAATTCCTTTTCTCTCAGCGCGCGGTTAGCTCAGGGGTAGAGCACTGCCTTCACACGGCAGGGGTCACTGGTTCAATCCCAGTACCGCGTACCAGATTTTTACAAAGGGCTTGAACTGCATAGTTCAAGCCTTTTGTTTTTTGAATTCAGCCAGCACGATCACCACGAAAAAACAAAGGACCTTCAAGCCATACCGCTCAAAAGCCCTTTGGAGAACAGTGTCAACGATCCGATTTCATCAGATCTCGTCGTTTTTCTGTTCCTTCTTGCGGCAATCGCCGCAGATGCCGTACAGCACCAGTGAATGATCAGTGAGCTCGTAACCCTTTCGTGCTGCAACCTGCCGCTGAGCGCGCTCAATTTCCGGGTCAACGAATTCTTCAACATTGCCGCAGCGCACGCAAACGAGGTGGTCATGGTGCCGACCTTCCTGAAGCTCGTAGGTCGCTCGCCCTTCGTCGAAATGACGGCGCACAAGAATGCCTGCATTTTCAAACTGAGTGAGCACACGATAAACCGTCGCCAGGCCAATGTCGCTGTTTTCCTCTAGAAGAAGCTTGTACACTTCTTCAGCTGACAGATGGCGCTTACCAGCTTCGTGAGACTCTGAAAGCTTCTGAAACAAATCTAGAATCTTGAGGCGCGGCACTGTAACCTTAAGGCCCATGGTCTTCAGATCGGCCGACTGCTGCTGTTGGTTTTCCTTCACGACCTAACCATCCTGTCTTTGTTCAATAGAGTCTTTATGATACGCAGTTGAAGAGCTCGCGACGAGATCTTGCACTGAAATTCCAATTCTATTCGGTTTATGCTCAAACGACACATCCTTTCATTTACGACGGCGGCTGCATGCGCAATCGGCCTGAGCGGGTGCTCTACCGTATCGAACGTGATGGACACCGCCACGTCCTACGTGCCCTACATTTTGAAGCCCTACCGTGCCGACGTACATCAAGGGAACCTCGTAACGAGCGAGATGGCGCTGCAGCTTGAGAAGGGCATGACTGACGCTCAAGTACAGTTTCTGCTCGGCGTACCGCTCATTAAGGATCCGTTCCACGAAAACCGCTGGGACTATACCTACTATCTGCGGCGCGGCAACGGTGAAGAGCAAGTTCGTTCTCTCACTGTTTTCTTTAATGAAGACCGTCGGGTAGATCACTGGACATCTGATCCGCTCCCGGATGAACAGCAGGCCGACCAATTGATTCTGGGGACGATTGATACGTTTGAACCTCGTCTGCCTAAGACCGATATTCCGGCGGCCGCACCCAAAACTTCGACCGAACCGTCCCCATCCTCTGCCGAGTAACGCATGCCTACCATCCAGCAGGAAGTCGAGAGACTTCGCAGTCTCGTGACGCAACTCATCAACCGCCTGCAGAACGAACGCGATCAGCGTCAACAACTCGCCCACCAACTTGAAGTTCGCGACGCTGAACTCAAACGCGCTCGCCAGCAGCTTCATGAAATGAAGAAGAAAGTCGACGAAATGCTGTCGCAATTTCGTGACGCTGGTTCTGCGTCCTGACCGTTTTCCTTCGCGGAGACCACCATGTCCGAAGTCAACGTCACAATTTTTGATCGCAACTACCGCCTTGCCGTTACCACCGGCGAGGAAAAGATGCTTGAAGACTGTGCGCGCCAGGTCAATGAACAAATGCTCGCCGTACGTGCCGCCGGCCGCGTTATTGCAATTGATCAGATTGCAGTTCTTACTGCGCTCGAGTTGGCTTATGACGCCAAGAAGCGCGAACATGACGCTAAGAAACCCGCTTCAACGCCTCCGCAGACTCCGCCGCAGCCGGTTCAGCAGCAAGCCCCTGCAGCAGCTGTACCGACAGCGGCATCCACCCCAAATGAGGCTGATTCAGCGCTCTTTGCAGAAATTCATTCGCTTTGCAGCCTCTGCGAAGAGGCACTCTTCCGAGACGCAAAGATGGGATCGCTCTTCTAAGGTGATCAGCAGGAAGCCCCGCAAATGCGGGGCTTCACATTTCTCTTGGATCAAGTTTTATGCGGCAGTGGTTTCTGATCACTTGCGTGAAGTGTGATTCCAGGTAGAATGAACTTAAGTCCTGCAGCGGCAAGCATCCGGGCTCCAAGGTACCTAGAACCAATGCATCCTGCAATAGGTTGGCCTACTCGAGAGCCGATTGAGTGCCGGTCACGCGGTGTCCAGCCCGTTCCGCTCCGGAGCCGACCGCCCTGAACTCCCGGTTCAGGATACGTAGCCCCGCCCCGCTGCAGGTTCTTGATTTTCAAGGGCAGTCTTTCGCTGAGAGACTGCCCTTTCCTACTTTCAGGATTGGACCTCGTGATGGCCATAGACCCCAAAACAGCTGCCGTATGCGCTGAAGCATCTGGATTTTGGCTGATGAAGACGGAACCGTCGGAGTGTTCGATTGACGACGCCTTCGCGGCAGCCAATCACGCCGTCTCATGGTTCGGCGTACGCAATTATCAGGCGCGCAACTTTATGCGAGACCAAATGATGGTCGGAGATGCCGTGCTCTTTTACCATTCCAGCTGCCCCAACCCCGGCATAGTCGGCATCGCGCGCATCGCCTCGAAACCATATCCTGATACCTGCCAGTTCGACGAAAAAAGTGACTATTTCGACCCCAAATCCACAAAGGATGCACCGCGTTGGGTGGCGGTGGATGTTGAAGCACTCGTCAAATTTCCAGTCATTCCTGTCAGCATATTGAGAGCTCAGCCAGAACTTGCCGACATGCTCATTCTTCGACGAGGCAACCGTTTGTCTATTACTCCGGTTGAAAAGAAAGATTTCCTATTCATCGTCGAGCATCTTGCCCAACCTCATTCATAAACAACAAACCTAGATCACCTCGGAGATTCACCCAATGGAGATTCAAATCATCCTCGCTCTAGCGGCGCTCGGATGCTGCACCGGATTCCTTGCCGGACTGCTCGGCATCGGCGGCGGCATGGTGCTAACACCTTTCCTCACGCTGCTTCTCGGCTATGCAGGCATTCCGATTGAGCACATCGTGCACGTAGCCATCGCCACTTCAATGGGCACGATCCTTTTCACGTCGCTCTCCTCCGTGCGTGCACACGCCAAGCGCGGCGCGGTTCTCTGGAATGTTGTGTTTTCGATGGCCCCAGGCATTCTCGTCGGTGCTGTCGTGGGGGCTCAAGTTTCCGGTGCGCTGCCGACCTTCTGGGTGGCACTCATTTTTGCCGTGTTTGTCTACACTTCTGCCGCAAAAATGTTCCTCAATGCCAAACCCACGCCTTCGCGTCATCTGCCGGGAACTGCAGGCATGTTTGGTGCCGGTACGGTTATCGGCGTGATTTCCGCGCTGGTGGGAGCTGGCGGCGGTTTTATTTCCGTGCCTTTCATGACCTGGTGCAACGTCAAGATGCATAACGCCGTCGGAACATCCGCCGCCTTTGGCTTCCCCATAGCGTTTGCCGGCACCATTGGCTATATCATCAGCGGCTGGCATTTGACGGGACTTCCCGGCTGGCCCTACACCATCGGTTATATTCATCTGCCGGCCCTTGTCTGTGTCGCCGCAACGAGCATCTTTTTTGCGCCGCTCGGCGCAAAGGTCGCACACTCGATTGATACGAAGCCTTTAAAGCGCATCTTCGCCAGCGTGCTTTTCCTGCTTGCAACTTACATGCTCTATAAGGCAATCAGCGCCTTCTAAGCAGCTTTTCAAAGCAGATTGTTATCGGGAAGAGAGCGGGTTTGCACCTCGCTCCCTCCCACACTACCGGACGTGCCGTTCGGCATCCGGCATTTTCTAAAGTCAGAATGTGGATTCAATGGGCAGGCCTTTGACAAGAGACTGTAAAGCCCCATTCGTCGAAAGACACTGTAGGTAAATGCCTTGAGCATGTGGGGGGCGTTGGCGTTCCACCATGGACCGCGTCCATTTACGGACGATTTCCATGCTTGTTCGCTTGGCAGTCCTCTGTGTCTCAACTCTCGTTCCCGAGTTTCGGGACGCATTCATGCCCGCCAGATCAGTTTGTGCAGATGACGGTGAATGTCGATATCTCTTTCCGATCATCCAGCGCGTGATAGGTTCTCCATCCGCGCAGGATCATCGTCAAGGCCTTTATCGTTCTCAAGAGGGATTTTCCTCGGCCTCGACGCAGTCGTGCAAAGCTCGCCTTAGCGACACGCGGCACCCCGATGTTCCCACGACCGTATCAAATTTGGACTTCGAAGGATGAAAGAGTTTGAGCGTCCTCTATGAACTTAATCCGTCTTTTCCAGTACACGATCCACGGCCTGCGAGAACTGACAAACAGGTTGCAGTCGTCAGCATATCTGCAGAAACTCAACTCTCGGTCCTCCAAGCGGCCTACTTATACACTTTAGATTCGGTCCCTCGAGGTTTGGCCTCTAACTACAACCTCAGCTGACTTCCCTGTCAACATCCCTCTGCCTTGTAGCATCGACAGGGATCTCCCGTGTATCACACATGCGCACCTGTCGGATCTACACATAGCCTTTCCGGATCGGAATTGGGTTAACTGATCTTTGACTGCTTTCTCAGGTTTTGTTCCTCATATCCGATTCCTGTTCGTCAGGCAGGCGTTCTTACTAGCGGCTTCCTTCATCGATTCGTTGCCTCCTCTACTTTACTGATTCGCCAGTCCTTCCCACGACCGGATGGACAGTGTGGACTTTCACCACTCAATCACATGTGCGCTTCCGGGCGCACTGATACGAAAACAGCGCGAGTGGTTCGCGCTGTTTGGGATGACTCCGATGAAAGGGACTAGTAATAATTAAACGCTAGTCTTCGGAGTTTTATGATCTAACCATTCTGGAGTTCAGGGGGTTTTAATCTGTAAGTTTGATAGACTTTGCCTTTGATTCACCCTTCCAAAACTGAATTGCCTTAATAACTTTGCGTTTAAAGCGGAAGAACCTAGCTCGCGATGGGTGATCGCAGAAAAGCATATAACGCTTAAATGTTTTGGAACGAATAATTCCCTTTTTTGCCGCTTCCAAAACGAGAGCCTTATATGGTTTCAGATCGACTACAGGGAGAGATTGGGCATCTTTGAAAAGATTGACTGCAGCGTCAGCAAATGCTGAGACGACAACCATTGCAGAACGGTCTGAAAGTCCTTTGACGACATCTACACAAAGCGCTCTCCCCTTAAACATTTGCCAAGCGAATCGTTCATTGCGAATGATTGAATCAGGTCTCTGCCGGTAACCGTATAACGTTTCAGGGAGATATGAAAAAATTTGAGCGCGGAGAGCTGCCTGTAGGCAAAAAATTTCATCCTCAAGTACGTCTCGGTTTGATGGGAATCGAATGCTTCTTATAGAAGAAGCTGTAAAAAGCTTTTCCCAAACCATCCCTCCAGCGCCACAGGTTTTTTCCCATCGCAACATGGAGAAAATAAGTTCAACGAATTCTTCTTGATCGATGGTCCTCGCAGTCTGGATAATGCCTTCTGTTTTCGTTCGTCCTTCATCGTTGAATTTGAAGAACCCACAAACGGTGATGTCAGCTTGAGTTTGAACAGCGTTTTGCACGAAGTGGGCTAAAAATTCCGGTAATAACTTGTCATCACTGTCGACGAAAGCTATATATTCAAAGGTGCCATCCCTTTCAATGAGATCCAAGGCGGCGTTTCTTGCAGCAGAGAGACCGCCGTTTTTTTGTCGAATCACGACGAAACGTGTGTCCTTCGATGCCCACTCATCAAGAATGGCCCCGGACTCATCGGTGGAACCGTCATCAACCGCAAATACGGTGAAGTTGGTATATGTCTGCGTCAGAATCGAATCAAGACATTCGTTGAGATATGGAGCAACGTTGTATACAGGAACGACGATTGCTACTTTTGTTTTTTTATCAACATTTGGTAGTATATGTCGGGGAGGGGGGGGGG
>CDYY01007655.1_pt1 | contig 104556 bp, 75 predicted proteins | sample 480691 | NCBI WGS metagenome assembly CDYY01 (sample SAMEA3182107, study PRJEB8094) | gut metagenome | biome: human; feature: gut; material: Stool; isolation source: human stools | place: Canada | collected 2013-02-25
GTCACCAACTCAATCGCGCGAAAGGGTCAAGGGAGGAACTCCCTTGCAGGGTGCAGGGACAGCGTCCCTGCCGGGGTTAAGGGACAGCGCCCCTTGGGTTCCCCCAATAAACACGCGGAAGCAGTATGCAGAAGTCACCAACTCAATCGCGCGAAAGGGTCAAGGGAGGAACTCCCTTGCAGGGTGCAGGGACAGCGTCCCTGCCGGGGTTAAGGGACAGCGCCCCTTGGGTTCCCCCAATAAACACGCGGAAGCAGTATGCAGAAGTCACCAACTCAATCGCGCGAAAGGGTCAAGGGAGGAACTCCCTTGCAGGGTGCAGGGACAGCGTCCCTGCCGGGGTCAAGGGGCAGCGCCCCTTGGGTCTCCCCTCACTCCCTTTCGATTTCGTCCCGTAATAACGCGACGGCTTTCTTTTCGACACGGGAGACGTAGCTTCGGGAAATGCCTAAGCGGCGCGCAATTTCGTGCTGGGGATGCTGACGGCCGTCGGTCAGCCCGTAGCGCAATTCCAAAACGAAACGCTCACGCGCGGGGAGACGGTGCAGTACCTGCTGTACTTTTTCCGCTGTCACGCGGCGGATGACCGTGTTTTCCAACTCGTCCGCGTCCGTGCCGAGAATGTCCTGATAGGTGATGTCGTTGCCTTCGCCATCGCTGCCTACCGGGTCGGAAAGCGACACATCCCCGCGCCGCTTCCGGCTTGCGCGCAGGGTCATCAGAATTTCGTTCTCGATGCACCGCGCCGCGTATGTCCCCAGCGGCGTTCCCGATGCGGATTTGAAGCTATCCACCGCCTTAATCAGCCCAATCACGCCGATGGAAATCAGGTCGTCCGCGCCGTAGCCGGGAATCTGGTACTTCCGTGCAATGTGGCTCACCAAACGCAGGTTGTGCGTAATCAGCTCCTGCCGCGCGTTGTGGTCGCCCGCATCTAACTTTCCAATCAGCTCGGCTTCCTCCGCCCGATTCAGCGCCGGCGGAAATTCTGATCGCCCGGTGATGTATCCCAGAAAAAACAGGCATTGCTGCATCAGCAGCGCAAGCAGCTCCAGCATATGCATCCCTCCGCGCAGAGATTATGCGCCGCGCCGGAAAAGTATCACCCGTGCATTGACAAGCGCCCTCTTTCGCGGCTATAATGGAAGAAAGCTGGACAAATCAGGAAAGGCGGAAACAACGATGAAGCAGATGGGAAAATGGCTCGTGACGGCAGTGCTGGCGCTGCTGATGATGATTCCGGCGGTGCTGGCGGAGGAAACGGCGTCCTTCATGACGCTGACCGTGCCCACGACGGCGCAGGAGATTGATTTGGGGCAGAATGTCGTGACGGATTACGACGCGCTGTGCCGCTTTCTGGATGAACTGCCGGACGTGCGCAAGGTAGATATGTTCGCCACAAAAATCAGCCGCAAGGATATTGAAATGCTGGCGGCACGCTATCCGCAGGTGAAATTCGGCTGGACGATGCGCGTGGGCGACCACCTCGTCCGCACCGATGCCACCGCGTTTTCCACGCTCCATAACAACCAGAGCGCGACGCACACCAGTGCGGAGCTTTCGGTGCTCAAATACTGCACGGAGATGCTCGCGCTCGACATCGGGCATAATCAGGCGACGGATATTTCCTTCCTCGCGGAAATGCCCCAACTGCGCGTGCTGATTATCGCCTGCAATAAGGTGGAGGATATCTCCCCCTTGGCGAACCTGACGAATTTGGAGTATCTGGAGGTTTTCAAGAACAAGATTCGCGATATTTCTCCCCTTTCCGGGCTGACGAATCTGATTGACCTCAATATCTGCTTCAACTACGTCAAGGACTGGACACCGCTGGAAAACCTGACGCAGCTGGAGCGCCTGTGGGTTTACAACTCCAATAACTACATGGAGAATGACCCGATTCCCAAGGAAGTTGTGCGCTCGCTAAAGGAACATCTGCCCAATACTTATGTTGATTCCAAGTCGTACTCCACCAGCGGCGGCTGGCGTGAGCATGACCGCTATCAGATTGTCTACAAGATGTTCAAGAGCGGCGAATACATCCCGTTTGCGCAAAGTCCCGCGACGCTTGCGCCGGGTGAAACGCCTGCCCCGACGGCTGTGCCGACGCCGACACCTGTGCCGACTGCCACGCCGGAACCTACCGCCACCCCCGCCCCGACGGTTCGCTATGCCAACATGACGTTCGACCGCGACGCGGAAGCGATTGATTTGGGCAAAACCGTCGTGTCGGACTTCAAGAAGCTGACGGCGTTTCTGGACGAGCTGCCGAACCTGAAAAAGTGCGATATGTACGGCACGAAGATGAAGCGTGCAGACATGGAAATGCTCTCGGAACGCTATCCGCAGGTGGAGTTCGGCTGGACGATGTACGTTGGCGACCACCTCGTCCGCACGGATGTGACGGCGTTCTCCACCCAGCATACCTATCAGAGCAAGTTCCACACCAGTAAGACGTTCTCGGTACTCAAATACTGCCATAATCTGGTTGCACTGGACATTGGGCACAACGAGGTCAGCGATCTGTCCTTCTTGGAGGATTTGCCGCAATTGAAGGTGCTGATTCTCGCGGCGAACAATATCACGGATATTACCCCGCTGGCAAAGCTGGAAAATCTGGAATATCTCGAATTGTTCCTCAACCACATTTCCGACTTGACCCCGCTGGAAGGGCTGACGCACCTGCGCGATCTCAACCTGTGCTATAACAGCATCACGGACTGGTCGCCGCTGGAGAATATGCCGTGGCTGGAGCGCCTGTGGCTGAATTACAGCGGCAAGTACGCGCGGATTGACCCCGTTCCGGCGGAGGTTATCGCCCAACTCAAGGAAAAGCTGCCGAACACAGAAATCAATACAACCGCTGCGCATTCCACGGCGGATGGCTGGCGTTCCCATGCGCGCTCGACGCTGGTGGGCGATATGTTCCGCAAGGGTATCTACGTCCCGTTCGAGGATTGAGATGAACCCTTGCGCCGCGGGCGAAAATATGGTATGATAGCCGTTGGAAATCGAAGCATAGCGTATAAGGAGTTATGAGCTTTATGGATATGAAAACGAAACTCGCCGGACTGATGGCGCAGTGCTTGACCGACACATGGCAGGACGCGCAGGGTCTGCCGACGGCGGAAGAAATCCGCGGTCTGCTCGCCGTGCCGCCTGACCCGAAAATGGGCGACTACGCGCTGCCGGTGTTCCGCCTGGCGAAAGCACTGCGGATGGCACCGCCGAAAATCGCCACGACCGTGGTTGAAAAGTGGTCGCATGAGGACGTAGCGCGTGCAGAAGCCGTCAACGGCTATGTGAACTTCTTCCTCAACCGCGTCAATTTCGCGGCGGAAACGCTCGAAAGCGTGCTCAAGGCGGGAGAAAACTATGGCTCGTCCGACATGGGCAACGGCAAGACGATTTGTCTTGACTATTCCTCTATCAATATCGCCAAGCGCTTCCATATCGGGCATTTGTCCACCACGATGATTGGTCACAGCCTGCGCCGCATCTATGATTTCCTTGGCTACAAGACCGTCGGCATTAACCATTTGGGCGACTGGGGAACGCAGTTTGGCAAGATGATCTGCGCCTATAAGCTCTGGGGCAACGAGGAAGAGGTGGAAAAGGGCGGCGTGAACGAACTGGTTCGCCTGTACGTCAAGTTCCACGAGGAGGCCGAGAAAGATCCCGCGCTGGACGATCAGGGCCGTGCGTGGTTCAAGAAGATTGAGGATGGCGACGAGGAAGCCCTGCGCATCTTCAATTGGTTCAAGGCGCTGACTCTGCGCGATACCGAGCGCGTCTATAAGCTGCTGGGCGTTACGTTCGACTCCTATGCGGGCGAGTCGTTCTATAACGACAAGATGGATCGCGTTATCAACGAGCTGAAGGAAAAGAACCTGCTGACCATCTCCGAGGGCGCGTCTATCGTTGATTTGAGCGAGGACAACATGTCCCCCTGCATCATCCTCCGCTCCGACGGCGCGACGCTTTACGCCACCCGCGACCTTGCGGCGGCCATCTATCGCCATGATACTTATCATTTCGACAAGTGCCTGTACGTCGTGGCGTATCAGCAGGATTTGCACTTCCGCCAGATTTTCCGTGTGCTGGAAAAGATGGGATACGAATGGGCGAAGGACTGCGTGCATGTCGCGTTCGGCATGATTTCCTACGAGGGGCAGGCGCTCTCCACCCGCAAGGGGCACGTCGTCTATCTGGAAGATTTGCTGGAGCAGGCGCAGAAGAAAGCGCTGGACATCATCAACGAAAAGTCCCCGAATCTGCCGAACAAGGAGGATGTTGCGCGTCAGGTCGGCATTGGCGCGGTTGTCTATACCGATTTGAGCAACAACCGAATCAAGGACGTTGATTTCTGCTGGGATCGCGCGCTGAATTTCGACGGCGAAAGCGGCCCGTATGTGCAGTATACCCACACGCGCTGCTGCTCTGTCCTGCGCAAGGCGGCGGAAATGTCCCTGCCCGAAGCGGATATGAACGCGCTGACGGACGACGAGGCACAGGCGCTCCTGCGTCTGCTGGGGCGCTTCCCGGATGTCATTAAGGAAGCGGCGGAGAAGTATGAGCCGTCAATGATTACCCGCGCTGTGACGGATATTGCGCAGGCGTATAATAAGTTCTATTATGAGCATCGGATTCTGGATGGTGAACCGGCGACGGCTGCCGCGCGCGTGGCGCTGACGAAGGCGACGAAGGATGTTATTAAGACGGGGCTGTGGCTGATTGGCATCGAAGCACCCGAACGCATGTAAGAAAAAAGAAGAAACGCACGGAAGGCGTATGGAAGAAAAAGCAACTCAATCGCGCGTGAATTCTTTTTCTGCCCGAATAGGCAGGAAAAAGCGACTGCGTTGTAGAATACCTGATTGTTTGCTAATGAACAGAGGTCAGTCTCTCTGTTCAGAAAAAAATCAAAAAAAAGGAGTGAAGCACATGGCAGAGATTCTCGAATTCAAGTTCGACACGCAGCTGCTCATCGAAGGGCACGACCTCGACGAGGACGAAATCAACGACTACATCACGGAGCATTTCAAGGGCGACTGTCTGCTGGCAGTGGGGGACGATGAATTGATTAAGATTCACTTCCACACGAACGAACCGTGGCAGGTGCTGGAATACTGCGCGTCGCTGGGTGAAATCCACGACATTGTGGTGGAGAACATGCAGCTGCAGAGCGAAGGTCAGCACGGCTAATTGCACACAATATAAAGGGGCGCTGTCCGGCTCGGTGGTCGGAACAGCGCCCTGCTTATATGATACGATTATTGATACTATTTCCAGATTCGGAAATAGTATTAAACGTTCAGGTGTGCCTTCTTCAAGCGGCTGGAAATCATCGGGCCAATCAGCACGACAATCACCATCTTCACGATGTCCAACGGAATGAACGGATAGACGCAGATGGCCAGCGCCGCGCTTGCTGTCTTGCCCGCCTGTACGCAGAACCAGACCGTGCCAATCAGGTACAGCACGACTTCACCCGCGACCATTGCCAGCATGTGCAGCCACCACTTGTCGCTCTTGCTCATCAGGAAGCCCGCCAGCGCCACCATCGGGATATAGCCGACGATGTAGCCGCCCGTCGCGCCCGCCAGCTTCGACACGCCGCCCGTGAAGCCGCTGAACACCGGCACACCGACCAGCCCCAGCAGGATGTACAGGCAGACGCTGATGGTTGCCTTCTTCCAGCCCAGCACATAAATCGACAGGAACAGCACCAGCGTCGCCATGCTAATCGGCACAGGGCCAATCGGCAGCGAGAGCGGTGCAAGCACGCAGATAACCGCCGTCATCAGCGCAATTGCAACCAAGGTATAGGTCGTGTTTTTTGTAGAAGATGTCTTTTCCATCGTCGGGAATCCTCCTTGCGTAAACCAAAATGCGGTTTTGAGTTTACCATAGTTTCGGACGTTTGTCAACTGCTTTTTGCGCTTTGGTTGACGATGCGGAATTTTTCGCCCTTCCTTTTTTTCTCGAAATGTGGTACACTTAAGGCACCACCGCACAATTCGGCGGCGCGTCTGGCGATGCCTTTTCCGCCATCTGCGGCATGCAAATTTCTCGATTTACATCCAGTAAACCTTCGAAATTTGCATTTGCGTCTGACGAAAAATCCATTCGCCAGCCGACCACCTCATTTGCGCGGTGTTACCTTAATGCCGTCAAGTGCCATCATTCGACCTGAAAAGGAGCGATTTTTTATGGATTACAATCAGGCTGCCCTGCAAATGCACGAGGAACACCGCGGCAAAGTTGCCGTACAGAGCAAGGTGAAGGTCGAGAACCGCGATGACCTGTCCACCGCGTATACCCCCGGCGTGGCAGAACCCTGCCGCCGCATTCATGCTGACCCGCGCGATGTGTACCGCTACACCGCCAAGGGCAATCTGGTTGCGGTGGTGTCCGACGGCACGGCGGTGCTGGGGCTGGGCGACATCGGCCCGCTGGCGGCGATGCCTGTCATGGAGGGCAAGGCGATTCTGTTCAAGGAATTTGCGGATGTAGATGCATTCCCGATTTGTCTGGATACGAAGGACGTGGACGAAATTGTGCGGACGGTGAAGGCAATTGCGCCGACGTTCGGCGGCATCAATCTGGAGGATATTTCCGCGCCGCGCTGCTTTGAAATCGAAAGCCGCCTGCGCAAGGAACTGGATATTCCCGTTTTCCACGACGACCAGCACGGCACGGCGATTGTCGTCTCCGCGGGTCTGCTGAACGCGCTGCGGCTGGTTGGCAAGAAGATGGAGGATGTGAACATCGTCATCAACGGCGCGGGCAGCGCGGGCATCTCCATCGCCAAGCTCCTGCTGCAATTCGGCGCGGGCAACATCGTGCTGGTGGACCGGGCGGGCGCGGTCAGCGTGGACGAGGAATGGCTGAATCCGGCGCAGCGCAAGATGGCGGAAATCACGAACCGGCACAACGAGCGCGGTTCGCTGGCGGACGTGATGAAGGGCAAGGATGTGTTTATCGGCGTTTCCGCCCCGAAAATCGTCACGGCGGAGATGGTTTCGACGATGGCGAAGGACGCGATTGTGTTCGCAATGGCGAATCCCACGCCGGAAATCATGCCGGAAGAGGCCGCAAAGGGCGGCGCGCGCGTCATTGCGACTGGGCGCAGCGACTATCCGAACCAAATCAACAACGTGCTGGTTTTCCCCGGCATTTTCCGCGGCGCGCTGGACGCACAGGCGACAGATATTACGGAGGAAATGAAGCTCTCTGCTGCCCGCGCGATTGCGTCTATCGTCTCGGACGATGAGCTGAAAGAGGACTACATCATCCCCGGCGCGTTTGACAAGCGCGTCGCCCCCGCCGTCGCGAAGGCGGTCATGGACTGCGCGAAAGCATCCGGCATCAGCAAATTGGGGAAATAAATGTTTTTACGTCGCAGCACTCTCGGCAGTATTCAAGCAGAATACACCCTACATTTTGTTTGAATAACCCCAAAAGTGGCTACAACGAAGGTTCCCAAAGGACAATCAGAAAGCCCTTTGGTCGCGCCCACAGGCGCAAAATTCCCTGTGATTGAAAGAAGCACCTTCTTTCGGAGAAAACACCATGATTGCAGAAATTCTATGTGTCGGCACGGAACTCCTGATGGGGCAAGTCCTCAACACCAACGCGCAGTTCCTCTCGCGCCGCCTGTCCGCGCTGGGTATCACGCAGCAGCACCAAACCGTCGTGGGCGATAATGCGCAGCGCTTGGAGGACGCCTACCGCCTTGCGCTCAGCCGTGCGGATATTGTCATTACCTCCGGCGGCCTCGGCCCGACGGTCGATGATATCACCAAGCGCGTGGCGGCAAAGGTTGCGGGCAAGGAGCTTGTCCTCTTCCCGGAAGCGGAGAAAATGGTTCGCACCCGCTTCCAGCAGTATCACCGCAACATGACCCTCAACAACCTTTCGCAGGCTATGTTCACGGCGGATTCTACGCTGCTGATGAACCCGAACGGCACAGCCCCCGGCGCGATTGTCCCGATGGGTGATGGAAAAGTCGTTATCCACCTGCCCGGCCCGCCCTGCGAGCTGGAGCCGATGTTCACCGCATCGGTCGAGCCGTACCTGATGGCGCGGTCAGGGCGCGCGCTGGTGAGCCGGTATGTGCGCATCTTCGGCATGGGTGAATCCGAGGTGGACACGCGCCTGCGCGACTTGGAGAACGGCGAAAATCCGACGTTATCGCCCTACTGCTCCTTAGGCGAGGTGCAGCTGCGCGCAACGGCGAGCGCTGATACGGCGGAGAAGGCGCTGGCGTTGCTGACACCGCTTTTGGCGGAGGTCAAGGCGCGTCTGGGCAATGTTGTGTACGCGATTGAGGAAACAGACGGCGGTTCACTGGCGAAAACGGCGATTGAGACGCTGCGGGCGCAGGGTATGACGTGCGCGACGTGCGAAAGCTTGACGGGCGGCAAGGTCGTTGCGGCGCTGGTGGATATTCCGGGCGCATCGGCGGTTGTCCGCGCGGGACTGGTGACGTACCAGACGGACACGAAGACGATTCTGGCGGACGTGCCTGCGGAGGTCATCGAGCGTTTCGGCGTGGTGAGCGTGGAGACGGCGTGCGCAATGGCGGAAGGCACGCGGAAGCGGCTGGGCGTGGACATTGCGGTGAGTACGACGGGCGTCGCGGGGCCGGACGGCGGGACGGAGGACTGTCCGGTGGGGACGGTGTGCGTCGGCGTATCGACGGCGGACGGCACGAGCGCGGTTCGGCTGGCGCTCTCCGGCAACCGCGAGCGCATCCGCACGCTGGCAATGAAGCACGCGCTGCACACGTTGATTGAAAAGGCAAGATAAGAAAGCAGGCTCATGTCCCGGTGGTTTTGGGGCATGAGCCTGTTTTTATGGAGTTGTAGAAAAATTGTTAGGAGGATGGCTTTCGTGCTTCTCGGTCGCGCCCATTTGGCGCGACAATGTGCAAGTGGTGGGGAAAGCGAGTTGGGGGGCGCGTCTGAGGACGCGCAAAGTTACTGGCAGGGACGCTTCGCTGCCTGCGCCTTGTTGACTTTTCCCTTGGAGTAGGTTTGACGAGGAACAGTTGGGGCGTTGCCCCAAACCCCACCAGAGGCGCTGCCTCTGGACTCCGCAAGGGGCAACGCCCCTTGACCCTTTTTCGCGATTGAGTTGGCTTCACTGCCTTACTTCTTCCGCGTGTTGCTCTTTTGGGTGTTAGCCCTAACCCTATCCCTTACCACTTCATGAACCAAGTCGAAATATACCCGGTCTTGCCATCAACCTCAACCTTGCACCAATCCGTGCCGTGCTCCAGCACCTTCACTTCCGTACCCACCAGCACGCGCGCAAGTACTTCCGCATTCAGCGATGCGCCCTTCCGGAAATTCACATAGCTGCCGCCGTTGACATTCCACAGCTTTGCCGTGAACGGCTTCACTTCGCCCGCTCCCCCGCTCACCTTCAAATACTGCTTCATCATGTAGCCAATCTTGCCGTCCGTCACCTGTACTTTGACCCACTTGCTGTCCACATTGCCCAGAATCGTCACCTTCGTACCGTTGTGATAGTATGCCAGCACCTGCGCGTCGAGGTTCGGTTCGCGGCGCAGATTCAGCACCTGCGTGCTCTTCGGGTTATGAACGACAGCCGCCGTGCCAGACACGCTGCCGGAAGAAGAACCGAAGTTCAGGTACTTCGTTGCCACATAGCCCTCACGGTTGCCGACCTTGACGCGGCTCCAAGGGCTGCTCTTCTGCAGGACGCTGACGGACTGACCGTTCTTGATCGCCATGATAATCGTGCCGTTCATGTTCGGCTGCTCGCGCAGGTTCAGCCCCGTGCCGGTGTTGGTGCGGACGGTCGCGGAGATAGCGCTGTCAGCGCTATTCAGGTACTTTGCCAACATGTATCCGGTTTTGCCGTTCACGCTGACACGATGCCATTCGCTGCCCGCCTTGATGATTTCCACCAGCGTCCCGGTGGGGTACTGCCCCAGCACCTTCGCGTCCAGCGACGCGGTTTCGCGCAGGTTCAGCGCGCCGCCCTTGACGAGCGCGCTCTCGGTCGTTTCTGCCATCGCCATGCCGCTCAGCGCGAGCATCGCTGCCGCGCTCAGGCCAGCCACACGAGTCAGATTCTTCTTGTTCATGGATTGTTGCCTCCTTTTGCTTACCCATGGAAGAAAGGTTGTGCTTTTGAAGCGGTGTTTCTTTCCGCTTCACCCATCCAACGACAGGCGACGGATGTTCGTTGCTGGCGCATTTTGGGAGATTTGGCGGATGCGCTGGAAACAGCGTCGGATTCTTCCTGATCCTTGTGGCGCAAATCGAGAATTTTCCGCGGAATAGGTGGAATATTTTTCTGCAAACCGTCTTTTTCCGCGATTTTCTGCGCAAAGTTTACATTTTCCACACATTTCGAGGGTGTACAAGGGCGGATTTTTGCGGTACAATAGCATTGGTAAATCATATCGTTTCCGAAAAAAGGAGCGCTTGACGATGATGAAACGGATGTTCTGTCTGCTGCTGACGGTCTTGATGGGGGTAAGCTGCATCTTCGCATCGGCGGAAGATGCGCAGGACAACAGCGCGGATGCCCTGACGCTGGCGGAACTGCAAGCCTTCGCCGCGCGGATGCAGACGCTGGCAATGGCCTCTACGCCCCTGAACGATCCGGCGGATGCCAAGACCGAGGACGGCTATGCCTTCGAGTATTCCTTCGGCACGATTTATGCCGATTCGCCCGCGATGAGCATTGACACGCAGCTGCTTTCCATCGTCCTGACGAGTGCCGAAGAGCAGGGCCCACGCGATATTCAGGTAGGCGACGAACTGTCCATCGTGCTGGAAGCGAATTACAGCGAGAATCCGTCTCTGCGCGGCAGCCGCGAATCCGCCGTGCTGTATGTGCTGGACTTGCTGCCGGAAAGCATGAGATGGGGCGAAGTGAAGCGCGACGGTCAACGCGTGCAGACGGTGGAATACGCCGTGCATGAGCGCGTAGAAACCGATGGCGAGGGCTACACGGACACGGGCGTCATCTTTACGATGGAGGACAATATCGTCAGCGCGATTCGCGTTTACGGTCTGTCCGCGCGCACGACCGAGGCGGAAATCAGCACTGTGCGCGACAATCTCCGCTTTGATGCGCTCTTTGACGACTATGTGCAGGTTCCGTCGAGCTACAACGGCGCGGATTTGCCTATGTTTGACGGAACGGACTTGCAGTTCTCCGGCATTGACTTCATGAGCCTGACGCCGGAATCCGCTGCGGACGTGCTGGGAGACGTGATTGACGACGTGTGGGTGGAGAATGGCACAGACGGCTATGTGCGCACGATGACGTTCGCGGCGTGCGACATCACGTTCCTCTACGACGCGCAGAAGCAGAACCCGCAGGTGGAAATGCTGCTGATTGCCGCCGATGGCATGGAAGGCCCGCGCGCGAGCCGCATCGGCGACACTTTCGCGCAGGTATACAACCGTTTCCGCAATGACAACACCGCGATTGATGAGAACGACACTGAGCACCTTTACGGCGACGAAGAAAGCGGTCAGTACGGCGTGGTGGAGTACACCGTGGACGGCACGGTCATGCGTTTTGGTCTTGTTCTTGATGACGGCGTGCGCGTTGTTCTGCGCCTTGAATTCACCGCGTCCGTCCTCTCTGAAATCATGGTGTATATTGAGTGAGGAGAGGCGCCAGAGGCTCTGCCTCTGGACTCCGCAAGCGAGAATGAAACGGGATGAAGTCCCCTCCCTTGACCCTTCCGCGCGATTGAGTTGGTGACTTCTGCATATTTCTTCCGCGTGTTTATCTGGAAACGGGATATAGAAGCTACAATACCCCAAAGCATGGAAGTGGCGACTGGAAAGCCCCCTCCTCGCCTCCGCAGAGGCGAAACCCTCTGCAACAAGAAAAATCAAGTAACAAAAATGCACGCTGCAAAGGAGGCATTTGCCCTTGAAGATTGATTTGAATAGCCCCGTCGAGGTCTGGCGCATTGATGCGCCCAATACCGGCTTCCCTTCCTGCGAGCTGACCCTGTTCAATCTTTCCGGACAGCAGGTCGTCTCCGTGGAAGTCACCCTCACCCTGCTTGATCCAGACGGACAGGAAATCACCCGCATCACCCACCGTGCGCACGGGCTGACCGGCGCACCCATGCGTACATTCTCCATGACCGTGCCGGTGGAAGAGCCCGCGAACGTCGGCGGCTGCGAAGCGATTATCGAGAAGGTTTGGTACGATAACAGCAGCATCTGGCGCCGCGGCAAAGAGCCACTGACGGAGTACACACCGAATAACCTGCACCGCAGCACCGCGCTGAGTGAGCTGCGCGAGGTGGCAGGCAACATGGCGGCGGGATATCCCGAAATGCAGGGCGACCTATGGCTGTGCGTCTGCGGCCGTCCGAACCCCGTGTCTGTCGCGACGTGCGCCCGATGCGGACGCGATAAGCGCGATGTGTTCACCCACTTCAGCAAAGAAGCGGTAGATGCCGTGATTGCCGCGCGCGAAAAGGCGACGGATGACCAGAACCGCGTTGCCGTGGAGGAAACATCAAAGCTGCAAGCCCAGCGTGAGCAGGAAGTGACCAAGCGCCGTCGGCACCGCCGCGTTGTGGCGGGGGCAGTTGCGTTGATTGTGCTGATTCTTGGCGGCGGCTACGGCATCATGTTCCACCTCCTGCCGCAGATGAAGTACAACGACGCGCAGACGGCGCTCACCAATGGTGAATACACCGCCGCGGCGGAAAAATTCGCGGAAATCAGCAGCTACAAAGATGCGGCGGATATGGTGGAGGAAAGCAACTACCGCCACGCAAAAGCCCTGCTGGACAGCGACAATGTGACAGCGGAGGATATTGCACAGGCGCGCACGCTGCTGGACACGCTGACGGACCAGACGCGCACGGACGACCTGCGCAAGTCTGCCGACTATCAGGAGGGTCTGCTGCTGCTGAACGAGGGCAAGCTGGATGATGCCGAAAAGCTGTTCACGGCGCTGGGTGATTACGAAAATTCGCGGACGCAGCTGCAGGAAATCGCGTATCGCCGCCTATCTGCCGAAATGGAGACGGCAAGCGACTACGATGCCATCCGCGAAGGGCTGACCGCGCTGAACGGGTATCAGGACAGCGCAGCGCTCATCGAAAAAACGTGGTATCTGGAGGCGAAGAGCCTGCTGGAGGGCGACAATCCTGACCCGGTATCCGCCATTGCCTGTCTGGAGGAAATACCGGATTACGAGGGCGCGGCGGAACTGGCGCGTCAGGCGCATTACGCCTATGGCAAGCAGCTGCAAGCGGCAGGAGAAACCGCAACCGCCGCCGAGCAGTTCTACCTTGCGAAGGGCTATGAGGATGCTGATGAACAGGCAAACGTCAGCTATTACGCTCCGGCAGTGAAGGCGCTGGAGGCTGGAAAATTCAAGGAAGCAGCGCGGCTGCTGCAGAACATCCGCGATTACAGCGACGCGGACGACCTGTGGAAGCAAGCTATCTATCAGCAGGCACTGGTGGAAATGAAAGCGCTGGATTTCGATGCGGCGACGGCGCTGCTGAATCAGCTGCCGGCAGATTACAATGATGTCGCGACGCTGCTGAAAGACTGCGTGTATCAGCCGGCGCAGATTGCGTATTCGCGCGGCGAGTATGAAGCTGCGATTGCCGGGTTCACGGCTGTTTCGGATTACTCCGAAGCGGCGGACATGATTCGTCTGTGCAACTACGATTGGGCGGCGAAGAAGGCGCAGGATGGCGATTACGACGGCGCAATCGCGCTGTATGAAGCCTTGGGCGACTACAAGGACAGCGCGCAGAAAATCAGCGAAGTGCGCACGATGAAGGCGCAGGCGCTTGCATCGACCGGCGCGCTGGACAACCTGCAGTCTGCCGCCGTCATCTATGCCGAATTGGGCGACGAAGCGAGCCTTGCCGCGACGCAGTACCAACAGGCGGCGCTGCTGCTGCAAAATCAGCAGTACACCGATGCGCGGGAGATTTTCGCCGCGCTGGGAACGTATGAGGATGCCGCGACGCAGCTGAAGGCGTGCGACTACGCCATTGCGCTGCAAAAGAAAGAAGCCGGACAGTTAGACGAAGCGGCGGCGCTGCTGGAAAGCATTTCCGGCTATTCCGACGCGGATGAACAGCTTAAAATCGTGCGCTATGCGCAGGGCGAAAAAGCCGTGGCGGATTCGCTTTCGCTGGCGGCAGCGCAGTTCTTCACGCAGGCGGGCGACTATTCCGATGCTGCCGATCGCGCCGCGGCGCAGTATGCCGCCTACTACGGCCCGATTGCCGACAGCGCCCGCGCACAGTACAATCAGCAGGAGTACACGGCGGTGGCTGATTTGCTGATGAATCTGAACATGGAGAATTTGCCCGCGGATTACGCCGATTTGCGCGATATTTTCCGCGAAAGCTGCTATCAGGCGGGCGAAAGCTATTATGCCGCCGGACAGGTGTATCAGGCGTACCCGTACTATCAGGAAATCAGCGACGAGCGCCGCGTGAAGGAGCGCCTGAAGGAAGCGTGCTATCTGGTGCTTGGCACATGGCAGGATACGGCAGGAAACGCCTACACGTTCAATCTTGATGGCACCTGCACACTTGCGGGCGAATCGCTGTACTTCGCGGTGGACGGGCTGACCATCCGCACCGGCGCATCCGCCGATTCGCTGACCGCTACGCATCAGCTGACCGGCATCAGCGCCACCAGCGCATGGCTCTTTGATCAGCGCAATGGGGCGAATACGCGGATTCGGCTGACGAAGGTGGAGAAATAAGGGGTAATATAATGGGGCGTCTCTCTCGGAATGGAGAGGGACGCCCCTGATTTTTATACTATTTTCGGATGAAATGTGTTAGGATGCTTAGGCTTCTTTCGGGTCTTGCTTTTCCTCATCCAGCCCGACAAACGCCTCGTCGATGGTCAAAAGACCTTCCGTGCGGATGGATTCGACACCTTTAGCAAGTTCGGCAAGCAGCTTCACCGTCGCCTGAAGTTTCTCATGCTCTGCAAGGTTCTGTACTACATATTTGCCGCGTCCGTTCTTGGTGAGGTAGACGGTCGAACCGTTATCGCAATGGCTGAGAACCTCGGTATAGTTCTTCAAGTCAGAAATAGGGACGATGTTCGTCATGTTATCAACTCCCTTCGTCTGTATTATACCCGAATTTACCGTCAAATTCAACCCGAAATAATGGGACTTTTGTTTTACTTTTCTGCTTGAACTAATTGCTGATACATCTTCATGAGTGCCGCAACGCAGGTGCTTTCCGTCGTATCACGGATGGAGAAGCCATAGGCTTGCATAACCGCCTTGTCGTTCTGCTGGTGTGCGCGGCGCAATTCCGGCGGCATGGTGCGTTCATCATACAGGTCAGCAAGGCTGTCATTGGGGTACAGATTTCGCGCATCCAGAATCGCTTGCGCCGTCTGCTCGATTTTCACTTTCTGCTCGTCGGTTGGCGTAGGCCATGGGAAATTGTTGTAGACGATATTAACAGAATAGCTGTAATCGCTTTTCAGACGTCCACATACAGTTCTCATCCATGCCATATGTATATTGGATGTTAAAACGCCAAAATGATACAATGACGCATTTGGGACATACCTTACTTTATTTGAACATATCATTTCAGTATCTGCATATCCAATCGGTACATATCTTCTTCTTTCTGATGAAACTTCTGGTACTATAAGAAAGTTTCCCTCTGGCTGCTTTATTTCCATAAATAAAGTCGGTGTTTCTGCACATGCTCGTGTAGCTGCCTTTGTACTGTTCAACTGATATTCTCGAACTAACTCAATACGCCTCATGCATTCTGGCAAGTTTCTTAATTCTTTGGGAGAACATCCTTTTAGCCATAAGCACCATCTGTTATATCCATTGATAAAATCATCTGAACCTACATATCTTTTTATCAAATTAATTGCCTTTGGTTCTTTTATAAGAAAACTATCTTTTTCTTCGTCTGTAAAGATATAATATCCACCTTCAACCGGTTTGCCGCCACTACTCATTTTCGGAACATCACAGAGAGCCGTTGTTCTACTCTCTACAAAAATGTTCGGTGCATCCATTAAGTATGGATTGATATTCTCAACATTCTGCGCCCTTTCTGATGTAAACAGCCACTTTTCTCCGGTGAAAGGCGCAACACTAAACCCTACAATAACGCAATGTACTTGCGCTTTTAAGCTGGCTTCGCTGTCCCAGCGAAATGTGCGATGTGCAAAGTCAATATGGACACCGAAACGCTCATAAAGCGGTTTCCAAACGCCCGCCACCTGTTCACCTTGCGTGATAGAGTTGGTAGAAACAAAAGCGGTTCTGATGTCCGTATCCTGCATCAATTGTGCAGCTTTGAAATACCAGCCAGCAACATAGTCAATTTTTCCGGCAGTTTTATAAGGCTTGCCTTTTTCATCAACGTAGATTGCAAGAATATCTGCTTTCTGCTCTTTGCTCTGCAAAGAATACCCCACAAACGGCGGATTTCCCATGATATAGTTCAGCCGCTCTTTCGGAACGACACTTTCCCAATCCACCCGCAATGCGTTGCCTTCGAAGATGTTCACATAGGATTTTAGCGGCAGAAAATCAAGCGGCATATGCACGATTGCTTCTGTCTGCTTCATCATCTGGCTTTCGGCAATCCATAGCGCAGTTTTCGCAACCGTCGCCGCAAAGTCGTTGATTTCGATGCCGTAAAACTGCTGAATGCTTACCTTAATGGGTTCCAAAACGGTGCTGTCCGTTATTCCCCACATAATTTGCCCAGCAGTAATTTGATCACGTTGGTCTTTCGTCCGTCCTTCGCGGGCGTCAATCAAACTGCGGACAATTTCGTTTTCCATCCGCCGGAGGGATAGATACGTTTCCGTCAGGAAATTTCCCGAACCACAGGCGGGGTCAAGGAAGGTCAGCCCTGCCAGCTTCTCCTGAAACGCTTCCAGTCTGCTTCTGCGGGTTCGCACGACGGGAATCTGCTGAATTTCCGCCAATTCTGCTCTCAAATCGTTCAGGAACAAGGGGTCTATGACTTTGTGGATGTTCTCAATGCTGGTATAGTGCATTCCGCCGGAACGCCGCGTTTCCGGGTTCAAGGTGCTTTCAAACACAGCACCGAAAATCGTCGGGCTGATGTCCGACCAGTCGAAATTCTCGCTTGCTTCCCGTAGAATCAGCGAAACAATTTTCTCAGTCAGGCGGGGAATGATGATGTTTTCGTCAGAGAACAATCCACCGTTGACGTAGGGGAACGCTGCCAAATCTTCATCCATATAGGGATCGCGATTTTCCGGCTTCTGGTCAAGGACGCGGAAGAGGTCAATCAGCGCACGCCGCGCATCGCGCTCATGGCTTTTCAGATAGTCGTGGAACATCAGGTGCTTGCCGAAAATGCCCGCATCCTCTGCATAGAGACAGAAAACCAGCCGCACGCACAGCGCATTCAGGCTTTTCAGCGTTTCCGGGTCATTCGGATTTTGATATTGCGCCAGCAGTGCATCATACAGAACGCCAACCAGCTCGCCCGCTTTGAGGGAAATCTCCATTTCCTTCTTGATATGTTCGCTGGTCGTGTCAACGAGGAATTGCAGCCGATGATATTCCTTCTCCAAATCGCACAGCTTGACAATTTCCGGCGAATCATTGGGGCGGTTCATATCATGAATGTCAAACTCATCAAAATTGCTGACAATAATCCAGCGCGGCTGCTCTGACTGCGGCAGATAACCGCCGTAACGCCGCGCCTGCTGATAGGGCGTTAGGAACGATTCGTCCGATTGCCTATAGCCAATCGTCAGGTCGATTCCGCGTCCCTTCTGCTCAATCAGTACCCGCGTCTTGGCAATATAGCCGTCAATGAACTTGGTCGTGCCTTTTTCTTTCCGTCCGTCATCCACAAGGACGGGATACTCAAAGTTGATGTACTTCTCCGGCTCTGCCACGCCAAACACTTTTTGCAGCAGGGCAAGCCAGAAGGATTGATTATCCTGCTTTTCGTCGCCGCGTGCTTGCCAATCCTGCGCAAACTGTTTCGCGGCAGCCCGCTGTTCTGCGTCGTTCATGTTTTCCTCCTGTTGTATTTATTTCGCCCTTTTCGCCGCCCCGCATTCCGCTGCCGCGATCAGCGCCAGCAGCACGACCATCGCGCCGTACCCCACGAACGCGGGCAAACCGGACTTATCCAGCGCGAACTCCACGCCGACCAGCCCCGCCGCACACAGGAGCAATGCGCCAACCGGCCACCAGCGCTTCGCGAAGGACAACGAACCCGACGCACGGCGGCACTCCACAATCAGGATTGCCAGCAGCGTCAGCGCGCACAGGAGCTGCTGCACCCGCACGAAGCCCCACTTCATGCACTCCGCCAGCAGGCTCTCGCACATGATTTGCGGCAGCGCCAGATAAAACGCGGTGCGCAGGAAAAGCTGACCATCGCGTCCGCCGGGCTTGCGGGTCAGACCGACAATCGCCACAATGAGCGCCGCAAGGCAGGACAGCATGAAGATGGCGGGATAGCTTTCGCCCCACTCGTTCGTCAGGGCAAAGGGGAAGAAAGCCAGCTGTTCGGGCATCTCAAAGCCCGCCGTGCCGATTTCCCCCAGATACTTTTCGCCGAACCGGGCAATGGCGACCAGCAGCGCGCCCGCCGGAGCAAACGCATCCAGTACAGGCAGCACTTTCTGATGCGTCAGCTTTGCGCTGATGATGACGCCCAGCACCACGCCGACCGCGCCGCCGAAGAAGCAGAACGTATCCGGCCGAAGGACAGTGAACGCGCCCCATCCCCAGTGCGGGAACGCATAGTGCCATTGCAGCACCACATAAGTGACCTTGGACAGCACCGCGCCCAGCACAATAGCGGGCAGAATCGGCAGATAGCGCACGTTCCGGGCGCGCAGACGCGCCTCCAGCAGAACGATGCCGAACGCGACGAGTACCCAATAGACGGTATTCACTCGTCCGCCTCCTCACCTGTCCATGCCGACGCGAAGTACACGATGTCGGAGATGGCGCGGGTGTTTTCATTCAGTACGTCGTTGATTTTCTCGCCGTTGAAAATCATCATGGTGGAGTCGCCGCCGTCGAGGTTATAGGCGATATACGCGCCCTCATCAGCGCAGAGCCGTGCGAACTGCTGGAGCGTCATGCCCATCGAGCCGCGCGCCTGCGAGGCACAGCAAATCGCCATATATTCCAGCGGACCAACCTGCGCAATCGCCATGCGCTGCCGCGGCTCATCGAACGCCATGCCTTCCGCCATCGGGTTCAGCACGGCTTTACCCTCGCGCACCAGCACCGGGCCGAAGAAGAAGCTGTTGATGACCTTCTTGCCGTCCACCGTGCCATCAAGCGAATTGCGCTTGGGGCGGAGGACATAGTGGAAGTCGCCGTCCTCATCAATCAGGAGAACGTCGCGGTCGCCGCGCAGGTGGTCAAGATACTCCGTGCCCTGCCGGACGATATAACCGATACCGGTATAGCAGAAATAATCGCCGTCAATGGCAAGGATGGCGTTGCTGCGCTTGGCCATAATCGTGCCCTTGACTGTGCGGGTGGAGTCAAAGCCGCCGGCGGACATGGTGCGCAGCTGGGAAGCATCCGCTATCTTGATATGCGCAACCCAATAGTCACACTCCGCCTTGCGCTTCTGCGTCACCTGCACGCTGATGGTGGGATCCTCATAGCTCCAAGTGCCGTCGCCGAGGGTAAAGCCGTTCGGATCAGCGGGCATACCGGGAGAGAAATCGATGGGCAGGGAAACCATCGGTTCCGCCGTCGCCGGGGTTTCCGCCGATTCTTCCGTGTTTTCCGCCAGCGATACACTACCCATCAGCACGATGGCACTCAGCAGCGCCAACAGTCGTTTCTTCATCAGGGTTCACTCCTCTTCATGCTTGATTTTGCCACAGCAAAACGTCCTTTTCCCGTCTTTCATTATACCGGAATGGGGAAGGGTTGTCAATTCTGGGGAACAGCATCGGGGCGGATATTTTCCTCCGTATCGCGGCGGTGATAGACGTACTTTTCCGCGCTGCATACAATTTCCGGCAGTCCCAGCAGCTCCGACACCGTGACCAGCTGATAGCCTTCCGCCACCAGCTGCGGAATCAGCACGGACAGACATTCCGCATCCTTCTTCCGCGCATGAAAGAGCAGGATGCTGCCGTTCTGCACGTCCGCCAGCGCCTTTACCGGGTCGGTTTCGCTGACATCCCACTTGACTACTGCCAGATAGCCAACCGCCGCAACGCTTTCCTCCACCTTCTGGTTCGTCTTGCCCATCGGCGGGCGCATGACCTGCATGGGATAATGGCAGTCCAGCAGCGCATCCACTTTTTCCTGCGTCCGAAGCATCTGGAACTTGATTTTCTGCCGGCTCAGCTTCGTCAGGTAAGTGTGTCCCCATGAGTGATTGCCGATTTCGCACCCAGACGCTACAACCTCCTGCCATAGCGCCGCGTCCTCATATTTGAGCGCCTTGCCGATGGGGAAGAACGTCGCGCGGACGTCGTTTGCCTGCAAAATATCCAGCACCGCCCGAACGTCCTCCGCGTGATAGCAGTCGTCAATCGTCACCGCAATTTTCTGCTCCTCGCGGCTGCCGAAGCGATAAGTGATGTCCAATTCGTCCTCTGCCAGCGCACACCCCAGCATTAGCAGCGCCATGCAGCAGCTTATCAGCCGTCTGCCCATACGCTCCCTCCTTTTCCAGCCTGTTACCTATTAGACGAATCAGAAATGCCATTCGTTGCATCCAAAATGCAAAAACAGAAAAAAACTGTACAAGCATTGCCCCCTTGCCTAAATCATGCTATAATGGGAACAAAGCAGCCCGGAGGTGCATGTTCATGAAGCAGTACGGCCTGATTGGGGAGAAGCTTGGGCACAGCCTGTCCGTTCCCATTCACGAGGCAATTTGGGAGAAAATTTCTCTGGCGGCGAGCTACCGGCTGATTGAGATTCCGCGCAGTGAATTGGCGGCGGTTGTACCGGAACTGCTGTGCACGCTGGATGGCTTCAATATCACCGTGCCGTACAAGACGGACGTGATGCCCCTGCTGGATGAGATTACCCCTTTTGCGCGGGAGGTTGGGGCGGTCAACACAGTGCTGACGGGCAAGACAAGCCGCGGCTACAACACGGACGACCCCGGCTTTGAGCAGATGCTGCGCTATTTCGGCATGAATCCGGACGGACGCCCGGTGTTCATCCTCGGTTCAGGCGGAGCGATGCGCGCCTGCCGGAATGCCGTGGAGCGCATGGGCGCGCGCGAAACGTGGGTCGTCTCCCGAAGCCCGAAGCACGCGGATGAAATCAGCTACGACGATTTCTATGCGCGCTTCCCTGACATGGGCGGGCTGATTGTCAACACGACCCCTGCCGGAATGTACCCGCGCGTCGAGGGCTGTCCGATAGATACGGCGCACTTGACCAGCATCGTCGCCCGCGCCGACGGCGTAGCGGACATTATTTTCAACCCGGCGGAAACGGTACTGACCGCCGCTGCGAAACGTGCTGGAACGCCCGCCTGCACGGGGTTGTATATGCTCATTGCGCAGGCGGTGGAAGCCGAAAGCATCTGGCAGGGGTGTTCCATGCCGCCGAACCTTGCGGAAACGCTGATGAAGGAGCTGCATTTGCTGTGAGCGAACCGAAAAAGATTCTCATTCTCAACGGCCCGAACATCAACCTGACTGGGCTGCGTGAAAAGGCAGTTTATGGCGCAAAGACGTATGACGATCTGCTTGCGCTGTGCCATGCGGAAGCGGAAAAGCTCGGCGTGGAGGTGCGCTGTGTGCAGTCCAACCACGAGGGCGACCTGATTGATGCGCTGCAAAAGGCGTACTTCGACGGCTTCTGCGGCGCGGTGTTCAATCCGGGTGGGTACACGCACACGTCCGTCGCGCTGCATGATGCGATTGCGTCCGTGCCGATGCCGGTCATCGAGTGCCACATGAGCAACGTCCACGCACGGGAGGAATTCCGCCACAAGTCCGTCACCGCCAGCGCCTGCCAGGGGCAGATTGTCGGCTTCGGCTTCTACGGCTATGTGATGGGAATGCGTGCCCTGCTGGAGGCGGATTCATGACCGCCTATCGCCCGAACTGCCGCAGAATCCCGGAGTTGAACGGGCTACGCGTGCTGCTGGTGTTCATCGTCAGCTGGTATCACTTCTGGCAGCAGTCGTGGCTTACGCCGTCGATTGGCCGTTACTCACTGGACTATCTGCTGCGCGCTGGATATATGCCGGTTGACGGCACAATTCTGCTGTCGGGCTTTCTGCTGTTCCTGCCGTATGCGCGGACGATGATGCTGGGCGAGCGCGTGCCGGACACGAAGGCGTTCTATCAGCGGCGCATCATGCGCATTGTGCCCAGCTATTATTTCCTGACGCTGCTAATGCTTGTTGTCGTCGCGATTCCGTACAACCTCTACGGGCGCACATCAGAAGCCGTCCGCGACGTCCTCATGCACCTGACGTTCACGCAGACGTTCAATTACGCCACCTACATTGCCACGCCTATTGGCGTTGCATCGTGGACAATCGCCATCGAGATGCAGGCGTACCTGATTTTCCCCCTGCTGGCGAAGGGCGCGATGAAGAACCCGCTCGGTACGCTGATGAGCATGGCGGCGGTCGCGTTTGCGTTCCGCGGCTGGTGTTTATGGCGGCTGGACGAGTACAACATGGTTGTCAATCAGCTGGCGAATTTCCTTGATGTTTACGCAATGGGCATGGGCGCGTCCATCTTGTATGTGCGCCTGACGCAGCTGTACCCGGCGGAAAGCCGCCGCAAGTGGCTCTGGCAGGGCGCGGCGACGCTTGTGTTCTGCGTCTCTCTCTACAGGATGCTCCGCGTCATCCGCGCACAGGCGTACACGTCCGGACAAGCTGCCATGCAGGCCGCGCAGATGATGCGCCGTCCACTGCTCTGCCTGACGATTGCGGGCCTCATGCTCTCGCTCCCCTTCGCCGTGCGCCCCCTGCGCTTCCTGATGGGCAACCGCGTCATGGGCTGGCTTGCCGCCGTCTCGATGAACTACTACCTGCTGCATCAGAACCTCGCTGTCCACCTGAAGCGGCTGCACATCCCGCCGTCCGTGAGCAATGAACCAAACCGCGTCGGAGAACAGCCGTGGCAAAACCAGTACATGGCGCTCTGCTTCGGTCTATCCCTCCTCGGCGCGATTCTCATCACCCTGCTGATTGAAAAGCCCTGCGCGTGGGCGCTGAAAAAGCTGTTTACTCGGAAGCAAAAGGCTTGACCTTTTTGTGCGCCCGCAGGTGCACCCCTGCAACAAAAAGCACTTTCCCAATAAACCCGCGTAACCAAGGCAAAAGAGATTCTTTTGCCAATCATTTCTTACCCACAAAGAAAGGAGTCTTTTCCCATGATGGTTCTCTACCCCTACGGTCTGCGCAAGGCGCTGACCCTCTCCTACGACGATGGCGTGGAAACCGACATCGAACTCATCCGCATCCTCGATGAATACGGTATTCTCGCCACCTTCAACCTCAACAGCGGCTGGTTTGCCCCAGAAGGCACGGTTTACCCTGCCGGCACGATTTACCGCCGCATGAGTGAATCCGCCATTAAAGCGCTCTACGCCGGCGGCCGCCACGAAGTCGCATCCCACGCGCTGACCCATGCGTCGCTGTCCGCGATTCCCGCGCCGCGCATTGCCTATGAGGTTCTTGCTGACCGCGATAATCTGGAAAAGCTGTTTGGCAAAATCGTCCGCGGCTTTGCGTACCCTTACGGCACATACAGCGACGAAGCCGTCGACACCCTGCGCACCTGCGGCATTGCTTATGCCCGCACTGTCGTCAGCACCCACAACTTTGAGATTCCCAACGAATGGCTGCGCCTCAACCCAACTTGCCATCACGATGACCCGAAGCTGGACGAGCTGTGCGACCGCTTCCTTACGGGAAAATTGCCATTCGGGCTGAAGCTGTTCTACCTGTGGGGACATAGCTACGAGTTTGAGCAGCATAACAACTGGGAGGTCATCCGCGCCTTCTGCGAGAAAATGAGCGGCAAGAAGGATATTTGGTACGCGACAAATATCGAGATTGTGGACTACCTGAACGCCAGCCGCCAGCTGCGCACCAGCGCCGACGGGCACATCGTCTTTAACCCGACCGCCACCGACATTTGGGTGGAGAACAAAGGCGAGGTCATGACGATTAAGGCGGGGGAAACGGTCAGCGTGTAATACTATTTCCAGATTCAACTGCACCATCTGCTTGCGCCTTTTCCTTTCTGGCGTCCGCTCATTCCACTTAGCGTAGCGCTGCTGCGCTGCGTTTCATTCACGTTAGCCAGAATGAAAAATTCGCGGCGCATCTTGGTGCATTTTTATCTGGAAATAGTATAACAGAACAACTGCATCGAAAAGCGCCCTGCTCCGGCGGATGAGTTTGCCGGGGCAGGGCGCATCTTTATGTGGTTTTGTGGAGGAAAGCATACAATCCGTTCGCGCCTGTCTGGTGCAATTGATACTATTTCCAAATTCACCTGCGCCATCTGCTCGCGCCTTTTCCGCGCTTGCGTCCGCTCATTCCACTTAGCGTAGCGCTGCTACGCTGCGTTTCATTCGCGTTAGCCAGCGCGAAAAATTCGCTTCGCATCTTGGCGCATTCTCATTTGGAAATAGTATGAGTTGGTCGCGTTATCATGCTTTGCCCTCGTGTTTGGAGCTCCCCTTTATTTTGACCCATATGTCCCATTTGTATCACTAAAAACGCTTTCCCCTGTCTTTACCCGCGACGTTGCCCGACGTTCATTGAGCTTCTCCAAAAACAGCGCCTCGTCAATCGGCAAAGTCACCGGATGCCCCAGCCACGAGGACAGATGAATCGCATTGGACAGCATCAGCCCATTGATGCCCTCACGTCCGTCCGCGACCAGCGGTTCGCCGCGCAGGATATGCGCCGCAAACGCGTTCAGCACCGCCGGATGCTGCCCGTTCTGCCCGTCCGTCTCGACCTCGATCGTTTCGTAGGACGGCGCACGGAAGCCTTCCTGACACGTCGCACACCATTCACGCTCGTCCATTTCCAGCTTCTTCATGATGAGCTTGCCGTCCTGACAGATGAGCGTCGCCTTCGTTCCTGTAATCTCCAAACGGTTCGTGCCGGGGGCGTCGGCGGTCGTGGTGATGAAAACGCCCGTGGCGCCGTTCGGGTACTCGAAATAGGCGGTCACGTCGTCCTCGACCTCGATGTTGTGCCACTTGCCCTCGTGACAGAAACCCTGCACCTTGCACGGCAGTCCCACCAGCCACTGCACCAAATCCAGCTGATGCGGGCACTGGTTCAGCAGCACACCGCCGCCTTCGCCCGCCCACGTTGCGCGCCATGCGCCGGAATCGTAATAGAACTGCGTGCGGTACCAGTCGGTGATAATCCAATTGACACGCTTTAAGTCACCGATTGCGCCGCTGTGAATCAGCTCGTGCATCTTGCGGTAGGTGCAATTCGTGCGCTGGTTGAACATCATGCCGAAAGTCAGCTCCGGGTGACGGTCCGCCTCGGCGTTCATCTCGCGCACTTGCAGGGTGTAAACGCCGGCGGGCTTCTCCACCATGACGTGCAGCCCGTTTTTGAATGCTTCAATCGCCAGCGGCGGATGCTGATAGTGCGGCGTGGCAATCAGCACGGCTTCGCACGCGCCGCTATGGATGAGATCTACGCCCTCCTCAAAAACCTTCACGCCGGGGAGGTTTTCCTTCGCCCACTCGCGGCGCGCCGGGTTGCGGTCAGCCACCGCCGTGATTTCGATTTCCGGCATCAAGCCGTCCAGATAGTTCTTGCTGTGACCCGTGCCCATATTGCCGACGCCGATAATGCCCAATTTCACCTTTGCCATCGCTCAATACCCCATCTTTCTCACATTGTCATAGCTGCGCTTCAAGCAGTCAAACGCGCTTTCGCCGTAGCAGTCGTCCTGCTCGACGAGCATATACTTCGTCTTGCCCAGCGTTTGCAGCTTTTCCAGAATCTTCGGGAAGTTCAGATTGCCCTCGCCGACGACCGCCTTGCGCTGGTCGAAGCCATTGACCGACATGTCCTTCAGGTGGACGCAGGGGATGCGGTCTTGCAGGATGTCAATCCATTCCAGCACATCCGCGCCCGCCGCCTGCACCCAGTAGGTATCCAGCGTCACGCCCATCAAGTCTGCCGGCATCTGTTCCAGCAGCACGTCCATAATCCGGCGGCCGTCGCGCAGGCGCGTCCATTCCAGATTGTGATTGTGGTACATCAGCAGTTTGCCCGCGTCGCGCATCTTCTTCGCGGGGGTCGTGAAGTCTTTTGCGAACTGGTCAATCCACTCTGCGCGCTGGTACTTCGGGTTCATCATGCCGATGCCGATGTAGTCGCAGCCGAGGATGTCATGGTCGCGGATGACGCCCTCCGGGTCGGCAATCATGCGATCCGGGTTCGTGTGCGTCAGGACGATTTTCAGCCCGAATTCATCGCAGATGTCCCGCTGCGCCTGAACCGGCACATTGCCCACCGCCGACAGCTGCACGCAGGTATAGCCGATTTCCGCAATGCGCTTCATCGCCTCCCGGAAGTCCCACGTCGTCTGCATATAGTCCCGCACGGTAAATGCCTGCGCACCCAGTTCCATTTTCATCTGAAAGTCTCCTTTCTATCCCGTCAATGTTATTTCAGAAGCACCAATGCTTCATAAGGCTGCAAGGTGATGGTCTGCTCCGTCTGCTGTGTCCGCCCGGTGTTGGAAATCAGCACCTGCGCGCCCGCAAAGCCCGCCGGCATTGCCCATTCTCGCGTCTGCTCCTTGAAGTTGCACATCACGAGCAGTTGCGCATCATCCAGCGTGCGCGTATAAATGAACAGTGCCGGGTCGTCCTTTTCCAGCAGTTCATAGCGCCCATGCACAATCACAGGGTACGCCTTGCGCAGGCGGATGAGGTTCTGGAAGTAGTAGAACGTTGAATCCGGGTCAGCCATCGCAGCCGCCGCGTTGACCTCCGTGTAGTTCGGATTGACGCGAATCCACGGCGTGCCGCAGGTGAATCCGGCATTCGTGCTGTCGTTCCACTGCATGGGCGTGCGGGCATTGTCGCGGCTCTTGAACAGCAGGTAGGGGAAGAACTCGTCGTGCGTGAGCGGCCCGTCCGTCACCCAGCGGCGATACCCGTTCAGGCTGTCAATATCCCGGAACTCGTCCAGCGACTGGAACGGGCAGTTCGTCATGCCCAGCTCTTCGCCCTGATAAATGTAGGGTGTGCCCTCCATCATGTGCAGGCAGGTTGCCAGCATTTTCGCGCTGCGGACGCGCCACTGCGGGCGGTCATCGCCGAACGCGGACATGGTGCGCGGCTGGTCGTGGTTGCCGAGGAAAAGGCTGTTCCACGCCTTGCCGTGCAGCTCCGTCTGCCATTTGCTCAGCACCTTTTTCAGGAACAGCATCGGAATCTGTTCCGTGCGCCACGCCCCGTATTTTCCGGCGACGTCCACATGCTCGAACTGGAAGACCATGCTCAGCTCATGCGAATCCTCTCCGGCGTACTTCTGTGCTTCCTCGATGGTCACGCCCGCCGTTTCGCCCACGGTCATCAGGTCATAGCGGGACAACACCCGCGCGTTCATTTCCTTCAAATACTCATGTACATGCGGACCGTTGATGCAGTACGGGCCGTAATTGCCGTACTGCTGACCGGGGGACACAGGCCCGTCCGGCATGTCGTCCATCTTGGAAATCGCGCTGATTTGATCCATGCGGAAGCCGTCCACGCCCTTGTCGCACCACCATGTCATCATGCGGTACACGTCGTCGCGCAGTTTCGGATTCTTCCAGTTCAAATCGGGCTGCTGCGGCGCGAACAGGTGCAGATAGTACATGTTCGTTTCCGGGTCAAGCTGCCACGCCGATCCGCCGAAGCACGAACCCCAATTGTTCGGCGCGCTTCCGTCCGCTTTCGGTTCGCGCCAGATGTAGTAGTCGCGATAAGGGTTATCCTTGCTCTTCCGACTCTCCACGAACCACGGATGCTGGTCGGACGAGTGGTTGACAACCAAGTCCATCACGATGCGGATGCCGCGCCGATGCGCCTGTTTAAGCAGCTCATCGAAGTCCGCCATCGTGCCGAATTCCGGCTGAATCGCCTGATAATCGCTGATGTCATAGCCGTTATCGACGTTCGGGGACTGGTACACAGGCGACAGCCAAATCACATCGATGCCCAGCTCCTGCAAGTAGTCCAGCCGCGACGTCACGCCCTGCAAATCGCCGATGCCGTCGCCGTTTGCATCCATGAAGCTGCGTGGATAGACTTGATAGACGACGGCTTCCTTCCACCATGCGTCCTTCATGACTGATTCTCCTTTTTCATTGCTGATAGACCCGCCGGGACAGTGACCGAAGCCGTTCGCCGCGCTAAATCAGCAGCACGTTGGGGCGGCGAAAGGGATTCATAGGTTCTTCCTCCGCGGTATCAGAATTTCTCAAATGCCACGCCGTCGTCGGGATTCAGGACGCTGTTGTCCTTGATGTACTGTACAATCTCGTCCACATACCCGAACGCCAGCCCGACGCAGGTGTCTGCCGCGCCGTAGTAGATGGCAATACGTCCGGTGTCCGCATCCTGAACCGTTGCGCAGGGGAAGACGACATTCGGCACGAAGCCGCTGACTTCATAGGGCATTTCCGGCGTCAGCAGATAATTCTCGCACCGGTACAGCACCTTCGACGGCTCGTCCCGGTCAAGAATCGCGCCGCCCATGGAGTACACAAAACCGTTGCAGGTGCTGGCGACGCCGTGGAAGAACATCAGCCAGCCTTCCGTCGTCTCAATCGGACAGGCGCCCGCGCCGATTTTCACCGCTTCCCACCACATCGGGCCGCGGCTCATCACATGCCGGTGGCGTCCCCAGTAAATCAGGTCGGGGCTTTCGGAGAGGAAGATGTCCCCGAACGGCGTATGCGCGGAGTCCGACGGGCGCGACAGCATCTTGTACATGCCGCCGATTTTCCGCGGGAGGAGCACGGCATTGCGGTTATAGGGGATAAACGGGTTCTCCATGCGCGTGAAATGCTTAAAGTCCTTCGTCTTCGCCATGCCGATAGCCGCGCCGTGGAAGTCCGTACACCAGATGATATAGTAAGTATCCTCCACCTTCACCAGACGCGGGTCATAGGCGTAGTTAGGCATCCACGGCTCGCCGTTTTCGTCCACGAACTGCACGCGCTCGCGGTCTACATTCCAGTGAATGCCGTCCTTGGAGCGTCCCAGATACACATGCGGCACGCCATTGACCTGCTCGCCGCGCAGCACGGCGATATACCCATCCTGCCACGGCACGACCGCGCTGTTGAAAATGCGCCCGATTTTCGGCGTGGGATTGCGCCCCATGACGGGGTTTTCGGTGTAGCGCCACAGCACCGCACCTTCTTCAAGGTCGGCCGGGCGCTCCTGCCACGGGATATTCGGCAGGGATTGTCCATTAATTATCTTAATTTCGCTCATAAGGATCGTCCTTCCTGCTTAATTTCGCGTTTTTTACAAATTTTCTCCGTTCGTTGCCATAACCTGCTGATACCAGTATGCGCTGTCCTTCAAAATGCGCTCCTGCGTCTGATAATTCACATAAACCAGACCGAAGCGCTCCTGATACCCATGCGCCCACTCGAAATTATCGAAGAAGCTCCAGTAGAAGTAGCCCAGCACCGGCACACCATCCGCTACCGCCTGACCCAGCGCGCGCAGATAGCGGTGCATGTAGTCCTGCCGATTCGGGTCATGCACTTTGCCGTCCAGACTGACCGCATCGTGGGCATCCATGCCGTTTTCGGTAATCAGAATCGGCGTATGATAGCGCTCATAGAGGAAGCGCGGCCCCCAGTACAGCCCGTCTTCATTGATGGGCCATTCCAAGGCGTTATGCGGATGACCCGCCGGGTAGCGCACATGCTCCGGCTTGCCGTCCGCCCCCCTGCGCCACCACTGCCCTTGATAGATGTTCTGCCCGTAGAAGTCCAGCGGCTGCTGGATGGTCTTCAAGTCCTCCTGCCAGCCGTCGGGAAGGTACTGCTCGTAGCCGACCAGCCCATCCGCCGGGTACTGCCCCAGCATCACCGGGTCAGAGAACCACGCAATATTCCACGCAGGCCCGACTTTCTCGTCAATATGGACGGTGAAATACTCCTTGCGGGCGGCGGCGATGTCCTCCGGCGAATTCGTATACGGCACGCACGGGTCGCCGCAGGGGGCATAGCCGACGCGAACGCCGGGGACGTGCGCCCGAAGCACCTGAACCGCGCGGCCGTGCGCCAGCATCAGGTGATGCGCCGCGCGAACGATGTCCGCCGCGCAGCATTTCAGCCCTGGCGCGTGAACGCCCAGCGCGTACCCTGAACCAATGATGCACTGCGGCTCATTGATGGTGATGAAATCTTTCACGCGGTCGCCCAGCGCATCCGCGACGATGGTCGTATAGTTTGCGAACCATTCCGGCATATCAGGACTCAGCCATCCGCCGCGCAAATGCAGTGCATAGGGTAAATCCCAGTGATAGAGCGTGCAGAAGGGGCGGATGCCGTTTTCCAGCAGGCAGTCCACCAGCTCGGAATAGAACGCAAGTCCCTTTTCGTTGACCGCGCCCGTGCCGTCAGGGAGGATTCTCCCCCACGAAATGGAGAAGCGGTAGTTGCGAATCCCCATCTTTGCCATCAGGCGGATGTCCTCGCGGAAGCGATGGTAGTGGTCAATCGCCACATCGCCGTTCGAGCGGTCTTTCACCGTGCCTGGTACGTGCGTGAATACGTCCCAGATGGATTGGCCCTTGCCGTCTTCATTCACTGCACCCTCAATCTGATAGGAGGACGTTGCTGTTCCCCACAGGAAGTCTTTCGGAAACTGCATACTTTTGCCCTTTCTCCCTTACGGGATGTAATTCTTCCAGATATTCGCCGCGCGCGCCGGGTCGGACACAAACAGGAACCGATCCGGGTCTTCCTCGAACTGGCGGTAAATCGACTTGCCTTTTTCCAGCCCCAAATCGCTGTAATCGCGCGGAGGCTTGATGGTCAACTGACTGGTATGATAAGCGGGATTGGGTGTCCAGCGAAGTTTGCCCTCCGCCGTCAGCAGCGGAAACCACGCAATGCCCCCATGACGGCGGACGTCGGCGTACGCAAAGCCATAATCGCGGTCGCACCATGCGCCGAAAGTCAGCGGCTGTTTGGGGTCAGCACTGATGGTGGCATGAACCCACCCCGGCGGCACAATCACCACATCGCCCGCGCCTGCCTCAACCGCGAAGCACCGTCCGGGGTCATCCTGCCCCGATTCCTGCATATAAATCACAGCTTTGCCCGTCCAAATCTCATAGACCTCAGGCGTAGACCACCCGCAATGCGCGGAAACCTTATGAATATGCCCCTGACTGCGGATGGGTTCATCGCCCAACTGCCCGGCGGCATACGTCACGACGCCATAGAGGAGCATCCGCTGCTGCATGGCGGGCAAGTCCGTCTTGCGCCCGACGTCCATCATGATGGCATAGACGTTTTCCGGCCCATCGCAATTCGGGTCGCGAAGGCTCTTGCGGACGCTGTCGAGCTTGCGGAACTCCGTGCCTTTATCAAAGCAGTCCGCCCCCAGCCGGAAGCCCTCATCCACCGACAGCGGCGTAATATCGAATCCGGGGTCAAAATCAAGTTTCATGTGTTTTCCTCTTCTCAAAATACCGTTCAGATTAAACAAAATGGTTGCTGCATGAAAAGTCAAGTAATAAAAGGGCTTTTTCAGCCGCGGAAAAAATCAAGAAACATGGGAGCGACCGCGCCGAAGGTTTCCAAAGGACGATCGCAGACTTCGTCTGTTTCCATTGCCCTTTGGTCGCCTCCGCAGAGGCGAAACCCCTGCGTTCGGGAAAAAGCAGCTATGGTCGCAAGACCAGCAGTTCGGTCGCGCCCATCTGGCGCGACACAGCATAGATGCTGGAAAAGCAGCTTGGGGGGCGCGTCTGAGGACGCGCAAAGTTACTGGCAGGGACGCTTCGCTGCCTGCGCCTTTGTTGACTGTTCCCTTTGAGTAGGTTTGACGAGGAACAGTTGGGGCGTTGCCCCAAACCCTACCAGAGGCGCTGCCTCTGGACTCCGCAAGGGGGAATTTCCCCCTTGACCCCTTTCGCGCGATTGAGTTGACTTCACTACCATAATTCTTCCGCGTGTTTAGCCTTTTGGCGCTTCGCCTAAACCCCTTTTCTATACTCGCACAAACGCCTTTACCGTCGCCAGACGCTTCCCAACGCTCTTCCCATGCGGTGCAACCGTATACCTTCCCACCGCCGCCGGAACAATAAACGTCTCCGCATAGTGCACCACAAACGGCGCAAATTTCCCCTCCGGACTCTCTACCACCGCTTCTTCCCCTTCCACCAGATTCAGCACATTCACGCTTCCGCCTGTCTCATGCTCCACCTTCCGGTCAAACCAGTGCCGCCGCGTCTCAATGAATTCCCGCTCGTGCAGCCCGGTGCGTTCCTCGCGGATGCCCTCTTCCTCGTGAATCACCTCCACGCGGTTGACAAGATTTTTCTGCACCCAGTCTGTATCGCGGTCGAACTGAATGTTCTTCATGCCATGCGCAAGGTGAATCGGGCGCGGGCGTCCATCCAGCCCAAGGCGCCCCCAATCCCAGAGCTTGAAGGTGAAGATATAGGGCGTCGCGCTGATTTCCAGCACCATGCAGTCCTTGCCGGAGCAGTGTATTGTTCCGGCGGGAATCAGGAAGTGGTCGTGCTTTTTCGCCGGGATAACGTTGACGAAGCGTTCCGCGTCGAACTGCCCGGTCTGCTGACTGTCTTCCAGCGCCTTCTGGAATTTTTCCGGCTGAATGCCCGTCTTGCAGCCCAGATAGACATGCGTGTCGGCGTTTTCCGCCGCGTCGAGGATGTAGTAGCTTTCGTCCTGCGTGTAGTGCATCCCGAACGTGTCCTGAATGTACTCGGTCAGCGGATGCACCTGCAAGCTCAGATTTCCGCCGCCGATGGTGTCCAGAAAGTCAAAGCGAATCGGGAATTCCGTGCCGAAACGTGCGTGAACCTTGTCACCCAAGAGCGCTTTAGCTTCCTCATGCACCAGATTGATGGCGGGTGTTTCCACAACGATGCCGTCTACATCCAGCAGGAGGCTGTTTTCCTCCGGCACGCCATCGAAGCTCCATGCGTAATTGGGCTTTTCCGGGTCAAGCCCGCAGACGGACTTCATCCACTGCCCGCCCCAGACGCCGGGGTCGAAATACGGCGCAACGCGGAAGGGCTGCGTGACCGCCTGTTTGAGCGCGTCGCGGTAGCAGTCGCCGGTCATCATGCGGGGCGTCTCGGCGTCGTTGGTGTCCAGCAGGTAGTCAATATGCGAATGCAGCGTCCGCTTGTGGCGGTCGAGGACGCGCCATTCGATGAAGTAGCCGCGCTTATATTTGCGCAGCGGGTCTTCGTCGTAGTTGTCATTGAGCCAGTTTGCCAGTTTGCCGGAGCGGAAGCGCAGCTGGATTTCCCAGCGCGCCATGTCCGCATACACCAGCACATCGGGATGCTCGCACAGCAGCGCCGCGCCGACGCCGAACACCAGCCGGACACCGTGCGCCAATGCGATTTCCTGCCGAAGCGCCGCCACCCGTTCCATGTCGAAGAACTGCTCGATGCGGTAGTGCGCCATGATGCCGAACACACGGTCATCGGTCAGGTGGTCTTTCAGCATGGCATTGACCTGCTCTTTGGGGAGCGTCGCCTGTGCCGTGCAGAAGACGCGCGACGGGTTCAGCTGCTTTGTCAGCGCGCTCAGCACATCCGATTCCCACACGCCGTGATAGCAGTCCACGCAAACGACGGCGTCGGGCTTGTCCGCAATGGCTTTGCGCAGCTGTGCGCCGATAGCTTCCCAGCCCTGCCATGCGCTGACGCCCTTTGTCCGCACATGAAGGACAGGGCGCTTATCATAATTGCTCTTTCTCATGCCTGCCCCTCCTGAACCAGCATCGGGACGCCGCCGACGTTCATCAGCCGCGCGGTGAAGCCATGTTCAGCGATGGACGCATAGTCATGTCCCGCATCGGACGGCCAGCACGCGCCGACGCGCAGGGGCGTATCGCCCGTATTGGCAAGGCGGTGCGCGACGCAGCCGGGAATATAGTGGAGGCTGCCGGGCCGCATCGGCTCGAACCAGCACTTGCCGCTTTCGTCCATGAGGATGAGCGCGCCCGTGCCCTGAATGCACCAGTAATATTCGCCGCATTCCCGCCGCGCGTGATAATGTCCCTTGGTCATGAAGTATTCGCCGCCGACCTGACCGGGCATGACGTTGCTCGTGCCGAAGAACAGACCGCCGGGCGTGCCGTCTTTGACCGCCATATGGCTCTGAACTTCATAGACGATGGTCGCAGGGTTCATTTGGGCGCGGGCGGCTTCGTCCTGAAATACGTTTTTGAGGTCGCCGAGTGTCCGTTTGGATTCGCTGATATTGTCACCGCTCAGGTAGCCGCTGAGCAGGTCAACCATCGTTCCGTTCATGGTGAGCTTTTTCTCCTTTGTTTGTACTGTTTCTGCATAGTATTGCGTTGTCATGCAGAGGTTTTCGCCTCTGCGGAGGCGACAAGGGGGGGCAATAAAAACAAACGAAGTTTGCAATCGCCCCCTTGACCCCTTCGGGTCGCCACTACTGGAGTTGTTTTTTCCCGAACAAAATAATTGCTTGGTGCCTTAAATCGTCACCGGCGCATCCAGCCCAATGCCGTCCACGGTCAAAATCGGGCGCTCGGTCGTGTGCGCGGTGAAGTCGTCGAAGCCGATGCGGAAGCGGCGAGACCACTGTACCCGCGTCTGCCAGCGCTCGCCGGGGAGGAGCGTGCGGAAATTGTCGTCGCGCACCAGATTCCATTCGTCCGACGCATCCGTGATGTCCGCAAACAGCACGGCCGTGTCGCCCGTGTTGCGCACCTCAATGACGGCGCTGTCCGGGGATGTTTCCAGCGCCCGCGCGGTCAGGTGTCCGCCATGCAGGGATGCCGCCGCGCGGTAGGGGCGATTGTTCTCGCAGGAGAAGTAGTATTCATTGACGGCGGTTCTTTCGCCCAACCGCACTGTCAGGCGCACCAGCACCAGTCCATCCGCCGTCTGCGGCATGACGAACGCGACGTCGCCCACGCGGTTGACCGCAGCAGCCGCCAAGTGCGCTGTGCGGGTTTCTTCGGCATAGGTCGCGCCGTCCAGACCACGCACAGACCACGCGACTTCCGCGTCGCCAGCAATGCCGCTGTCTGTCAGCACTGTCAGGGGAAGCTCCACCGCCGTTCCTGCTGCGTAGTCCAAGCGGCGGTAATCCAGCGTTGGATGCAGGGGCGCAAAGGCGTCCTTCGTCCAGTAATACGCCTGTTTCTCATGCCCGTAATAATCGACAATGGATGTGCAGGAGAGATTCGGCCACGGCTCGCTGAGCTGCCAGATGATGCTGCCGCTGTTATGCCACTTGCGGCGCTGGTTGCTCTCCAGAATGAAGCGCAGCCCCTCCGCCTGCATCCACTGGCTGAGGCGGATATAGCGCCGGATGTCCTCCACATGCCCGAACATGGTTTCCTCGCGGTCGTAGGTGCACCACCAGTCGCCGTGGAAGCGCCAGAGGTCGTTGTCCTTCATGCGCTCCGGCTTCGTCGGGCATTTTGACAGCGTCCGCGCAACGGCTTGCATACTGCTCATGCCGTCGCAGCCGAATTCGCTGTGCAGCAGACTGTCCGTATCCCCGAAATAGCTGTACTGCCGCCCGTTGCCCTGATACTGCCACCAGCCGTGCACATCATGGCTTCTGCCCGGTGTGCGAGAAATGTGCGCTTCCGGGCCGGAGGGCGACGTCGGCACGAACATCCGCGCCGGGTCAAGCGTCCTAACCAAGTCTGCCAACATCGCGATGTTCTTGTTTTCCAGCGTCACGGGCTTGCGGTTCTCGTCCATCAGCTCGTTGCCGCCGCTCCAAATGACCAGCGATGTATGATTGCGCTTGACTTTCAGCGCGTGAACCGCTGATTGCCGCAGGAGTGTGAGAAAATGCGGCAGTTCCGACGGAATGTTGTCCACGCCGGAGGAGGACTGAATGAATTCCTGCCAGACCAGCAGACCCAGCTCATCGCAGAGGCGGTAGAACGTTTCCGTCTCAATCACGCCCCCGCCCCAGACGCGCACGATGTTCACATTCAGCCGCTTCGCTTGATGCAGCTGATATGACACCTGTTCCGCCGGAATATCGCCGTAGATATGATCCATCGGCGTGATATTGACGCCCTTCATATAGACGCGCTCGCCGTTCATGATAATGGTATAGGGGAGCGCACCCGTCGGGGCGTCCTCATTCTGAATCATCTCGAAGTGGCGGATGCCTTGGCGCGTTGTCCGCTCGTCCAGCACGGTTTCGCCGTTTCGGAGCGTCAGCGTCACGTCATAGAGCGGCTGTTCGCCCAGCCCGTTGGGATACCACAGTTCCGGCGACGGGATGGTCAGCGTTCCAGTGAATGCGCCGTCCTGCACAGGCAGTGTCGCAGCGGCTTTCTCCGCGCCGTCTTTTGCGCAGCGTACCATCACCGTCAACGGCAGATTGTCATCCGCATGGGTCGTGCCGGAAATATGCAGCAGCCCCATGCCGTTCGCTGCGTCTGAATGCACATAAAGGTCGTCCAGCGCGGCTTCGTCCTCCAAAATCAGCGACACATCCTGCCAGATGCCCAGATTGACCAGTCGGGTGCTGAAATCCCACTTATACCCGAAGCGGCTCTTCTGCGTCGAAGTCTGGCTTGTGCGCCCAATCTGCCCCATTTCGTCCGGCGCATGGAGAATCAGCACATCCAGCACGAAATGCTCCGCCGTCTGCAGAAGGTCGGTCACGTCAAAGGCGAAATCCTCATACATGCCCTCGTGTTCGCCCAGCAGATGCCCGTTCAGGTAGACCATGCAGGCATAATCGACACCCTCGAAGTGCAGGAGGGTCTTGCGGTGCGCGGGGATGTCCCGGCGGTCGAACTCGCGGCGGTAAATCCACCAGCGGTTTTCTATCCACTCGCACTTCAAGCTGTTCATGTCCACATAAGGGTGGTCGATATAGCCTGCCTGATACAGCGCGCGCGCCACGCCGCCGGGAACTTGCGCGTCCATCCAGCCGGTCACGCCTTCCAGCGGCTTGCCGGTTTCCATGCTCTTATCGCGCAGCGGCACATAGGATGCTGTGCCTTTGAGCTGCCAAGTGCCGTTTAGGGAAATCTGCTCACGCATGTGTTCGTTCTCCTTTTTCCCGTCTTCCATATTCCAACTCACACTATATTCAATATGGGATAACCCCAAAAGCTGCGGCGCCGAAGGGGTCAAGGGGGCGATCGGAAAGCCCCCTTGTCGCCTCCGCAGAGGCGAAATCCCCTGCCTGACAACGCAATGCTTTTGGGAAGCAGCATTGCAGGAAAACCATTACCACCGCATCGCGCGCCCAAGCGCGGTCTTTTCCGCTTCCGGCGGCAGGGGCGCTTCGTGAATCATCGTCGTCAGACGCTGATGCCACGCAACATCCCGCCACATGCCGCAGAACTGCGGCGCGGCGAAGTTGCTCGTCGCCATCAGCGCCCACTGTCCTGTCTGACACGCCGTCTCTACGCCCAGCGCGCACAGGTCTTTCACCCAGTCCCACGGGAGCATCGGGAAATCCTTGTAGTCCGTGATGCCCCAGCACTCGGTCGTCGCCAGCGGAAGCCCTGCGGCTTTCGCGTCCGCCGCGAGCGTCTGAATGCCGTCCACAAGCAGCTGCTTCCAATAAGCTTCCTTGCCGTGGTACACATTCAGCGCGTGGTCAGCCAGCAGGTGATACGCTTCCTCGGTGAATCGCCCGTCCTTCGCCTGACCGACCTCGTGATAGAACTGCTGCTTGTTCAGCTTCGACATCCAGATATGGTGCTCCGCCAAATCGAAGAAGGAGAGGTCGCGTTCGCGGTAGAAGTGCGTATTCTCGCCGTCGAAGGAAAAGCAGTACGGCAAATCAGGGTATTCTTGACGGACGAGCGCAATCGCCGTGCGCATATAGTCCATCGCGGCGTCGGTATGCCAGCAGCTCCACGTCATCCACGGCGGGTCATTGCGGAAGTACGGTGCCCAGAAGTCGCCGGGGAACTCATTGCAGAGGTCAACATAGAGGATGGTGTCCATTAGCCCAGCGTCCGCAATCAGACGAAGGGTGTCAATCCAGCATTTCGCCATCGCCTGCGGGGTGCTGAGCGCCATGCGGACATTATCGGCGTCTTCGCGGAACCAGCTGCTGAGGGCGACCTTGATGCGGCGCGCGCGGCAGGCTTTCAGGAAGTCGATGAGCGCCGGAAAGAGCCGAACGCGGACTTTATAGGGGCTGCCCCACTCATTGGAATACCAGACAGGCAGGAGCAGCCATTCTTTTTCAGGGGCTTGGGACAGCAGGTGGGGGAATGCGTCGATGCGGACGGCATCATAGCCGCGTTCTTTGACACCGTCGAGGGTAGCGTTCCAGTCCTCGAAGCCTGCGCCGTCCCAGCGGCGTTCAATCCATGAAAAATCCCACATGGTGATGGCGAGGGGGTGAATCATGTGTTTTGCCTCCCGTTGATGGGGTTGGGAATGCCTTGGTGCAGCGTCGGAAGGAACGTCCGGTGCTGGACGGAAGCATTCGCAGAAGTGCGCGGTATTTGCGGGAAATAAGCAGCTTGTTTTTGCTGTAGCCTTTTAGATTTGGCGTACGCTAAAATCGAAAAGCAGGGAGCTTCCATTCTCAGAAAGCTCCCTGCTGCCTGAAAATGCAGACGGGTGATTGCGGGTCAAGCACTGACCCGTGGATGGATTACTTCAGGAATTCTTCCGTCAGTTCCGCAGCCAGCTTGTCGCCTTCTTCGCGATGTTCATTCACGAAGTCGTTCCAAACCGTTTCCGGATCGTCAGAGATGACCGCCTGAATGATGATATCGCGGATGTTGTTGATGACGGCAGAACGGAAGGAGTAATACGCCTCGTTCTTGGTGTTGGTCAGGTTATAGTCCGTCGGAGCGAATGTTGCGTTGCTTTCCCACGTCTTCATGTTCGTGGTGAACAGGTCATTGATGATGTAGGAAGAGTAAGAGGGGTTGCCGGGGAGGTAGACGTCCAAGCCTTCGAGGACGAAGTACTTCTGGAAGGCGCGCTCCTGCACGATGTAGTACTTGCTGCCGGTGGCGGCGATGTCCTCATCGGTGTAGTTCAGAACGACGTTGCCGTCCGCGTCGTAGTCCCAGTCTTCACCCTTCACGCCGTAAGCGTAGGTTTCAATCTGTTCCTGTTCGAGCAGCCAGTTGCCGACCGCCAGCCAGCGATCCATGACTTCGTCGCGGCAGTTCGCGGAGAAGGCGAACGCAGCCCACCACTCGTCGATCTGGCTGACATGGAACGTGCCGTCGGGCGCTTCGAGGCAGATGATGCCGAGGCCTTCGTCGGTGAAGCCTTCGACATTGGTCGCGAGGGTACGGGCAGTCGTCTGCAGGATGGTCGCGCCGAGGTTGCCGTACAGGACAGCAGAGCGGCCCGCGAGGAAGCGTTCACGACCCGCGTTGTTGGAGTCGTTGTAGCTGTCCATCGCCAGCAGACCGTCGTCGTAGAGGGTTTTAATCTGCTTGATGGCTTCCAAAGAAGAGGGGTCTTCCGCGCTCCAGCGATACTGGCCATCCACGATGTCGAAGGAGCCGATGCGCTGATTCCACAGCTGCGCCAGCATCGCCCAGTGCTTGCCGCCGTTGTCCAGATCAAGCGGAACGAGCTTATCGCCCATGTGGCCCGGATCCTTTTCCTTCACGTCGCGCAGGTATGCCACGAATTCGTCGTAGGTCAAGGTCTGAACAGGCGCCCAGTCATAGCCCATCGCCTTTGCCCAGTCGCGGCGATACGCGAACATGTAGGTGGTGTAGAGGTTGACGGGGTTGCTGTTCTTAATCTTGGGGAAGGTGTACAGCTTGCCATCAACGCGGAACTGGTCGAAGCAGGTGTAGCTGTTGATGAGCTTTTCCAGATTCGGGTACGCAGACATGTCGTCCGGCAGCGCCTTGAACACGCCCTCTTCCACCCATTCGAGGTACTCATCCTTATTCAGGTTGTACCACGCGATGACTTCCGGCAGACTCTGGGTGTATGCCAGCGTGCGGGTGGATTCATCCCAAGAATCCCACGCGACAAGCTGGATTTCAAAGTCGAAGTTGAACTTCTCCATCGCCTGCTTCACCAGCGGCCAGTTGAACATGTCGTCCGAGCCGTCGATGGTGAAGACCTTGAAGGTCAGGTGTTCGGCGTAGGGATTCTCTTCCGCCAATGCGGGCGTCGCAGCCAGCATGATGGGGAGAATCATTGCCAGAGACAGAACCAGAGATAGAAACCGTTTCATGTAGGAATACCTCATTTTTATGTCCTATCATCCTTGCCGGATGAATAGAAATCAACGGAAAGAGAAGCTAAGCCTTAAGACTTAATCGCCCCAATCATAACGCCCTTTGCAAAATACTTTTGCAGGAAAGGATACACGCACATGATGGGCAGCATCGTCACAATCACCGCCGCCGCCTTCATGCCGTCGGCGTATGTGCGGCGCCCCAGCTCCGCCGGAACATCCGCCGCCAGCGCACTGCTCGTCCACAGAATCTGCCGCAGTTCCAGCTGCATCGGCCACATCTTGCTGTCGAGGAACAACAGGTTGCTCCAGAACCATTCGTTCCAGCGGTCAACGATGAAGTACAGCGTCACCGTCGCCAATGCGGGCTTCATCAGCGGCAGGTCAATCTGCCAGAAGATTCGGAAGGGGCTTGCACCGTCGAGCATTGCCGCTTCTTCCAAATCCGGCGGCAGAGACTCGAAGAAGTTGCGAAGGATAATCATGTTGAACGCATTGAACGCCAGCGCAATGACCACGGCAAAGCGGTTGCCGTACAGCCCCAAGTCCTTAACCAGCAGGAAGAAGGGGACAACGCCGCCGCCGAAGTACATGGTGAAGACAATCATGTTCTGGAACAGCGCGCGTCCGGGGTAGTTCTTCTTGCTCAGCCCATACGCCAAGGTTGTGGCGAGGAACATGCTGAAAAGCGTACCTGTCACCGTGTACAGCACGGAGTTGAAGAACGAGCGCAGCAGGCCCGTGCCGACGAAGATGTCGCGGTAGTTGCCTGTAGTCGGGCTCTGCGGCCAGAGCGTCGTGCCGTTCATGATGAATTCCTGCTGTGTGAGGAAGGAACGGACGATGGTGTAGTAGAAGGGGACGATGACGATGAACGCCAGAATCAGCAGGAAGATGATGTTGAAGACATCGAACGCCGTCGTTTTTTGGAGCTTGCGTTTCTTCCGCGCGATTTCCCGTTCAAGCAGCTTTTCTGCCTTTTTATCGGCTCTATTCGAGGAAATTGCTGTCATTACATGATGCCTCCTTCCCCAAGTGCTTTCGCCAGCTTGTTTGCCAGCAGCAGGAAAGCGAAGTTGATGACGGATTTCGACAAGCCGATCGCGGTGGAGAAGCCGTATTTCGGTTTTTCCTGGAAGGTGATGCGGTAGATGTAGGTGTCAATCGTCTCCGCCGCGTCGCGCACAACCGCATTGGTCATGTTCAGGATTTGGTCATAGCCCTTGCTCATGATGCCGCCGAACGCCAGAATGAGCAGAATCACCGCCGTCGAGCGGATTTCCGGCCATGTGATGTACCACATCTTGTGGAAGCGGTTCGCGCCGTCCACCTCGGCGGCTTCGTAGAGTTCCGGGCTGATGCCCGCGATGCCCGCCAGATACAGGATGGCTGACCAGCCAGTTTCCTTCCAGATACTTGTCGCATACAGCAGGGGACGAATCAAACTCTTGTCCGTCAAGAAGCCGTATGTCTGTCCTCCGGATGCGCGAATCAGGCTGTTGATGACGCCCTCGCCTGCGAAAATCGTCGTCATCAAGCCACCGACGATAACCCAGCTTAGGAAGTTCGGGAAGGTGTAAATCACCTGCAAGGTATTCTTGTAGTGCCGACTCCGCAGTTCATTGAGCAGCAGCGCCAGAATGATCGGGCCGGGGAAGCCGGTAATGATGTACGCCAGTCCCATGCGGATGGTGTTGAAGAACGCCGCGGTGAACTTCTTGTCCTTGAACATCATCGCGAAGTTATTATACCACGGATTCGCCCATGGACTGCCCAGAATGCCCTTGCTGATCTTGTAGTCCTTGAAGGCGACCACCAGACCATACATCGGGCCGTAGCAGAACAGCAGGACGAACGCAATGCCCGGCAGCAGGAAGAGATACACCCAGCGGTTCTTCCAGATCCGCTTGCCCAGGGACTGCCGACGCCCTGATTCAATCATCGCATGTCCTTTCGCCATGCCATCAGCCACCCGCTTTCTCGTTTTTGTTCATGGCTTTATTTTATCGTTTTTTTCCCGAAAAGGAAGGCACTGTTTTCGGTTTGGACCCTCAATATTTTCGGTTTGGTGGTATTTAGACCGGATTTTCCATCTTTGGCAGTGGACAAGCGAAATCATCCCTGCTATAATAAGAACACCTTCCTGCTAAATAGGATTGCTTTCATAAGTTTCTGGATGCACTCCCGATGAAGCCGCTCGGGAGGAAGGAGGACGAAATTTGTACCGCATTCTGATTGCTGATGACGAGCCGATGGCGCTGTATTCCACCGCGCACACCTTCCCGTGGGCGGACTGGGGCTTTGACCCGCCCGTGCTGATGACGGAAGCGCCCGCTGCGCTGGACAAGCTGCGCACGGAACGCTTCGACGCCGCGATTGTGGACATTCGGATGCCGCAGATGACGGGCATTGACCTGATTCGCCTGTCCGGGGAAGCGGGCTTGCAGACGGTGTTCATCGTCCTGAGCGGGTATTCCGATTTCAGTTATGTGCAGACAGCGCTGCGGCTGTCTACATTCGACTACTGCCTGAAGCCGATTTTGCCCGATGCGGCGCAGGCTGCACTGGAGCGCTTGTCGGGCCGCATCCACGACATTCGTGTGGGGAGCGACCCGGCGTTTCTGGCGACGCTGAGCAGTACAGCGCCGCTCAAACCGCTTTTTACGCAGCGCGGACTGCCCGTGCCGGAAGGGATGTTGTCCATGGTGCTGTTGTCCGCGGAGAAGCCAGAGACGCTTCCGCCGCTGCTGAACGGGTTTCAGGCGTCTCTGTCCTTCTGGGCGGACGCGAACGAAGTGCTGCTGTTCACGCCAATGACAGAACAGTCGCTGTTATCTACCCTGCCGAGGTCGCCTGACGTGCGCGTGTGCTACACTGTGCCTGTATCGCAGGACATCCTCAATCCCGTTCGGCAATTGCAGCTGCTTCGGCAGACGATGGCGGAGCTGCAGCCCGGTCAGGCGCCGGTATCCATCTACGTCAACGACTGCAGTCCGACGTTTTTCGATATGCTGAACTACGTCGATGAGCATTTGAGCGACGAATTGTCCCTCCAAAGGCTTTCGGCGCAGTTCCACCTGAACTACACCTATTGTAGTGAGCTGTTTCGCGCCATCACGGGCGCGACGTTCACTAAGTACCTATCCAGCCACCGCATGGAGCGCGCGCAGACGCTGATTATCACGACACCCATGAGCATCTCCGAAATCGCGCGGCAGACGGGGTACAGCAACTACAACCACTTTTCCGCCACCTTCAAAACATATTTCGGGCAGACGCCGGGCGCGTACCGCACAGCGCATCAGGAAGGGAGTGGGCGCTGACATATGCGCAAGCATTTCACTTCTCTGCGCAGCCAGATGATGCTGCTGACGACCGGCACGGTGCTGGCGGTGGTGATTCTGGCGACGGTGTTTTACAGCAGCGCCCAGCGGATGTCTGAGAAGAAAGCAGCGACGTTCGTGCATTCGATGCTCGTGCAGCTGGGCGACAGCCTTGACCGCATCGGCAACGAAATGTCCTACTTGGGCAGCGCCCTCCATTCCAACGAGGTCTTGCAGCAGTATTATCACGCGCCGACAGCGATACAACGAATGCAGTACGGCAAAAGTTTCATTGATTTTACTTCCAGCCTGCTCAACCACAGCACCACGGTCAGCCACATCGTCGTCGTCAACAACGACCAGAGTATCCTCAGCCCGACGGAGCGGAACATCATTGCGCTGGACACGCTGGATTCCAAGTATCACCTGTTTGAAAGCGACAATCTGTCTTCCGGTTTTTACGGGCCAGCATTCGATACCTTCACGAACATCAACTTTTTTGCATACGTTCAGCCGGTCTACAACACCCGGCAGGGCGCGCGCTTCCGGCAAAAGTTAGGCACCTGCGTCATCTTCGCCCGCCTTGACCTGCTCCAATCCACGCTGCGCAGCGCCCTGCCGACGCCCGGTGCAGCGCTGATGCTCATCGAGCAGGACGAGCAGATTATCCTCTGTTGCGACGCAGACGGGAACACGCTGTCCCTGCTGCCCGACTCATTCTGCAGCGACATGGCGGACGGCTTGCAGCACAGTCTGACGCTCAACAAGACGACATACCTGACGGATTCGCTGCTGCTCTCATCAATGGGCTGGCGGCTGGTCAGCCTCGTGCCGGAGGACGAAATCGCGGCAGACCTGATGCCGCTGCTCTGGCTGGGGATGCTGATCTGCGTCGTGTTCGCCATTTGCATCGGTGTGTGGAACCTGCACATCCAGCGCAGCATCATGGCGCCGGTGAAACAGCTGACAGCCTTCATCGAAAATGACTTGGATGACAAGCTGCAGAACCGCATCCACATCAGCACCAGCAGCGAAATGGAGCTGTTCTGTCAGGAAATCAACACGCTGCTGGACAAGGTGTCTGAAATGACGGCGGAGCGCCTGCAGGATCAGACGCGCCTCTATGAGCTGAATCTGGCGAAGAAGCGTGCGGAGCTGTCCGCCCTGCAAAGCCAGATTAACCCGCATTTCCTCTACAACACGCTGGACTGCATCCGCGGGTATGGGTACATGCTGAACAGCAGCGAAATCGTGTCGATTACCAACGCCCTATCCTCCATCATGCGCTACTGCATCAAGGGCGCGGACATCGTCGCGCTGCGCAGGGAAATGACCATTGTCAACTACTATCTGGACATCATCCGTATCCGCTTCCCGAACCGCTTCAACTACGTTTTCGACGTAGATCCGGCGCTCGAAGATCTCGCGATTCCGCGTTTCATCATCCAGCCCGTGGTGGAAAACGCGATTTATCACGGGCTGGAATCGCGCTTGGAGAAAGGGACGCTGACGATTTCCTGCCACACGACGGAGACGGGAGGCTGCGCGCTGTGCGTAACGGACGATGGCGTGGGGATTCCCCCGGAGCGGCTGGCGGAAATTCATCGGAAGCTGTCCGACAAGAGTATGCAGAACGTGCTGAACGTCCCGGCGGGGAACAGTCTGGCGCTGGTGAACATCCATAACCGCCTGCGCAATCTCTACGGCGCAAATTACGGGCTGGACATCGTCTGTCCCCCGGAGGGCGGAACGCGCGTCACGCTGCACCTGCCGATGGTGCTGGTGCAGACAGAAACAGAACAGGGAGGTCACATCTCATGAACCTGATGAATATCGAACAGAATGCCGAAAACCTGCGGCTGCTGGGGCTGATTGTCGCCCAGCGAGGCGAAACAATCTATCAGCACAATTGGGACAGCCCGTGCCGCCGCCTGCTGTTCTCTGCCAGCAAAAGCTTCACCGGGGCAGCAGTTGGTTTCGCGGTTCAGGAGGGGCTATTGCGCCTTGACGACCGCTTGATTGAACTGTTCCCGGACGAAGCGCCGGAAAATCCCTCGGAGAACCTTTGCCGCGCCACGATTCGTGATGCGCTGACGATGTGCATCGGGCAGTCGCGCGGGTACTTGATGGGCGCCCAGCGCGTCGGCATGGCGGAAGAAGACTGGGCGAAAGCAGTGTTGGCGCTACCGTTCGACGAAGCGCCGGGGACGCACTTTGTGTACAGCAACGTCGGGCCGTATCTGGCGGGGCTGGCGGTGCAGAAGCGCGCCGGGTGCGACCTTGTGGATTACCTGATGCCGCGGCTGTTTGCGCCGCTGGGGATTCAGCGCACGGTCTGGGAGGTTGACCCGCTGGGGCGGACGTTCGGCGCAGCGGGGCTGCTGCTGGCGCTGCCAGAGCTGCACAAGCTGGGACTGCTCTATCAGCAGGGCGGGCAATGGCAGGGAAAACAGCTGCTTGACCCCAATTGGGTGCGCGAAAGCGGGCGCAAGCAGGTCGAAAACGAGGAAGACGGCTACGGCTACCTGTTCTGGCGTGGAAAGTACGATTCGTACCGCGCGGACGGGCTGTATGGGCAGTACAGCGTCATTCTGCCGGCGCAGGAGGCAGTCATCACCTGCACGGCGGAAAGCCGGAATCAGAAGCAGCTGCTGGAAACGCTCTTGGATGCCATTGTACCACAATTATAACGGGGAGGACACCCGCATGTACACGCCCGATTTGCTCACCATGACCGACGGCACGCCCGTCACGTCATCCGCGCAGTGGGAGGCGCGCCGGGGGGAACTGCTGAACATCCTCGCGCGGGAGCAGTACGGCACGTTTCTGCCGCCGTCCACCGCATCCGCGCAGGTAATGGCGCTGCCAATGCCCGTCTGCGCCGGACACGCCATGCAGGAGACGCTCGAAGTCCGCTTTGATACCCCTGCAGGGGAATTTGCCTTTCCGCTGCGGTTTCTCTATCCGGCGGACGGTCAGGTGCATCCGCTGTTTTTGCTGCTGAATTTTCGTCCGCTCATTCCGGACATCTACTGTCCGGCGGAGGAAATCCTCGACAACGGCTTTGCGCTGGCGGTCGTGTGCTACACAGACATTACGGCGGACGACGGCGACTGGGGCAGCGGGCTATGCGGGCATTATCCGCGGAAGCATCCCGACACCGACCCCGGCAAGCTCGTTTTCTGGGCATACGCTGCCAGCCGCGCGCTGGATGTGCTGACGCTTCGCCCGGAGGTGGACGCGCGGAATATCGCTGTGATTGGGCATTCGCGGCTGGGCAAAGCGGCGCTGCTCTGCGGCGCGCAGGACACCCGAATCCGCTTCACCTGCGCCAACGATGCCGGATGCGGCGGCGACGCGCTGGAACAGACCAAGCACCCCGGCGCGGAGGATTACGCGGCGATGGCGCGCAGCTTCCCGTACTGGTTCTGCGGCAATCGCAGCCGCTACATCGACCACCCGGAGGAGCGCCCCTATGATCAGCACTTTCTGCTCGGCGCCATCGCCCCGCGCTTCGCCGCCGTCAGCAGCGCATCGCTTGACCGCTGGGCTGACCCATATTCGCAGCAGCTTTGCTGTGCCGCCGCGTCGCCCGCGTGGAAGCTGCACGGACTGCGCGGCTTTGTGGGTACAGAATCACCCGCCGCGGTCGGTGCGGCGTACCCGGAGGGGCATGTCGCGTACCATCTGCGCGGTGGGCTGCACTATCTGAGCCGCCAAGACTGGCTGTTCTATATGGATTTCGTTCGTCGGCACAAGGGGGAAACGGTATGAAGACGCTGTGCGTTGATTTAGGCGGCTCGCGGGTGAAACTGGCGCTGATGACGGCGGACAGTCACTCGCAGCCGGACGTGTTCTCGGTGGATTCGCACGCGCCGCTTGCGCAGACGCTCTCGCTCGTCGCGCAGCATGCCGCCGCATGGGGACAGCCCGATGCCGTGTCGATTGCACTGCCTTGCGTGGTCTGCCGTGGAACGGTCATTGCCTGCAACGGAAAATACACGGATGCAGTCGGTTTTGACTGGATGCGCTGGTCACAGAAGACATTCGGCGCGCCCGTTTTCCTGATGAACGATGCTGCTGCTGCACTGCTGGGCGAAATGCGCTGCGGTGCGGCGAAAGACACGGACGCCGCCGCCATCCTCATGATTGGTACAGGCATCGGCAGTGCCGCTGCCCAGGACAGGCGCATTCTGACAGGTCGGCACGGCACAATGGGGATGCTCGGCGGTCACATGGCGATTGAGATGCTGCCCCCCCGCCGCTGCACCTGCGGCGCGATGGGCTGTTTGGAAGCATGGGCGGGAACTTGGGCACTGGATGAAATCGCCCGTCAGGAGGATGGGTTTGCGGAAAGTGCCTTGGCGAATGCGAGAAAGGTAGATTACCGCGCGCTGCTGGACGGCGTGGCGCAGGGGGATGCGGTCAGCCTGCGGGTGTTTGAGACGGTTGCGAGGGCGCTGGGGATGGGTGCGGTGAATTTGATTCATGCGTATGACCCGGAAGTGCTGCTGCTCAGCGGTGGGCCATGCCATTCGGAAATGCTGATGCAGAGGATTCGGAGATATGTGAGGGAGAATGTGTGGACACCGTGGGGTCAGGTTGATATACGGGTTGCGGAGAACCCGGAGGGGTCGGTATTGCTGGGGCTAATAAGGGAGTAAGGGAAATTTGTGCACCCGCAGGAGCGCCCCCTCAAGCGGCTTTATTCACTGCTTGCACATTGTCGCGCCAGATGGGCGCGACCAGACAGCATCGGGAGAAGCGTTTCTCTCGGTGCTGTTTTTGCGTGCGCCCGGAGGCGCACGCAAAAAAATCCCCCGGCAGTCCTTCAATCAGACCTGCCGGGGGATTCTATATGCTCAAAAATGCGAATGCAGAGAACTCAATTAGTCCTGCTTGTACCGCCACTGGCGCGCGCGGTCGCCCGCGTTCAGGATGCGCTTGCGCATACGCAGGTTCTTCGGGGTGATTTCCAGCAGCTCGTCATCATCGATGAACTCGAGGCACTCTTCCAGCGTCATCGGATGGACGGAAATCAGGCGCATTGCGTCTTCGGAAGCGGAAGCGTTGCGCATGTTGGTGACGTGCTTCTGTTTGCAGACGTTGACGACAAGGTCATCCGGGCGGGAGTTCTGACCGACGATCATGCCCTCGTAAACGTTCTGCTGCGCGCCGATGAACAGCGTGCCGCGCTCCTGCGCGTAGAACAGCGCATAGGGGGTGGAAACGCCGCTTTCGTGCGCCACCAGCGCGCCGACGCTGCGGTGCGGAATATCGCCCTTGACCGGCTCGTAGCGCTCGAACACGGCGGACATGATGCCTTCGCCGCGCGTGTCAGTCATGAACTCACTGCGATAGCCGAACAGCCCGCGCGACGGCACAAGGAACTCCAGACGAACGCGATCCTGACCAGACATGTGCTCCAGCGTACCGCGGCGGCGACCGATTTTCTCGATGACCGCGCCTGCGGAAGCCTGCGGCGTGTCCACGACAAGGCGCTCAATCGGTTCGCACTTCACACCGTCGATTTCGCGGTAAATAACGCGCGGCTTGGAGACGGCGAATTCGTAGCCCTGACGGCGCATGTTTTCAATCAGGATAGACAGATGCAGTTCGCCGCGTCCGCAGACCTCGAACGCATCCGTGCTGTCGGTGTCGCTGACGCGCAGAGAAACGTCCGTCTGCAATTCGCGCATCAGGCGCGCGCGCAGGTGACGGCTCGTGACATAAGTGCCCTCACGACCCGCGAAGGGGGAATCGTTGACTTGGAACGTCATCGTGACGGTCGGCTCGCTGATTTTGACGAACGGCAGACCCTCGATGCACTCCGGCGCGCAGACGGTGTCACCGATGGACAAATCCGCCGCGCCGGACAGCGCCACGATGTCGCCCATGCGGACTTCTTCCGCGTCCACACGCTTCAAGCCGTCGTACTGATACAGGTTGCCCAGACGCCACGGCTGGCTCGTCACGCCGGTCTGCACATTCGTGTGGACGACGTTCATGCCCGCCTTGAACACGCCGCGGGTGATGCGGCCAACGCCGATGCGCCCGACATACTCGGAGTAGTCGATGGTGGAAATCAGCACCTGCGCCGGACCGTCGGGATCGCCTTCAGGCGCGGGAATGTACTTCAGGATGGCATCGAACAGCGGGCGCAGATCCGTACCGGGGGTGTCCAGATCCAGCGTTGCCGTACCCTTGCGGGCGGAGACGTAGAGAATCGGGTTTTCGATGGTGCTTTCGTCGGCTTCCAGGTCAATCAGCAGGTCGAGGATTTCGCCCACCACCTCTTCGCAGCGCGCGTCGGGGCGGTCAATCTTGTTGATGACAATCAGCACCTTCAGCTTCAGCTCCAGTGCCTTTTTCAGCACGAAGCGGGTCTGCGGCATCGGGCCTTCAAAGCTGTCCACCAGCAGCAGCACGCCGTCCACCATTTTCAGCACGCGTTCCACTTCGCCGCCGAAGTCCGCGTGACCGGGGGTGTCGACGATGTTGATTTTCGTCTTGCCGTAATGCACGGCGGTGTTCTTCGCCAGAATCGTGATGCCGCGCTCGCGCTCGATGGCGCCGGAGTCCATCACGCGGTCAACCGTCTGCTGATTCTCATGGTAAACGCCGCCCTGCTTGAGCATCTGGTCAACCAGCGTCGTCTTGCCGTGGTCAACGTGGGCGATAATTGCAATGTTACGAATATCTTCACGAACCATAACGTGTTCTCTCCTTCTATATAATCGAGAGGCACCAGAGGCGCTGCCTCTGGACTCCGCAAGGGGCGCTGCCCCTTGACCCCGCCAAAGGGTCTTCGACCCTCTGGACTCCTCTTTTCGCGATTGAGTTGAGCGCAGCTGCATACTGCATGCGCGTGTTAAGTTCTGCGCGGTTTACTTGCGGTTGGCGGTTTCCGCCAGTTCCAGCCCTGCGTTGTTCTCGCAGGCAAGGCGGATGCTCCACTCGTTCTCAAACAGCAGCACATCGCGGTCGCGGCTGTCCTTTGCGCGCCCGGACGTGGATGTCAGCTTCAGCTGGTCGATGGGCTTGGGCGTGCTCACCACCCACCGCACGAAGCGGAAGGGCATGGACTCCATCACAATGTCCACCTGATACTCGGTTTTCAGCCGGTGCTCCAGCACTTCAAACTGCAGCACGCCAACGACGCCGACCATGAATTCTTCGCGCCCCGTCTCTGTGCGGATGAAGGCCTGAATGGCGCCCTCTTCCGCCAGCTGGGTGATGCCCTTCTGGAACTGCTTGCGCTTCATGGAATCCGCCGGACGCACGCGGGAGAAGAATTCCGGCGCAAAGACCGGGATGTTCTCGTAGTGCAGCTTCGGGCCGCCGGAGAGCGTATCGCCAAGCTGATAGATGCCGGGGTCGAACAGGCCGATAATGTCGCCCGCCCATGCTTCCTCCACGGCTTCGCGTTCGTCCGCCATGAACTGCTGGGGCTGCTTGAGCGCGACGGTCTTGTTCGTCCCGGAGTGCCAGACCTCCATGCCTTTCTCGAACGCGCCGGACACGATGCGCATGAATGCCAGCCGGTCGCGGTGCGCGGGGTTCATGTTCGCCTGAATCTTGAAGATGAAACCGGAGAAGTACGGCTCTTCGGGCTGAATGTCACCGATGTCGCTCTTGCGGGGCAGGGGCGGCGGCGTGTATTGCAGGAAGCGCTCAAGGAACGGCTCAACGCCGAAGTTGGTGACGGCGGAACCGAAGAACATCGGCGTCAGCTCACCGCGGCGCACCTTGTCGAGGTCGAAAGCGTCGCCCGCTTCGTCCAGCAGGTCGATTTCCTCCGCCAGCCGCTCGCGGTAGTGCTTTGCCAGCACATGCTCCAGCGCGGGGTCGTCAATGGCGATGTCAGTCTTCTGCACCATCGATTTGCCGTGGTCGCCGCCCGTGTACAGCTCGACCATCTTTGTGTCGCGGTGGTAAACGCCTTGGAAATCGCCGTCCGTGCCGATGGGCCAGTTGATGGGGCAGGAGCGGATGCCAAGCACCTGTTCCAGCTCCTCCATCAGCGCGAAGGGGTCTTTCGCCGCGCGGTCCATTTTGTTCACGAACGTGAAAATCGGGATGTTGCGCATCCGGCAGACCTTGAACAGCTTGATGGTCTGCGCCTCAACGCCCTTCGCCGCGTCAATCAGCATGACGGCTGCGTCCGCCGCAACCAGCACGCGGTAGGTGTCCTCAGAGAAGTCCTGATGGCCCGGTGTGTCCAGAATGTTGATGCGGAAGCCGTCAAACTCAAACTGCATCGCGGAGGATGTGACCGAGATGCCGCGCTGCTTCTCGATGTCCATCCAGTCGGACGTGGCGTGCTTATCGCTTTTGCGCGCCTTGACGCTGCCCGCCGAGCGGATTGCGCCGCCGTACAGCAGCAGCTTTTCGGTCAGCGTAGTTTTGCCCGCGTCCGGGTGCGAGATGATGGCAAAGGTTCGCCGTTTTTCCACCTGCTGGTGGAGCAGCTCCCGGAAAGCCGGCGTGTCGTGGGCTGGCAGCATGAATCGTCCTCCTCGTAAAGTGTCTGTCGCTCCTTGAAAGTGGATATTTCTTCCAACTCAAAACGTGCAAAATGCACGAAAAAGACAAGAATGTCCGAAAAGATATTTTACCGCCAAGAACGTGCCTTGTCAAGCCATTTTCCGCGCCTTCATGGCGTTCATGGTGCTATTTTTTCCGATTTCTCAGCAAACGGGAAAAAAAGTTTCAAGCAGCTTTTTGATTGCCCTTTCTGCGCGATGGTACGACACTTTTGTGCAGTGTTCGCGTGCGGCGCAGGGGTTTCGCCTTCGCAGAGGTGATTCCCCCTGCAGCGAAAAAGTCAAGCCGCATAGGTGCAGCGTGAAGGGGCTTCATGGGGGACAACCCCACTGCCATTGGAGTTATCCCCAATTTATCCACTTTTCATCCCCAAATCATTCACAGATACACCGCTTTATCCCCAGCCCCGTCCGACGAAAAAAGCGGTGAAAAGGCACGTTTCGTCACATTGTCCTCCGCGGGGAACACTCATGCCATTTGGGACAAGCACCAAAGAACGTTTATGCACAGAAATGAATAATTATCCACAAAATGCGAACATCCGACACCATTTTCTGGTTATCTGCAAAAGAATCCACAAGCCGCGCAGGGGGTGGACAACTTCTGTGGATAACCCTGTGGACAATGTGGATAATTTGCGGTCATGCGCGGTTTATCAAGGCAAAATCGGCAAAAAACACTGTGGATAATCCTGTGGAAACTGTGGATGTTTTCGCCCAATTTGAAACGATTTGAAGGACGGGATACATATACAGCGGATGGATAGCAGACTTGGATACATCAACAAAAGCATAATCATGCGTCAATTTGGTGTGCTTCGGACATGCCCATACCGTATCCGACATAGACTGGAGAGAGGAGGTGGGTTTCTTGGCAGAAAAATCGCCCTTTTTCCGCAATTTCGCATCGCACATCCTGCCGGTGCTGACTTTTGCAACGCTGCTTGTCGGTACGGCACTGGTGGGTGTTGCGCTGACCCGAATTCCCCAAAGACCGACGGACGCAGCACCCCCGTCTCCCACGCCGGAAACATCATATATCGCTGCGGGCAGCCTGACGGGGCGGACGATCCTCGTTGACCCCGGCCACGGCGGCTATGACGGCGGCGCGCGCTGCCGAGATTCCGGCGTGTGGGAGAAAGAGGTCAACCTCGCCGTAGCGCTGGCGGTGGAAAAGAGCCTGACGCAGCGCGGCGCGACGGTGCTGATGACCCGCCGGACAGACACCGATCTCTGCGACGACACAACCCGTCCGGCAAATGTGACGAAGAAGCGGCAGGACATGCAGTGCCGCGTGGATATGGCGGTCCAGGGGCAGGCGGACATGGTGCTGTCCATCCACATGAACGAATACCGCGTGCGGTCGGAATCCGGGCCGCAAGTGTTCTACCGCGCGGGCAGCGGCGCGGGGCGTCTGCTCGCCGGAACGATGCAGGAAGCGCTCATTACCGCCCTTTCGCCCCAAAAGGAGCGCGCCGCCATGCCGGGCGACTACTTCATTCTTCAGCTGGATACGCCGTCGGTGCTGGTGGAATGCGGCTTCATTTCCAATCCGGCGGAGGAAGCGCTGCTGCTCTCACCTGCTTATCAGGAGAAGCTGGGCGAAGCGATTGCGGATGGCGCGGCGGAGTATTTCCGCTTGGCACAGGCAGAAAAATGAAGGTTGCATTTTTTCGCCGCGCATGGTAAAATAAGAAGAAAAGGAAACGCATTATATCCGGAAAGGAGTATCGAATGAACATTCACGAATCCGCTGAGGACTATTTGGAAGCAATCCTCCGCCTGAAAGAAGCAAAAGGCTATGCACGCTCTGTGGATATTTCTCTGCTGCTGGGGGTCACGAAGCCGTCTGTCAGCGTGGCGATGAAGCGTCTGCGCGAAAACGGCTATCTGACGATGGATGCTGACAACTTGATTACGCTCACGCCCGCCGGGATGGAAATTGCGAGAAGCATTTATGACCGCCACAAGACGCTGTCGAGCTTTCTGGAGAGTTTGGGCGTTGATTCCGATGTTGCCCGCGAGGACGCCTGCAAAATTGAGCATGATATTTCCGAGGAATCGTTTACCGCGATTCGGAAGCTGATGCAGGAGCGGGAGCAGCACCCCGAAAATCCGCAGGAGTAATGGCATATCAAAAACAAAGCCGGGTCGAACCTCCCCTGTTTCGGAGGATTCGCCCCGGCTTTTCTGTATTACTTACTTCTCCGTTTCCAGTGAGCGGTATGTCCGCACCAGCACGACCGCCGAGAGAATTGCCGTCAGCACATCGGCGGCAGGCATGGAATAGATCACCCCATCCAGCTGGAAAAACTGCGGCAGGAGCAGCACCAGCCCCACGCCGAACACAACCTCCCGCGCCATCGACAAAAGCGTCGAGGCAACCGCTTTCCCCAGCGATTGCAGGAAGATGAACGTCCCTTTGTTGATGCACGCCAGCACAATCATGCTCAGGTACACCCGGAAGCAGCGCCGGGCAAAGAGCGTGTAGTGGATGGACTCGTTCTGCGCACCGAAGAGCAGCATCACCTGATCGGGCAGCAGCTCCACCACAAGCAGCGCAATCAGCCCGACAACTGCCTCCGCCGCCAGCAGCCGCGTCAAAAGCCCTTTCACGCGGTCATGCCGTCCTGCGCCCATGTTGTATCCCGCCACGGGAATGCATCCCGCCGCCAGCCCAATCGCACAGCTGATGACGATTTGGAACACTTTCATGACAATGCCGAAAACCGCCATCGGAATCGCGGAAAATTCCTCCTGCGAGAAAACAGCGTCCTGCGCGCTGCAAATGCGCAGCATCGTGTTCGTCGCCGCCATTGCCGCGACCAGGCTGATTTGCGCCAGGAAGGACGTCATGCCGAGCTTGGCGCATTTCCCCAGTAAATGCGCGCGCGGGCGGAAGCTGTCCTTTTGCAGGTGAATCTGCTTCATCCGCGTTAGATACCAGATGGATAGTCCAGCGGTCAGCGCCTGCCCGGCAACCGTTGCAATCGCCGCGCCCGCCATACCAAAGTAGCAGACGAAAATCAGCAGCGGGTCAAGCACGAGGTTTGCCGCCGCCCCCGCCAGCGTGGCAACCATTGCGAATGTCGGGCTGCCGTCGGAACGGATGACCGGGTTCATTGCCTGCCCAAAGACGTACAGCGGCACGCCCAAGGCAATCCAGAAGAAATATTCCTGCGCCTTCTCGAATGTCCCGGCATTGACGCGCCCGCCGAACCACGTCAGCAGCGTGTCCGGGAACAGCAGGTATGCCGCCATCAGGACAAGCCCCGCGAGGACGCTGACCGTTACCGTTTCGCCGACGGCACGGTGGGCCTCCTCCTGTTTCCCTGCGCCAAGCATCAGGCTGACAAACGCGCAGCAGCCGTCGCCGAGCATGACCGCAATCGCCAGCGCCGCGACCGTCAGCGGAAAGACGACCGTCGTTGCTGCGTTGCCGACGCTGCCCAAGTCGGGTGCGTTCGCAATGAACACCTGATCGACCATGTTGTACAGCGCCGCCACGACCAGAGAGGTCATGCACGGCACGGCGTAGCGCCGCATGAGGCGCCCCAGCGGCTGTGTTGCCAGCGGGCGCGCGTTCTGCGCCGCCAAGGTTTCGGATTCTGTCTGCATGAAAAAAAGCACTCCTTTTCGTTGATTGGAGCGCAGTGTCAAGGCAAAAAAGGCTGCCCCTACCGCGCGTCCGACAGATGGACTTACGCAGCAAAGGCAGCACTCTGTACCGCTATTTTACCGCATCGGAGCGGATTTGTCAAAGGGGTGTATCATCATTTTTTCCCGCCCGCCACAAGGCTTCCTGCAAGGCACGCACCGCCTGCAATCCAGTACCCCATTACGAGGCGACTCGTCGTGCCGTAAATCTCCAGCGCCCCTTGGAACAGGCAGCCGATTGTCAGCGCAATGATGCCCCAGTGGTACAGCCGCACGCACCAGCGCCCCGGCAGCGCTTTCCCGCGCAGGGCGCGAATCAGCAGCGGACACGCTCCCAGCACCAGCGGCGGCAGGAACGCATACACCATGAAGTCCGAGTAGACCCCGTGGCTGAACTGCTCATACACGAATCCGCCCAGCGCGGTCACGGCGGCAAAAAGCAGATGATAGAACGCAAGTTTCACGCATTTGCGGTCAATAGCCGATGTAGACAATGTCGCTCACGCTCCTTTCGCGGATGCTGCGCCCATTTGTGGTTGGGCTGTTGACGACGCGCCCCTGAAATACCATCGTCGAAGAACCGCCGCCGTCGAGGTTGTAGGCGATTTGTGCGCCCAGCGACTGCATCAGCTCTGCCAATTGCCGCAAGGAAAGCCCGGTGCTCTCCTTCGTCCGCCCGTCGGAGACGACCAGCAGGTAATGCCCTTCGCTGATTTGCCCGATGGCGGTGCGCGGGTTGGAGGTCATGGCGCGCCCGACTTCGTCGCTGCTGCTGACGGTCACTTGTCCGCCATTGATCAGCGCCGGGCCGAACGTCAGCACCTGCCACGCGCCTTCACGTACCAGCGTGTCGGCACTCGTTTCGCCCTCGGTGATGATGCGGAAATTGCCGTCCGCACCGATGACCAGTGCGTCCGTGCCGCTTTGCGCCGATGCGCGGTACAGCACGCCGTTGCGCAGCACATATCCGCGTTCCTGTGCGCCGTAATAGTCGCCGTTGATGGCGAGAATCGCGCCTGCGTTCGCCGCCTGCACGGAGGTCGTCTCGGTCAGGTTGCGGGCGTAGGTGTTCCCCGCCAGCGCCGTTTTGAGCAGGGAAATGTCCGCAATCTGCACATCCGCGACGTACACCGTCGTGTTCTCTACGCGCATCGTTGTCAGCACAATGTCGATTTGGTCATCGTGGTATTCCGTGTCGGTGGAAATGGGCGCGGTGGTCGCCTGTTCCGCGGGGGATTCCGTCGCAGTCGGCACGGTGGTCGGAGCTTCCGTCGGCGCGGTGGAGGCTTCAGCGGTTGCCGTCGGCAGCGTGTCCGGCGTCAGCACACGGACAATCACGAACGTGTCCAGCGCCGCATAAACCGTGTATGCCGCCAAAATCAAAGCAAACACCATGTTTGCGAAATGCCGCTTCATGGAGCTTCACTCCTTTCCATGGCTATTATCTCCCCGTCAAGTGACGAACACATGATGAACCCGTGAATGATGCCGGAAGTTTTCCCTTCCCTTGACGCAATCCTGCCAAAGGCGTATACTGGAAGCGGAAATTTCCGCGGATGACCGCGAAAAGGAGAAGAATGATGCAGAAACTACGGGGATACTTGGCACTGGGAATATTCATCATGGGTATTGTATCGCTTTTATGCCTGCTTCTGCCGCTCATCGAGATAACGGATGATGCGCTGCTGCTGATGGTGTTTGCTGTGCCGCCGCTTATCTGCGGATTGTTCATAGCATTGGCACTGCATATGCTGCTGTATACGCTGCTTCTGGTGCTGTACGGCTGCAGAATACAGCTGGTGGCTTTGTACTTTCTTCATATCCGCAGGAAAACCGTCGGCTGGCGCGTGCAGTACCTTCCGGCGGCGGAGCGCAAGGTGGGCATACTGCTGGCGGCTGTTCCGTGGGAGCAGGAAACCGGCGACTTGCAGCAGCGGGCGCAGATTGTCCTGTACTATGTGCAGAGCGTACTGGCAATACTGTTCTATGCGCTGGCAGTCAATTTGTATGGGACAGCATCCGCCATTGCCTGCCTTGTGCTGGCGTGGGGTTATGCGTTTCTCAGCATCATCATGCCGCCGAGCGAAATTCGGAAGCGTTTCCAGCCCGAAAAGCGGCGCAAAATGTGGCAGATGCAGTGCTTGCTGGCGGAGAACCTGACGGATCACCTGTTCACGGAAATGCCGGAGGAGTACTTCACGCCGCCGGACAAAATTCAGGATCAGAATGATGCGGCTCTTATGATTAATTGTTCCGCGCAGCTGATGATGCAGAACCGCTATGGTGAGGCGCTGGACATCCTGACCATGCTGGCGCTGGAGCATCGGGAGCAGACGAAGCGCCTTTGGTGGCAGCTGATTCCGCGCGGCGTTCTGTGCGAACTGGCGCTGGACAAGCCGGGCTACTTCCTGAAAGAGTATGACACGCTGTACATGCAGAAGGAATTGCGCAAGCATGAAAAGCAGCCGCTTGTCTGGCGCACGGCGTATGCGGTGCATCTGCTGCGCGACGGCGATGAGCAGAAGGCGGAGCAGTGCCGCAAGCAGTTCCTGCGCCGCATCCGCCATACGACCATGCCGCGCTGCTATCAGTGGACGATAGACAGAATGGCGCGGGAAAAGGCAATCTACGAATCAAGAAAGGCAAAGGAAGCGCAAGAATGAAGAATCGGACATTTCAGCGCCTGTTTCCGCTCCTGCGGATGGGCAGCATCCTGCTGGCGGCGGTACTGTTCTGCGCGGCACTGGTCGGCGTGAACGCACAGCTGACTGTCGGGACGAATGAAGAGCGGAATCTGGCGACGTATCTGGGGCTGGCACTGACGGCGGTTGTGACGTATCTGCTGCAAGATGTGCCGAAAATGCTGGTCGGCAGGCACTTTGGCTGGAAACTCGTGCGCTACGAGGCGTTCGGGCGGGTCTATCAGGCGGACGGCACAGGGGCGTTCGTGCGTGTTCCAGTACCGGCGCAAAGTCGTCTGCGCTATCAGCCGTATCTGCTTCCGCCGGAGGATGCCCCTCGGCACGACGTGACGCTGTACACGCTCTGTCCCCTGCTGTATGGCGGGGCGCTGGCAGTGGTGTTTGGCGTGCTGACCCTGCTGACGCTGGGGCAGCCGGTGTCACTGGTGCTGTGCGAACTGGCGATGGGCGGCGTGGTGCTGGTGATGACGTGCATTCTGCCGATGGATGAGCGGTTTATCGCATCGCCGATGGCGATCGCACGGATGCTTCGAGATCCGGAACAATTGGTGGAGTGGCTGTATTTCGCGCGTATGAAGGCGAATGGCGGGGTGGAGGTGACAGATGTTTCGATTGAAAACATTCCGCAGCCTGCAACAGTGAAGACATGTCAGGATGCAATCTGCGTCTTTCAGCGAGCGCAGATTGCGCTGATGGTTCAGTGTGATGCACAGAAGGCGTATGGGCTGATGAAACAGGTGCTGGAAAGCGAGGCGCGGCTGTCATATACTGCATGGAAACTTCTGCTGAGCGATGGGGTGGTTGCGGAACTTCTGGCAGGTGAACCGGGTGAATTTACGGCGCTTTATCGTGGAAAAGCCGGCGCAGCCATACGGCAGGTGATGTTTCGCATGGTGGACTATGCGCTTCCTGCCTATGCGGTGGCGATGCTGGTGACACATGAAGCGCGGGAAGCGGAAGTTGTGCGGAACACGCTTGCGCCAGTGCGAGAGAAAATGCCGGAGCTTGATGCTTTGATGAAAGCCATCGAAGAAAAAGCCGCACGAATCGAAAACTGATTCGTGCGGCAGGGGTTTCGCCGCTGCGGCGGCGACCAAAGGGCATGAAAACAGGTGAAACCTGCGATCGCCCTTTGGAAACCTTCGGCGCCGCAGCTTTTGGGGTTTCATGTTTGTTGGCTTGAACCGAAGGTTCACCGGACAAACACGCGGGCACTGCATGAAAGTGTCACCAACTGAATCGCGCGAAAGGGTCAAGGGAGGGGACTTCGTCCCGTTTCATTCTCCCTTGTGGAGTCCAGAGGCAAAGCCTCTGGTGGGGTCAAGGGGCAACGCCCCTTGGGTCACTCCCCCTTTTGTGCATCCTCCCACGCGCGGCGGATGGCGGTGAGGATGTCGCCGTGGGCGTCGCGCAGGGACATGGTGGCGCCGGAGACAATGTCGGCGGCGCGGGCGCGGTCGTCGTCGGAGAAGGCTTCCCAGCGGGCGCGATCAGCGTCGGAAGAGGAATTTTCCGTCAACGGGCGGCCGTTCTCGGCGGAAAAGTACCGCCCAAACCACGTCTCTACCTCGTCCACCGTCATGCCGACCATCATGTTCTGATAGGCGTCCATCTGCTCGCGCCATGAACCGCTCGTCAGCTGGTAATCCTCTCCACGGGCGCGCTTGCTCGTCCATGCGGCAATTTCCTGCATGTAGTTGTCCTCGCTGTCCTCGGTGTAGCCGACGACCTTCCCGGCGCTGTCATCCCAGAGCGAATAGCCGCCCTGTCCCGGAAAGCCGCTGAACTGCGGCATGGACGCGCCGCTGTAATTCGGCGTTGCCACTTCGAGCTGGTCAACCGCCATCGACACGATGCGCCCGTCCTCGTCGAACGTCCCGTGCGCAAACACGACGTTGAAGGAGTAAACCTGCCCGTCTTCGTCATCCTTGCCCGGCCCGACGCGCCCGGTCGCCGCCATGCCGATGCCCTCGCGAATCGCCTGACCCGCGCGGTTTGCCGGATTGCCCGTTGCCTCGTCCATTGTGTCCGATGCGTTCAAGGCGACGCGGACGGCTTCACGCAGAGCATTGCTCGTCATCGTTGCGCCCGTCACGACATCCACATCCCATGTGTTCATGCGAATCATCTCGTCCGGCAGAATATCCAGCGCGCGGCTGCCGATGCCGTCCGTCTCATGCTGTTCCAGAATGTTCACGGCGCTGATGGCGCCGTCCTCCATCATCACCTGCACGCGCAGGATGCCGCCGTAGCCATCCGCCTGACCCGTGCGCGTGTCGGCGCTGGCGCGGCAGGACGCAAGCAGAACGGCGCAGGAACACAGTGTCAGCATCGTCAGCAGACGTTTTTTCATTTTTCGGCTGGTTTGCATTAAAAAATCCCCTTTCAATCTTCCAGATTGCAGGGAAATCGCTCCCTGCGACGTTGTTATTGTGTCCCGCGCAAGAAAAGTCATTCAATCAACACGCTTTTTGATGCAGATTTTTTCCGCAAGCAGGAAAATCGCCCTTGCGCGGCGAATAGAGATAGAGAATATGCCTGTGCTGACTGATTTTCTGCCGCGCGGGCATCCTGATGAAAGGGTTTCACCCGAAAAGGCAGGTGTTTTTCGTATATGAAGAAGTCATCCGGGAAGAAGCGCGTCAGTTCGCTGACGTTCCTGATTGCGACGACGGCGGTGCTGGCGGCGGTGGCGGTGCTGTGCCTGTTCGGCAGCAATCTGCTCTACGCCATGCGTGTGCGCAACGTCAATGAGCAGCGCGCCGAGGTGGAGAAGCGCAACACGGAGCGCTACGAAGCGTATCGGCAGGAAGTGCAGGAGCTGCAAGACCGTCTGACGGCGAACAACAACATCAGTGCCGACTGGCCTACGCCGGACACGCAGGAAGGCATCTCCATTGTCGACCTGACGAATTATCCGCTGGATAACCCCGGCACGGTCACGGTGTCGCGTCAGGACGTGATGCTGGGCGGACTGCTGCTGGTCAACGAGTGGCATTCCCGCCCGTCGGATTTTGACGAATCATCGCTGGTGTCCATCATGACCTATGCGCGGAGCATGGGCGTGACGAAGAGCATTTGGCGCAATTCCGATCAGAAGCTGTTCCCGGTGGCGGCGAATGCCCTGCTGGATGCGCTCAACGCCGCAAAAGAAGCGGGGCTGGAGGGCTATGTCGTCCGCGAGGCGTACCGCAGCATTTCCGACCAGCAGACGCTCTGGGACGCGGAATACAACCGCTTGAAAGGCCGCCACAGCGCGTGGACGGATGATGAGCTGATTGCCGCCACAAAGAAGAGCATCAACCTGCCCGGCACGAGCGAATATAACTCCGGCTTGGCCTTCACGCTGTACCTCTACGAGAACGGCAATGACGAATTGAACAAGATGGTGTTCTCCGAGAGTGAGCAGGGCAAGTGGATGTACGAAAACAGCTGGAAGTACGGGCTTGTGTTCCGCTTCCCGCTGCAGGACTTCCCGACGAAGGGCACCGTCAGCCGCGCCTACAAGACGGGCGTGAACGTGGAGATGAATCTGTTCCGCTTCGTGGGCATTCCGAACGCGACGGTGATGCACCATCTGGACATGTGCTTGGAAGAGTACATCGAGTACCTGATGGCGCACCCGCACATCGCCGTGTTTGAGGACGGTCAGCTGAAGTACGAAATCGTCCGCCAGCAGGTGGGCGACGACAGCAGCACCTTCTCCGTCAGCATCAGCCGCAAGACCAGCAACTACACCATGTCGCTGGACAACATGGGCGGACTGATTACGATTTACGAGTATTGATAGGGATACGAATCCCCCGCCAGCGGATGATGATGTCCGGCTGACGGGGGATTTTGCTTCGAGACCATCAAGAAATAAAGCGAGGTGCGTCCGATTGAAACATCGTATCATAGCATTGCTAACCGCATTTATCCTCTGTTTCAGCACTGCGTCTGCTTTTGCAGATACATCCGTTGATACAGCCATGAACCTGTCCACTACAGCAGATGCACCATTAGCCGTCATCAAAGCATCGTCCGCGCTTGCGGCGGCGCAGTCGATGATTCTGCTTTTCAATGCGGGTTCCAAACGAGAAGGCGCAGTGATGGAAACGTGCATGGTAATCCCCATTAGCGTCACATCCGACGATGATATCATCACGATGGAGATTGCCGCTCTGCATGGTGTTTTCAGCCCCAATGAAGTCCCGACAGAAAAATATGACCCGCATCACATGATGGCAGGCTGCGAAAGCTGGGTGCGCTTGCAGCTGCTGGACAACCACGACGGCACATATTCGCTGCTGACGTATCAAGAACCCGACGATGGCGAAACGCTGTACAGAGACGTTAAACGCATCTTCTCTGTATTCGCTGCGATAAGGCTGATGATTTCGGCCAGAGACGCATCATTTAAGGACACCTACCATGAAATGGCGGAGGAAAACTGGGCGGCATTCTGCTCCCGCGACACCAGTGACGAAGGAACGCCCGTCTTCCTCGAAATGAATGTGACTTCGGCGGATGTGCGGCTCAGCCTGACGTATCTGCGCGAACCTGAAAACTACCCCGCCAGCAACATTCGCGAATACACGATGGCGGACGGCACGACGTATGTTTGGATTGTGATGGAATAAGTCTGCTTGACAAAAAGCGCCGGAATGCAGCTGTGTATGCTGTGTTCCGGCGTTTGGCGTTTTGGGCGGAAGGTCGGTCGCGCCCATCTGGCGCGACAATGTTGAGTTGATGGGTAAAGCAGCTTGGGGGCGCATCTGCGGATGCGCAAAGTTACTGGCAGGGACGCTTCGCTGCCTGCGCCTTTGTTGAGCGCGTTTGGCATACTGGTCGCCCGCGGAACGGTTGGGGCGTTGCCCCAAACCCCACCAGAGGCGCTGCCTCTGGACTCCGCAAGGGGCATTGCCCCTTGACCCCTTTTCGCGATTGAGTTGATTTCTCTTCCTTACTCCTTCCGCGTGTTTATCCTCTTTTTCCCTTATCCTTATTTTGCTTCCGCCCAGTTTGTCCCCTGATGCACCTCCGCCAGCAGCGGCACGCGCAGTTCAATCACATGCTCCATCGCATCTTTCAGCAGCTTCCCCGCCTGTTCTGCTTCCTCCGGCGGGCATTCCAGCAGCAGTTCGTCATGCACCTGCAAAATCAGCCGACTCTTCAGCCCCTCCCGGCGCAAGGCTTCATCCACCCGTACCATCGCCAGCTTGATAATATCCGCCGCTGTCCCCTGCACGGGCGTATTCATGGCGGCGCGCTTGCCGAACTCGCGCACAACCGCCTTGTCGCTCTTCAGCTCCGGCAGATACCGCCGACGCCCCATCAGCGTCAGCGCGTAGCCGTTGTGCTGCCCGTCCTCGGCGGCGCTGTCCATGAAGCGCTTCACGCCCGGATATTTCGCGAAATAGCGGTTGATGAACTCCTGCGCCTCCTGACGGCTTACGCCCGTGTTTTTCGCAAGACCAAATCCGCTGATGCCGTAAATCAAGCCGAAATTGACCGCTTTTGCGCGGGAACGGAGCGTAGAATCCACCTCATCCAGCGGCACGTCGAAGATTTCACTGGCAGTGCGCGCGTGAACGTCCTGCCCCGTGCGGAAGGCTTCCACCAGTGCGTGGTCGCCGGAGAAGTGCGCCATCAGGCGAAGCTCAATCTGGCTGTAATCCGCGTCCAGCAGTACCCAGCCCGCGCGCGGCAGGAACGCCTGACGAATTTCTTTTCCCTCCTCCGTGCGGACGGGGATGTTCTGCAAATTCGGCTCGCTGGACGAAATGCGTCCGGTGGCGGTGGCGACTTGGTCGAAGGTGGAGTGTACGCGTCCGGTCGCGTCCGTCAGGCGCAGCAGACCCTCGACGTAGGTCGAATTGAGCTTCGTCAGCTGCCGATAGCGTAATAGCGGCGTAATGACTTCCGGCGCGATGTCCTGCAAACCTTCCAGCACTTCGGCGGAGGTGGAGTAGCCGCGCGCTGTCTTCTTGCCGTGCGGCAGCTGCAATTTATCAAACAGCACGTCGCCGAGCTGCTGGGTGCTGTTGAGGTTGAAGGTTGTTCCGCAGGCGGCGAATACCTGCTGCTTGCTCTGCTCAATTTCCTGCGTGTAGCGCTCGCCCAATTGCCGCAGGAACGCCGTATCGACGGTGAAGCCGATGTCCTCCATGCGGTACAGCACGCCGGAAAGCGGCATTTCCACGTCGCGCATGAGGTGACTCATGCCCATGCGGTCAATGTTCGCCTGCTGCCACCGGCACAGCGAGAGCATTCCGCGCGCGTCAGTGGGCAAATCACCGCACAGCGCGTCCAGACTGTAACTCTTGCGCTGCGGGTCAAGCAGGTACGCGCCAAGCTGCACGTCCCACGCATAGCCCTCCGGCATGGGGAGCTTCGCGCGGTTCAGCCGGTGCCACAGCGTTTTGCCATCGTGGATGACGGCGGGGTGCGCGGCGAGGTCGGGTGCGAGGGCGCGGAGCAGATCCTCCGGGTCAGCGCCGGGAGTGAGCAGATCGCCGCCGAGCGCCGCCTGACAGCAGGACAAATCCTGTGCCGCGCACGTCAGCACCGTGTCATCCAGCGCGATGGCAATTGGACGGGCGCTGTCTGGCAGGGCGGTGAGCCACGCGGTCAGATCAGCGCCGGAGGAAATCGGGGCAGCGTCCGCAAACGGCAGGAGCGTCAAGGGTGTTTCCTCTGCCGCGGTATCCGGCGCGGGCGCATCGTCAGGCGCTTGCAGGCGGCGGATGATGCTGTTCAGCTTCAGCTTTTCCAGCGCGGGAATCCCATGCCGGAAGTCTGGCATGGCGCACGCCTTGAGGGAGAACGAAATGGGTGCGTCGCGGCGAATCGTCGCCAGTTCGCGGCACATTTTCGCCTGATCCGCCCATGTGACGAGTTTTTCGCCAAGTTTGCCCTTCACTTCGCCCGCATGAGCGAGGATATTGTCCAGCGTCCCATACTGGTGCAGCAGGCGCACGGCGGTTTTGTCGCCAACGCCGGGGATGCCGGGGATATTGTCGCTGCTGTCTCCCGCCAGCCCCTTCCAGTCCACCACCTGCTCCGGCGAGAAACCATACACTTCGTACACCATGGCGGGTGTAAAGTGCGTCGTTTCGCTGATGCCCTTGCGGGTGAACAGCACCTGCGTCGTATCGGACACCAGTTGGAGCGCGTCGCGGTCGCCGGTCAGAATGACGGGGCTGACCCCGGCGTCCTCACCCAGTTTGGACAGCGTGCCGAGCAGATCGTCCGCCTCCCAGCCTTGCAGGGAGAAAACCTGGATGCCCATTTCCGGCAGCAGCGTCCGAATGGTGGCGAACTGCTGGCGCAATTCATCCGGCGTTGCGGCGCGTCCCGCTTTGTAGTCAGGATATGCCGTGTGGCGGAACGTCGGCGCGTGTTCATCGAAGCAGACCGCGAGATAGCGGGCGTTTTCGTCTGAAATCGCTTTGAGCATCATGGTCAGGAAGCCGTAAATCGCATTGGTGTAAACGCCGCCCGCGTCCATCAGCGGGAGGGCGTGGAAAGCCCGGTGCAGCAGGCTGTTGCCGTCAATCATGAGGAAGGTGTCTTTCATGGGGATTCTCCTCCTATCTCCTTCAATTGTACCTTCCCGAATGAAACTTGTCAACCGCCGCATATCCTTTCCCCGGAAAGGCAGGGACGAAAATGCGGATTTTGCTGGCAGGGATGATGGCGCTGCTGCTCCTGCGCGCGCCGGAGACGATGGCGGCGGCGGAAGCGGCATGTGCGCTGTTCGTGCGCAGCGTGATGCCGGGGCTGTTCCCGTACTTGACGCTGTCGCAGATGCTGGTGAGCCGATGCGGACGCGACATGCAGCCCGGTATGCTGATGCTGCTGGGCTGGTGCGGCGGTTCGCCGACGGGTGCGCGGCTGCTGGCGATGCAGGGCAGCCGTCCGCACCGGGAACAGAAGGCGCTGGCGGTCTCCTGCGCGACGATGAGCCCGATGTTCCTGCTGGGGACAATCGGAAGCTGGCTGAACAGCCGAATCGCGGGGGCAATTGTGCTGCTGAGCGTGCTGGCGGGCGGCTGCTGCGCGGGGCGACTGGCGAAACGGTGGACGAGGGTTACATCCGCTGAAAAAGTGCCAGAGGCAGCAATGTCCCCTGTCTCCTTCGCACGCGCGGTGGAGGACAGCGCCCGAACCATGCTCCTTGTCTGCGGCACGATGACGATGCTTCGCGTCTTTGCGACGCTGACGGACTTCCTGCCTGATGCGATGCGTCTCCCGCTGACGACGCTGCTGGAAGTCACGACGGGCGCGGTGACGATCGCAAACCTGCCGGCACCTCTGCCTTTGCGGATTGCTCTCCTGTCCGCAGCGACGGGTTTCGGCGGCTGCGCAGTCATCATACAGAACCGCGCGCTGTACCCGCGGGGATTGATGCGGCTGGGCGAACAGCTGGCGTGGCAGGCGCTGCACGGCGTGATTTCGGGGGCATTGGCGCTGGGAATTGCGCTGCTGGTGCTGAGCGCGGGCGGAAATTTGTAACAGAAAATTTGTGATGGATAGCTGAAAGAATCCGGATTACAGCTTGTCAACTGGGGAAAAAGCAAGTATAATATATTCTGCGGAGTTCTGCGAAATTCTCCGCATCAGCAAAAAAGAAACCCGTCGGCTTCGGCGGAATTGAAGGAGTACCCAGAAAAAATGAAAAAACAGAATGCAGCGATTTGGTGCGCCCTGCTGCTGGTTGCCTTGCCCATTGCAGTGCTGCTGCTTGTGCCGTCGCCTTCCGCGCGGATTGTGGACGTGGTGCAGCCGCTGATGGAGTCAGAAGAGATTGATTATTGGAATCCCGACATCTTCTTTCTGACGAAATACGGCTTGACCGCTGCTATCAGCGTTCTGTGCGGTTTGGCGCTGACACTGCTGTACTCGCGCAAGCGCCTCTCGCTGGACACCCGCGCGGCAATCTGCACGGTTGGCGGCTTTGGCGCGCTGGTGGGCGCACGCGTGCTGTATATGCTTGCCCGGTATTCGTACATCATGGTTGATTTGGGCGGCAGCACGTTCTTCTGGCAGTTCTGGCAGGGCGGTTATACGCTCTATGGCGGCATCCTCGGCGGCATGGGCGCGATTACGCTGTATGCGAAACTGACGAAGCAGAAGGCGCTGCCTCTGCTGGACGCGGTGACGCCCGGCGCGCTGCTGGCGCTGTGCGGTCTGCGCCTTGCCGAGGGTTTCACGGGGCAGGGCTTCAGCAAACAGATGGACGATATCTGCTGGTACTTCCTGCCTTTCCAGAATGAGGACGGGCAGATGCTGGTTTGGGCATATGAAGCCATCGTTGCGGCAGTCGCACTCGTGATTGTGCTGGTGCAAGGGCGCAGGCAGAAAATTGCCGGGCGGACGCTGGAAACCGGGTTGACCATCATCAGCGTGATGCAGGTGCTGCTCGATTCGTGGCGCGCGGATGAGCTTATCCGCTTCGGCTTTGTCCGCCTGAATATGCTCATGGCGGCGCTGACGCTGGCGGTGCTGCTGGCATCACGCCTGACCCGCTGCATCCGCCGGGATGGGCTGAAAAGAATCAGCATTGCGCGCATCGTGATGCTGCTGGCCGGCGCGGGCGTGTGCATCGCCGTGGAATTTGCGCTGGACAAGTCTGCCATCAACAATGGAATACTTTATGGGGTGATGATGCTCGCGCTTGTGCCGATGTTCATCGCCGTGCTGCTGGATGACGGCCGCATTCAGACCGCCGAAGAAAGGAAATAAGCCATGCAGGTGACGCAACCGAACGAATATTACAAGGGTCTGCCGAAAGAGGACGTATTCTTCGTCAAGGACGACCAGAACAACCCCGTCGGCGAGGGATTCCTGATTTATCAGTATCAGCCGACGATTTTCCCTTCGCGCCCGGTCAACATCTATTTCAGCATGACCAGCAAGCCGGAAGGCGAATACTGGCTGCTGGGGTCGCTTGCGGCGCGCGCGCGGCAGCTGCGCAATCAAGCGCCCGGTGCGGCGGCGCGGCTGTACACAGCCGTGGATGTGCAGGACGAGCGCCAATTGGCGTTTTATGAGCACAACGGCTTCAAGATGGATTACACCGAGGATTTGGTGCGCCTGAACGACCCTGACGAAGTGCCGCAGCTGTTCAACTGCTCGTGCATCACGCTTCCGCTCAACACCGTGCAGGAGCAGATGGATTTGGTGTCGCGGATGCGCGGCGCCGGGTTCAGCTACTTTGACCACGGCTTCCTGCTTCAGCAGATGAATCGGCAGAATTTCGCCGCGCTGGGCATCCTGTATGGGTCGAATCTGGTTGGTGCGTGCGTCGCCGCGGGGCAGTACACGTCGGCGGAGGTTATGGGGCTGTATATCGTGCCGGAGTTCCAGCGCAAGGGCTTGGGCACGCGTTTGCTCCAGCAGACGAAACAGGCGCTGGCGAGCACGGGCGTGACGGATTTGACGATGCGGGTGATGAGCGACAGCGAGCCGCAGGTGCGCTTGGTGCAGCGGTTCCGTGCGGAATTGGTGGAACACACGAGTGTGTTCCCCTCGATGCAGATTTAAGAGGGGCATGGCGATTGCCCTCTTGGATGGCTTCGCGGTGTACGCTTTTGTGACATTATGGTCATGTTGCAGGGGGAATCGCCTCTGCGGAGGCGACCAAAGGGCTTTCCGATCGCCCTTTGGAAACCTTCGGTGCGCACACTCCTGTTTATTGGTTTTGACCGAAAGTTTTTAGTTAAGGCACTACCGCACAATTCGTCGGCAGCGCTGGCGATGCCTTTTCTGCAATCTGCGGCATGCAAATTCCTCGATTTACCGCCAGTAAACCTTCGGAATTTGCATTTGCATCTGACAAAAAATGCATTCGCCATCGCACCAACTCATTTGTGCGGTATTACCTTAGTGTGCCTTTCGTTCCCTCAATAAACACTACCAATAACATCCGGAGGCGAAGGCGAAGGGGTCAAGGGGGCGACCGCAGACATTCGTCTGTTTTCATTGCCCCCCTGTCGCCTCCGTGGAGGCGAAATCCCTGTGTAAACACACGAATGCAGTATAAAAAAGTTACCAACTCAATCGCGCGAAAAGGTCAAGGGAGAACCTCCCTTGTAAGGAGAAAGCATCATGGGCATTGTGTCGCTGAAAGACTACCGCTGGGATGGCAGCAAGAAGCTCGAATTGAAGGACGCGGAGACGGGCGCGCCGGACTTCGTGGATAAAAAGACGCTCAAGGCGCAAACGATGGAGAACCTTGCGGAAGCGGCGGCACTGCAGGATAAACTCTATGCGCAGGGGCGCGAGGGCATCCTGATTGCCATTCAGGCGCGTGACGCGGCGGGCAAGGACAGCCTCATCAAGAAGGTGTTTGGGCAGCTGAACCCGGCGGCGCTGGAAGTCGCGGCATTCAAAGCGCCCAGCAAGGAAGAACTCAGCCATGATTATCTCTGGCGTATCATCCGCACCGTTCCGCCGCGCGGGAAAATCGGCGTGATGAATCGCAGCCACTACGAGGACGTTCTCGTGACGCGCGTGCACCACATGGAGAAGGGCTATGCCATGCCGCCGCGCGTGACGGACGACCCGGATTTCTACCCCAAGCGCTATCAGCAGATTCGCAATTGGGAACAGTACCTTTACGAGAACGGATACCGCGTCGTCAAGGTGTACCTGAACGTCAGCTGTGACGAGCAGAAGCGCCGCTTCCTTGACAGGCTGGAACGCGAAGATAAGCACTGGAAGCTCTCGGTGGATGACATGCGCGAACGCTGCCTGTGGAAGCAGTATGACGAAGCGTTCGAGGATGCCATCAATGCGACCGCGACGAAGGAAGCCCCATGGTACGTCCTTCCGGCGGATGACAAGTGGTTCACGCGCTACCTGATGAGCGAAATTCTGCTGGATGTGCTGATGGATGTGAACCCGGATTATCCGCCGCTTGATCCGGCGGAAGCCGCGAAAGTTCCGACAATTCTGGCAGAGCTGGAGAATGGCGAATAATCAGCACAAAGTGTATTTTTTGTGGATTTCAAGGGAGAAATATGGAAGTACACATTTTGGTGTGTGCAAACCGGGTTGATTTTATGGGAAAGGCGCGGTATGATGAAGGACGTGCAGGGCGCAATGCCTTGCACGCAACGCCCGAAGGCAGATGCCTGAAATACAAAAGCATACAGCAATACGCCTTATGCGGCTCCTGCACAACGCCGTAGATTTCTCTCTTCCATGCTTCCCCGTCTACCCGATTCGTGGGCTGACGGGGATTCTTTTACTTATAAGCAACACCGCACAACTCGGCGGTGCGTCGGGCGATGCCTTTTCCGCACTGGGAATAGTATAAAGGCACCACCGCACAATTCGGCGGCGCGTCTGACGATGTCTTTTCCGCCATCTGCGGCATGCAAATTCCTCGATTTACCTCCAGTAAACCTTCGAAATTTGCATTTGCATCTGACGAAAAATTCATTCGTCAGCCGATCACCTCATTTGTGCGGTGTTACCTAAAAATCATGTTTTTAAGCAATCGCATCCGATTGAACAAAAACCCACGACTTTTCCTGCAAAAGCAAGAGGATTTTTCGCGGTTGATGGCGAATTAAAACGATTCGGACTGCACCTCGCTGTGGGAAAAACGGCAGAGTGTGCAGAACGAAAAACCAATCATTTTCCGGGCGCTTTCGCTGGTGGTGGCGGCGGAAAGCCCGACGGACGAGGTACTGGAATGGAAACAAACACCTATTATTATGCGGGCATTGACATCGGTTCTACCACCGTCAAGCTGGTGCTGCTGAACGAAGCGGGAGAAATGGTCTGGGGCGAATATCGCCGCCACTGCGCACATACGCAGGAGACGCTGGCGGAGATGATGCGGGAAGCGCGGAAGAAACTCGGCGCGTGCCGCGTGAAAGTGCGCATGACCGGATCGGGCGCAATTTCGCTGGCGGAAGCGCTGCGCGTCGGCTTCGTACAGGAGGTCGTTGCGGTGGCGGAAGCGCTGCAGAAGGCCGCGCCGCAGACCGACGTCGCCATCGAATTGGGCGGCGAGGACGCGAAGATTATCTATTTCACCGGCGGATTGGAAGAGCGCATGAACGGCGTGTGCGCGGGCGGCACGGGGTCTTTTATCGACCAGATGGCGGCGCTGCTGAAAACCGATGCGCCCGGCTTGAACGAACTGGCAAAGCGCTATCATGAGCTGTATCCCATTGCGGCGCGCTGCGGCGTGTTTGCCAAGAGCGACATTCAGCCGCTGATTAACGAGGGCGCGGCGCGTGAGGATCTGGCAGCGTCGATTTTTCAGGCGGTTGTGAACCAGACGATTTCCGGGCTGGCGTGCGGCAAGCCGATTCGCGGGCATGTGGCGTTTTTGGGTGGGCCGCTGCACTTCCTGTCCGAACTGCGGCAGGCGTTTGTCCGCACCCTGCACCTGACGGAGGAAACCGCGATTGTGCCGGACAATTCGCACCTCTTTGCGGCGACGGGCGCGGCGATGGCGGCGCTTTCGGGCGGCGAGGACGAAGCTGTGCCGATGGACAGCCTGCTCGAACGCCTTGAGCACGGCGTCATGCTGACCTTCGGCTTGAAGCACCTGCCGCCGCTGTTCCGCAATCAGGAGGAATATGCGGCGTTCAACCGCCGCCACGCACAGGCAAAGGTGCAGCGCGGCGATTTGGAAACGTATTCCGGCAAGTGCTATCTGGGCATTGACGCGGGTTCGACGACGACGAAAGTCGCGCTGATCGGCGAAAAGGGTGAATTGCTGTACAGCTATTATGCGGGCAATTCCGGCAGTCCGATTGAGACGGCGCGCACGGCGATGCGCGAGCTGATGGAGAAGATGCCCGACACGGCGGTGATTGCGCGCTCCTGCTCTACCGGCTACGGCGAAAGCCTGCTGAAATCGGCGTTCCGGCTTGATGACGGCGAGGTGGAGACGATTGCGCACTGCACCGCGGCGGCGTTCTTTGACCCGAAAGTGGACTGTGTGCTGGATATCGGCGGGCAGGACATGAAGTGCATCAAGCTGAAAAACGGCTCGGTGGACACGATTCTGCTGAATGAAGCGTGTTCGTCCGGCTGCGGCAGCTTCTTGGAAAATTTCGCAAACTCAATGGGCTACACCGCGGAAGGATTCGCAGCGGAAGCCCTCTTTGCGCCCGCCCCGGTTGATTTGGGAACGCGCTGCACCGTGTTCATGAACTCCAACGTCAAGCAGGCGCAGAAGCAGGGCGCGACGATTCAGGACATCAGCGCGGGTCTGGCGTGCTCGGTCATCAAGAATGCGCTGTTCAAGGTCATCAAACTCGCTGATCCGAAGGAACTGGGGCAGCATATCGTCGTGCAGGGCGGCACGTTCCACAACAAGGCGGTGCTGCGCGCGTTCGAGCAGCTTGCGGGCGTGGAAGCCGTCTGCCCGGATATTTCCGGCATGATGGGCGCGTTCGGTGCGGCGCTGATTGCGCGCGACCGGGCGTCGGGCAGCGATACGCCCTCCTCTACCCTGCCGATTCAGGACATTCTGGGCTTGCAGTGGCAGACGCGGACGGCGCGCTGTCAGGGCTGCACGAACCACTGTATGCTGACGGTCAGCCTCTTCCCCGGCGGACGGCGGCACATCACGGGCAACCGCTGCGAAAAGGGCCTGGGCAAGACCGCAGCGGGCGAAAAAGGCCCGAACGTGATGGCGTACAAGCTCAAGCGCATGTTCGACTATCAGCCGCTGACCGCCGAACAAGCCACGCGCGGCGAACTGGGCATTCCTCGCGTGCTGAACATGTATGAGAACTTCCCGTTCTGGATGACGCTGCTGACGAAGCTGGGCTTCCGGGTGGTGCTGTCTCCCGCGTCCAGCCGCGCAATCTACGAAAAGGGCATGGAGTCCATCCCGTCGGAAAGCGAGTGCTATCCGGCGAAAATGGCGCATGGGCATGTGCAGTGGCTGATTGATCAGGGCATCGGGACAATCTTCTATCCGAGCGTGTTCTACGAGCGGCAGGAGGATATGAAGACCCAAAACCACTTCAACTGCCCGATGGTCGTGGCGAATCCGGAGAATATCGCCAATAACGTCGAGGATGTGACCGAAGGGCGCGTGCGGATGCTTAAACCGTTCCTTGCCCTGACGGACGAAAAAACGGCGGCGGATGCGCTTGTGCGCTTTTTCCGCAAGACCTTCAATATCCCGGAGCAGGAAGTTCGCGACGCGGTTCACGCGGGCTGGGACGAGCAGCAGTGTGCCAAGACCGACGTGCGCGCCGAGGGCCTGAAGGTGCTGCAATGGATGGAGGAAAACCACAAGAAGGGCATCGTGCTGGCAGGTCGCCCGTACCACGTTGACCCGGAAATTAACCACGGAATGCCGGAGCTGATTGCCTCCTATGGGCTGGCGGTGCTGACCGAGGACAGCATCCCCGCGTCCTTCCACGGTGAGCATCCCCTGCGCGTGAGCGACCAGTGGGTGTACCATTCCCGCCTGTATGTGGCGGCGCAGTTTGTCAGCCAGCGGGATGATTTAGAGCTGATTCAGCTCAACTCCTTCGGCTGCGGGCTGGACGCCGTGACGACCGATCAGGTGGCGGAAATTCTGGAACGCTGCGGCAAGCTGTATACGCTCATCAAAATTGACGAGGTGAACTCGCTGGGCGCGGCGCGCATCCGCGTGCGGTCGCTGCTGGCGGCGATGGCGCAGCGCGAAAAGCGCGGCATCGTGGCGCATCCTGTGCCCGCGACGTATCATCGCGTGGAATATACCCGCGACATGCAGAAGAAGGGCTACACCATTCTTGCGCCGAACATGTCACCGATTCATTTCCGTCTGCTTCAGCCGGTGCTGGAGAAGCACGGGTATCACATCGTCATGCTGGAAAACGATACCCGCTCCGCGATTGATACGGGCCTCAAATTCGTCAACAACGACGCCTGCTATCCGTCTATCATCACCGTCGGGCAGATGATGGAAGCCGTGCTGTCCGGCAAGTACGACACCGACCGCCTTGCCCTCGCCATGACGCAGACGGGCGGCTGCTGCCGCGCAAGCAACTACGTCGGTTTCATCCGCCGCGCGTTGGCGAAAGCCGGTCTGGGGCATATCCCGGTTATCTCCATTAACGCCAACGGCATGGAAACGAACGAGGGCTTCCACTTCACCCTGCCGATGCTCATCGGCGCGGCACAGGCGATTGTTTTCGGCGATTTGCTGATGCGCTGCCTGTATCGGGTGCGCCCCTACGAAATCGAGGCGGGCAGCGCCAACCGGCTGGCGGAGACATGGTCGCAGAAGATCATCGACCATCTGGTAAACGGCACGGGACGCTACGGCGACATCTGCCAGCAGCTTGTGGACGACTTTGACCATCTGCCGATTCACGAGGACATGAAGAAGCCGCGTGTGGGCATCGTCGGCGAAATTCTGGTGAAGTATATGCCCGTGGCGAATAACCACTTGGTGGATCTGCTGGAGGAAGAGGGCGCGGAAGCCGTTGTGCCCGACCTGATGGACTTCATGAACTACTCCGTCTACAACGGCAAGTTCAAACACGAGTATCTGGGCAAGGGCTGGACAAGTGAAGCGAGCGCGGTACTGGGCGTGAAGGGCATTCGCGCGCTGCGGCGTCCCGCACTCAAGGCGCTGGAAAAGTCCAAACGCTTTGAACCGCCGATGCATATTGAGCAGATTGCGGAGCTGTCCGACCCGTTCCTTTCGCAGGGCAACCAGTACGGCGAAGGGTGGTTCCTGACGGGTGAAATGGCGGAACTGCTGTTGACGGGCGTGCCGAATATCGTGTGCATTCAGCCGTTTGCGTGCCTGCCGAACCATGTGGTGGGCAAGGGGGTTATCAAGCAGCTGCGGAAGAAGTATCCGCAGGCGAATATCTGCGCGGTGGACTTTGACCCCGGCGCGAGTGAGGTAAATCAGCTCAATCGTGTGAAGCTGATGCTTTCCGCCGCGCGGAAAAACATGGAGCAGGCGGCAAAAGAAGAATAAGCACGCGGAAGGAGTATGGGAAAAGCGACCAACTCAATCGCGCGAAAGGGGTCAAGGGGGGACTTCGTCCCGTTTCATTTCCCCCTTGCAGGGTGCAGGGGCGGCGCCCCTGCTGGGGCTTGGGGCAACGCCTCAACTGTTCCGCGGACGACTGGTATGCCCAACGCGCTCAACAAAGGTGCAGGCAGCGAAGCGTCCCTGCCAGTAACTTTGCGCTCCCGCAGGAGCGCCCCCAAGCTGCTCTTTCCATCAACTCAACATTGTCGCGCCAAATGGGCGCGACCGACCAGCATGGGAGAAGGTTTTCTCTCGATGCTGGTCTTTTTCATTGCAGGAGAAAAACGGAGAGCGTATCCTACCGCAATAGAAAAGCCCCGGCAGCCGCTGAACAATCGTCCTTGTGTGCTGCCGGGGTTGCGCTATGCTGTTGGAAAATGCACTTACGCCTGCTCGAACTGCGAGTTGTACAGCTCGGCGTAGAAGCCGCCTTTTTGCAGCAGCTCCTCGTGCGTGCCGGATTCGATGATGTCGCCGTGGCGCATGACCAGAATCTTGTCCGCATTCTTGATGGTGGAAAGACGGTGCGCAATGACGAACGAGGTACGCCCCTTTGTCAGCGTGTCCATCGCCTGCTGAATCAGCATTTCTGTGCGTGTATCGACGGAGGACGTCGCTTCGTCGAGAATCAGCATCGGCGCGTTTTCAATCATCGCGCGGGCAATCGTCATCAGCTGCTTCTGTCCGGCGGAGAGGTTCAGTTTGTCGGACAGCTGGGTGTCGTAACCCTCCGGCAAGGTGTGGATAAGGTGGTACAGCCCCGTTGCGCGGGTCACTTGGTCAAGCTGCTCGTCCGTGATGCCCTCCTTGCCGTAGCAGAGGTTGTCGCGGATGCTGCCCTCGAAGAGCCAAGTGTCCTGCAAGACCATGCCGAAGAGGTCGTGCACATGCTCGCGCGTCATCTGCGACAGCGGCACGCCGTCAATGCGAATTTCGCCGCCGCCCAGCGGATAGAACTTCATCAGCAGATTGACCATCGTGGTTTTGCCCGCGCCAGTCGGACCGACGATGGCGACCTTCTGACCCGGCTGCACATGCTCGGAGAAGTCGTGAATGATGATTTTGTCCGGCGTGTAGCCGAAGCGGACGTGGTCGAACGCCACTTCGCCGCGGACGGTTTTCGTCTGCGCGGGCAGGTGGGATTCGTCGGGCATTTCCTTCGCTTCGAGGAACTCAAAGACGCGCTCTGCCGCCGCCGCCGCGGATTGCAGGTTCGTCGCCGCCTGTGCAAGCTGGCTCAGGGGCGAGGTGAACAGGCGCACATACATCATGAAGGCGACAATCACGCCGAAGGTAATCGTGCCGTTCATCGCCAGCACCGCACCGACGACGCACACCGCCACATACGCGAAATTGCCGATGAAGCCCATCAGCGGCATCATCAGGCCGGACATGAACTGGCTCTTCCAGTCTGTCTCCTGCATTTTGCTGTTGATGCGGTCGAACGCCTGCTGTTCGCGCTGCTCCGCGCCGAAGAGGCGGACGACATTGTGCCCTGTGTAGATTTCTTCAATATGGCCGTTCAGATCGCCCAGCCACCGCTGGCGCGCGACGAAGTACTTCTGCGAGCGGCTCATGATGCCAAGCATCAGCCCGAAGCCCAGCATCGACGACACAATCGCCGTCAGCGCCATGACCCAGTTCGTCGAGAGCATCATCACGACACTGCCGATGAACATCGTCACGGCGGAGACAAGGCTGGTCAGGCTGTTCTGCAGCGTCTGCCCGATGGTGTCCACATCGTTGGTGACGCGGGAGAGCACGTCGCCGGTGGAGGTGGACTGGAAGTAGCTGACCGGCAGGCGGTTGATTTTGTGGGATATGCCGTCGCGCAAGCCCCGGTTGACCTTCTGCGTGACGACGGTCATCACCAGCCCGGTCATAAAACTCAGCAGCGCGCCGACGACGTAGAGAATTATCAGCGTGATGCAGATTTTCTGGATGGCGGGCATGTCAATCTCGCCGCGCAGCCCGGCGGTAATCAGGTTGGTGATTTCGCTGATTTTGTTCGGGCCGATCAGGCGGATAATGACGCCCGCCAAGTCGCCCAGAATCGCGATGCAAATGACCGGATAGAAGGGCTTGCAGTGGCGGATGAGCTTCCCCAGTGAACCGCGGAAGTCCTTCGCCTTTTCGCCCGGTACGCCCCGCCCGCGCATTCCGGGATGACCGCCCGGACGGCGTTTCGTTTCACTCATGACGCAAGTTCCTCCTTTGACAGCTGAGAATACGCGATTTCCTGATAGACCTTGCAGCTTTCCATCAGCTCGCGGTGCGTGCCCTTGCCGACAATCGCGCCGTCCTCAATGACGAGGATGCAGTCCGCGTCGCGAATCGTGCCGATGCGCTGGGCGACGATGATGTTCGTCGTGCCGCTGGTCTGTTCGCGGAGCGCCTGACGCAATGCATGGTCGGTCTTGTAGTCCAGCGCGGAGAAGGAGTCGTCAAAGACGAGAATTTCCGGGTCGCGCGCCACTGCGCGGGCAATGGACAAACGCTGCTTCTGCCCGCCGGAGAAGTTCGAGCCGCCCTGCGCGACTGTGCCGGAATACCCGACCTCCGGGGATTCGACAAATTCCGCCGCCTGCGCGATAGCAACCGCCTTGCGGATGGCAGCGCCCGACGCGTTGTCCTCGCCGTAGCCGACGTTGCTGCTGACCGTGCCGGAGAACAGGAACGCCTTCTGCGGCACAAAGCCAATCTTGCTGCGCAGGGCGTCCTGCGTGTAGTCACGCACGTCCACGCCGTCTACCAGCACCTGCCCGCTTGTTGCGTCATACAGGCGCGGAATCAGGTTGATGATGCTGCTCTTGCCGCAGCCCGTCGCGCCGATGAGGGCAACCGTCTGTCCGTGATGTGCGGTGAAGGAGATGTGGTGGATGGTGTCGCCGTCGGCATCGGGATAGCGGAAGGAGACGTCACGGAACTCGATTTCGCCCTTCATTCCGGGCTTGCCCTGCGTTTCCTTGCCGTCCACAATGCGCGCCTTCGTGTCCAGCACCTCATTGACGCGGCCCGCGGAAACGGTCACGCGCGGCAGCATGACGAAAATCATCACCAGCATCAGGAACGCCATGATGACCTGCATCGCGTACTGCATAAAGACCACCATGTCCGAGAACAACCCAATGCGTTCCATCATCGCGGCGGGCGACGTGACCGCAATCGCACTGATGAGCGCCGCACCGATCCAGTAAATGCCCAGCGTCAAGCCGTTCATCGCCAGATTCATGCCCGGATTCATGACGGACATGGCGATATTCGCCTGCTGGCTGTTGCGGGTCATTTCCTCGTTTGCCTTGGCGAATTTGCCCTCCTGATAGTTTTCCGCGTTGTAGGCGCGCACGACCTGCAAGCCCGTCAGGTTCTCACGCGTGATGCGGTTTAGGTTGTCCGTCAGCGCCTGCATTTTCTTCATGCGCGGCACGGCGTAGAGCATGATGAACACCAGCAGTACGCACACGAACGCAATCACGCCGCCTGTCAGCAGCGACCATTCCCAGCTCTTCGTGCTAATTTTGCCCACGGCAATGAATGCCATAATCGGCGCTTTAATCAGCGACTGCATCCCGAAGGAAAAGAACATCTGCAATTGCGAAATGTCGTTGGTTGTGCGGGTAATCAGGCTGGCGGTGGAGAAACGGTTGATTTCCTCGTTTGAGAAGCCGACCACCTTGCGGTACATTTCGCCGCGCAGCCGAGCGGAGAAGCGTGATGCAATCTGTGCGGTAAAGAATGTCGTGCAGACCGTCAGCAGCATTGACCCCAGCGCGCACAGCAGCATCTTGCCCCCTGCGAGCAGGATATCGCTCATCTGGCTGCCTTCCGTCTGCACCAGACGGGTGATTTCCGACATATAATCAGGCAGGGCTAAGTCAAGCTGCACCTGCCCCACAATCAGCACTACACAGGCGGCGACGAGCAGCCACTCTTTCCACCTGAGGTGTTTCAAAATCCGTAGCATGGGTTTCAATCCCTCCTTTTCTGTTTGCGTCCGCCATCATACCATAGAAAGATGGATTCAGAATGAACTGGCAGAACATTTTTCAAGATTTTTGGCACTTCGCAGGGAAATTGCGCCTTGATGCGTTTATATAGGTAGGGAAATACCTCCAAAGGAGTTGAGAACGATGAAGAAACGGTGGATTCTGCTGATTTTGCCCTTGATGATGATGGTAATGCCTGTTGCCTCCGCGAACGGCTGGGGCTTGCCCGAGGCCTTGGTGCCGCTTGTGTCGAACACGAATGATTATGACGACTATTATCATTTGGCGGATGATTATGCGCGGAAGGAGAATAGCGCGCGCATCATCATGCAGAGTCGCTATCACAATCAGCTGATTGCGGCGGAAAAGGGCGCAGACGGTTGGAAGAGTGTTATTGTCTCGACGACCGCCGTCTATCAGCCGTCGGAGCAGAGCACATCCGGGAAGCCGAAGCTCGCGCGCATCAATAACGGCTTTGAGTTGGCGTATCCGAAGGTGAAGGAACTGTACCGCTTTGAGTACATCAGCAATGACTGGGGTGAAATGGCGTATACGCTGATGTATGCGAAGATGGGTAGCGTGGAGATAGAGCGGAAAGAATCCTATCGCTATCTGGTGACGCAGGGCACAGACAGCGCCATGTGGTCGGAGGAGGTCACGCTGGAGAACTTCAACATTCACAATATGCCCCGACGCGGCGTTGGCGACGTGCGCCGGATGCGCAATGTATACAGCAGCATAGCGCTGTATTACAGTTACGACAACGTGGGCTGGATTGGCGCGCAGAATGTTCCGGGGAAGAAAAGCGGCAAGCAGTCGTACCCGGTCTATGCCGCGCCGAGTACGGAGGCGTCCCGCGCGGCGAAGGGGAAAGCGTCGTTCAGCACGGGGGATGAGTATCGCCTGTATTGCACCGAAGGAGACTGGTCGCTGATTGAATACCGCGTCAGCCAGCGGACGAGCCGCTTCGGGTGGGCGCAGATTGGGCAGCCGCCCCAGAGCCTGCGCTTGCATATCCCGATGCTGACGGCGTATGACACTTACCTGACCGACGACCCGCACGTCAGCGAATACCATCAGGCGGAGCTGCCCGCCGGGACGAAGCTGACGATGTGGTATCTGCTGGGCGTGAACGACGACTGGGCATATGCCTACGTAGAAGCGACGGTGGACGGCAAGCCGATGTGCGGGTTTGTGCCGCGGCGCGACGTGGTGATTGACGAAGTGGAACTGCCGGACGAAGCAGCGAAATATGTCGGCAGCTGGTATCTGTATTCCGGCAGTGAAATCGGCTATCTGTACCTTCGGCTGGACGCGGACGGGCGCTTCTACTGCTCAGACACCGACGGCGCGCAGCCCTACGGCGGCACATGGTGCGTGGTGCAGAATCCGATGGCTGGGGAGGACAACTTCTGGATTTCGGCGGAAAGCATCCTTGTGCTGAATTACAGCGACAGCATGACGATGCGCTTCGGCGTGGACTATATCGTGTCCACGACAGAGGAGGACGGCGAGGGGCTGACCCTGCCGCTGATGAATCTTGCCTACGGGGAAGGCGGATGCACTTATGTCCCCTATGGCGCGGTAGACAAATACGGCAACTGGGTGGCGGCGGCGGACGGAAGCGTGCGCCAAATGACGCTGCCGATTGAAGAAAGCGAAGGAGTTGATTGAATATATGAAGAAACTGCGTATTCTGCTTTCCCTGTCCCTGCTGATTGCGCTGGCTGTGCCCGCCGCATCCGCGAACAGCTGGAATCTGTCCGGGCAATTGCTGGCGATGGTGGAGCAGACACATGACTACGACGAGTATACCGGCTTGGTGAGCGATTACAACAGAAAAGCCGCCACGACCCACACGATTCTGACCAGTCGCTATCACAATCAGCTGATCGCGGTGGATGAGGTGAAAGACGGCTGGAAGGACGCCATCTTCTCGACGACTGCCGTCTATCAGCCGTCGGAATTGGAAGAAACGGGCTATCCCGAAATCACACGCACGAAGAACGGCTTTGAATTGGCGTACCCGGATATTGATGAACGGTACTATTTTGAGCTGTCGCACAACAATGAGGGGAGAACCTTTTACACGCTGATGGAAGCGCAGATGGGCGATGTGAAGGTGGAGCGGATAGCATCTTACGGCTATCGGGTGACGCTGGGCGAGGACAGCGCCATGTGGATGACCAAAATCACGCTGGAAGACTTCAACATCCACAACATGCCGAAACGCGGGCCGGATGACGTGCGCCGAATCAACGAAGCGAGCGAAGGACTGCAATACTTCGCCTGTTTGTATCCGGAGGTGGTTTCGGGGCAGAAGAGCGGCAAGAAGTCCTATGCCGTGTATTCCGCGCCGGACCCGTCCTCTTACCGCGCGGCGAAGGGGAAAGCATCCGTCAGCACGGGCGACGATTATAAGCTGTACCTCACCGTGGGCGACTGGTCGCTGATTGAGTACCGCGTCAGCCTGCGGACGAGCCGATTCGGCTGGGCGCAGTTGGGCAATCATGGCGACGAGACGACGAACGAAATCGTGCATGTGCCGATGCTGACAGCGTTTGACACCTATCTGACCGACGACCCGAACGTCAGCGAATACCATCAGGCGGAGCTGCCTGCCGGGACGAAGCTGACGGCACTGTCCCATCCGGATAACCAGTGGGCGTATGTGTACGTCGAAGCGACGGTAGACGGCAAAATCACCCGCGGCTTCGTGCCACAGCGTGACGTGGTGTTTGATGATGTGGAATTGCCAGATGAAGAGGCGAAGTTAGTCGGCAGCTGGCAGATGGAGGCGGGCGGCGAGTTCTGGGACAATTATCTCCGGCTGGACGCGGACGGGAAATTTTACGGCTCGGACTGCGACGGCGCGCAGCCGTATCACGGCACATGGAGCGTTGTGCAGACACCCGCGGACAGCAACCTCTACTGGAGGGGCGACATTCCGACAATCGTCTTCCGCTGTGTCAACGGCACAGTGTACCGCTACGGCGTCGGCGTGTCGGAATCCGCTGATTACGAGGTAACAGAGGGTGACTATTGCCGCAGCATGAGCCTCATCACCTGCGAGGGCGGCACGGGGTATGTCTCCTATGGGGTATATGGCGAAGGCGGCGGCATCATCACGGACGAGAACGGCAAGCTGATTTTGAAGGAACTCAATGTGACGAACGAGCTGAATTGGGGCGCATATTGGGAAGAAGAGGGGAACGGATGAGAAATTCTCAAAAAAAAGCGTCAAAAAAGTGTCAAAAGTGATGGAAATCCTGCGCAACCTCTTGCAAAATGGCGGCAAATTGGGTAGAATATGAGGTGGGAAATGATACTCTTTCCAGATTCGCCTGTGCCAGCTGCTTGCGTCTTTTCCCCTCTGGCGTCCGGTCGTTCCACTTAGCGTAGCGCTGCTACGCTGCGTTGCACTCCCGTTAGCCAGAGTGAAAAATTCGCGGCGCATCTTGGCACATTCTTATCTGGAAATAGTATAACCCCGTTTGAACGACTAAAGGAGGTATATTCCAATGGCAGTGAAAGTTGCTATCAATGGCTTTGGCCGTATTGGCCGTCTGGCGTTCCGTCAGATGTTCGGCGCTGAGGGCTACGAGGTGGTCGCGATTAACGACCTGACCTCTCCCGCGATGCTGGCTCACCTGCTCAAGTATGACACCGCTCAGGGTTCCTACTGCGGCAAGATCGGTGAAAACCTGCACACCGTGGAAGCGACCGAAGATTCCATCATCGTGGACGGCAAGGAAATCAAGATCTATGCCGAAAAGAACGCGGCGGATGCTCCGTGGGGCAAGCTGGGCGTGGACGTCGTGCTGGAGTGCACCGGCTTCTACTGCTCCAAGGAAAAGTCCATGGCGCACATCGCGGCTGGCGCGAAGAAGGTCGTCATCTCTGCCCCCGCTGGCAATGACCTGAAGACCATCGTCTACAACGTCAACAACGACACCCTGACTGCGGAAGACCAGATCATCTCTGCTGCTTCCTGCACCACCAACTGCCTCGCGCCCATGGCGAAGGCTCTGAACGACAAGTATCCGATCGTGTCCGGCATCATGACCACCGTTCATGCGTACACCGGCGACCAGATGATTCTGGACGGCCCGCATCGCAAGGGCGACCTGCGTCGTGCCCGCGCTGGCGCGCAGAACATCGTTCCGAACTCCACCGGCGCTGCGAAGGCGATCGGTCTGGTTATCCCGGAACTGAACAAGAAGCTGATCGGCTCTGCTCAGCGCGTCCCGGTCTGCACCGGCTCCACCACCATTCTGGTTGCTGTCGTCAAGGGCAGCGACGTGACCGTTGACTCCGTGAACGCCGCCATGAAGGCGCAGTCTTCCGAGTCCTTCGGCTACAACACCGAGCCGATCGTGTCTTCCGACGTCATCGGTATGCGCTATGGCTCCCTGTTCGACGCTACCCAGACCATGGTCGCGAAGATCGACGACGACACCTATCAGGTGCAGGTCGTGTCTTGGTACGACAACGAGAACTCCTACACCTCTCAGATGGTCCGCACCATCAAGTACTTCGCGGAACTGAAGTAATTCAAATCCCGCAGTCCTGCCTTTCTGGTTTAAGAAGGGCAGGACTGTTTTTTATAACAATCGAAAGGCGGAAAAAGGATTATGGCAAAAGAACCAATAGATATGAAGAAAAACTTGCAAAATATTTGGCTCGACATGCACTTCCTGCAGGATATTGCTTGCTCAAAAGAAGAAAACAAACAGTTTCGGCAATTGAAGAAAAATGGTGAAGCGCTTCCCAACGGCATTCGAGAATATCAAGATGTGAACGGAGTTGTAACGGGCGAATTTTTCAGAATTTATGATGCCGGACTTACTGAAAACGAGAGGCTGGAATATACTTTCTATGGTATGCTGCAACAGTTGCGAACGATAAAGAAATGTTGTGTGTTTTTCACCACACTGACGGTTATTTCATTGATTATTGGTTTTTTGTTTTGGGTGGGCGTTTTTGCTTATTGATTCCTGTAAAAACAGAAGACAACGGCGTAACAAAGTCAAATGCACCGGTGTTTTTTATATGTGAATGATGCTTCCATCGCGTTTCCCCGCCGTCCCCCTATTTCGCAGAAGAAGCTTCCGAGACAACCCTTGATTTCTGTCCGCCACCTACAAATTACAGAATACAAAATATATTATTGTCACCACACCGGCGCAATTTGCCTCGCTGCCTACAATGGCGTTCGTACTGTTTGCGGCTTGCAAAAAACTTGACTTTCAATCGCTTCCTCCGCCGTATTTGCAATTGGATTCGACGGAGAATTCATTCGTCAACAAACTAACCCCTTGGTGCGGCGAAGTCTGCATCTGGCGGCACTGTTTACAAACGAAAGAATATGGAATATAATTATTTTAATCCTGCTTCGAGCGGGAAATAAGAAAAAGAGGTGCCCATCATGAAGAAGCTCCTATCCCTTCTGTTGGCGCTGACCATGATTCTCCCCCTGGTGGGCTGCGCGGCGTTCGCAGAGAATGCGGATCCCATCATGATTACCGTCATCGCGACCAGCGACGTGCACGGCAAAGTGCTGCCCATCAACTACGCCACTGGCGAACCTTCTCCGAACGTGGGTCTGTCCATGATCGCTTCCATGATCGAGCAGGTTCGTGCTACGGAAAAGAACGTCGTTCTGGTGGATGGCGGCGATACCGTGCAGGGCTCTGCCATGACCTATTACTACTCCTACTTCGCTCCTGAAAAGGACGATCCCATGATGAAGGCGCTGCGCCTGATGGACTACGACATGTGGTGCTTGGGCAATCACGAGTTCAACAACGATCTGCCGATTCTCAAGCGTCAGATTGAGTATGTGATGAGCCCCGACAACGGCGAGGAGCATTCCGTGCCCATGTCCGCCGCCAACTTTGTGGCGAAGGGCACCGAGTGGGATTCCTGGATGGGCGTCCCTTACATCGTCAAGGAATTTGAGGGCGTGAAGGTCGGCGTCATCGGCATGGATACGCCCAACATCCCCGCTTGGGAGGTTGAGTCCCACTATGAGGGCATCGACTTCCGCAATCTGGTTCCCACGGTTGAGCACTTCGTGCCGATCCTGCGCGAGCAGGAGGGCTGCGACGTGGTGATTGTCGTGGCGCACTCCGGCGTGGAAGACGCTGTTTCTACCGATGGCAACAACCCCGCGGACTACGAAAACCAGGTTCGCGCAATGATTAACCTGACCACCGGGATTGACGCGGTTGTGTATGGTCACTTCCATAACACCGACTACCGTGAGGACATCCTCAATGCCGAGGGCAAGGTTGTGCCCGTGCTGGCAGGTGGCGGCGGTGAAGGCCTGGGCTTCATGAAGCTCGCCTACGACCCGGCGACCAAGACCGTGACCCCTGTGACGGCTGAAAACGGCTACCGTTTCCTGGCGGATCAGGAAGGCCTGGTGGAAAATCAGAAGGTTGCCACGGCGCTGGCTCCCTACAACGAGGAGCTGCAGGCTTATCTGGATCAGCCTCTGGGCACTGCTACCGGCGCTTTCTCCAATAAGAACATCTCCCTGCAGCCCACCGCGCTGATGGATCTGCTGAACAAGGCGCAGCTGTCTGCGGTTCCTGCGCAGCTGTCCATCTGCGCGCCTCTGACCAGCGGCGCCGAGGTTCGCGACCTGATTCCTGCGGGCGACATTCCGATGCGTTTGCTGTATCAGCTGTACGTGTTTGAAAACTGGCTCTATCGCGTGAACATGACCGGCGAACAGCTGCGGCTGTGGCTGGAGCATGCTACCACCAACTACACCAGTGCGTCGAACCCCGATTACCTTGGCGGTGGCTACTACACCGATGAAATCTACGGTTTGTACTACGAAATCCACTACTATGCGCCTGAAGGAAAGCGCATCCAGAACATGCAGTATCAGGGTCAGCCCGTGGCGCCTGATCAGGTGTTCTCCGTGGTGATGAACAACTACCGCTTCACCGGCGGCGCCGGCTTCATGCAGGCGGCTGGTCTGACTCCTGAGGATTACAGCCTCACGGATATGTACACCGGCGATACGCTGGGCAACGATAACGGTCAGGTGCGTAACATTCTGGCGCAGTACATCCGCGACCAGAAGGAAATCACCCCCACCGTGGAAAGCACTTGGCAGTTCTTCAGAACCAAGGAAGACGCGATCGCTGCCGGCGCGAAGGTTGTGGAATAATACGCTTTCCAAATGCACCTGCGCCAGCTGCTTGCGCCTTTTCCCTTCTGACTTTCGGTCGTTCTACTGAGCGTAGTGCTGCTGCGCCGCGTTTCGCGCCCGTTCGCCAGAATAAAAAATTCGCTTCACATCTTGGCGCATTCTTATTTGGAAATAGTATTACGCTCCCCGGATTTTCGTGATGAATCAAAAAACCGCGCCCTACTCTGGAACATCTCCGGAGCAGGGCGCTTTTCTATGCAATTATCCAGTTGTGCTCTTTCTAAATTCATCCGTGCCATCTGTCCGTGCTTTTCCATTCTGGCGCATTCTCATGATGGAAATAGTATTATCGCACGCTGTAACGTCCCCGGCTTTCCGTGAGGAAACGTTATTTCTCCCATTCCACCCCGTTCCCCCGCAGCCCCTGCACAAACTCCTCCGGCAGCGGCGCGGTGAACGTCATCCTTTCCCCCGTCCGTGGGTGCGTGAACGAAAGCGTGTACGCGTGGAGCATCAAGCGGGGGACTTTCGCGCCTCTTCCTGACCCGTAAATCGGGTCGCCGCAGACCGGATGCCCGATGGACTTCATGTGCACGCGGATTTGGTGCGTCCGCCCGGTCAGAATGTGGACGTCCAGCAGCGTCACGTTCCGCCCGCGCGCAAGCACCGTCCAGTCCGTAATCGACGGGCGGCCTTCGGGGTCAATTGCCATTTTCTTGCGGTCTTTCTTGCTCCGCGCGATGGGCTGGTCGATGCGCCCGCTGTCCTCGCGCAAATTCCCTTCAACCAGCGCGCGGTAATGCTTCTCCATCTGCCGCTCCTGCAATTGGCGGCTGAGGGCGAGTTGGCTCTGGTCGTTCTTTGCCACGAGCAGCAGACCGCTGGTGTCCTTGTCCAGCCGGTGGACGATGCCGGGGCGCAGTTCGCCGCCGATGCCGCTCAAGTGGTCAAGGTGGTGAAGGAGCGCGTTGACGAGCGTGCCGTCCTCATTGCCGGCGGCGGGGTGAACGACCATGCCGCAGGGCTTCAGGACGACGGCGAGGTCGTCATCCTGATAGAGAATCGTGAGCGGAATTTCCTGCGCGACGGGGACAGCGGGCTTTGGCGCGGGAATCGTCAGGATAACAATCTGACCCTGCTTTGCCTTTGCGCCGGATTTCGTCTCGACTTTCCCGTCCACCGTGACGTTTCCGTCCGCCATCAGCGCCGCCACCCGCGAGCGAGTCAGCCCAGCGGCTTCGGATAGGGCAACATCCAGCCGACGGCCGTCGCCGGGGATGGAGATAGTGCGCGATTCGAGTGCGTCAGGCATCATTTGCGTCATGATTGATTTTCCTCCAATCTTCCGTGCGGAACACGATGCAGTACGCCATCAGCACCGTGCCGACGACGAGCGCAGCGTCCGCAATATTGAACACTGCGAAGGGAAACAGAGTGATATCCAGCATATCGACGACATAGCCCAGCGCCAAGCGGTCGTAGGCGTTGCCAAGCGCGCCGCCAATCATCAGCGCCGCCGCGGTTCTGCTCCATCCGCTGAGCTGATAGCGGCTGAGGACGAGCCATCCGGCGATAACCGCGATGACGGACACCACGCCCAGCATCCACGACTGTCCGCTGAACAGGCTGAACGCCATGCCTGTGTTTTCGGCATAAATCCAGCGGAGAACGCCGGGGATGAGGGTGCGCTCATCCGGCAGCGCGACGGCGAGGGCTTTGGTGAAGCGGTCAAGCGCGAGGGTCAGGAGGATGAGCAGGAGAGGCATCAGCCTTTGGGAAACGGGTTTGCGCATGGTGATGATAGCCCTTTCTGGTGATGATGATTTGGGAAGCGGCGGAATCAGGTCGCGCCCATTGACGCGGCAATGAGGAAATGGCGGATAGAGCAGCTTGGGGCGCTTCTGCGGAAGCGCGAAGTTACGGGCGGGGACGCTTTAGCTGCCGCTGCCCTTGCCTTCCACGAGGTTCAGCAGCTGGGTCAGGAAATCCCCGATAATCGGCAGATTCCTTTGCACCAGTCCTTGCAGCAGCCACACCACCAGCGCACCCAGAAGCGTAAACCCAACCGCTGTCCCTAATCCTCTTGCAATTCCGCCTACAAACTGCATCAGAAGACGCTTCTTCCAGTTCTTCTCATATGCAACAAATTCACTGAGCCGCAGCTGCTCCATCCGCAGCAATTGCTCCTCCATCTTGTTCGCCATCCAGACCGCCCATTCCTTCATTCTCGCACCTCTTTTTTGCGGTTTTCATTTTCTGATAGAATCGCATGATCATGCAGGGGATTTCGCCTCTGCGGAGGTGACCAAAGGGCAATGAAAACAGACGAAGTCTGCGATCGCCCTTTGGAAACCTTCGGTCGCCACTACCGGAGTTGACTGCTTCCACAACGCAGGGATTTCGCGCCTGCGGGCGCGCCAAGGGGGGCTTTCCGGTCGCCCCCTTGACCCCTTCGGCGTGCACTACCCCCATGTTTCTGGGCTTTTGTTTTTGCTGGTCAGCATTCCCCCGAATTGGGCAAACGATGCAAAGACCAGAAAAAAGGTGGACAAAAAACAAAAAAACACGCGAAAAACGCTTGACATAGCCTATTAGTTATGCTAAACTAACGCTTGCGAATCGCCGGATTAGTTGGAATAAACTATCCGCGAAAGGACTGACACAAGGAGGTCATGGAACATGATGCCGTTGGGCATGGTGGAAATTGGCGAGTCTGGCGTGATTGGCAAAATCACCGGACAGGATGAGGTGCGTCAGCATCTGGCGGAGCTGGGCTTCGTGATGGGCGAAAGAGTGACGGTCGTCAGCAAAATGGGCGGCAATCTGATTTGCGCTGTCAAGGATAGCCGTGTTGCGTTGAGCCAATCCATGGCTATGCGTGTGCTGGTGAACTGAGGAAAAGGAGGCAGAAGGCATGAAAACCCTGAAGGATGTCAAGGTCGGGGAAACCGCGGTGGTTGTCCGCCTGCATGGTGAAGGTGCCGTCAAGCGCCGCATCATGGACATGGGACTGACCCGCGGGACGGAAGTCCATGTGCGCAAGGTTGCGCCGCTGGGTGATCCGATGGAGCTGACCGTGCGCGGCTATGAGCTGAGCGTGCGTAAGGCGGATGCGGAAATGATCGAGGTTCAGTAATTCTGTTTCCCTTACGATAAAACCTGATTTCGCGCAGGCTTTTTCCTACCTTATACGTTTCAAACCTACTAACATAGGTGCAACCGAAGCAGTCCAGAGGGCGATCGGAAAGCCCTCTGGTCGCGTCCGCAGACGCGAAACCCTGCATCAGCACGCGCATATAGGTATGAAGAAGTCATCAACGCAATCGCGCGAAAGGGTCAAGGGGCAATGCCCCTTGCGGAGTCCAGAGGTGGAGCCTCTGGTGGGGTTAGTTAAGACAAATTCGCATAAGGAGGCGCCGAAAATGGCGATTACGATTGCGCTCGCAGGCAACCCGAACTGCGGCAAAACGACCATGTTCAACGCGCTGACGGGTTCTCGTCAGTTCGTCGGCAACTGGCCGGGTGTTACGGTTGAAAAGAAGGAAGGCAAGCTCAAGGGCAATGACGATGTGGTCATTCAGGACTTGCCCGGCATTTACTCCCTGTCTCCCTACACGCTGGAGGAAGTCGTCGCCCGCAACTACCTGGTGAACGACAAGCCTGATGCCATCCTGAATATTGTGGACTCCACCTCCATCGAACGCAACCTTTACCTGACCACGCAGCTGCTCGAACTCGGCACGCCGATGGTCATCGCGATGAACATGATCGACGTGTCCCGCAAGAACGGCGACAAAATCGACATGAAGAAGCTGAGCGCAGCGCTGGGTGTGGAAATCGTCGAGACTTCCGCGCTGAAGGGCGAAGGCAGCGTGAAGGCGGCTGAAAAGGCTGCCGTTGCTGCCAAGAACCGCACGATGGGCGAACATCCGCACGTTTTCACCGGCTCGGTGGAACACGCGCTGGCGCATATTGAAGACCTCATCGGCGGCAAGGTTGAACCCCGCTTCCTGCGCTGGTACGCCGTGAAACTGTTCGAACGCGACGAGAAGGTTGTTGCGGAACTGAAGCTGTCTGAAGATGTCAAGAAGGGCATTGAGGAAGCCGTCTCCTCCTGCGAAAAGGAAATGGATGACGACGCCGAGTCCATCATCACCAACCAGCGTTACGCCTACATCAACACCTTGATGCAGAACGCGGTGAAGAAGGGCAAGGCAAAGGGCAGCCTGAGCGTTTCGGACAAGATTGACCGCGTGGTGACCAACCGCGTGCTGGCGCTGCCGATTTTCGCGCTCATCATGTTCCTCGTGTATTACATTTCCGTGACGACGATTGGTACCCTGCTGACGGACTGGACGAATGATGTGTTCGTTGCGGAAATCGTGCAGGGCAACCTTCAGACTTGGCTGGACGGCGTTGGCTGCGCGGGCTGGCTGAGCGGTCTGATTGTTGATGGTATCGTCGGCGGCTGCGGCGCGGTGCTGGGCTTCGTGCCGCAGATGCTGGTGCTGTTCCTCCTGCTTGCTATCCTTGAAGACGTCGGCTACATGGCTCGTATCGCCTTCATCATGGACCGTATCTTCCGCAAGTTCGGTCTGTCCGGCAAGAGCTTCATCCCGATGCTGATTGGTTCTGGCTGCGGCGTTCCCGGCATCATGGCTTCTCGTACCATCGAGAGCGACCGTGACCGCAAGATGACCATCATGACCACGACCTTCATCCCCTGCGGCGCGAAGATGCCGATTATCGGCCTGATTGCCGCGGCTGTGTTCGGCGGCAGCGCGTGGGTCGCGACCTCTGCGTACTTCATCGGCGTGGCGGCGATTGTTATCTCCGGCATCATGCTGAAGAAGACGAAGATGTTCGCGGGCGACCCGGCTCCCTTCGTCATGGAGCTGCCGGCGTATCACTTCCCGTCTGGCCGCAACGTGTTCCACAGCGTGTGGGAGCGCGGCTGGAGCTTCATCAAGCGCGCTGGCACGGTCATCCTCCTGTCCTCTATCGTGATTTGGTTTGCGAAGACCTACGGCTGGGCGCCCGCGGCGGACGTGCAGCTCGAAGCGCAGCAGACCTACCAGACGGAACTGGCTGATTACAACGCGAAGGCGGAAGCTGGAACGCTGGAAGAAGACGAGGAAGAACCGCAACTTGCGCCCGAAATGGATCGCGCGGCTGGCTCTTGGGGCGCTGTGGCGGATATGGACAACTCCATCCTTGGCAAGATCGGCAACCCGGTCAGCGTGGTGTTCAAGCCGCTGGGCTTCGGCAATATGCCGTCCACGGTCGCTACGGTCATGGGTCTGGTTGCGAAGGAAGAAGTCGTTGGCGTTCTGGGCGTGCTGTATGGCGCGGATGACGCGGCGGACGTTGTTGACGACGAGGACATGACCGAGGAAGAGAAGGCGGAAGCCCTCAGCCCGATTGCGACGGCGTTCAACGAGTCCTCGAACGGTCACGGCCGTCTGGCGGCGTATGCCTTCATGATTTTCAACCTCCTGTGCGCTCCCTGCTTCGCGGCCATCGGCGCGATGAAGCGTGAGTTCAACAATGCCAAGTGGACGCTGGCTGCGGTTGGCTATCAGTGCGCGTTCGCTTACGTCGTCGCCCTGATTGTCTATCAGCTTGGCCTGCTCTTCAGCGGCGCTGGCTTCACCGTTGCGACGGCGATTGCCATCCTGCTGTTGGCTGGTCTGGTGTATCTGGTCGTTCGTAAGAATCCTTACAACGACAACCACCTCACGCAGAAGGTTTCCGCCTGATTTTCCATCGGGCTTAACCGAGGAAAGCACCGCTGCATCCGGTGCTTTCTGAAACCCCTCTTGTGAACGCCGGAGGGCTGGCGCGGGTTCTGCATCATCCGCGCTTCCCCTCCGGCATATGTTCTATCGCGCAAAAGCGGTTTTCCTCCATCCGCACAGGCGCAGAAAGGAACGAATCATGGCAACGTGGATTGTTGGCGGTGTACTTCTGGTGATTGTTGGCGCAGTCATTTGGAAGATGATCAAGGACAAGAAAAGCGGCAATTCTGCTTGTAGCTGCGGCGGCGACTGCGGCAAATGCAAGGGCTGCCACTGATTTTTCTCAAAACTTGTCAGACAAAAGCGCGCTTCCCGGAAACTTCGGGAGGCGCGTTTTTGATAGCTGGATGTGTTCCGCTGTTCTTTTCCTGTCGCCATTCTATGCAGCGTGCGGCGGATGTGGTATAATCAGCATGGAGAACACGGCAAAATCGCCTGTACATTCATCCTATGATATAAAGGAGGACAACGCTATGCCCAATCCCCTCACCACCCGCCGTTCCATCCGCAAATTCCTTCCTACCCCCGTTTCGCCCGACACCATCCGCGCTATCGTCGCCGTCGCCGCGTATGCGCCCAGCTGGAAGAATTCCCAGACCACCCGCTACACCCTGCTGACCAAGCGCGAGGAAATTGACCGTGTAGCGGACGAATGCACGATGGGCTTTCAAAAGAACATCGATACCCTGCACGGTGCGCCCGCGCTGGTTGTCCTCACGACCGTGAACGACCGCAGCGGCTACGAACGCGACGGCTCGTTTAGCACCAGCAAAGGGACGCACTGGCAGTCCTTCGATGCGGGTCTGGCGGCGGAGGCCTTCTGTGTCGCCGCGCATGATGCGGGGCTTGGCACGGTCATCCTCGGCATCTATGATGAAGCGAAGGTCAAGGACGTGCTGAATCTGCCGGAAACGGAGAGCGTGTCGGCGCTGATTCCGATTGGCGTGCCTGCGGAATCACCTGCCGCCCCCAAGCGCAAGGATGTTTCGGAACTTCTGCGCATTCGATAACCGTTTGATAAATATCAGCCAATTCTCGCTTGCACACAACTGCCCGTTGTGCTATGATAAAGGAGATGAATGACCCGCCTATCTGATCGGGTCACAGGGAAAGGAGTTCCCCATGATGAATTTGAACGAAACTGCGGCGCGTCACGGCTTTTGCGTTGACCGCGTGCGCGAAAGCAAGGAGCTGGGCGGTCAGCTGGTGGAAATGCACCACAAAAAGACCGGCGCACAGCTGGTTTGGGTGGATAACGGCGAGGTGAACAAGACGTTCTGCGTCGCGTTTAAGACCCTGCCGGAGGATTCGACCGGCGTATTCCACATTCTGGAACATTCTGTCCTCTGCGGCAGCGCCAAGTATCCCGTCCGTGAACCGTTCGTCGAGCTGATGAAGAGCAGCATGGCGACGTTCCTGAACGCGATGACCTTCCCCGACAAGACGATTTACCCCGTCTCCAGCCGCAACGAGCAGGACTTCCTGAACTTGGCGGAAGTGTATCTGGATGCGGTGTTCGCGCCGCGCATCCTGCAAGACCCGAACATCTTCTATCAGGAAGGCTGGCACATTGAGCTGGACGAAAACGGCGCGCCGCAGTACAAGGGCGTTGTCTTCAACGAGATGAAGGGCGCCATGAGCGATGTGGACGAGCAGATCTACCAGAAGACGCTGGATGTCCTCTTCCCGGACAACTGCTATGGCTGGAATTCCGGCGGCGACCCGAAGCACATCCCCGACCTGACCTACGAGCAGTTCCTGCGCATGTACCGCCGCTATTATCACCCGTCGAACGCGCGCATTTATTTGGATGGCGCTGTGCCGCTGGACAAGGTGCTGACGCTGGCGGAGGAGTACCTGAGCCGCTTCGACCGTCTGGACGAGAAGCACGAAATTCCCATGCAGAAGCCCTTCGCCGCTGAAGCGGAACAGGCGTATGAAATCGGCGCCGAGGAGGATACTGCCGACAAGACCATGCTGACGCTGGCGAAGATTGTTGCGCCGTGGTCGGATACGGTGCGCGTCACGGCGACGGAAATCCTCTTTGATGTGCTGACGGGCAGCAACGACGCGCCGCTGAAGAAGGCGCTGTTGGCGACGGGCAAGTGTCAGGATGTAGGCATGTCTCTGGACAACGCGATGGCGCAGCCGTACATGATGCTGACCCTGCGCAACATTGCCGATGGCAGTGAGCAGGAGCTGCGCCAGATGATCCGCGACACCGTGCAGCAGCTGGTTAAAACCGGGCTGGACAAGGACGCGCTGACTGCCTCCATCAACAGCAGCGAGTTTTCTGCCCGTCAGCCGGGCGAACCGTCGGGGCTGCTCCGCTGCATCCATGCGCTTGACGCGTGGCTTTACGGCGGCGACCCGATGCAGCCGCTCCTGTCCGAAGAGCGTTATCAAAAGCTGCGGGAAATGGCGGCGGGCGACGGCTTTGACCGCCTGATGGCAGACCTCCTGCTGGACGAAAGCACGATGAGCATCATCCGCACCGTGCCGTCCCACACGCAAGGCGACGAACTCCGCGCGGAGGAAACGGTGCGCCTGCAGGCGATTCAGGCATCGTGGACGGACGCGGACAAGGAAGCGCTGCGTGTGCAGAACGAGAAGCTGACCGCGTGGCAGCAGACCCCCGACACCGCCGAGCAGCTGGCAACTCTGCCCGTGCTGTCCTTGAGCGAAATCAGCGCAGACCCGCTGCTGATTCCCGCGGCGGAAGCGCAGTGCGTCGCGGCGAAGGTCATCACGCATGATTGGCCCATGAACGGCATCACCATCATGCACTGGTATATCTCCTTGACCGATTTCACCCTGGATGAACTCAAGCGCCTGTCGATACTGCCCGAACTGCTGGGCAAGCTGCCGACGAAGCGCCACGATTCGCTATCCCTCTTCCAAGCCATCAAGCGCGATATCGGCAAGCTGACGTTCCAGCTGCGCGTCATGTCCCGCTGTGCGGAAATGGCGACGCCCGTGCTGGACGTGAGCTGCTCCGTGCTGGATGCGAACGTGGACAAGGCAGCCGCGCTCGTGCGGGAAATTCTGACCGAAACGTGCTTTGACGACAGGGCGCGTGTGCAGACGCTGATTCTCCAGTTGAGCGAGATGGCGAAGCAAAAGGTCATCAGCGACGGCCACAGGATGGCAATGTACGCCGCATCGGCGACGATGAGCGCGGCCTCGGCAGCGCGGGAAGCCTTGAACGGTCTGAGTGCCTGCATGGTGCAGAAGGCGCTGGCGGAGAATTTCGACGCGCAGTACGCGGATTTCCTTGCCCTCTGCGAGCGGTTCAGCAAGGACAGCGCGGTGCAGTCCCGCGTCACGTTCAGCCTGTCCACGAATAAGGCGCTTGACCCCGCCGCGATTCTCTCCGCCTATCCGGTCGGCACGTCCATCCCGGACGCCGCGCCGTATGTCAGTGACCTGCCCGCCAAGTGCGCCTACCGCATCCCGTCGCAGATCAGCTTTGCGTCGCTGGGCTATGATTACCGCCGTGCGGGCAAGGTGTACAGCGGTATTGCGCGCGTGATGAGCAACATCCTGTCCCTAAGCTACCTGTGGAACGAAGTCCGCGTGCAGGGCGGCGCATACGGCGCAGGGCTGAACACCAGCGAGACGGGGCGCATGGTCACTTACTCCTACCGCGACCCCTCCCCGGCGCGTACGCTGGGCATCAACCGCAGCATGTCGAAGGGTCTGCGTGACTTCGTGGCGGGCGACGAACGGATTGACAAGTACATCATTTCCACCGTCGGCGAGAGCGAACCGCCGCTGGGTTCGGAGAATCAGATTCTTGTCAGCGACGAAAACCTGCTGTGCGGCATCACGCCGGAGGATCTCTGCCGTGAGCGCGCGGAAATGCTCTCCACCACCAAGGACGCGCTGCTGACGTGGTGCGGCGTGCTCGACCAGATGGCAAAGGACGGCGGCGTGTGCGTCATCGGGCATGACGGCGCGATTGCCGCCTGCGAGAAGGAAGATTTGACGATTCTGTAAGGGATATAACGTAAAGACCCGCTGTTCACCCCCAATGCAGGGATGGGCAGCGGGTTCTCGTATGCTATACTATTTTCACTTTCCCCATTCCACCCGAATCTCAAACGGCATCTGCGCATCCGTCGCTTCGTCGTTGTCCCAAACGTGCACCTGATAGCTTTCCGGCGCACCCAGCACGACGAAATACAGATATTGCGTCCCCTCCGGGATATCGAAGGACACCGCGCCCTCCTGCGCCGCGCAGGAATCGCTGTACACGCGTGTGCCGTTCGCCAAGTACGCCACGAAGCCGTAGCGCCAGCCCGGCGCGGCATCCACCGCGTTGTAAATGCGTGTGTGCCCCGTCAGGTTCTCCGTGGTGGCATCGTCCCCGATGTAGTACAGACCGGGGTCGTCCGCCGCCAGCGCTGAACCGGGCTGCAAGCCGCGGAATGACACCGTCACCCGGCTTGCGCCTTGATGGTCGAGCGGAATTGCACTGAAGCCGTTCGCTTCCGGGCAGGACGCATAAGCGATTCGCTGCCAGCCGTCCCCGACATCGTACAGTGTCGCGTTATAGCGCCCCTGCCACGCCGCACTGTATGGCGCAGCCGCCGCAAAGTCGAACGTGACCGCATGGGACGCATAGCGGTACAGCGTGTCGTAGAACGCATTCAGGTCGTTATCAAGGTACAGGCGCATGAATGTCTGATACGCATCCTCCGGGTAGGCGCTTTCCCGCCAAATCCGGCTGTACGCATCCAAGCCGTACTGCTCGGTCAGCGCGTAGAACCACCAGTAGTTCTGATAGCGGGTGTACTCGTTTTCCAGCGCGCGATGATACTGCTGGAACCACGTTTCCATCTCGTAATCGGTGAACATTTCTTCCGGATAACTCTGCCACGACTGCCACTGCGCGCCGATTTCCCACAGCACATTGCCAGCGTTCTCCGCGTAGCCGTAGCGGAATCCTGCGCGGCTGTCGTCCGGCGAACCGCTTTCCAGCGCCTGACAGTACGTCAGATACTGGAAGCAATGCCCGATTTCGTGCGCAATCACCGACCCGACCGGCTGGCACGTCGCGGGCGAAACCCACAGCGCCCCGATGCGGTTGTCGTACCCCGACCCCGTCGCGACCCAATCCGTCGTATACAGCAGGTAGATTTGCAGCTTGCTGCCGCCGGGCAGGGGTTCATCCGCCATGTGCAGCCGCTCCACGTTCTCCGCGTAGAACAGCTCCGCCTTTTCCAGCAAATCCGCTGTATCCACCCGCATCTCCGGCGCGGCATTCAGCGGATTCTCGCCGAACCCCGCCTCCCAGAACAGCAGGAAGTGCTCGCTTTCGGCGCTCCGGGCAAAGCTCCAGCGGCTTTCGGAATCGTCGTAGTCCATCGCCGCGTTTTCCTGCGGCTGATAGAACCCCGGATGATTCTCTGCCAGCGCCGCGGTCGTCAGCGTCATCAGCACCAGTGTGAGTGCCAGCATTCGCCTGAGCTTCATGCAAATCCTCCGTTTACGGAATGCGGAATTCTGTAAACAGCGTCACAATACGCTGATTCATCAGCTTGACGCACTCCCATCTCGTTTTGGCATCCACATCCATGCGCACTCGCGCGCCGCCCTCCTGCCAGAGATCAACCCGCAGCATCCATTTATTTTCCGCATCCGGACGCGATTTGCGGATATTGAGATAGCCCGTCGCCACAGACACGGGAGTATCCGCATCAGTCTCTGATCCATTCAGCCAAATGTAGCAGGTGCTGTCCGGGCGCACATCGTAATAATCCGACGAAAACAGCTGGTCATTCGCCCGAAAGCCGTTTTCCAACAGTTCGGCGGTGTGCGCCCGCAGCGCTTGGAAATCAACCGCTTGAAGTGCCTCGTTCGAGATGCGTTCCGTGTAGAAATGGTAGAAGAGCGCACCGCAGAGCAGCACGAAAAGTGCCAGTACAACAACATGCCAGCGCTTGATTTTCATTTATTCAAACCATCCCTTCGGCAGCACATCCCGCTGATGCAGCAGCATGTCGTCGAAGAGCTTCTGACCGTCCTCCAGCGTCACGCCGCCCAATTGCGGGTCGTTCATGAACGTGGAGAAACCCAGCTTGCGGTCGCAGTGCAGCGCAGCCTGCAAGGTGTTTTCCTGATTGTAGACGTGGCGCGCCACCAGCGGCAGGATGTTCGACGGCATGTCGCCCGCGCAGATCGGGTCGATGCGCCCGCGCGAGAACAGCGCGTTTGTCTCCACCACCGCGCCAATCGGCAGGTTCGGAATCTGCCCCTGATTCGGCACGTTCACGTTGCTGACCATGTTCCCCAGCCCCAGCAGCGCCTTGAGCAGCAAATGCCCTTCTTCGCCCGACGGCGTAAGGTCAAGCGGCTCTTTTCCGCTGAGCAGGTCGTCCGAGCGCTGCATCCGCTTCTTCAGGTCGTCCTCGCGCCATGACACGGGCGTCAGGTCGAATTTCCACTGGTGCGCCGTCTCCGGGCTGTGCAGATACCACTGCGGCAGGAATTCCACCAGATGGCGGTCGCCCGCCGCCGCAATCGCCCCGTAACGCTGGAACAGGTCGAACTTGACCTTGTGCGCGCACGCGAAATGGCTGTTCATCCAGTTGTCCGACCCCAGCTGAATGCCTTCGGGATGCTCCTCCACAAAGCGGGCATACAGCGGCATCAAATCCATGCCCTGATAGCTGGCGGAGGTAATCCAAGTGAAGTGGTTAATGCCGGTGACAGTGGTGTACAAGTCCTGCCGCTTCACGCCGGGAATGTGCTCCTGCTCATCCAGCATCGCGCACAGCACCTTCTGCGTGCCGAACACCTCGTGGCAGCAGCCAAACGCCTTCACCTGCGGGAATACCTCGTACAGCGTCCGCACGCAAAGCGTCATCGGGTTCGTATAGTTGATGACGAACGCGTTCGGCGCGAAGTCGCGAATCGCTTCGGCAATCTCAACGAACATCGGAATTGTGCGCATTGCCCGCATGAAGCCGCCTGCGCCCACCGTGTCGCCCACGGACTGATATACGCCGACCCGCTCCGGCAGGTGTACATCGCCGCGCATATGCGCAAACGTTCCCGGCAGAATGCTGATGACGACGAAATCCGCGCCCGTGAGCGCCTCCTGCAAGGAACTGCTGACTTCAAACGCCCACTTGGATGCCGCGTCGGGATGCGCCGCCAGCATCGTGCCGATTTTCTGATTGCGCTCCGCCGCCTCGCGGTCAATGTCGTACAGCCGTACCGTGCCGCTGATTTGCCCGTCGGAAATAATATCGCGCATGAAACCCCATGCCCATCCGCGCGAGCCGCCGCCGATATAAGCTACGGTCAACCCCACGACCTTGTCACCCTGATGCGTATACATTGCACTTTTCCTCCTTGCTGGCTGATTTTCAGCCTGTATCGACATGATAGCACAGATGCGCGGGTTTTGCAATGCGCGAAAGAGATTCATCTTTTCCATTTAATACTATTTCCAGATTCACCTGCGCCATCTGCTTGCGCCTTTTCCCTTCTGGCGTCCGCTCATTCCACTTAGCGTAGCGCTGCTACGCTGCGTTCCATTCACGTTAGCCAGAATGAAAAATTCGCGGCGCATCTTGGCGCATTCTTATCTGGAAATAGTATAATAGGCATTTATCTGCTGTAAAAAACAGCTTCCCCTTTCAGGAAAGCTGCTATCATTTTCCACTTTAGTCCTGCCCAAGCAATTCTGTCGATTCATCTTCGAGAATGTCGCCCAAAGGCATTCCCTAAATGCGGCACTGCGCCAGCGCTTCCTGCGGCGTGGCATATTCGCCAATCAGCGCATACGCCGAATCGCGCTTCACGCCCATCAGGCAATACTGTATTTGTCGGGTGATACATCGAATCCGTCTGAAAACGATATTCCTGCCCTCGCCAGCCAAAATCCAAGCCAAACCAATGCCCGTCGGATGGCGACCATTCCCCGGTGTATTGGGAGAGAAACTGCTCACGGGTCATCTATCTCAACCTCCTCCGTTACACCCGCCAAAATCCACTGAATCGTCTCATCATCCAGCAGCAGATACTGCGGCGTGACCCGCGGCTGCCACTCCGGGACGCACGCCGCCAGCGCGTCCGCGTGGTGGATGGCCAAGGAGTAGCGTTCTCCATTAACGCCGGGGAAGCCCGCTTTTCCATCCGCGCTTTCCGAGTGCTGCGCCCAAAGCTGTGTCAGCACCGCATCCCATGCGTAATATGCTTCCATCTCTGGCGACGCTGCCGGAATCGCGGCATCCTCATCCTCCTGCCGCCACAGCACCTGATACTCTTCCGGCGTTCCCTGCCGAATCTCCGCCGTCGTCGTCTGCCAGCCGGAATCGAGCGTGAAGCCGGCGTTTTGCATAGGCGTGCTTGCCGTATGCGGCACGATATGCTTTTCGGCATAGAGATAGAGGATTTCGGCGCGGCTTCCGTCAGCTGCCGTCTCCGTCACCTGCTGCCGCTTGACGTAGAGTGGGGTCATGCTTTCGTGATAGTCGAACGAAGCGACAAGTCTGCCGTCCGCCAGCTTGGACAGCTGAATCCCGTATTCGCTCGTCGGAATCGGGCGCGTTTCGTTCATCAGCCAATCGAAGCAGTATAGATTTGCCAGCCCAAGGATGCACACAATCAGCGCACCCAGCAGGATATTGCGGAGGGTGCGGCGGCGCTTCTGCTTCCGCAGCGTCTGGGCGGCGGCGTCGAACGCGGCGCGCGAATCCAACTCGCTTTTCTTTCCGGCGGGCAGGTCAGCTTTGAGCTGATTCATGTATGCGGCACATTCCGCGCACGTCTGCACATGCGCCGACACCATGTGCTTGCTCCCGTCGCTGGCGACATCATCCAGCACCAGCGGCATCAGGTCGCGGACGACCTCACAGTCTTTCTTCATGCGTTTCGTCTCCTTTCATTGCGTCCAGCAGCATTTGCTTCGCCCGGTACACCGTTACGCGCGCCCAGCTTTCGGATTTCCCGAACAGCGCCGCAATCTCCTTACTGGACAATTCGCAGAAGGTTTTCAGGGTGAACACCTCGCGATACGGTTCCGGCAGACGGTGGAGAGCTTGATGCGCACTCAGGGCGAGACTGTGTTCCGCGACCATCTCCGTGAAATCCGGGACGGACGCCTCCGGCACGTTGTCGAGCGGCAGCGGCGACTGCCTGCGCATGATGCGCAGAAACTGATTCCGTGCAATCGCGCAGAGCCATGTGCCGACCGAACTTTTTCCTTCGTACCGCTTCCAATTTTTCATCGCCTGATAGAACGTTTCCTGCGTGAGCTCCTCCGCAAGGTCACGATCGCGGCACAGGCGGATCAGGTAGCCGTACACCATGTCTCGGTACTGCTGATATGCTTCTTCTGCGTCAAGCATCTCCAGCACCTCCCTTCATGAAGTTAGTCGCGTGGGGAGACGAAACGTTACACGGAAATGCAAAAAAACATCCGAACCATGCTCCAAGAGCCAGCGGTTCGGATGTTTTTGCTGTATGGTGCGGGAAACAGGACTTGAACCTGCATGAAGTTAGCCCTCACTAGAACCTGAATCTAGCGCGTCTGCCAATTCCGCCATTCCCGCATTGGGTCAGCGTCAAAAACTCTGACGATATTTATATTCGACGTATTTTGCAATTTTCCTGCTTGCTTTTCAAAAAAAATTTATTTTTTTGCAGATTTTTTCGGGAATCTGATTTCCGCATAGATTTATGCTTATCATGCAGGGGAGTCACGCCCGTGTAATACAAAAATCCCCCGCTGCCAATCCAGACAGCGGGGGCAAATCCCTTAGATGCAGTGATATTCCTTGAGCAGCTTCTCGATGTCCGTGCCGGAAATCTTCTTCAGCACTTCCTTCAGCGCCAAGCGCTCCATCAGCGGCAGATCCAAGTCGGTAATCTTCTTGCCGTCGCGCAGCTGCACCGTTGCGTTCAGCAGGTCGCGGATGTCGTAGGTGCTGCCCCAGACCTCCGGAACGCCGCGGTCAACGTTCAGCAGCGTGTACACGGCAACCATCGCGGTACGCATGGAGTACTCCGTGGTGAAAATGGTGTCACGCGGCACCTCTGCGAACTGACCGAGGAACGCGAAGTTCACAGCCCCTTCCGGCACAACGTCCGGACGGTCGCCCGCGGCGCGCGGCATGAAGAACGCCGTGATGTAAGGCATCATGACCGGCACCGTGTTCGCACTGTGCTCCGCCAGCTCCTCGATTTCGCTTTCCGGCACGCCCATGTGGTACAGCCACTCCATGCAGATTTCCTTGCCGGTGCAGTCACGCATGGGCTTCTTTACATAGTCGCCGGGCTTATCGGAGAACAGACCGTACACCCACACGCACAGCTGATCCTTCGGCTGATCGCGGAACTGCTGCTGACGGTTCAGCGTCCAGGACATCAGCCAGCTGGAGTCCTTCACGGTCACGATGCCGCCGGTGACGGTATGGCCGGAGAAGGGGTCGCGCTTGCAGATCTTCTGGATATACTGCGGAATCTTGTCGTCCAGCGTGGTGACGGTCGCGCTCATCCAGTTGCTCTGCTCCGGATCGTAGCAGAACTTTTCCGGACGGCCGAACGAAGCGTCCTGCGCGGCAATCTTCTTCCACAAATCCCAGCCGTTGCCGGGCTTCAGCTCCGGGTCAAAGGGCGCGGGAGTGTTCTGGCTGCCGTAGGTGCTGCTTTCGACACAGCCGCCGTTGGTGATGAACAGCAGGTCGTTTTCGGTCAGGTCGATCACGTCGGTCTGCCCATCATGCTCCACGGTGATGGAGGACGCCTGTTTGCGCGTGGCGGTAACGTCAAAGCGGACGTCGGTCACCTTCGTGGCGTAGTGGAACTGCACGCCATGCTCCTTCAGGTACTTCTCCATCGGCAGGATGATGGATTCATACTGGTTATAGCGGGTGAAGCGCAATGCCTTGAAGTCCGGCAGACCGCCGATGTGGTGGATGAAGCGCTTGATGTAGAGCTTCATTTCCAGCGCGCTGTGCCAGTTCTCGAAGGCGAACATCGTGCGCCAGTACATCCAGAAGTTGGAGGAAAACACCTCGTCGTCGAAAACATCGGTGATACGCTTGTCATACAGCTGCTCATCCGGCGTGAAGAAAAGGTGCATGATTTCCATCGCGCCCTTGTCGGAGATGGCGAACTTGCCGTCCGTGTGGGCATCCTGCCCCTGCTTTTCGGTCGCGCGGCACAGGGAGAAGTTCGGGTCTTCCTTGTTCAGCCAGTAATACTCGTCCAGCACGCTTGCGCCTTCAGTCTCAATGGACGGGATGGAGCGGAGCAAATCCCACATGACCTCGAAGTGGTTGTCCATTTCGCGGCCGCCGCGCATCATGTAGCCGACATCATACTTCCGGCCATCGCACGCACCGCCGGACACCGGGTCTTTCTCGAAAATATGGATGTGCTCGCCCTTCATCTGACCGTCGCGCACCAGATAGCATGCCGCCGTCAGGGATGCCAGACCTGCGCCGACAATATAGGCGCTCTTGTGGTCAACGCCTTCCGGCTTCTTGGGATGGGCAAAGGCTTCATAGTTACCGCTGGAATAATACATAAGTTCGTCCTCCTTCAATCAGACGCAGTGGAGAAAAATTGTTGTTCATCCGAAGCGCGCTTCATCTCGCTTCGTGCCTGTATGATACCCCGATTTTCCCCGGAATACAATAAACAAACCGCAGCCGGTGTAAAAAAACCTGACACAAACGGCAGTTTGATAAAGGCGCCGCCGTGCAATTCGGCGGCGCGTCTGGCGATGTCTTTTCCGCCATCTGCGGTATGCAAATTCCTCGATGTACCGCCAATAAACCTTCGAAATTTGCATTTGCATCTGACGAAAAATCCATACGTTAGCCGACCACCTCATTTGTGCGGTGTTACCTTAGGGCACTACCGCACAATTCGTCGGCAGCGCTGGCGATGCCTTTTCTGCCATCTGCTTCTTGCA
>CDYY01004113.1_pt1 | contig 101187 bp, 158 predicted proteins | sample 480691 | NCBI WGS metagenome assembly CDYY01 (sample SAMEA3182107, study PRJEB8094) | gut metagenome | biome: human; feature: gut; material: Stool; isolation source: human stools | place: Canada | collected 2013-02-25
AGCTGATGAAGAAGATATAACTGAACAAAATGGCACTCTATAGTTAGCAAATAAAACTTATGATAAATAGTCTTTCAGTGGTTTAGGTAGAGTGTATCTAAGAAAGAATATAGTAGGTGATAAGAATGTTCTTACTTAGGCTATGATCAATAAAGCTAATATTATATATGTTATTCAGTATGACTATGATTTAAACGGTTAGACAATCGTTACTCCTTCTAATTCTATACTAAAATTTGATGGTGGCAGTTTTGACAATGGAATAGTAGATATATCTAATACAACAGATTTAATCAATCCAAAATTCAATAAGAATTGTAAAATAGCTAAGGATACTATTTTAAAAGATTTTGTAGATGTTAGAACTTTAGGAATATATCCAGATGATACAGATTATGGTTGGAGTAAATTAGACAATCTATGTAATAAAGCAAACACTGTATATTTTTTTCCTAGAGGAATATATAAATTTACTAGTGGTATTAAATTATATCAGAGCGGAACAACTTTGATAGGAGAATGTACTTATGCTGATATTATGACAGTTAATGATGAATCGTTAAGAGGAACAGTATTTGATTTTTCTATCTCTTCTGGAACTTCTGAGGAACCCAAGTATTGTATTAACTTTGCTGATTCTTATTCGTCTGGTATAGAAAGAATAACTATTCACTCTAATTCTGTTTAGGAGTTAAAAGATAATAGAGATCTAATAGATGGAGAACATACAGTAGAAGAAATTTGGACAGTAAGTTACAATAACACGTATATAAGAGGGGTTAGAGGCGGTAACATAAATTTAGTTAAATTTATGAAAATAAGCGATTACGCTTATTACTTAGAAGGAGCTTATGCTAATATAACAAACTGTTCTTTTTACAAATGTAATAAATGTATGAGATTAACCCAAGATAACGTAGTAAACAATATCAAGGTGTTTTATTGTAATTACTTTGCTTCTCTAAATGCTTTAAATATATTGACTAATTGTAGAATTGATTCGTGTAAGTATGATGGTATATTAATATACTATAGAGGCAATACTGTCAATAATGTAGTGTTCGATTTTATATATCAGCGATCTTTTGTACTAAATCCAGGAGCAAATCATAATAATATTAACTTTACTACGTTGAGATCTGGAATTGGTTCTTATAAAAAAGATTATAGTGATAAAAATTCAAAGTACTATACAATATATATGCAGGGTGAGTGTAATGCATGTGATATAAATCTTAATATAACTTCTAATAATATTTTAGATTCTACGACAGAAAATATAAATTTTATAGCTAGAGGAATTCGGTTAGATCAAAACTTTTCAGGAGTAAACAATAAGTTTAATATTAATAGAGAAGATATAAATCTAATCTCATCTATCAGAAATAATACATTAGTAAAAGATATAGTAAAATATATTGACTATGAGGACATCCCAACACTAAATATGGTAGCTAATTTAGGGGGTGTATTTATAGAATATATAAAAGGGAAACCTGTAATTTCTGGAGACATGTATGTATCTAAAATGGGTACTACTTAGGAAAGACCCGCTAATATTATAAATAAAGGATTTCAATATTTTGATACTACTATAAACAAACCAATTTATTGGGATGGCTCTAAATGGATAGATGCTACAGGAGCTACTGTATAACAATAAAATAATTAAGATATGGCATAGTATGCAACTAAAGATGAATTAAACGAACTCACTGGACTAGTAAGAACATTATAGGGCAATATAAAAACTCTAGATACTAGTGTTGGTGAGCTCGATACATTAGTTGAAAGAATTAATCATTTAGCTACTCTTAAGGATGTTACTATTACTTATATTACAGAAGGAGATTTACTGTAGTATGCTAGTGATGGTACATGGCACAATATCCAACCATCAGCATTAGGTATTGGCGGTGGTGAAGGTGGAGGTGTAGTAGATACTTCTGTAGTAAAAGCTTTGATTAAATCTGAAGGTAGTAAGCTGTTTATAAGTAAACTATATGATGATGTATCTTCAGGTATAATTACTTTCAACGGTGGTTTAAGAAGTAATAAAATGACTTATCTAAATCAAGGAGTTTAGATGGGTACTTTTATTACTGGTATGATTGGTGGTACTGGTGCTCAAATAGATAAAGACGGTAGAGGAGAAATGACTAGTCTTATCCTTAGAGAGTTCTTAGAAGTACCGGAATTGAGATTTAATAAAATAGATGTAGTAAGTGGTGAACTATGGAATTCAATAGCATTTGGTACTATTGAAGATGTAGACTTAGTTAATCAAATAGTTACATTGAAATTAGAAGAAGGTGAATATAGTGGTATACATGTAAATGATATATGTAGAGGTATATTCCATAATTTTGATGGAGTTAATAATACTGAAACTGGTACTGACGATTGTGGGTTTGATAAAGTACAAGGATTCTCTACAGCTTACTTTACTCCTATAGAAGTACTAGATGCTAGAGGTAAACAATTTAGATATTCATTAAAACAAGGTACTACACAGCATCCTTGTAAGGCAATGAAGTTTGCTGTTTATGGTAACTTTACTGATGAAACTAGAAGATCTAGTGCTTATGCTACTCGTACATATAAACGATATTTAAAAGGTGTAAATACTTGGGCTCTGAACTATACTAATATAGCTTCACAGTTTGGTAACCTAAACGGTCTTACTATACCAGGTGCTCCTAATAATGGTCAATTACAAGGTGATGGTGCATACTTGACTAATGTATATATGACTGGTTCTATTATTGAATTTACACCAGAATAGTTAGATCAATTACATGGACAAGACGCTTACGCTGTTTCACTTAGTAGTGAGTTTGGTACAGTAATTGTAGATAATGAATTTAATATCATTGAAGATTATAACCAAACCAAATCTCTTACTTTTGCTGTACAAGCTTGGAAAGGTAAAACAGAATTAACATATAGTACAGTATATAATGAAGGAAGTTACTTTGTAGAGTATACTCCAACAGGTGTAGAATGTACTATGCAAGATGGTGTATTCAAAGTAACTAAGATAACTAATATCAATGACATGCGAATTGATTTAGTTATTAACTGTGAAGGTGCTATATCAGTAAATAGAAGATACAATATGAGTTACCAACTTGAAGCTAACGGATTGTGGGTAACTTATAATGATAATGATGCTACACCAGATAGACCTGTTGGTGATGGTACTTCTTATGGATGGCATAGAAACTATACAGCTTCAGCAATTTGGATGTCTACTAAGAGTTCTCGTAAAGTAGATGAAGGAGAATGGGGTGATCCTAACAGATTTCGTGGCGCTTCAGTAGAAGGAGCAGATGGGCAATATACAGTATTCTGTTATACTAATTCTAGTGTACAACCACCTAAGCCTACTAGTTCACAAATACCTCCTGTAGATGATAACTATACTTGGTACATGTATCCACCTAAGAGAGAAAGCAAAGAAGTATTTACTTGGATGATACAAGCTACTGTATATCCAGATAAATCATTATCAGGTTGGACAGATCCTATTAGACTTACTGGGGAAACAGGTGAAGACGGTTCTGATGGTACTAAACTTGAATTTATTTATCAAGTAACTAGTGTTAACGAAGCTCCTGATAAACCGGATACATCTTAGCAAGACGATTACATACCATTCGGTTGGTCAGATAGTCCTCAAGGAGTATCTAAAGAGAAAATGTATGAGTGGGTATCACAACGTGAAAAGAAGTCTGCTAAAATTGGAGAAGGTGTATGGGGAGAATTTACACAACCAGTTTTGTGGTCTAAGTGGGGTGAAAAAGGTATGGATGGTGATGGGTATGAATATATATTTACTCGTACTGCTGACGTTGATAGAGTACCACAAACTCCTTCATCTATTCAATAGAATGACTATATTCCTACTATATCTAACGGTGGCTCTAAAGACTATAACTGGTCTGATGATCCAAAGGGAGTAAATGAAGACTATAAAGCAGAATGGACTTGTAAACGTGTACGTACAGATGGAGTATGGTCTAACTTTAGTACACCAGCACTATGGTCTAATTGGGGTGAACAAGGTTTATCAGGTGGCCACTATCAATATAGATGGAAAGTATCTGCTACTAAACCTGCTATTCCAACAGATACAGCTGCTTCAGGTTGGACTACTGATAGTGAGATAGTTCCATCAGAAGGACAATATGTTTGGTAGATTCAACGATTTGCTAATCCAGATGGTACTTTAACAGCATGGTCTAACCTTATACGTCTTACTGGTGCTGACGGTGAAGATGGTAAAGATGGTAACAGCATTGAATTTATTTATACTAGAAATGCTGATGGTAAAACTCCTAGTACTCCTGCTAGTGTAAATCAAGCTGGTCATATACCTAGTGGTTGGTCTAATCATCCTCAGGGTGTAACTGCATCTTTAGTATATGAATGGGTATCTCAGAGATACTTAGATAAGGCTACACAAGTATGGGGTAACTGGTCTACTCCTGGTATATGGTCTAGATATGCCGAAAGAGGTAAAGATGGTGATGGTTACGAATACATCTATAAGAGATTCTCTAACTATGTTGGTGGAGATAGTTTAGGTCCTGGTGGTTCTAATTACCCACCTGCAAATGTAGATTCTAGTGAATACCAAGCTGATGATTATGTACCTAGTGGATGGGATGATAACCCAACTGGACCTACTGAATCTATACCTTATGAATATGTTTGGACTAGAAAGAAAGAGAATAGTAAATGGCAAGCTTGGAAAACTGGAGCACTGTGGGCTAAATGGTCTAAGGATGGTGAGCCAGGTAGACCAGGTCAAGATGGTAAACCAGGTGAACCTGGAGAACCAGGTAAGCCAGGATCTAATGGTTATAGTATAACTGTTAATGGTTGTCCTTCTGCCATTAGATCTTCAGAGGGATTCTTATAGACTACAAATGTAAAACTAAGTGCTATAAAAGTTAGAGTTGATGATAGTGCTACTAGTTCTGTATCAGGATATTGGAAAAGCTATTATCTAAATAGTTCTGGTTCATGGCAATAGATCAACAGTACATCTGGCACTACGTTTACTTCTACATGGAATTCATCACTATCTACTACAAAGTTCTGGTTTGGATTTACTACAGATAGTGGAGATTACAGTTCATTAAGTCCTACTAGTCAATATAAAGTATGGTCAGCTGAAGTTCCAGTAGTATTTGATGGAGATGTATCTGATATAGATGAAACTTATACTATCATGAGAGATAGAGGTCAATGGAGATCTGGAGTACAATACTATCATGATAAAGCATCAAATGCAATAAAAGGTCAAGATGTATCTAGTGTAACTAATTATTACTTACAGTCAACAGATCAAAGTGTGTCTTATGATACCACTAATTGGTCTACTGATGTACCTACAGATACTTACTCTCAAGGTAAACTGTATTCTTATAGTAAGATAACATATTCAGATGGTACTATTACTAAGACAATACCTGAAGTATTATTAACATATTCTAATTCTAGAGTAACATCTGTTACACAATACTTTGCAAATTCAATTAATACATCTGTTCCTAGTGAAGGTTGGTCTACTAATAAGCCTGCATTAAATAAAGATAAGCCTTATTTATTTAGATACTTTACTGTTAATTATGTTAATAGTGATTCTCAATCTACTAGTACTAATTCTACTAAGAAGGCAATAGCTAAGTATTAGAATGACTACACTCAGTATTAGAACTACAATAATTTAACTATTATAGACTATGTAGTATATCAAGGTAATGTGTACTTAGCTAAACAGAATAATACTAGTTAGACACCCAGTATGACTAGCAGTTATTGGAATATATCTTCTAAGCAAGAAATACTAACAGTAAATAACTTACTAGCTAACAATGCTAAGTTGGGTGACTTTAACTTTAGTGGAAGTGTATTTACTTCTAATAATGGTAAACTATCAATGAATAGTAATACTGGTAAATTTGTTTGTACAGACGTTAATATTACTGGTAGCATAACAGCTACCTCTGGTACATTTAATGGTACTGTAAATGCATCTGGTGGTAATTTTAGTTCTGTAAAAATAAATAGTGGTCAGATTGCTGGATTTGAGATAAGTGGAAATCATATTGGTAGTAGTGCAACAGCTGGAGGTTCTGGTGGTGGTCTTAGTATAAATCCAGATTTTATTAGAGTTGGTAATAGCACATCATATGTTATGATAGGTAACGATACTGTTCCTGCTACAGTTGGTGGAGCTTTTACAGCTACAGGTAGATTTGTAAATCATAACCATAACGTATCTACACAATACGGCTTTGACTCAGCTAATTACGGTCTATACGTAGATGTAGCAAACGGTACTAAAAATTATGCATTGTATTCACCAAATGCGGCAGTAAGAGCAGCTGCTGTATACGGAGATACTTTAAATATAGTAAGTATTACCGGTAGTACTTATAAATTAGATATGAGTAAAGGTAATATAATAATGATTAGAGCTGATAGAGGATACAACGTCAATCTCCCGAACGCTCATGACGTAGCTAGGATGTTTGGATACAAGAGCTTACCTGCATATTTTGCAATACATGTTAGAATTATTATTCACCCAGATACTTCTGGTGTTACTATATCTGGTTACTTTAGACCAAATAATACTGTAAATCAATCTGTATATTTATATCCAGGTAACTCTATAGGATTCTTAGTTACTAATTATCCAAGTTTTAGATGGATAGAAACAGATTATGCAGGACAATAATTTTAAATAGTATTTATTATGAATATTGATTTTAAGAAATTTAAAGTGTACGATACTTTAGATAAAACAACACCTATTATATTAGATATATCTAAAGAGTTAGCTAACGGTTTATACAAGACTGCACAAGGTATAGATGGTCACGCTTTAGCATTAAAAATATATAATTCTACAGGTGAGGAAGATTATAATGATCTAGAAATAGAGTTAATAGCTAAATATGCTAATCAATATGGTACTCCTTTCTTTATAGATGCTTTAAACAGTATTAAGAATGAACAATCAATTACACAATCAGATCAAACAGCTGAGTGATAGAGAACTACTAGAGGGCATCTATTAGATGCTCCTAGTAGTAATGTAGGAACAATTAATCAGCGATAGTAAATAGTTAGGTATAAATGTTATAGCTGATTTATTAGTAGATAATATGTATAGAAATAGAGAAAGAAATGAAAATAATAACAATGCGCCATATCTTGGGCAACAAAGTATTGCAATATGATGTTGATGACAGAGGAGTTATCGTAGATGAGAGAGAAATTGATAGAGACGATATGTCAAAGCCTGTAGATGTTTATGCGGTAAATTTTAATGACTGGATACCGTATCCCTCTGTAAATGCTGATATAATTATAACAAGCACCTCATTTGTCATAACTAGATTTGCTACACTGAACGATACAGTAAAATGCTACATTCCTGACCAAACAAAAAATTTCCCAGGAATGAAAGTGGAAGTGAAAGGTATAGTTGACGGTCAGGAATTATACTGGGGATATAGTGCTGATGTGAAATTAGTCAATATCACATCAGACGGAACCTATGATATTCCGCCATTGGAAACTGTAAAAGGTAATCTGTCATTCAGAAACGGTAATATTGTCGGTCCTTGTAATATAATCATCACTTAGCTACCGTTACGACAACAATGAGTTAAATGAAATATTAAATAGCGAAGTATGGACAGAAATGAATTAATAGATAAATTAAAACCTTATTTTGAAGTAAGTGAATTAGTATGCCCTCATTGCTACTCCAAGTTTGGTGAATCTTCATGGTAGTTTATAAGTACTGAATTACTTAGTACTTTGTATATACTACGTACTAAGATATTCAATAAACCTATTACTATTAATACTTGGAAAGCAGGTGGGCAATTCTCATAGAGAGGATTGCGTTGTAATATGTGTTAGTTAGTAAAGAGTAAAAGTAGTATTTACTTATCTGCACACTGTTTCGGTAAAGCGATAGATTTTAATGTAAAGGATTTAGATAGTAATACAGTGAATAATATAGTAAGATAGAATGCTGAATTATTTGAATATCCTATTAGATTAGAAGCTAACACTGATGGATGGTCTCATTGTGATTGTTATGTTCCTTATAACTCTAAGGAAAAGATAGTAATTTTTACAGCATAAAACTATAACCATATAGATACATTGACGTTACACATAAATGTGTAAAATAAATTATATATGGAAGAAATTTGGAAAGACGTAAAAGGTTTTGAAAGTTTATATATGGTTAGTAATTTAGGGAGAGTTAAAAATGTTCCACATTATGTTACTAGAAAATATTATAGACCTTCTACTGGAGATAATATTGAAGATAAATTGTATATAAAAGAAGTGTTGTTAAATCCTAAAAAGAAGTACCATCATAAAGATAGAGGGATATATAACTATTTCTATTATGGAGTAAGTCTTCGTAAAGATGGTAAGTATTACAACAAATCAATACATCGTTTAGTGGCAGAAGCTTTCTTACCTAATCCTGACAATCTGCCTTGTGTAAACCACAAAGATGAGAACAAATTAAATAATTGTGTAGATAATTTAGAATGGTGTACTTATCAACACAATAATGTTTGGAAAAATAGATTAGCTAAAAGTTTAGAAACGTTTAATGCAAATCCTAAAAATAGAAGGAAAGTATATCAATATACAAAAGATGGAGCATTCATTAAAGAATATGAATCTGTAAAAGAAGCTACTAAAGAAATGGGTTTAAAGCACAGTAGTGGAATATATCTTAGCTGTAATCATAATAATTGCTACGCAAGAGGCTTTAAATGGTCTTTTAACTCTCCTTCCTTATAAATGCATCATTTAATAAAGAAAATGGCTTAAAACGCCTTAAAATGCGTTATGGAAAAAGAAACTATTTTATATAATATATTATATGTGGATAATAAAGCAAGAACAATTATTCCTGAAGTAGTTAATGCTTGGAATCTTACTCCACATAGATTTATTAAATCTGGTGAAACTGTATCTATTGATATTAATCGTACTCTGTATATTATAAAAGGATTTAGTTCATCAGATTATGTGCACATAGATGTAAAGTAGGATAGAATAGATATTACATTAGATCCTAATGATACTAATGCTACTAGATAGGCTAGAGTATCTTTAAATATAAGTGATCCTACTGGAACTCATAAGTTATTACAGTTTGTAATACATTAGAATTAATAATTAAAATATACGTATATGACAAGAATAACAAGAAGCTATATAGCTCCAAATCCCAAAGAGTTTGATTACTGGGTTGACTTAGCAGCAGATCCAAAAGGTAATGTAATTAAGTATTATGCAGGTAGTAGCAAATGGCTACCAATAAATGATGATACAGATAATGATCAGAGTGCTAAGATTGCTGCACTTGAATCAGGTAAAGTAGATAAGGTAGAAGGAAAAGAACTATCCAGTAATGACTTTACGGATGCATATAAAACTAAACTAGATGGTATTGCTGCACAAGCTAATAAATATGTTTTACCAACAGCTACAGCTGAAATTATTGGTGGAGTAAAGGTAGGAGCAAATATTTCTTATAGTAATGGTACAATTAGTCTTAATAAGGCTAACGTGACTGGTGCATTAGGATACACACCTCCTACAGCAGATACTAAAGTGATCATAAATAACACTTTAACAAGTACTAGTACTACAGAAGCTTTAGCTGCTGTTCAAGGCAAAGCTTTAAAAGATTTAATTGACGCTTTAACTGCAAAAGTTGCTGTATTAGAAGCATCAGCAGCTTAATAAATAAGTATACATATGGTACAAAATAGAATAATATTTTTTGCAACATCTGTTCAACCTAATCCGGAAGAAATAGACTATTGGGTTGACCTATCTGATAATCCTTATGGTGGTAGCATTAAATATTTCAATGGAACCGAATGGGTAAGGCTAGCTGCCTCTGGTGGTATGCCTGATCTTAGCAACTACTATACTAAAACATAGGTAAATAAATTGCTTAATGATAAAGCAAATGTTAGTGATGTAGATAGTAAAGTAGATGATGAAGAAGTAAAAGATGTAATAAAGGATATACAATTTAATACTTCTAATCCTAACAATATTACAATGGTAATGTTTAAGTATGATGGAAGTAATGATTCTATATCTTTACCCATAGCATCTACTGGATCAGCTGGTATTGTCACATCTAAAGACTTCTTAGACTTTGTTAAACAACATCAGTTATAGGAACTTCATACTGAGATGATTGATACCTTTGCTGATATACGTGCAAAGTATTAGAAGAAACTCATTGCAGGTTTGAACATTGAAATTGATCAAGAAACTAATGTAATTAGTGCATCTGGTGATCTAGCTGTACAATGGAATAATATTACTGATAAACCAGATTTTAAACCAGTAGCTACATCTGGTGATTATAATGACTTGATTAATAAGTTAAAACCAGGTAAAGATGTTAGGATTAGTGAAGATAATGTAATTAGTATTGCTATTGATTCAGATTCATTAGAATAGTCTCTAGCTACTTTACAAAGTAATATAGATAAAGAAGCTGCTACTGCTCGTGCTGCTGAAACTAAATTAGGCAATGATATAGCTACTGAGAAGAATAGAGCTCAATCTGCTGAATAGACTATTAGTACTAATTTACAGAATGAAATTAATAGATCTACTCAAGTAGATACTCAACATACTAATGCTATAAACAAAGAAGTACAAGATAGAAAAGAAGCTATTGCTACAGAAGTTAGTGATAGAAATGCAGCTATCTTAGTAGAAACTAATAGAGCTAAGGCTAAAGAAGAAGAGCTTGATAATAAGATTACAGATCACACTACTGCAACTAATACTGCATTAGCATTAAAAGCAGACAAGTCTGATACTTATACTAAGGCACAAGTAGATGCTAAATTATCCGGTGCTTATAAAGTAAAAGGATCTAGTACGTTTGAAGCTCTACCTAAAGACAACAATGTAGTTGGTGATGTATATAATATTATTAATGCGTTTAATTTAGGTGGTAAGCATTATGATGCTGGTACTAACGTAGTATGGACTGAAGATGGTTGGGATGCTTTATCAGGTTCATTTGATACTACTGCTATTGAAGGTAGTATTCAAGAAGTAGCTGATAACTTAGCTCAAGAGATATTTGATAGAACTCAAGCTGATACTACTATTAATAACAATGTGTCTTCACTTACTAATAGAGTAAAAGTGAATGAAGATAAACTTACTATTATTAATGGTAATGAATCTACTACTGGTTCTATAGCTAATGCTATTAAACAGGCTAAGTCATATACAGATACAACTGTAACAGCTGAATAGACTAGAGCAGAGAAAGCAGAATAGAAACTAACTAGTGATTTAGCTAGTGAAGTAACTAGAGCTAAAGGTGCTGAGTCTGCTAATGCTACAGCTATAGCAAATGAAGTAGAAAGAGCTACTGGTGTAGAAGAGACATTGAATAGTAATATTACTCAACTGTAGACTCAAAAAGTAGATAAAGTTGAAGGTAAAGGTCTTAGTACTAATGATTATACTACTCCTGAAAAGAATAAACTAGCTGCTATTGAAGCTGAAGCTAATAAGTATGTATTACCTGCTGCTACAGCTAGTGCATTAGGTGGTGTTAAGATAGGTAGTAATATAACATTAGCAAATGGTGGTACTATTAGTATAACTAAGGCTAATGTAACTAGTGCATTAGGTGTAGATCCTACTACTACTTATGTAAAGAAAGCTGGTGATACTATGACTGGTATACTAAATATTAAGAATTCAGAAGGAGCTCAATTAGAATTATTCAGTACTGCATCTGACGGTGGTGCGTATATGAGATTCTATCCTAACAATTAGACAGATAATAAATGGTATCTTGGTGTTGGAACTAATTAGACTCTCAATCTTGGTTATAATACTGTTACTAAAGCTTCATTTGGAGATGGATAGTTATCATTAACAACTAGTGCTAATCTAGCCCCTATTAAAACTAATTCTACTACTCTATGTACTAATCTGAATGCAGATATGGTAGATGGATACCACAGTGAGCATTTTTCTTAGAATAAATCTAACAAGTCGTTACAAACTAGTTCAGATAAAGATACATATTTTAAAATAATAGAATTGACTAGAAATACTGCTACTACAGATAGTATATACATTAAATATGGTATTACAGTTAGAGCTGTTTCTGCTATTGATTATAGTAACACAACTTTGTATGGAGATATTGAAATATTTGGTTCGTTTTCTCCAACAGTTGTTAATTATAAAGTTAGATGCAGTTCTGATTTTATTAATAAAGGTAGACTCAGAGCTTATGTTAATGGAGATAATTTACAAATATGGTACGTTGGGTATATTTGGGAAAATGTAGCTACGTATAAAAGAATAGAAAGGAATATTAATCACTTTACCGTAAACTATAATATAGAACTAACATCGACACTTCCTAATATAGATACTATTCCTATAGAAGGAACTCAACCAGAAGACTGGTATGGTGTATCATGGTCAGAAACATCTTCTAATCCAGATTGTACCCGTATTGGTAATATGGATATGCATAGATCATTGCCTATATAGAGTATGATGAAACCATTTGCTTTTAATTGTGGTCAACCTCATTTTAAAGATTAGTATGTTCCTGTAAGAGAGAATTTTACAAGCAGCTAGTATTCTCATAATGTAAACGATTCGTTATCTCAAGCAACTAATGACGTAAATATAATGATAAAAATACCAGAATTTTGGTATACTGATGACTATAATTTTAATACAAAAACACATAATTTAAAAATATGCCAGCACGCTAAATCTGGATGGAATCATCATAAAGAAGCATATGTTAGCGCATATGAATTATATAATTTAAACGGTAGAGCGATAAGTAAAAGAGAAAATATTCCCACTGTTAACTTTACTAGAGCTAATGGTAGAACTTGGGCTAGAGCTAATGGGTTTGATGGAGAAGCTAAATGGAATCTTTATACATATGAAGAACATAGAGCTATATGTCATTTATTCTTAGTAGAATATGCTACTAGAAATAGTCAAAAAGCAGTTAATACTACATTAACAGCTGAAGGATTTAGACAAGGTGGATTAGGTTCTGGTTGTACTACAGAAACAGCTACTATCAACGGAGCTACAACTTACTCGTTTATTCCTACTGGAAGTTCTGATAGTTTGGGTAGTGGATCTGGTGAAGTTACAGTAACTATACAATAGACAGATTCATCTGGTCATAATACTTCTACTATTACACGTAAATGTAATAGATATAGGGGGATTGAAAATCCATTTGGTCACATATGGAAACACATGGATGATATAATTAGTATATATGAAGGTGGCTGGAGGACTTATTATAAGTCTATAAAACCTGATCAATTTGCTACTAACAAAAATAATAGTTATAAACCTTTAACATCAGCAGCAGTTGTAACTAGTTATAAAACCGAAATTAGAGTTACTCCTACTTGTGATTTCTTCGCTGAAGCTTGTACTAATGGTTCAGGAACTACATACTGGTGTGATTATAACTGGGATAATACTGATACTTCAGAACACTGTTTGTTAATCGGTGGTGACTCTGTCGGTGACGACACGGCGGGTCTATTCAATCTTGATTCCAATAATGGGGTTGGTCATTCCAATGCTAATGTCGGTTCTCGATTAACATATCTCCCGTGGGCGGAGTAATGACTTAATTATGCAATACGGTATAGTTAAGTAATACCCACAGGTTGCTTCTCTAGAATTAGAACGAGTATGCATTATTAGTTTTAAGTAAAAAAGTAGTAACTCTGACAATAGCAGCAAAGCAGGTCTATTCAATCTTAATTCCAATAATGAGGTTAGTAATTCCAATGCTAATATCAGTTCAATGAAATTGCGTATCATAATATTTTCAGTTTATCATATAATAGCCAACTACTGAGAAGGACCTTACCACTTGGTAAAAAATATAAATAATTTATTAAGGGTTAGTAGTGAAATATCGAAAGCTCTTTGTAATTTCAGACTATGAAGAAATTTAAGAATTTATATTAGAAGATAACAGATTTAGATAATATAAAGCTAGCTCATCATAATGCTAGAAAGAATAAAACTCATAGAAACGATGTAAAGAAAGTAGATGCAGACATAGAAAGATTTTGTAAGTAGATACAGGATATGTTAGTTAATCATACTTATAAAACTTCTGAGTATTTTACTTTTAAATTATATGAACCCAAAGAAAGAATAATATTTAAACTACCTTACTTTCCAGATCGTATAGTACATCACGCTATTATGAACATAATGGAACCTTTGTGGATTAATTAGATGATACCTTAGACTTATAGTTGTATCAAGAAAAGAGGAATTCACAAAGTTCTTAAGTAGATATAGCATGATCTAAAAGATAGAGAGAATACTAAATACTGTCTTAAAATAAATATTAGAAAGTTTTATCCTTCAGTAGATCATGATATATTAAAATAGATAATTAGAATAAAAGTATCAGATAGGGAACTATTATAGTTACTAGATGAGATAATAGATTCATCATATGGAGTACCTATTGGTAATTACTTATCTTAGTTCTTTGCTAATCTGTATCTATCTTACTTTGATCACTGGGTTAAAGAAGATAAAAACATAAAGTATTATTATAGATATGCAGATGATATAGTAATACTTTATAAAGATAAAGAGTCTTTGCAGACATTACTTAGAGATATAAAGTAGTATTTAAAAGATAACTTAAAACTATAGTTAAAGAATAACTATTAGGTATTCCCAGTAGAAAGTAGAAGTATAGATTTTGTTGGATATAAAATATATCATAATTTTACTTTAGTTAGAAAAGCATTAAAGAAAAGATATTGTAAGAAGAATGCTAAACTGAATAAAAGAAGTACTAACTACAAATATTATAGAAGAAAAATGGCTAGCTACATAGGATGGTTTAAACACGCTAACTGTTATTCTTTACTTACTAAAACTATTAAACATAAAGAGCTATTAAATTACCTGGATATACGTAAGGGAAATAGAACATACGAATAATGAGTACGTTATAGTTATATAATTGCAGAGACTTTAACATATGCTAGCAGTAATAAATATTGACTAGCATTTTTATTTCAGATAAAATTATTTTAAGTTGTGTTGAGTAGAAGTTTATATATAATGAATCTTGCAAGACGTATATTTGCTAATGGATATCAATCTATAGTAGGTTGGTTAACAGGTATGGCAACTATACTAGCACCAGCTGCACCATTAATAGGTGTATCATTTCTATTCATAATATTAGACTTGATCTATGGATATAAAGTATGTAGACAAGTAACTCACAAGAATTATTTTGAATCTGGCAAGTTTTGGTCTACTATTGAGAAACTAGGATTTGCAGCTATAATGATAGCTGGATTTACTTTATTAGATAAGTTTATATTTATGACATATGCCGATCTGGTGTTAGCTAAAGTTGCAGCAGGAGCAGTATGTTTTGCAGAAATAATATCATTATTAGAATCTAGGAAAGCATTAAAACCTAATTCATTAGTTACAAGACTCTTCACAAAGATTATAAAGTCGAAAGCAGAAAAATATTTAGATGTAGATATAACAGACATCTTAGAAGAACAAAATACTATTACAAATGATACCAATACTGATAAGTCTAGCAAAAAGATTAACAAGTAACATTATCGGTTGGTTTAAAAGAAATTACAAAGCAATGGCAGTGATTATCATTACGATTCTCGCTGCCATTTGTTTTTATTAGAATAACTAGCTAGATAAGAAGAATAAAGAAATAGATAGAGTAACTAATAACTATCTTTACTATGAATAGCTAGCAACATAGTAGAAGAATGATAACAGAGTGTTATAGCTTACTCTAGATGAATTTAAAGAAACCAAAGATAGCTTGATACAAGAAGTACATGCTACAGTAAAGAAATTAAAAATCAAAGAGAAGGAGTTGAAATAGGTACAGATATAGGAGTAGAAAGTAGTACATGATACTACAGTAGTAGTTAGATCAACTGACTTTAAAGTGGAAATCAAACCAAATAATTTGACATCAATCGTAATAAATAAAAGAGATACGCTCCTAACACATAGTATCGACATTCGCAACACTCAATCCCTATTTATTCATACTAAAAAAGAATATAAGCGTAATTATAAGAATTGGTTCTAGCGACTCCTTCACTTTGATTTTAAGAAACGAACTATTTATAAGTACCAAATTGATAACAGTAACAAGTTAATCAATGTAGAAAATACTAGAATAATAGATTTATCAAATATAGGACTTACTGTTGCTACCAACAAAGAAGAAATAGCTAATATGGTTAGATAGAACTACAACGAATTCAAAGCTAAAAAAGAAGCAGCAAGTAAGTACGATGAAGAAATGGATAAGTGTAAAGATATTTTAGATCAACTAGAAGCACAGGTAGAAGATCCTATAGTAACAAATACTATTGACAATAGTAAAGAAATAAATGATTTAAAGAATGATGTAGCTGATATTAGGAAGATGATAGAAGATGCTAAGAAGATGTTTATGGGAGGGTTCCCAAAACCACCAATGCCACCTATGCCTAATGTACCAGCTCCAATGAAATAATACTCGGCAACGCTCACAACGTTCGCTCACCTCTACGAGGCTCGCTCACTGTATAGTGGACGAGCTTTTGTTGTTTATGTATGTTAATAATTTTCCTCGCTTCGCTCAGAGTTCCTTCGCTTCGCTCGGAAAATTATTATAAAGCTTTTTAAGAAAGGCTATTAGTTTCTGTTAAGGAGTGTATCTAAGATACTATAAAAATTTACAGTAAGTCTTAAAATGCGTTTTATGACTATTATAATTATAATTTAAATATATAGATATGACATTAAATGAGCTCATTGATGATATTCTATTAGAAGCTAGAAACAACTAGATTGCTGAGAGTGAAAAGCTCAGTAGATACTAGATAGAATTGTGGATTAAAACATATCGAGCTTACCTATTAAAACAGAAGTTAGATAAGGGAGAGCAATTAGACTAGATCTTCTATTAGACTATACGCATGCATTTGGATAAAATAGAAGAAGACCCAGGTCATGTAGAATACCAAGGGGATAAAGAATTACCGACTTTACTTGGTACTAAACTTACTACTTCAGTAATAACAGTAAAAGATGCTTATGGTAATATTATTCAACTAGGTTCTGAAACTAAAATGAAGTTTTAGAAATATAGAAAGTATACCTGCAAAGATTATATTGCCTATGTTAAAGGTAACAGAATATATGTAGAAGGTGATGCTAACTAGTTAGAATATATTGATGTAGAAATAATTGCTGAAGATCCAACAGAAGATAAATTATGCTATAATCCCGATAAGGATGAGTATCCTTTGCCAGCTTACATGTGGGGTACAGTTAAGCAATTGATCTTTACTAAAGATTTCTTAACTATGAGATAGCAAGTATCTGATACTACTAATGATAGTAAAGATGACACTTAGAATGTGATGAATTAGAATGTTAATAGAAGTATAAGACGATGAATGAATTAAATAAATCTGCTAATAAAACTGTATCTTATACTATACCTTCTTTCTATAATCACTATCTAAGTAACATAGAAGCAGATACAGTATATGATATAGACTATCCTACTTATAGAAAAATAGTAACTGAATACTTTTGCTATCTTAGAGATTAGTTATTAGAAGAAAGCAAAGAAGTTAAACTACCATATAGAATGGGTAGTATTCAAATAGTAAAGAAATAGCCAAAGCATTTAGACGGCAGAAGTCTTAGAATAGATTATAAAGCTACAAAAGAATTAGGTAAACTTACTTATTTACTTAACGAACACTCAGGATTTTATAAGTATAGACTTTATTGGAATAAATAGGACATGCTAGTGTCTAATAAGAGTAAGTATTAGATTGTACTTACTAGGGCTAATAAAAGACATCTAGCACAAATAATTAAACAGAATATTCACGATTACGAATAGCAGCCATGATATATAAAATGACAAGTAGTAAAGCCGTGATTGCTAAAGTAATTGCGGACTTAGGTTTAAATGAAACTGAAATACCTATTACAGATATACGTCAATGGATTGGAGAGGCTTTAATGAATATAGGTTCAGTTAATCAACTAGATCATAAAGTAGAAGTAATACCTATCAATGGTTATTAGGCTAAGTTACCATGTGATTTAGAAAGATTAAATAGTGTAGCTTACTCTACATGTGATTGTGGTGGTTGGATACCTATGAAGAAGAGTACAGGTACATTCAGTGTTTACGACAGAAAAGATAACTGTGATTGTTGTAATATGATTATACACGATGATGTATTAATACCATTAGTAAAGAACCTTCACAATATTACTAAAGATAAAGACGCATTAGAAATACTTAATAAAGATGCTAATACTAGATAGACGCTTAGCGCATTAATTAATAATTATACAGTTTGTAGCAAAAATGGTAGATTACAGCACACTAGTTTTAATGGTACTAATTTCAGTTATACGCCACAATATGATGTTAAACCAGGATATCTCATCTCAAATGTTCCAGAAGGATATGCAAAAATCTCATACCACGCTATCTATACTGATGAAGATGGTATGCCAATGATGCCAGATGTATAGTCTTACTTTGAAGCTTGTTTCTGGTATTGTGCATAGAAAATTCTTTATATTAAATATATAAAAGGTGATGTACACAGATAGTTATGGTTAGATGCTAAGAACTCTTATAACTTCTATAGAAAGCAAGCTTATGCTGAATCATTAATGCCTAACCAAGATGAGTTAACTAATATCAAGTACACATGGAATACATTAGTTCCAGAAATGGATGAAGAGCGTACTTTCTTTAGTACTACTGGTGATAGACAAGAAATTTATAATTAGAATTAGAATTATAACAGATTATGGAGATAAATAAACATATAATATTTTATCCGCTAGATTCTAAATTTATAAAAAGGTGTACAGTATCTGCTGGAGTTTATATGATTCGCAATGTGCTAAATGGTAAAAGTTATATAGGAAGTAGTAATTCTATAAAACGTAGATTAACTACACACATAAGCCATTTAAAATGTAATAGACATGCTAATCGCCATCTGTAGTCAGCGTATAATAAATATGGTCAAAAATCATTTGTGTTTTGTATATTAGAATAGTGTGAACCTATTTTAGAAACAATTCTAATGTTAGAACAAAAATATTTAGATTTAAAACCAGAATACAATAATGTAGCAAAAGCTGGATCAAATAAGGGATTTAAAAAAACGAAACAGCAATCAATTAAAACAGCTGTTGGTCTATATGGAAAACCTAAACCATATGGAAGTTAGTATAGATATAAAGAATATAATAACGCAATAAAAAATGTTAATTATAGAAATCCTAACCGTATGACTCCTGTTCTACAATTTGATTTAAACCATAATTTTATAGCAGAGTATGATTCCATTGCAGAAGCGGCTAGAAGTATTAAGAAGTGCTATTCTTGTATAAAAGATGCTTGTAAGAAAAGATAGTTATCTGCATACGGATTTTTATGGGAATATAAGAAGGATGAAGACAAAAAGAAAGTTAGAAAAGAAAGGAGGGGTAAATGGAAATCAATAGTTAGATAAACACCTTTCAAGGAGGTCTCAATTTGGACAGTGATATTACTATGTTAGCTGACAACTAGTATAGATGGGCTGAGAATATTCGATTACTCACAGATAATGCTGGTACTACAGGTATTCTATAGAACATAGAAGATGTAAGATAGTACGAAGGTGGTATTGAAGCATCTGAAAATATACTTGGTACAGCAGTAACTAGATGGTACAATTCTACTAAGAAGATAGTAGAAGAATGTGGTATAGTAGTTACTATGGAATTATATGAAGGAACTTATATTAACAACATATGGGCTATAACTGATTTCAACAGTATTAAACCTACTTGGACTTTAGTAGTATCTGCTGTTATGAATCTAGTTAATAAAGTAGCTATCGTTACTAATTATGAGTCAGATAAAGTAAGTAAGATATATATATCTGATGGTACTTCTTCTATTAAATGTATTAATATATCTGCTCAATATAAGACAGATAAAACTAATCATATAGAAGATGATACTTACTTTGATCTACTACCAAGTTCTACTATTGCACCGTTTAAGTTTATTGAATTAACATCTGGTAATTTACCAGCTGGTATGATACAATATTGTTATCAATTATTTAGTGTACATGGCGGAGAAACATCTACTTCTTCATTAAGTCCTATGATACCTATATCGTCTAGTAATTCAAATTCATCTAAAACATTTAAAGGTGATAGACAAGGTGAGAGTACAGATAAAGGTTGTATGTTACAAGCTACTTTGTTTAATGATGGTAGATTTGAAAAGATAAGAATCATTAGTATTCAGTATACTAGCAATACTCAAACTCCTAAAATATATGTAATTAATGAGTTAGACTTACCTAAATCTGAGGATAATGTAATAACATTTAATTACAATGATGTTGGTAGTAGTTACGTTAATGAATTAAGTATAGAAGAATTTAATGATCTTGTTCCATTTGAATTTAATGCTAAGAGTATAGCAAAAATGGATAATAGATTGTTTGCTTCTAATGTGTAGGAGTTAACTTGGGATGTAGATTATGATGCTAGAGCATATAGATGTAATAGTAAGGGTATTATTAAATTAAACTCTAGTATAAGTAATCAAGATATTACTACGACTTTTCAAGAATTAATTAGCCCAGAAACAGATTTAGTTATACCAGAAGAACATGATTGTATAAACCCAATGAATAGTTCAACGGTATATCCTAATAATCCAACAGATGAATATGCATTTGGATATGATGATAATGGAGTTATTAGAGGTGGTAGAGGTTTAAATATCAGTTATAGATTTATTATAACAGATTTGATAGAGTCTGATAATACTCCAGTAGTTGATGATGAAGGTGATAAATTTGTACCATATAGTATGAGCTTATCATCATCTAAAAAATCTTATAATACTATTAAATTAGTATGTCCAGAAACAAAAGAATTAGTACATACATTTAATAGTGATGGTAAGTCTAGAATAAGGAACTATTGTGATCCTTACTATGTATCTAATTTTCTAAGCCATCAAAGAGATGAAGTATATAGATACGGTATAATATTATATAACAATAAGAATATACCTTCTCCTGTACATTGGATTGGAGATATTAGATTCCCTTCTGCTGATGTTGAAGGTTATGAACCTTTTACTTTTGGCGGAACTGTAGATGGATCTGGTAATTACGAATTAGTATCTCATCCACTTGGTATAATGTTCTATGTGAACAATCTTCCTACTGATGTAGTAGCCTATGAAATAGTAAGATGTGATAGAACATTAGCAGATAGAACAATAGTTACTTAGGGATTGCTAAACAGAACTATTAGATTCAATGGGTGGTATAATAATACTGAAGATTATAGAGCAGAATACTCTTTGGGTAGCATAGATAGAAGACCTACTATTATGCCTACTTTTAAAGAAGGTGTAGCCCCAGAATTTGTACAAGGGTTCTATAATTCAAGTAAGAATCTATTTGTACAACAAGATGCTTAGGATTAGAATCCATTTGATACATACGGTATATTTGATTTAGTAACTGCTGATATATGCTTCAATAAGGAAAAGTCTGATTCTATTGTTACCAGTGGTATGAGTATTGTGCCATTATATTGTGCACACTCTGCTACATACTGTAATGACGCTAACAATAAACATTATAGATTAGGTATACCGTTTACTAAAGTATTAGGAAAAAGCACTAATAATGTACAAAATCCATTTGGTGGACCTGTAGAATATTCTGAACATACTGGTAACAAACCTAGTGCTTCTTAGGGAGTATTTGATGGTTATGAACAAGATGGTGATATGGTAAGTGGTGGTATATGTAAATACTATCAATTCTTTGGTAAGAATTATGCTCACAAAGATAATTCTAATTTGCGTCAATCTTTCCCTATAAAAGATGTTACTAAACCAACTAATATATCTCCATATCAAGAAGCATTTGATGCCAAACAAATAGTAGATTACATAGATAGATTTGGTTTTGTAAACTATAGTATTGGTTCTAGAGAAGCTCTTGGTCCTCACGGAGTATGTTTGGCTATTAGTGCACCAGATGTATATGCTGGTAATTACACAGGAATTCGCACTACTCCTTTATTGAGAAAATATAGACACAATGCTGTATTATTCGTTAATATAAAGAAAAATACTACACAATACGGTGGTAATACTTTTATGAGTAGAAGCTATTCTATATATAACAGTACTAATACTTATGTTAAAACATCTTGGGAAGGATACGACAAAGCAATGTGCTTTGGTGGTGATACATATTTAGGAGTATTAGACTATACTCATACTATGTTATTTACTGGAAATGATCCTGATGATAGAAATGGCTTTAAGAGATATGTTGGAGCTTATATTCCACTAGAATCTAGTATAAACTTATACTATAGAAATGATGAACATTATTCTCAAGACATAGTAGAATCATCTGGAGATGGTCAAACTGGTGAAGCTAATGTTTACTTCCTAACAGATCCAGGATAGATGAATACTTTATATACTTAGAAAACTCCAATGTACGTATATAATGCTGCTTACTCTAATACTAGTACTAGTAAGAATTATATACAAAAATCTATATATGCTGAAGATGATGTTAAAAGCATGAATAGAATTACTTGTTCAGAGTTAAAGACAAATAATGAACAGACAGATAGTTGGACTAAATTTAAGTTTGCTAACTATTTAGATACAGATAGTACATATGGACCAGTTACTAATCTTAAAGTATTTAAGAACAAATTGTATTTCTTCTAGGATAGTGCTGTAGGTATAGCCTCTGTTAATGATAGGTCTTTGATTACCGATAATAATGCTGGAGCTTTAACATTAGGTACTGGTGGTATTCTTACCAGATACGATTACTTAGTTACTTTAAATGGAGATAGTATTATTAATGATAAGAGTATTACTAATTCTGAAACTACTTTGTATTGGTATGACTTAGATAAAAATGTTATATGCTCACTTAGCAATGATTTTAATGAATTATCTAAAGTAAAACAAGTATAGACATATTTAAATAGATTGCCAGATAATGCTAGAAAGAATCCAGTGTCATTCTATGATAAGAAATACAACGAAGTATGGTTTAGAATATATGATAGATGTTTAATATTTAATGAACAATTAAATGTATTTACTTCTTTCTATACTCATAATCCGAACTGGTTCTTTCCATTCTCTACTAGACTAGTAACTATTAAAAACAATAATTGTTATTACTTACATAATATGTATGATGTTAATAGTACTACTAAAGAAGAGAAAATATCTTATGTTAGATTTGTAGTTAATAAAGATATAGCATATACTAAAGTATTCGATAATTAGTGGTTCTCAGCTGAATTTGTAGACATTGGAGATGAAACTAAGCCTACGTTAATATCTGATATACACTTTAATACTAAGAATTAGGAAACAGAACCCATTGATTGGAAATAGATAGAATAGAGAGAAGATACATTTAGATTCCCAATAAGTAGAGAGAAACAAAATAATCCAGGTTAGCAGCAATAGACTAATATGTCTTATGCTGGAAGGATGAGAGGAAAATACTTAATCTGTAATTATACATTAGATTGTAATGATAACAGAGAATTTAAGCTTCCTTATGTTAAAACAACTTATAGATATTCAATGTTATAATATGAAAACTAAGAAATTAAAAAGAGTTCCTCAATATGCTTTCGGTGCTGATGCTATTTCAAACTGGGGTAATATGAGTGGAGTAGATAAAGCGAATGTAGTTACACAAGGAGTTGGTGCTGTAGGTAGTATGATAGGTAATGCTACTAGTGGAAAGAAACCTACAGCAGCTGGTGTAATAGGTGGAATAGGATCTGGAGCTGCAATGGGTGCTTCTATTGGAGGACCTTGGGGAGCTGTAATAGGTGGAGCTATTGGCGGTATTACATCAGGTATGGGATCTGGTGGTTCTGTTAATGAATAGACAGGAGAATATCAAGATCCATCTGGTATTGCAGGTCTATTTGGTCATAGCAAGAGTTATATACGTAATAAGGCTGGTAGAATTAAAAACGGTATTCAAGCCAGACAAATGTCTGAATAGGTAGCAGCTGATTACTATCAAGAAAATGGATATAATGAACTAAGCTTGTCTAAAGGTGGTGTAGTACCATCTACCATGGCTTATTTAGATGATGGTGAGATGTTAAGAATGCCAGATGGAACTATAGGATCTATACCAGAAGAAGGTAAACCTACGGATTCCAATTTATTAAATGTACCTGTTGGAACTCAAGTATTGAGTGATAAATTAAAAGTTCCGGGAACTAATAAAACATTTGCAGAAATGGGTAAGAAATTGATGAAGAAAAGCAAAAAGAAAGTTAACAACATATACGCTGAAAACAGTTAGATGCTAAATGAGAGAAACAATCAGGCGACTTATTAGAGCTTGTTAGAATAGCAAGAATCTTTAAAGAATAAAAAAAACAGTAAGAAACAATAGATACCATCTTACGAAAATGGTACTTCTGGCGTATACGGTAGAAAGAAAGTAAAATTAAAATACATATATGATCCTATGCTAGGAGGTTTTGGTTATATTGATCCTAATACTGGAGGATTTGTTGAAATGAATGATACTCGTAACGACCTTTTACCGGATTCTATGTGGATTTAGAATTACAATGATTCTGAGGATATTGAACAACCAATCACACTAAAATAGGACACTGTTTCTAAAAGTACACACAATGTGAATAAACGCGATTTTTTAAAGTTACCAAATAAAAAGATAAAGAAAAATACACCTACAATATTTAACGATCATGCTTATGAAGTAGCTGGTAAAAAATACTAGATTGGCGACACCTCTGAGTATAAAGGAAAACAATATAAAGTTACCGGAAATAACGAAGCTGTGCCAGTGAGTAAAAACGCTACAGATCTTAAAGAAATTAATGACGGATTTAATTGGAACTTGTATAGAGATGTATTTACTCAAGGTGAGCCTAGAATTATAGGTCCGTCTGGAGCAGGGAGGTACTCTACTTATTAGTAGAATAAAACTACGAACAGTATACCAAATGCAAATGATCCTTATTTTATTGGAAATATGTACATGAATGGTAATTGGGGTGACCTTACTGTTGGCAAGCGACTATCTTCTATTAATCCCGAATTTAACACACCTGCTTTGGGTGTAATAGGTACTAATACTTCTGATAGTTATTCAATCCCCACAATAACTCAAGATACCGCAATACCACAGACAGCAGTTCGTAGCACTCCAAGTACAAAAAGAAGCACAGTACAAACAAGCGTACAACAGCCTGTTTAGGAACAAGTTACTGGACCAATACAACCTTTTAGTAATGATCGTCCATCTTTAACAGAATTAACTTCTAAACCAAGTAAAGTTTTACCCAAATTGAATATTGGTAGACCGTTTGTGTACAATCCTTCTCCAGATGATGCAGTAAGTAATGGATTAGATATGTCTTCTTTATATTCTACTGTAGCTACTTTAGCTCCTCTATTTGACAGAGAACGTGCAGAAAAAGTAGATACTTACACTTATAATCCAGTATATGGTCCTACTAATTATAACATAGATCCTATACTTAGAGAAGCTACTTTAAGTGATAGAATTGCTAGGTATAATATGGCTAATATTAATCCTAACACTGGAGCTAATATGGCATTTGGTTTACAGTCAGCAGTTAATAGGAACAAAACTATTGCTAATGCTTATGCTACTAAAAATAATGCTGAAAATCAAATGGCGTTTAACAATGCCCAAATAGCTAACCAATGGGGGCAACAGTATGCTGATGCTAGACATATTGCTGCTACTGAATATGCACAAAATAAAGCAAATGCTAGAAATATAAATAGAAGAAATTTTGCTTCAGCTTTAAATAATTGGGGAGCGTCATTGAGAGATAAAAAACAAACAAGTATGGATATGGCAGCTTTGGAAATGTTACAACCCATGCTTAATTATGGTACAGAAGACAATGTACTTAATAGAGTTAATAAAATATTAAATAGAGTAAAAAATGGTTAATAGATACGATGAACCTGCTTCTTATGGTTATATTAGTCAATATGTACCAATACCGTTTGAAAAATTATACGCATTAGGTAAAGATTATGCAGACCAAAGAAAACAAGCAGAAAAAGAATTAGAAACAAATATTAAAAAATTTGGAGAATTTGTTTCACCTTCTAGTGTAGATACATAGAATTATTATAACGCTTCTATAAAAGTTCTAGATCCTCTAATACAAGAAGCTGCTGTTAACCCAAGTGTTATGAAAAACGCAGATTATCGAGCTAGATTACAAAATACTATAAACAACTTAGATTACAACTTGTTAAGTCAATATCAACAATCTGCTGAAAATCTTAGACTTCGCGAGCAAAATATAGCTAAATTACAAGCAGAAGGTAGGTACGATATCAATATGGACGACGTTGACATAACTAATTGGAATACTAAAGATTAGGGAATAATGAATAATTTAAATCCTATTCGTTATCAATCAATTAGAGAACAAGTAGAACCTTATGTAAACAACTTGCAAGATTCGTTCTTGTATAGTAAAGGCGGATATAATTGGATTGGCGTTGATGCAGATACTGTAATAAAACAAGTAGATACCAATTGGTCATCCATACGTAATACCCCTATAGCAGAAGCTCATATAAAAGCTATGATGAAAAATGGTATGACCTTAGAGTAGGCTGAGAATGCTTTTAGAAATCAAGCTATGAATGATGCATTAGAATATGTTAGAAAGAAACCTGTAGTAGATCCATATGCTATGGCTGAATATTAGAATAGAGCTGCTATAAGATTAGCACAAGCTAGAAAAGGTAGTTAGGGTAAGCCTTCTGGTGCTGTGTTAGGACTTAGTGATATGCTAACTGGATAGTACTTGAAGCATCGTCAAAATATATTCAATAGAACTTTATCTAACGATAGTAGAGACGAACTATCAGATCCTAGTTTCCTTCAGAAATATCAAAAACTTACAGAAGAATCCTAGATTAATATAGACAATCTTACTAATCAAATTATGAACAGCAATCCTAAATTTGCACAAGCTGTAGAACTAATTAAACAAACTCTTATTGCTAAAGGACACCAAGATTCTGAAGAATTAGATCAAGTCGCGTTTCAAGCTGCACTACAATCTCCTGTAGTTAGTAATAAAGATAGAAATAAAATAAATTCTGCCATATAGTAGTATGAAGAATAGCATCAAAATATGATAAAAGAAGCAGAGGGTAGAGCCATGCAAAAAGCTTTTAATAAAACATTACAATTAGATCCTAATGCAAATCCTTTTAGTAACTTTAGAATGTACGTTGATGGTGGAGAGTATATGTACGACGAAAAGAAAGTACACGATATGTGGGAAGATGGGTTAAGAATAATTACACAACCAGTTGGACCGAATTTAAATCAAAATATGTTAAATAGCTTATTTGGATCTAATAAAAAAGTAAATGAAGAAGTAGGTTATATTATAGATCCTAATAAATTAATATCTCCCAGAAGCATTGTATTAGATAATCCTTATGTTACAAGCCTTGTAGAACAAGCTGGACACAAAATTAATGATATTAAAAATATGCATCTTGATAGAGATACTTGGGGTCAAGATAATTTTGATATAGAAGAAAGAATAGCCAAAGGTGATTTTGGTAAAGTAGCTATCGACAAAGTAGAAGGCTACATAGAACAAGGCAATACTAAAGGTTTACTTGTTAGTGTGAATGTACCTTATAAAGATATAGAAAACGCTTATACTTCTTGGTGGAGAATAGAAAATCCTAAAAATACTTTAAAAGACTATGGGTTTACTGTATCGGGGGCTCCAGAGGGAGCTGGGGAAGATTCCAGATGGTCACAAGGATACGTTACAGTAAGGATGGTTTTGGGTACTAGTGATAGTGATGTTGATAAAATTATGACAAACAGAAGCTATTAGAAAGAAACTGGTACGACAAATACAAAAGAAATGTAGATACAGCAAGATGATGCGTTAATGAATTAGATAAATAACTGGATTCCCGGAATGGGATTTTAATTAATAACAAATATGTCATACATAGATTTATAGAACGCTACAAAAAATCCGTCATTATACAGAAATAACAGCATTGGATTTCTGGATAAGGCTTACTATGAAAATAAGAACACCTCAGATTGGGCAGCAGATTATGATTTCATAGATTGGGCTTAGGACGCAACTAGAGATTATTATAGAAGTTTACAAAAAGGTTAGATGTAGACTTCTCAGGATAAAATGACAGTTAATAAATAGAACATTAATGATTCTTAGAAACTGTTAGAGTTGTATGATCAATTAGATCAAGTTGATTCTAAAGACCAAGTAGCTATTATTCAGAATGAAATAAGTAATATTACGGATTCTATGCGTAAGAATGGTAGTTGGTCATATTAGGCAGACCCTAATAGAGACCAATTACAAGGTATCATAAATGATAACCAAAAACAATATGACGAAAATTATAAACAGTATTTAGGTGATTTAGAAGAACTAAATTAGTCCTATAAGAACTATGATATAAGTCAGTACTATACAAGAAAGAGTAATGATGCTACCGCTGGATGGGGTAATTTTTTTTATAAAATGCCATCTACTATGGGCACTAGCAATACTAGCGCCCTGTATTAGACTACTAGTATGTTAGCAGGTTGGGGAGGATTCGTAGCAGGATCTAAATTAGGAGCAGCAATTGGAGCTGCTGCTGGACCTGTTGGAGCCGCAGCTGGTGCTGTATTAGGTGGTATAATTTCTATTGGCGCAGCTCAATTATTTGGCGGAATAACCTCGCGTGAGAATGAGTCCCACATGGAAGCATTTAATGGGTATTCTGAAAAAGTATAGCAACTAGCTGAAAAAAGAAATGTAGATCTACAACCTGTGATAAATAATACTAAGCAGCAATTAGCTAAAAAAGGTGTAGACGTTACTTATTTAAACGATAATGAAATAATACAAGCGGCATTAGCAGATGGCGATATCATATCGGGTTCTTCAGAATTTGATCAGATAGCTAAAGAAGCATATCTTGGAACTAGAAGAATATATGAGTAGAATAATGCACTTGGGTTTGGAGAAGTACTATCCGATTTATCTTATTTTATACCGTTGGGTAAATATCTAACAGGCACTGCAAAAACTGTTGGTAAATTTGCATATAAAACCATAGGAAGTCCATTTAAACAAGCAATGGCTAACAGAATGGCACAAGGGTTACAGGTTGCAAATCTTGGCTCTAATCTAAGAAAAAAAGTAATAGCTGACAAACTTTTTGATTTTGCAACAGGTTCTGTATGGCGTAGCGCAGTGGAAGCGTCAGAAGAAGGTGCACAAAATGTAATTATTAAGAAGTATATGAACGATGAGTATGCGGACGATTATGCAAATTCATCATTTTATGACGCATTAACAGATGGTCAATTGGTAGAAGATGCTATAGACAATTTATGGTTGAGGGCTAAAACTTTAGGAGCAGCTTTTAATATTAATCATGAATATGAAAATGATGCACAGCTATTTGAGGAGATGATGGGTGGTGCACTATTGCCATTTTTTAGTCCACAAGGTGTAATTGGTTCTGCTTTAAATGCTAGAAAAACATTTAACGACATTACTCAAAGCAAAAGAGTTGGAGATTATGTTGCTACAGCGTTGATGCAACAAGACGAAATTAACCGTAATTCTGATTTTTATAAAAAGGTAAGAGAGGGGATGAGTAATGGCACTTACCTTGATATGCTAGACAGAATTGGTAATATGTTAAAACAAAAAGGATCTGATGGAAAAACTACACAATACAATTTAGATACTACTGTTTTAACAAAAGATGGTTCTATTCCTAAAGATACTGATATTGACGAGTTTATAAACGAGTAGAGAGAAGAGTATAATAATTTGATTTCTCACAAAAAACAATCGGCTAAACAATTGAATGAATTGAATTTAGACGTAGAGGATGAAGATTTATTATTAGCTCTTTCATGGAACGCTAAAACTGAACTTTCTAAGGCTATGGCTTTGAAAGCAAAAGAAGGTTTAGTTGCCGGAAACAATGCTATTACTTTGCTAGAAAATGAAGATTTTAAAAACAAAGCTAAACAGCTTTTGAAGAAAGATAATTTGACAGACGCACAGCTGTTACAAATAGCTACTCTTTTAATTGATAAACAAGTTCAGCAATATTATGATCGTTTAACAGATTAGTCAATAGCGGAAACACAAATTAAAGCTGCATTGACACAAGGTAGAATAAGTAAATATACTGGGTTATTTGATGCTACAAATAGTTTGAATCAAACATTGTCAGAGAATAGAAAATCTAAGAAGCGTATAAAAGATAATATCAGTAGACTAGCTAAAGAATTAGATGTGACAGAAGATGTTCTTAATGAATTAGATGAACATTTAATTAGTGATACAGAACTGTTTAAGAATATTCAAAATAATTCTAAAAATAGAGGTATATTGAATATAATATCTCCGCTATTGCAGGAGAAATCTGAAAAACTGCAAAGTGTTGACAAAGAATACATATCTTAGCAAATAACTAAATATAGATAGGCTCAACACATACAAAATAAATTAGCAGACGCAGTTAATGAAGCTTCTAGAAAACACAGCGAAGACGTTGAAGAAATTGATGAAACAAAGTCTCCTAAACAATTAGAAGATGAACTTACAGCATTACAAGACGCTCAAGTTACAGAACAACAACAGTTAATATAGCAAGATATAAATAATACTATATCGCAGTTTGAAACTTTGTTGAGTTCAATACCACAAGAAAGTGTATTGCACAATATTGTTGATGAAGTAAATAAAGGCAGAGATCTTGTGGGTACAGATGCTTTATCTTACGCAAGATATCTCAAAAACTTAATGAATAAATTGTCTAAAAGATATACTGATAAAAAAGATACTGAAGGTATATCCGACCAAGATAAATAGAATTTAGATAAGTTACAAAAAGCTGCCAAACACTTAGGCGATCAATTAACCAGATTAACTGATTTGGTAGACGAAGATAACGCTAGAACATAGAGACACAATCCCAATTTTCCTAGTGACTCTACTGTGTGGTTTGATTAGAATGGAGATAGATATTCTTTTGATTTCACAAATTCAGAATACTCTGAAAAAGAAGGATTATTACTACGTGGTAGAAAAATAGCACAAAATTCTGAAAAAGACAGAATAAACGAACAGATAAATACGTTAGAAAGCGAATTAAAAATGTTAGATAGTTAGGAAGATGAAGCTAGTAAACAATCTGCTACTTCGTTGAGAAAAACAATATCTCAATTAAAGGAAGCAGCATTAGCTATAGACTTTTCTAATTAGTTTACCGTAAAATCTGACGATCCTTTCTTATAGACACTTACTTCCAAAGACAATTTGGGTAACACTAAACAATTTAGTAATAAATTGAAGAGATTGGTAAATTCAGTAAACCAAGATATAGAAGCTAATAAAAAGTCTAGAAATAGAAAAAGAAATATAGATTCTGTAGATGGAGATACTTTTGAATTTAATCTTGATAACGAAACTGGTAAAAAGCACGGTCCTCTACATCAACAAGATTTAATAGAAAAGAGTAAAGACCGACCTTTAATGATTAAAGGGTATCCTTTGAATAATAGTATGGGGGCTAGAATATCTACCATGTTAAGCAACCCTTACTATGCTAGTAAATTCTGGAGAGGTTTTATTACTATGCCTTATCAATCTTCTGATGAAGCTAAATAGGAAATAAGTAAGGATTTTGCTATATTAAAGAAATTCGGTCGTACTTTAAACAGGTATAAAGCCATTGATGATTTTAATAAAATAGGAAGGCAGATAGCGTATCTTAGAGAACAAGGTAAAGCTACAGATGATATAATAGAAAATATAAATAAATTAGCTAATGGTGAAGTAGACAGCATAACTATAGGATTGGCTAAACTCAGCAAGGATGATTACGATAATATGGTATATGCCTTACCTGTAAGAATTTATTTTAATCAGAAAAGGGTTGGTAATAAATGGTCATATGTCGTTGGTGCAGATTTTGCAGGTTATGCATATTCTACTGAGCCTTCTAAAGCTGAACTTGATTCGCGTTCGGAATTAATACATAATTTGTGGTATAATTATAAAAAGGTAGAGAAAAAAGAAGATGCGGAAGGATTAGAAACTGAATCTTACAAACCAGAATATACCAACAAAATAGGATTTCAACCTGGGGATATGATTGTAACTAATGGTGGATACAATTATCAAGTTACAACAATGGTAAATCCTAATCTAAATATTTATCAAAATGAAGCCGGTCAAACAATGACATCTAAAGAAATAGATGAAAGATATGAAGGTGAATTACCAGAAGCAATAACTAAAGTATCTGCTCATCTAAATGAACTTGTACAATTAGCTAAATAGATTGGTTATAATAATGTAGATATTGAATCTCTTAATCAACCCCTTAGTGAAGAACAGTAGAATACTACTAAATTAGCTCACTTACTTAAAGGTTTAGCAAAGTATGCAGACGGGTTAATTGACTTGCATAGTACTTTTATACCTAAGTATGTTATACCTACTTTGGGTCAAGCTGAAAAAAGAGGAGCAAAAGTATAGAGTGCTAATACTGAAAGGGCTAAATTATTATTATCTTTTGCTCAAAAATATTCGCCAGAATTGTTTTTGTCTTATAAGAATTATCAAGACGATAACAATCTTACTCCTGTGGTAGAAGATACTGTATAGGAAGCTTTAAACAATAGATGGTTTAATAGTAAAAATTCACTAAGTATTGAACTGAATGGTGAAATTATAAGTACACTAGATACTCCAGATAATAGAGATTTGCTAGTTAAAATAGGCAATACTATTGAAAAATTAATTAGAGATAGCCACGATTCACAAGAATTTATGGATAAGTTAGATATTTTAGGTTACAATTTTAAGAAAAATGGTAATTCTGAAGAAGGTAATCGTATAATATCTCAATATTTTGACAACAGAAGGTTCTCAAGATTAAGTAGACCTACTAATGTAATGCAAGCCATTACTATGGGTACTGCTGAACCTCTAAACAATGTAGATTATAATAATTTCAATCGTATAGCTAAACACGAACAATCTAAATTGAATCAGATTCAAGCGTTAGGTTTAATCAAAGGCTCGGATGGTCAATATGTATTTTCATTAATAGATTGGTTAAAACGTAATGCGTAGGATGAAGAATCTGTAGAAGGTAAGCAGTTAGAATCAGAAGCAAGAAAGCAGGAACTTCAAACTGAGCAAGAAAGTTTACAAAAAACTGTAAAATCAATTAAGAAAAAAACAGATTTAATTAAATTTATTGGTGACAATGAAGGATTACTTGGTAAGGAGTTGTATGATCAACTTGTACGCGTTAACAGAAAAGGGGAGTTTGTATTAAAAAATGATAATGCTGGAGCTACTAAGTCTCAGATCATTGCTAAAATTAATGAAGTATACGACGATAGAATAAGTCAAGTAAATTCTCAATTAGAGAAAGAACTTGAAGAAGAAATAAGTAAAAATGAATTTGAAGGTAAAAAAGTATCTCCTGTAATTTTTGGTTATGGTTCGTATGATTCAGAAGTGGGTTCTAACATTGTGTATTTTAATGATAAAGGCGAAAAAGTACTAGTAAAGGATGCTAACGGTACTCCTGGTGCTATTTATCTCATAGCTCCTTCTTTCCTATCTTCTTCTAGAAGACACACTATTGTACACTTAAATCCTAAAAGATTTGATAGAACCACCGCCAAATTCTTAGCTTCTATACTTAAAGGAATAAATGACGGAAAATATAATTTAAGTAGTTATGCTAGAGATATAAATGTAGAAGGATTTATTATAGACACAGATATGTCTGTTAAGCAATTATTAGATACTTTTATATATACTGGAACAGAAGCTATAGCTAATAATCCATCGGACAACAATTATGCTAGATTGTTGTATGTGGATAAACAAGGGGTCCATTTTGGATAGCAGTTACTTAACGAAAATAATTTTGAAGAATTAATAAATTTTATAATTCAAAATAAAACATATCGCATAGACAGAGAAAAATTAGCAGGTTCTAGTGTGTTCGGTAATAATTTAAAAGTACAGGACTAGAATGGCAATATTCTTTTTGACCACAAAGCGGATGAAGTTTATTCTACAATACTTATTGATGACGGTATTGTATTAACAGATTTAAATAGAACATCAAGTGCTATTACAGTTAAACCCAGCGTATATGTAAATTATAAGAAAAAGGTAACATTTGTTAGTTCTGCTTAGAGAACTCAAGATAGTGGTACTTCTGCTGAAGCTAAACAAAGATTAGGGGAAGAAATAAACTCTGATCAATTGTATGACGAAATGACCAATCAAGAAAGTAAAGGTGGTCTAAAAGAAGCACAAAAATACATTGAGAACTTCTTGAAAGGGTTTAAAGATCGTATAAACAGTTTTGCTAAAGATGGCAAATTGCAACCTGGAAAATACAAAGTAGCTGTATATGGAATGCGTAGCAAACGAATTACCGCTACGTATGATGCTGATTTATCAGCAGATACCGATACTGGTCAGCTTAGTATAGCTATAAGTGAACAACCACAGTTTATAGCTAGATTAATTAAAGCTCTTATTAATAAAAAACAAGTTCAATTAGTACTTGCAGACGAAGAAGGCAAGTTTGTACAAATAGATGGTAAAGCTATATTCTTCGGTAGAGGTTTTGAACATACTGATTTTGATATAGATACTAAACAAACGTCACCTCAATCGTCTGAGCAAGGAAATTTGTTACAGCAATTAGTTGAAGCTATGCAGTAGTTGGTATCTAATTCTAATACTGTTCCACAACAACCAGTTTAGTAGGTGGTTCATAATTAGCCTCAAACTAATTTACCAGTTGGATATAACGGTTTTAATACCCCTATTGAGAATCTTCCAGTACAACCAAAGACGGCTAGTGAAACAACTGTAAAATTTGAAGATGAACCAGCTGAAGATACTAAAGTAAGTATACAAGAGGTTGGAGACGATTTAAAAATGTCTTTCAATGGAATTACTGTTCAAATACCAAAAGATAGTAGTAGCAGTGATTTGGAAATAGCTTTATCTTCACAAGAAGATATAACAGATGAAGATTATGATTCTTTTATTTCTGCACTAGAGGAATATAAACAAAAACCTGAAACCAGTGTTGAAACTCAAACAGAATTGAAAGGTCTTAATTTGAGACCTACTCCAATTTCACAGTTTGCTACTCCAATACAGGAAAAACCATAGTTACAATCTGTATAGGAACTGATAGATTTCTTAAAGACAGGGTCTTCTACTGATAAGAACAATGCGAAACGGTTAGAAAATCTTAGAAACTCTGAAAATGTAAACGCGGCTAAAGATATTATATCTGGAGCGTTAGCAATATGGGGTGTACAAAATAAATTGTACAATTCTAGATCAGAAGCGTTGTTCGACGATAATACTGGCAAATTAGCCGATTAGTTTGCTAGAGAACTGGTATATCAAGATGGAGTTAATACAGGAGCTATATTTGACTTCTTAGACCAACATGTGTAGAAAGAGGATTACGATTCCGCTTTAGATAGAGTAACAACTATATTGGGTAAAGATTTTGATTTCTCTTTCTTACCAGAAGGGAAAAGAGTGTGGGATAAAGTTAGAGGTGCTCAGATTTATGTATTTGGAGAATGTGCAGCATCTGGTATACGTTTGTACAGAGATGCTAAGCTTAATAAGATTGCTAGAGGCTCGTTCTATCATGAAGCTTTCCATAGAATTAGTCTATTTGTTCTTTCTAAAGAACAAAGAGGTAAGATGTATAATGATGCACGCAATAAAAATACAGATCTCGCGTTTGCTTCAAATTAGCAGATAGAAGAATATTTAGCAGATAGATTTGCTGAATTTGTAATAGAAAGTTCTCAGGAGCATCCTGATAAATATTACGAAGGTAATATCTTCAGCAAAGTGTTTCAACATATTGCAGACGCTGTAAGAAATATAGTAAGGAAGCTTTCTGGTAAAAATATAAATCCTAATTATAGTAATCTTGACAAATTGTTTAAAGATATGTATTCTGGTAGATTTGCATATGCCAAAGCTACTAAAAACAACATAGAAGAGTTTGAAAAGATGTACAGTAAAGCTCCTGTGTATTCTGGTTTCAAGGTAAACGGAGTTACTTTAGCTGAAGACGCAATCCAATATAATGAAATAATGCGTGATATGCTAGGTAAATTAATTTATAACTCTGGTATATATACAAATACAGATGGTAGACTATCTATAAATACCAACGCATTAAAAGCATCTTATCAACATGATATAGCAACATATACTAAAGCCGTCATTGAGTTAGATAAACAATTGCGTAATAAAAAAATTGATAAAAACTTAAGCCGATTTAGTGATGACGATATTGCTATAGCTTAGGCTAAGATGGTAAGACTTATTAATGTTTATAAAAATATCGTAAGAGACGATACTTGGGATCAATGGGCTGGAATAATTCGTAATTTTGTAGAACGTCAATTTAACCTTGTCCAAGATACTTCTCACAATCCTAATAAAGTATTAAAAGCTGATATTGAAGAAGATGTTGAAATTACAGAAGATGGACAAGATGAATTACAAGAGTACGGTATAGATGTATTAGGATTTTCAGACTATCGAGATAGTTATATGAGAGATATGTATAACAGTATGGACGCTAGTATGAAAATGCTACTATGGTCTATAACTGATTTAGATCCTACAGATGCAGCTACTGCTAAATATACGCCAGATGGTATACTCAAATTTGCAAATGTAAGAGATTTATATACTAGAATAGTACACGCTATAACTAATTCTAATAGTGTAGAAGATATGTTGAACAAACTGTATTCGGCAGCTAAGACACAAATGGAAGAAGAAAATAGTTCTACTATGATGTAGGTATATCATATACTTAGTAATGAAAACACTAATAGTGCTTTATTGAACAGATTCTTTACTGACTTTGTTAAGTATATTCATAATTTTGAAACTCATTCTTACACTACTACTGCTAGAAACATAGGTTCAAATGGCGAATATAGATATGGAGCTACTACTAAGAACGGAAGTTTAGATGCAATCCAAAGTAAACTAGACAATAAATGGAAAGGATCTATGATTGTTGCGCTTGATATCATTTCTGATAAATTAAACAGTGTAGCTACTACCAGTGAAGCTGGCAAGTTATTTAGAAATATGATAACTCCGCTAAAATAGGCTATGAACAAATTGAACATAGAAAACTTAGAGTCTATAAAAGACGTACTTAGAGAAGCAGATAAACTTTATCAATTTGGAACTATTACTGGCGATTTATAGCAAGATGCTGTAGCTTGGCAGAAAGCTATGCGTAATGCATCTAAAAGTGGTAAGGTTGGTAAAAATTTGCTTTTACAACCTTTAAATAAGTTAAATACATCTAATGTTTCTGAATTTAGACTTCTAGAATCTTCCAATAAACGTTAGCAAGGAGTATATAAGAAGTTAGATGAGATGTTTACTGAAAAAGGTATTCTTACTTAGCTATCTCAAATGTTTGGTTCTTATATTAAATCTATACCATCCACACAATCTCAAAAAGGTCCTAGAAATACTAAAATATATTCAATAGGATAGTATAATTTCATAACCAGAACTTTTGCCATACTTGCTAACACTAAAGAATGGATTAGTAAGATGTTAAACAACGCTTATAATTCTCATTCTGTATGGTTAGATACACTAAAAAACTTAGGTGGAGCTAAACAGGTACAAGTACACACAAAACTTAGTACAGTGTTAGATGATGAGTGGAATGATTCTGTAGCAGATAAAGAAGTAACAGAACTAGAAGATTTGACAAATAGGTTTATATCCATATGGTCAGGTAAACACGTTACTCCAGCATTGGCTAATAAAAGATTTGCTGCTGATATTGAAGGTATACCAATGTTTGAAAACATAATCAATGATAATTTAGATATAAATCCTAAAGTAATAGATGTATTTGTTGGTTATTTGGCAGATGAAATTATGGCTATATCAGATGCTAGATACACTAGAGATTATTTCATTGAAAAGTTGAACTAGGCAACTAATAGCAATTACACTATTGATTCGTTCTCAAAATTGTCCTCATTGTAGTAGGAACAAATATTTAAAAATAACCCAGAAGCTGCTAAGTTACTTAGACTATTAGTAAAAACGTATCATTACGTAGAAGGAGAGCAGCAATGGTTATACGATGAAGTTAATGATAGATATTACAGAAGAGCGTTCCATATAGATTTACGTTCTGGTAAAAAAGGTCCTAGAGGATACGAATTTAGGCACTTTAAAGATATAGGTAAATCTATAAATCTTTCTTCTAACATGGTGCAAAAAATATCTTCTAATATGTTCGATACAGATTCTCGTCAAAGTTCTATAGATTATGTTTATAATATGATAAACCGAGAAAGTATCAGAAAACAAATAAGAAGCATGTTAAATGATAATATTGCATACGCTATCGTTAAACTACAACAGTTAAAAGCTATTATAGTAGATTATGCTGGTAATATAACAAGTAATCGTTACTTGCCTTCAGATTTAATTAAAAAATATATTTATGGTAAACAATCTGCTAATGTAAATGAACTAAGCGGTAATGATTATTATAGAGCTATTGGTTCTGCGGTAATACAAGGTATGTCAGATATATCAGAATTTGAGAAATTGTGTCACGGAGATATTGCATATCATAAAAATATCGACGGTGTAACTAAACGTTATTCAGGTATTGTTTCTACAACTTCTCTTACTTCAGAGAAAGGTACTATGAGAAATGCGTTTGACGAAGAAGATAGACTATTCGATAGCAACACATATAATTCTGTTACTTTGAACACCACAATGGTTGTAAATCAAGCTAAATATAAAGGAGAAGCGTACAGAGCTCTTGGGTTACCTGAGAACATGGTTAAAATATATTTAGAAGATAATAATATAAAGGTAAATATTGACACTTCTGATGTATTAGATGCTGATGGTAACATAAAAGATAATTATCGTAAAGCTAAATTGATAAATCGGTTACTGCAATTTAGAGAAGAACGACGTTTGAAAGTAATGATCAACGGAGAACCAATGTCTGATGCATAGTTATTAGATGTTGCAGTAAAAGATTTTGAAAACAGATACGAAGGTTATCTTAAAAACGACCCATCAGATGCTCAAAGTTGGGTTACCAGTCAAATGTTTAGAGCTTTACAATAGCGAAAAGGGGCGTGGAACGATGTATCTGAAGCTATATATAATCTACTTACTTATTATGACAAATTCGGATCTGACAAGCTTACTCCTAGAACTATAAGACTTATTTAGGATAATATATGTAAAGTGCTTAATATAAATTATGACGAATTAGTAAAAAAAGCTAAGGCATACGATGCTAATAAAACTAATTTGAACAGTAAAGAAGTGCGCGATTATAAAGGGTGGATTTTTGGTATTGCTGATAAATTCAAATTTGAATCGCCATCTCTTAAGTATATTTACTACGGATACGATTAGGGTAGAATGGATGGACTTGTTACTCCAATTTATGATAAATCTTCTTATAAAGTATTATGGAAAATTGAAGTAGAAGGACATGAAATACAACAGTTATACGATTTTATGCAAGATAGTAATGTAGACGTGGTTAAACAAGAAACTGCCGTTAAATCAGGAGGTTTACCTAACTTTGAATTGTTCGATTTAAACGGTAAGGTGGATAGAGCTGCACTAAATGCTTCAGTAATTCAATCGCAATACTTTTCTTTGTTAGGAGACCAGCTTAATACAGCTTCACATCACACAAACGACGCTAATCTATTGACTCAATTTATGAAAGTGGCAATGATGAACACAAATAAAGACAGACGATATAGAGTTAATGGTGTTACAGTTGATGGTCAAATGCTTCAGACATTCTATAAAGCGATTCTAGATGAACTTACTAGAAGAGGGTCTGTTAAATTTAACAAAAAATGGGGTATAAACGATAACGGAGTTGTTGATAAAAAAGCTTTTATGAAGTCTTTATAGACCATGGCTCAAACTGAGAATCTTCCAGCTGAAACAGTAGCTGCTTTCCAAGTCGATGAAAACGGTGAATTTAAAATACACCCAGCAGCAATGCCAAATATTGCTTGGATAATGTCTCGTATTCTTGCTCAAATGGGTGATACTATAATAGATACTGTTACTCCAGGTAAAGCTTTGTATCAGGTAACTAGTGTTGGTTATGATAATTTCATGAATTTGAAGCAACATGCTGACAAACATCTATATATGCCTGGGGAAATTGATTCTAACGGCAATATTCATCAAAGAATGCAAGTTAGATTGTCTATAAATTTCTTTGACGATGTAATATAGGAAGCTAAACGTAATAAAATTAAAGGATACGATTTTGATAACTTTGAAGATCAGCGCAGGTTCATACTAGATAATAAGGAATTATTTGCATTATCATATCGTGTTCCTACACAGGGGTAGAATTCAACTATACCTGTTGAAATAGTAGATTTAGTACCTAGTCTTAATGGTAGCATGATCCAATTCCCTTCTGGTATTACTGCACTTACTGGTTCTGACTTTGATATTGATAAAATGTTCTTAGCTAGATACAATTATGAAGTTGTTAATGGTAAAATGCAAAAAGTTAAGTATGATATAAATGAAGTGATGAATAATATAAACAGCACCGATTCCAAAAAATTACAAAATTTCTTATTAGATATGTATCAAGGTGTGTTGACTTCTTTAGATCATGCGTTGGCTACTAGTACTCCATTGGACGTTGCTACAGGACCTATTAGTACATTTGCCAAGAAAGAACTAGAAGAATATTCTGGAGGTAAAGCAGACGGATTACCTGATAATTTAGACGGATTTTATCTTAACCCAGTATTCCAAACAAGGTAGAAAAAGCTTAATTCAGGGTCTGATGCCGGTATTGGTCCTATGGCGTTAAATAGTGTATTCTAGTTCTTTGTTCAGATTGCTAAATTAGATATGCGTAAATTCCCAATTATTGAGCAATTGAGATTGTAGAAATTAGGAGAAACTTTTGATAGATACGGTGAAGAAATATTGGATTCAACTTCAGGTCTTATTAACGCGTTTGTAGATGCTGCTAAAGATAACTATATCGGCAACGCTAATGTTAACGCTTATACTTTTGATGTAGTAGCTATGCTAATTGCATCTGGGTTTGGTAATGACACGTTTGCATTCTTAACACAACCTATCATAAAGGAAATTTCTGATAACTGGTTGACTTATAAACAAGGACTCATTGGTGTATCGGATTAGGAAAAAAGAGGTACGTATTTTATGGATTCTGTGATAGAAGATTATAATGACAGATTAAAGTCCTTAGGTGATGAAAACATACCAGAAAAAGAATATTCAGAATTAACTAAACATGATGTATTAATGGGTAATCTTAAACCTAAACATGATGCTAGATGGATTAAAGATTAGCTTACATATGCAAGCATGTTTAAACAATTGTATGAATTAGCAAAAGAGTACCACAATGCTATTTCAAATGCTCAGATTGATACTAAGAAGTACGGTGTTAACATTAACCAATTACTTTCTTTTATTCAAGGTGTAAACCAATTCAACTCAGAATATAATATTGCATTTAGTAATCCTAGAGATATGTATGATAATACGTTCTTAGGAGCTAAGTATACTAAGGGAGTTATGGGTATATTTGACACATTTAGTAAACTATTACCTGAATTTTCCAAAGTATATATTGATGCAGCTAATGAACTTAGTAAAGAATGGGGTTTATATGGTAGACAAAGTAAAGAATTCCTAAGAGTGGTTGGACCTAAAATAAAAACTGTACTTTATTTACCATTCTTTAACCAGTATATAATTGAGAGATTTGGCGGAAAAGCTTTAGCAAAGTTAACATATGGTGAAAATAGTGTTCCTGGAAGATATGAAGCTGTTAAACGTAAAGCATTACGCAGAGGTGAAGGAATAGACTTATTTAACGCTGTTAAGTATAACAAACTTGGAGATGTCAAAGTTCCCCAATTTATGTTGGTTACACAACAGTTTAAAGAAGATTCTGATGTTAAAAATAATGTACAATTAGCTTTAAGTGAATTATTTAACAGTACTGATCCTGAAATAAAACAATGGGCTGAAGATTTCGCAGTTTATATGTTCTATGTATCTGGTGGTACTGATTCAAATGCTGGTGGTATTGTTAGAACTACAGTATACGATATTATTCCACCACAGTACTTAGCTAACTTAAGAGCTGGTGGAAAGACGTTTAATTAGTATATTGCTGAGAATGTCATGAGTAGAACAACAGGTATGACTAATACTGAAAAAGACCACGTAATTAGCTTATTAGCTGTATCTGATGATAATTATGTTCCTACTATATCTCCTAGAAATCACAAATATGTAATCAAAAGAGTTGTTGGTAATGATGTGATTACTATTACTAAAGGATCCAATTCGTTATTTAATAGAAGTACTAATACTTATAGTCCTTTTATTAAAATAACCACTTCTAATGGATATGACTTATATCGTCTTGGAGAAAAAGTGTCTTCTATTTCTAAAAAAACAGGTACAACATTTTCTAATCCCGTATATTATAAAGTTAATAAACTTGGATATAAGAGTAATAAGAGACAGTCGTTTGCTTTAAGAGCTGATGGTTACATTAGTGAAGACGGCACTATAAGGTCTTTACTGTGGTAGGATAATGATTTTAATAAATTGGGATTCAATAGTTTGAATGAGAAAGAATAGTCTATTTATATGAATAATACTAATACTACTCTAGATAAGATAGATGATGCTTTAAGTGGAAGTATAGATTATTCTAAATATTTCAATTCTCAAAAAGCCAATGATGATTCTGAACAGCAAAGAGCTTTAGTAGATACTGTAGATGCTGTGTATTTTATAGCGGACAGTTCTTTCAGTTATCATTTGCCAGTTAGAGACTATGCTAGATTTAAAAATAAAGAATTTTATGTAATATCTATAGATTAGACTGAAATACCCACAGCAAATGGCTAGAAAATAGCAATCATTGGTGATTCTGCAAATACTGCTATAGAGATATACAAAAACAATTCTGATAAATAGATATATACGTTTGTAAATTATTTCGGCGAACAGTCTTCTGTATTTTAGGCGCTGTACAATTAGATAGGTGATGAGTTAAATAACAATAAAGAATCTGAGGATAGTGATTAGAAAGGTAGTGCTATTAAAGATAAATGTAAAAATTAATTAATATGACTCCGTTTTGTCCAAATTTTAGTAATAAACAAGTAAAGAAAGAGTTTGAAACTCTTGAAGATATGGTTGGAGAAAACCAAGCATATTATTTGTGGGATAAATATGAAGGTGATTATGCAAAAGCTTCTTCGGAGGCTTTTGCGCAATTGCGCAAACAAGTATATTCTAGACCTGACGCTAAAACCCCGTAGCAGTTTAGTAGTTCTCAAAGAATGGCATATATCATGCAACAGCTGTATCCAGAAATAGAACTGAAATTTGTAGAAGCCATAGAGGGTGGATATGCTGGGTCTATTGATTTAGATGCTATGCAAGCGTTGATAGATATGACTAAATCTGGAAAAGATACCATTCCCCACGAATATGCTCATTACTATGTAGAAATGTTTTCCAATGCCCCAATAATTAAAGAAGGTATTGAAACATTTGGTGGTAAAGAACAGTTAGTACAAGCTGTAGGTATTAGGGTGGCTAATATGAATGGCGAAGCTAGAAGTTGGTGGTAGAAATTCAAAGATTTTGTTAAAAAACTGTTTGATAACAAATATGCTAAACAAGCTTTGCTTGCCGAAATTACAGATAGTTTTTTGATTCGTAAACAGCTAGGAGATACGTAGAAAGTATCTGGAGTGTTTCATCAAGAAATACCATCTGTGGATTAGGTAAGAAAGATACTACAAAATTTAGCAAATACTGTCACTTTTGATGAAGTAGAACATAGGTTTACAGATAAAAAAACTGGTAATATATTAACTTCTGTTACAGGTTTTAAAGAAAAAGCCAATTATGACAATTATGATGCGTCACTAGAAGATCAAACGTAGGCTAAAATATCTTAGGAAGCTAGAAATAATGGTACTAATATACATGCTGTTTTAGAAGGAGTATTAAAGGGCAATTTAGATATACAACGATTTACAGATAGTATATCTAGGGAAGCTATAAAAGGCTTAATTGATGTAGTTAACCACATTAAACAAAATTATGACTTTGTTGCATCTGAAGCAGTATTAGCTGACCCTAAACATGGTGTTGCTGGTATTGCTGACTTAATATTGAAAGATAAGAAAACAGGTGAGTATGTATTAATGGATTTTAAAACTAAATTAATAAATTATAATAATAAGAAAAACGACAAAGGATATCTGGTCAATGAAAAAGGATCAAGATTGAGAGGTTTTTTGTTTTCTACTAGTAAAAAATTTAGACTAAAATCTGAAAAAGACGGGTACGATTTTCAGTTATCTGCATATAAGTATATACTATAGCAAAATGGTATACCTATCTCTAAAGTAGGTATTATACCTATTGTGTATTCTGTTGATAAAGGTAAGATAAGTAAAGCAGGATTAAGTACTGTATTTGGTACTAATGAAGAAGCTAATAGTCAAATGAAGAAAGAAGGCTTCTATCAGATAACACAATCACAACAAACTAAATTTGATGTTGAGTATAATATATTTGGTGATAAAACTATTTTTGGAAAAGATACTGAAAAAGTGGATCAAATGCTCAAAGAGCTTACTAATTTGATGAATACTATATAGAAAAAACTAAGTATTCAAGAACAGGTTCTTAAGCTACGCAGAAGTTATCGTACCCAAGCTAAAGATGCTGCAAATCTGTTAGAAAAGATATCAAACATGACAGAATTAGACGCTTTACTTTAGTACACTAATTATGCAGCTGATCATTTAGGTAGACTCAATAAACAGATATAGGAAAGATATAAACAAGGGAAAGATGCTAAATGGGATTTAAATGTATTATAGAGCTATAGAGAAATAGCATCGTCTTATGATATAGTAAATAGAATATCAGGATTGGCTAATAGGTATTCTGATATATTTGGAGACGATAATGTGAGAGCTATAGAAACTGCTTGTAATAAATTATAGTAGGCACAACGAAACATATTAGATGCTTGTGATACAATTGGTTCTAAACTATATTTAAATGAAATTCTACCATACGTAGGTATAGTTAGATATAGAATTAAAAACGAAGAAAGAAAGAAGTATATAGAAAACAACCCAAAAGGTCCTAACGAATCAGATAAAGATTTTAATTTGAGAGTTCAACAACATATAGAACAGTATTTAAGAGATAACAGTAATGATATAGAGTATCAAACTAGAGAATGGTTAGATGCTCAAAGACATGTAGCTGAATCTGGGTTTGAATGCAATTCTATATTAGCTAACTTTGGTACAGTTTATGAATCTAAAGATCCTTTTGTACAAGCTATAGTACAAAGATTCGATTTTGCAATTAGTGATAAAGAACAGCGAATGATTAAATTAAGAGCTTAGATAAGTAAAGTACTAAAAGAATACAAAGCAAAGTATGGTACTACCAATTTTAGTGACCTGAGAAAGGTGTTTGATGATTTTGTAGAAGTAACTGACAATGGCGTTATTTACTTGGTTAATCCAATTGGTGGAGAGTATTTGCAAGCATCTAAAAAAGAACGTAACAGAATATTCTCTGATGGATCTTTAACTTTTTAGGAACAGCAAGCAGCTTGGGAAGAATGGCTTAGAACAAACAATCCTATATTTGACATTGAAGGTTACAATAGACAAATGGATGAAGATTTAGCATCTATATTAGAGCCATTGGATGAAGAAAAAAGAAAAAAAGTTATACAAAATGCTAAACTTAGTGCAGATAAAAGAAAATCTTGGTTTTCTATGTATAAAGACGGTACTATTACTGCTGATATAAGATAGGAATTAGATGATTTGACACGAGATTTAGATGAAAAGTATCGTAAACCTAATCCTGCTATATATAAAAATGCTAAGTATGTGGAGATGTTAAAATACAAAGACTCTAATGACCCTAAATGGTAGTTGTATAAATTATTTTTAGATCTTATAAAAACATATGATTATTCAATGCCACGTTCATTACGTCTTAACTTTAGGTTACCTAGCGTTATTAAGAGAGGTGTTGAAAGAGTAAATAGCGATGGTGTAACGTCAACAATAAAGAACTACTTATAGACAGAAATGCTACCTATGCAAGACGATGATATCCGTGGTACTTTTGTTGACGAAAATGGTAAACGCATACGGCAAATTCCTATGTATTATTATGCAGAAGGGATTATAACAGAAGATGAACAATCTTTTGATTTACCTACTATCTTTTATAAATGGGCTGATGCTGCTGATACTTACTTAGTTAAACGTGATTTGGAGTCTTTAATACTGCAAACATAGGCATTGTTAGCTAGTAGAGAAACTCAGGATAATGTTATTTCTTTGTTAAAAGGTAATAAAAATAAAGTATCCAGTCATAAAGTTAATACTTAGAATTAGTTTGATTCTTGGGTGGATTAGGTGTTCTATGGAAATAGAGTACAAGATATGGGTAAAATTAAATTATCGTACTCTGATAAAGTAATAGATACTGCTAAATTAACAAAATGGATAGTTGGTATGTCTAATAAGAGAGTAATGTCTGGTAATATGGTAGCAGCACTCAATAATATATTGGTGGGTGAAGTAAATCAATTAGAAGAAGCTGTTGCAGGACAGCATACTACGAAAGAAGACTATGCTAGAGCTACTAAAGAATTTGCTAAGAACTTTTACGGTTTACTAGCAGATGTCAATAAAGCTGTACCACAGAATAAATTAAATTAGTTGGCTGAATGGTTTGGTATATTTGAATCAAATAAGAATTTATCATTAGAAGGTTTTATGAGACATTCTGTTAGCGATATCTTATATACTCCGAATAAGATGGGTGAGCATGAGATGTAGATCAGATTCCTAACTGCTTGTTTGATGACTATGAAAGCTAAAGACGATAATGGTAAAGTAATAGGTAGTATGTATGATTATGTAACTTTTGATGAGAATAATTAGTTAGTAGTAGATGATAAAGTTGCTAATTTTGATAAAATGTAGCAAAACTTATTTTCACTCAAGGTTAGGAAGGTACTAATTTCACTGCACGGTAATTATAGCGATAGAGCATCTGTAGCTGCTGAATCTCAATGGTATGGTTGGATTGGTTTGTCTTTACGTAGATGGATTGAACCTACTGTAATGAGACGTTATCAAAAGAGATATTACGATTCTGTGTTCGATACTGAAATAGGTGGTATGCATAGAGATTTTGCTTCTTGGCTGTTTAGAAATGAATATACAGCTGGTATGATAAATTTCTTTGCTACTAATATATTTAAAGCTAAACAACTTTAGATAGAGGTGATGAAGTGGAGTACTATGACCGATGACGAGAAGAGAAACGTAATTAAGTCAGCTATTGAATTTTCAGTTGCAGCTTTGAGCTATGCTATATTTGCTTTAATTAATCCTGGAGATGATGATGATCATGACTTTGGATAGGAAATATTGTGGGTAATAAAGTATTAGGCTTATAGATTATTTACAGATATGACTTTCTATGTCTTACCTACTTCTTTTACTAAGCTTTTCCAAGATCCTTTTCCTGTTATGAGTTATATAAATGATATACTTAAGTTATTTATGCAGATGTTTGATCCTTTTGAAGAATATAGTACTGGTAAACATTTAGTATCTAATAAGTTGCTGGATCAAGCAATTAGACTTACTCCAGGAGCTAAACAATTAGGTCGTATAGGTAACGCTTCATAGGAAATAAACAATTTCTTACATTAGAGATGATTTGTAATATAATTCGAGGTTAGGTTGGTACTAATTCTTTGTGGCTATAAAAAAGATAAAGGCGGATTAAAATCCGCCTTTTTTATTGGTATATTGTTTAGATTTAGAATAGCTTCATTTAATTTTGGTTTAACAGAATATGAATAATTGTATCCGTTAAAAAAATGTGTTGCTATTTTTCTAGCTTTACTACTTATTGGTCCCCAGTGGTCTAATATTTTATTTTGAGTTTGTATACTTACTTTGGTGTACTCTCCGTTTAGTAAATGTGTAAAATCTTTTTTTAGTTGTGGGGGTATAGTAAATGCTATGACTTTGTAAGCGTTTCCGTTTATTAATTCTGTATATTCAGCATATGAATTTTTGTTTTTCTTAAATCTCACTTTAAGTTCATTCGGAAAAGCTCCTCTGTCATAGCATATAATTATTTTATTTTCCCATTCTGGTTTATTGGTGTCAGCTACGTATATTCCAAGTGTGGTTTTATTTAGCCATTTTAAACTGTTTTCTTCTTCTATTAGTGGTAGTAAGAATAGTTTTGTTGCTATATTTAACCACAATTTTTTGTCTTTCATAACATTTACAGCTCTTCTGTTCCATCACCTTCGTAATACTCAAGTGTATGGTCCCATTGATCTGTACTGATATGTTTTGAGATTCTTCGGAGAGCTTCTGATATTGAAGCGATCTTTTCATTGAGAGTAGTATCATTTTTCATATTGAATACTCTAATTTCATTATTAGCATCCTTACCGATAGCAATAATATATGCTTCAAAATCATATTCTTCAGAATTAAGATTTAATACCTCTTGCATATACCATTGAATTGCTAATCCATAATAAGCAATTTGCCTATAATAATCGTATTCTTCTACTGAATGTTTAAAATTATATACATTTACAGTAGTTTTTAAGTCAATAAGAATTATCTTCTTGTTAACATGATCAAAGCATACTCTGTCTAATAGAGATTTACATTTGATATTATGAAATTTTTCTACTTCCCAATTAATATGGAACTCATTATGAGTTTCAAAAGTAGATGGTAAATTAAACAACAGTTCGTTTGCTTTTTTATGATTCTGAATATTTTCTTTAATCTTTTTAAGCGTTTGTAAATCAGCAAAGCTAATTATTTTCTTATTTTCATCTACTTTACTTAAATATTCTAAGTAATCTTGATAAATCATAATAAGACCTTCAGCTTCTTCAATACATTTCTCATCAGATTTTTTATTACTATAAGCTTTTTTATAAGCAGATAGTTTAAGCTTATCTTGAGATTCTAATGGATTTACTTGCATAAGTCTATGATACTCATCTAACAAATCCTTTTGCTGTTTTACTTTAGGTGTTGCAAAATCAAGAATAATATAATCTTTCCAGAATTCTTCTGGTTGAAGTAAATATTCATGAATCATAGTTCCTTTTTCAAGGAAATTATAGTCTAATTTTGCTACTTTACCTTCTTTGTAATCTTTTAGACCTTTTGGTCCATTTTTAAGAAAATATCCAATATCACTATTAGAGTAACGAGACATATCCTCATAGTAAGGAGTATCAATTACCATCTTGTTCATACTTAATCCTCCATGTCGCTAATTACAGCTGACTCAGGAACTTCTGCTGAAGTATCCCAAACTAATTCATCTTCTTTATCTTGTTGTAGTTCAACTTCTTTAAATGTCTTAAGCCAATCCGCTACATTATTATTGTATGCTTGACTAATAAGTTTATCTAAGAATGCTTGTTCTACTTGTTTCTTTTCTTTTTCTGTCATAATATCTAACACTACAAATTCATAATTCTTTTTAAAACTATAACAACTATTCAATCTAGAACAATTGTATCTTCCAGAATTTACGTCACTAGATCCATCATGCCAATGTCCATATAAATGATATTTACTCTTTCCAAAGGAGAAAACATCTAGAGCTTCATTACAAAATGGATTATCATGTGTTAGTAGTATATCACATTGTGGTATATCTTTATAAGTATCAAATCTACTAAATGCCCATCTGTCCTCTTGAAATTCAATTGGTTTAATCCAAGGAGATCCGTAGAATTTAACACCTTCATATATATACATTTCATCTATAAGAAATACTAATTTACCTTTAGATAAAATTTGCATATTATCTTTAAAAGAACCCCATTCATTTAATTTATACTTATATTCTAAGTAAAAATCATGATTACCTGGTATAATAATTACCTTCTTACAAGGTAATTTATCTACCCACTTTATGAATTTTGTTTCCCACCAATGTTTAGATGCTTCAATATTTCTTTGAGCATTTAATGTTACTATATCACCACATATACATAGTACATCACACTCAGGTATATTCTCAATGAGATTACCATGTATATCACTTATACCGCATATTTTCATGTTTATATAAGTTAAAAGGCTAGAATATATCTAGCCTTATTTGTTTTCATGCTGCATCACAACATTCGTAATCATCATCACTATATTCATTATCTTCATTATCATACTCATCGTCATATTCTACAGTATCACTAACTTTAGTTGGTATATTTTCAGTAGAGATATTCATAATGTTTATGATTTCCTGAAGACTAATATCTTCATCTTCTAGCATTTTGACTTCACTCATGAAAGAAACAATGTTATCCATAGAAAGTAGTTTAATATTCTCTTTACAGAATTTTACTACTTCTTCTTTGTTCTTAATACCAAAATCATCAGCCAACATCGGTAAGAATGCAGTATTTTCATCAGGAGAATATCGACGTAAATAACGAATACGTGAACAGCGATCTTGCATATACTGACTAACTTTGCTTAAATCATTGCAAGTCATAATTACTAGTTTCTGTGCAGTCTTTTCAACTCCATCTAAGAAATCTAGCATATACTCAGTTTTGAAGTTCTTTTCAACTTCATCAAACAAAACACACACTGGAGTAGTAAAGGACTTAAAAAACTTAATAAGTTTGCCTTCTGGATAATCAGGATTAACTACAATAATAGGTAAACCTGATTCTTTAGCTAATATTTTTGCCATTACAGTCTTCAATTTTGTTATCGTTAGGCTTTTTATCCTAACTTCTATAACTTCTAATTTGTTATAGTTCAGCGTACATTTTCATCTTTCTAAAAATAGTTAAGATGGAGAACACTCTTGGGAATATTATATTTATTCAATTCCTACGCGTTACGCAGCTATAGATCCTTGCGAAATATCTATAATTTGCTCGGTATTAGCATCACAGCTTTCACCGATTTTGCTCTCTAATAATTCATATAATTTCTTATATGAACGGCAATATTGTTTATATAATTCGTATTTTCTTTCTAAATATATAGTACTATTTTGATACAAAAAATTACATATTGTAAAACCAGACCCTCCCATGAAAGTAAGTTCTGGAACAGAACGAGTAATTGTAATTTTATGATTATTTAATGGTAAATAATTTTGATATTTATTCAAAAATTCTACAGTACCACAAATTTTTATAGCAATTATAGTATGTTCTTTATTACAATGTGTAATACATCCGTCTCCATCAAAATATCCACGTAAAAAATCTTTTATTAAGTTTTTATTACTAAATATATTTTCATCTGGAAACTTGAGTATATTAGATTTTTGTGGAACACATCCATATTGTTTTAATGTATCACAAAAATGTTTGCTATTAAAAGAGCATCTATAAGCATTAAACACTTTATTGTTTAATTTTACTTTTTTAAGCTTAATATTTCTACTATGATTTATAAAATTATTAAACTTCTCGAGATGTTCTTTATCTTTTTCAGCTAAAGACATTTCAAAACAATTATCTCTTTTACTTACATTTCCATCTGCAAATAAAAAACCTAACCAATAAGCTTTCTCTTCTGTATCTATTGTATCAAATATATGTTCATTAATTTTTATCAAATTTTGACGATTCACTACTTTATATCCAGCTTTTTTAATTGCTCTAGAAATAGCCATTGCGTCTTTTTTATATTTTTTTGCTAAAAATTGAATACTACATTTAGTATCTATATATTCTTTTACTATATCTTCCATATCTATTAGTTTAATTTTCTAATAGAATGGGAAAAGATATAATAAGTTATAAAAATTGTTAACGAATTACACTATTACCTGTACCCTTAGTACCGGCTAGCATTACACCAGTAGTATTTGTATTTGCTTTATTAAAATAGGTTATAATACGCTTCTTAAATATGTCATCAGTTTTAGTAGAATAGATTTTCTTTGGTAGATTTAATTCACCATTCTCCTTAAATATAGGTGAATCTTCCCATCTATTCCAACTTAGATCATATACTTTACCAGGTATTAAATCATAATCAGCACCTTTAGGTTTTGCAATTATCTGTTCTCCTATTTTAATAAATTCATTCTTTGTCATAATCTGAAAATTTAAGATTTTAATTTGTTGATTAATTCATCAACTTGTTTTTTATTCTTTACTAAATAAAATTTAGTATCTGGTTCATTCAAGCTTAAATAATACTTGAATAGTTTTTCTCTATTTGCCCAAGAATCTGTAGCAAATCCTTTGCATTCTATAACAAAACCATCTCCTACAAAATCTGGTAAATAAGTAATAGCTCTAACTGTAGAGTTATTATATACAAACTTAGGAAGTAAAGTATATCTGTGCTGTTCATATTCAGCTGATATACCTGCTTCCTTTAGTTTCTAATACGTATAAGCTTCTAACTTAGATCGAAATACTATTCCGTCTATTTCTTGTTTAGTAGCATTACGCACTTTCTTGTTTAAGACTTGTTTTAGCATAATTAATATAATGTTGCATACTATCACTAGTTACTTTAAACGTTTCAATTCTTTCAGAGAAATTACCATTTTCATCTGTAAATCCTACTGAATATAAGAAAGAATAATCTTTATTATATTTGAAAGCTTTAAACATTTCTTTAATTGAATTTCCTATAAACTTACGTTTTTTGTTCCATTCAATAAATTCTCCATGCAACAATACACTTACTAATTTGATTGGAATCAATAATAACTTTCCAAGTATTAGAGCTAAATCAAAAGGTAATGCTATTACTTTACCTATAGTTTTTAATAGTTTCATTTAACCAATTTTTTATTTCTTCAAAGTTATTTGCTTTAACAGCATCAGATATATCTTTAGCTTTGAATTTTTTGTTAATAAACATTGCTTCTAAGCCTGTTTCTCGGCTTAATTTGCGACTTCTTTTTACTCCAGCTACGTCTCTATCAAATAGTATTATAATACGCTTAAAACGCGTCTTAAGTTGCTCTAATACGTTTTTAGGTAGAAATGTACTCTCTGAAGATGGAGAAACTGCTGGATAACCCATTTCATACAAACACATAACATCTTTCATGGACTTTGTAATAAATAGTATATCACCTTTCTGAGGCAACTGCTCATAGCCTTGGATATCATAGTCTGTAAGATTGTTTCTCCACTTAGTATATTTATCTGCTAATGGTCTATATATCTTAAAGTTATTATAGACCTTATATGCATACATTGGATTTTCTCGTTTATAAGTACCCTTTACTATTCCATTACATAAATAGTATTTAATACTATTTACATTGAATTTCTTTAGAGTATTTATAGAAATATTGAACTGTTTCCAGTAATTGATATCTACATCAGTAAATTCCTGACGTACTACACCAATTACTGTTTCAGTTGGCGGTATATATTGCTTAGAGCTAACGAGTTTAGTGTTATTAGTAATGTTTAACTTATCTACTATATCAGATAGTATATCATTATATTCTGTTTTACCAGTAAATAATGATACAAATTTAATTACATTACCACATTCACCTGTTCCATGATCTTTAAAAAGTAGTTGTTTAGTACGTTTACTATAGTAAATACCAAAGGATGGATTTTTATCCTTTCTAAATGGACTATTGTATATCATACCTACTTTAAATTGACCTATATATTTTGCATATATATCATATTCTGTTACTTTAGAAAGTATCCAATCTAGAGTAATGTTATCTGGGAGTTTTGCTCGCTTTCTACTATACATATGCAATTTGTTTTAGTTTGTTAGCCTGTGTAGAATCGAACTACAATATTTCCTATCAGGCTATAAAAATAGTGGTAGTCTTAAAATAGTAGACTACCACTTGTTATTAGTTAATTATAACTTTCTTAAAACGGCAAATCGTTATTAGATTCGCTTAAAGCCTGTGTATTAGTAGTAGATGAAGTTGCACTAAACGGATTATCGTTTTTTACTTCTTTATCAGCTACAACAGGCTTTGTAAATTGGTCAATATTTAGCATAGCAATAGACGATGATTGACCTTCTGGCAATTCCATAGGTTCAATAAAAGTATATTTAGCATAATTAGGCAAAGTAGTATATCCTTTATCGTTATATACTATTTTTGCTCTAAGTTTTTTACTCTTATCTACTTTGTTCAGCATATCAGTAATCCACTGAGCAAACTGTTCAAAACTTTCACCATTAAAGTCAAGTTCTTCGTCTTTATAGTAACAGTTAAGTATCTGCAACATACGAGAATACTGTTTATCCATTTTTGTTTGGAGTTGTTCTTCTGTAGTTACAAACCCACCAAGTGTAGGTTTCCACTCTGTATGGGTTAATGTTGCTCCATCTTTCTCAAAAACAATTTCTAAGAATTGATTACCATTCGGAGAAACTTCTGTTTTTACACTTTTCAATACTACATTTTCAATAATACCAGCGGGAATATACTTAATATCACTTTTGCTAATACTTGCTGCACGTTCTTTACTATATGTCATAATTTCAATATTTTAATTTTTTATTCCGGTAAAAATATTCTATCCATGTGAAAAGTAATGTTATTATTTTCATCACTTTCCGCTACTACAATTTTCTTTCCTCTAAGATGTAAAGCTCTAGCTTCTCTTACAGTTCCTTCACCACCTTCAAATGAAATAATCGTTTCATTTTTCTTTCTATAGCAATATCCAATAGCATCTGCTTCTCCACAAAGTATATCTCCTAGTTTTCCAGTAAGATCTATTGCTATTTCAGTAACATCTTGTCCATCGTAGTTAACCATTTTATCTTTTAAATGTGTAACTAAGATTAATGATTCACATAAATCTCTGAACATATCAATTACTTTTCTAACAGCAGTACGTAAAAACTGGTATCCACTACCTTGTGCTAGTGTACGTACATCAGTACCTTGCCAGTTTTTACCTTGTGGAGTTTGCTTATAAAGTATTGCTGCGTAGTCTAGACACATCTCTTCTAATCTAGTAGCATTGTCGATAGTAATATATTTATATGGAAATTTTCCATTATTGTTCTTAATTTCATTTCTTAAAGCATTTGCAATATCTGCGAAATCTTGAATAGATCTTGCTTGGACTACCATAGCAGATAATGCAGTATATCCATTTTCAAGATCAATTACTAAATTATTTTCGAGAGATGCAATACAAGAAGATTTACCAGCCTTAGGTCTTCCGGCTAAAATTAAAAACTTCGGATTCACCGTTTGTGGTGTACTTTTCTTTTTTGGTAGTATTAACATATTAAAATAGGTTAATGCTTTACCTGTGAGATTCTGAAATTATCTGACAAAAACTGAAATTTTTATACAACGTAAAGTTATTCGTTATTCATTGTTGAGAATATTGTTAACAGTAGTACTGTTACTAATATTAATAATAACATTTACTATATTATTTTTATCTGCTTTACGATAGTTATTCAAAAACAGACTAGGATTATCAATAGGAATGATTGTATAACCAATTTGAATAAACTTCTGGTAAATACGTACAGGTTGACCCATGTAAGTAAAATCGTAACCACGATCTTCTTCATAGTCTTCCATAATCTTAGCATATTCTGCTAATCGTTTTAATGCTAAATCAAATTCTGAAATAGCATCATATTGACGCAACTTAAATGCTCGATTTGCGAACGGACATGTAAGTGAATTATCATATGAACATGTCGGTCGATAATATTTTTTATTGAATGCAGAGAAATGTGCATTTCGATTGCATCCAAAACATAGCAAGTCTTCAGGACCTGCATATGATATACTGTATTCCGGATCTTCCGGAGTGTGAATTCCATACCATTTAGCAAACGGTAAGCGGTTTTTAACTTCGTTTAATATACGATTTTTCAAAGAACCCTGAGGGTCAATATTTTGTTTCGGAAGTTTAATTGTAAAACCTTTCATAATCAGCCTTTTTTAATTTGTTTAAATACTACTTTTTGTTCTTCAGCACTTGCAGTATTTGTTTCAATTAGATTGCCATATTGAAGTTCGTTTTCAAATTCTAATATACAGGGTTCACCATCTCTTACTTTTAAGAAATGCATATAAACCTTATTTTTTACAGGTAGACGACGTACTCCATATATAGCTAGATTAAGTATCTCTGGTCTATGAACAGCAATAACAAAATCACTAGCTTGAAATATTGCGTCAGATGCTGATAAATCACTTCTCATTGGGAAGTGAGTACTTGGATTATTAATTCTATCAGGACTTTCAATATTACGATTCATCTGTGAAAGCTGTATTATACTAGTGTTAGAAAGTTTTTTCTTCTGTATAAACATTTTCTGTAAATCGACTATTGTACTTCTTTCTCCACCTTCTCCATTTACTAGAAGAACGTGGTCTAATACTACTATTAGCCAACGACCGTTAGCTACAGTATTATGAAAGTAATCTATAGTATTACCTATTTCTTCTACATTACATACTTTATCAACAAAGTATATATTGTATTTCTCAATGGTTTCAGCTGCCGATTCAGCTTTTAATAAGTCTTCATCGCTAAGTGTTTCTACTGAACTATATAATTCAGATACAGTTTTCTTAGTTTTATTACTTATTACACGACCAACGTTTCTGTAGTCTACCATCTCTAAACTAAAGTATAATACTACGATATCCTGATTAGGATTAAGATCAATCAAATCCATTACTAACATATTTGCAACTGAGCTCTTACCGCTACCTGATATACCAGCTATAGTAAATATCATATTTGGTTCAATTCCACCAGTGGCTTTATTGAACTTATCCCATCTGGTTTTTAATGATACTATACTATGATTTTTTCTAGCTTTAATGTAGTTTATGGATTTATTTGCTACCTGAGATATTGACTCAAAAGGTAGTATTTTAACGGCATTCTGTTCCGTATTCTCCATAATTTACAGGTGTTTCAGATTCATAACTCATTTGCTCTTCAATAACCTCCCACTCATGTTGAGTGAGCCATTTCCACATCGTCTTCATATAACCTATTTTACCAGTTATCATTTTGTTTTCAATTTCATATTGAAGACATTGAAGAAGGTGTTCGTGCATTGCTCTAGATTTACCTACGATACGATTATATTCTTTACGACACTTATTTATATTAGATCGTAAAAAACCTTTAGTACCATCTGGTCTTAAAACATACACTGGAAATACTTCATAGAATTCATCAAACCATGTCTTATCTTGTTTTACACTTGATAATAGTTTTTCTGTAGGACTATAAATTTTATTATCCCCTGAAGTAGTAAAGGAGATAAGGTCATTGTCGATTAACTCTTGTATGTCGTTTTCACTTATTCGGCTGAGAAACTTGTGAACGTCTTGATTATTACTTTGATTATCATTCAACACAAGAGTTAAAAATACTAACTGATTAATTGATATTTCTCCAAAAATATCTAATAATGTTGTATCTAATTCTAGTATCATAATATAGTACTTTATGAACCAGTCTCATGATACAATATGATAAAAATCTGTTAAAACAGACTTAGTTGTTTTGTTTTTAAGGTTGCTATTATTTTATTAGCTTCTGTTATATAATAATTATAATTTATTTTAGGATCATCTTTTAAATCATCAAAATTGTTTAGTAAAGTAATACCAGATGCTGTTAACATATTCTGATATTTCTTTATTCCATTTTCAATTTTCCATTTGTATAAAAAATATCCATTTGTTGATGCATAAAATCTATTTGTTCTTTGTTGTTTTATACCATTGTATTCAACTGTCCATTGTTTACCTGTTTTTTCAGATATTAAAAATTTAGTAATATCTTTAATAGTTGGAATAAAGTTTTGTGGTTTTATTCCTTCAAGAAAGAATTTTTCTACAGCTAATGGTATAATTGTAGGAGTTAACCCTTTTCCTAAAATAGTTTTAGTTAAAAATGTTCCTTTTTCTTTTATACCATCTTTTTGTTTACCAAAATAATCATTTACAGCTAATTGATAAAAACATTCAAATTCTTCAGTTTCAAATGTTAATTTACTTATTTTTTCAAAGTTTTTAATAATTTGCTGTAATTTATTATATTTAGCTTTTTTAATACTGTATAAAACACCATCTGTATTTACTTGGTAAATAGTAGCTCCTAATTCTAAAAGCTTCTCACAGAGCATTAAAAGCAGTAATTGACCATTCATTCTAATTTGCAAAACTGCGAATGGAGAATATAACCAACTATATTCATTTTGATAGTTGCCCGTAACAGAGTTTAAAGTTAATTTCTTAGTATCTGCTTCTAATTTTCGTTTAGCTTTTTTAGCATCTATTCTTTCTGTATATACTTTGGTATATATATCTAAAAATACTTCTTTATTTAAATGAGGTGGAATAAAACCGTATTGAATAATTAGACTAGGATATAGTGAATTAGCATCAGAATCTAATAATAATTCGTCTTCTTTTGGAATTATTATTTCAGGTTGATTTATACTGTGTATGCCACCAACTCCAATAGAAATTTCTAAATTATTTAATAAAAATTTTTTATTCCAACCATTTCTACCTGGTGAAACAGTTAAACTTTTCATTTCAGTTAATAAATTCTTAAGTATTTGGTTTTTAAATTCAATATTAGGAAGTATTACGTCTTTCAATGGTATAAAATCCATTGGACTACGTAGTTCTTCTAATTGTTTTTTATCAATTCCTGTTTTAGATATATATTCTTTTTGAAGTATATCTACTCCAATACCTACTCCATCTTTTGAAAGACAGTTTATATGGTAATTATCTTCAATATTTATTCGTAATTGGATATCTTTTTCACATCGTTTGAGTAATTCATAAGTAGATAATACATCGTTTATATTATAATTAACCATATTATCTATTTCTTGTAATGCTAATGGAGATTGCCAATCACAATTAAATTCTTGAACATTTTTATACATCATTGTTACTTGCATTTCTTTTAAAGAAACTCGTAACGCTTTACTATATAACATAGTAAGTAAATCTAATGTTAGAAAATTTTTAGCATATTTCCAACGTTTCCAACTATCAATATTATCTTTGTCTTGTGTAATAATATTTGATAAATTGAATATAGATTTACATATTTTACTATACGTATACTTAGAATTAGAGAAAAACTCAATGCAATAATTTATTATAGGGTTATCATAATGGGTATTATTATAACCTGCAAAGTATGCGTCTTCTGTAATAAATAATTTACACATATCTTCAATATTGTTTTTTCTTTCAGAACATTCGTATTTTACTAATTTTTCTGTTTCAGTATTTAGTAAAGTACAATGAAATACGTTTTGAAATACTTCAATATCATAGACATATACTGTTTTTCCTCTTATCTTCATAGCGTATAAATTTAGTGGAGTATATGGGAATCGAACCCATGATGCCGATTGGTTGCAGCACTATAAATAGTGTATTAGAGTCTCTCTAATATTCCTCCCTGTACCCTGCGCTTGCCTACTAGCTGAATACCCCATGAGGCAGGATTCTTTATAGACTATCCTGCTAAAAGTCTGTCGCTCTACGCTGCTTGCTTTATCTCTGGCAAATGTTTAGCAAAGCATTTCTTTTCTAAAGTTGCTCTATCTACTATTGTAATAGATTCATAATTACTATACTTATCAGATAACTTTGTATTTAGTTTAGTAACTACTTCGGTAAGTTGTTCAATGGGTAGATTAGAGTAGCTTGTTTTAAACTCTTTATCGTTTGTAGTAGCTATAACTACTTTATACGGTCTTTGTTCTAAATACTGTAGCTTTTTAGACATCTTGAATTCTTCAAGTTGTTTAGCTACTTTCTTAATTTTCTCTTCGTGAGCTGCTTTATAAGCTTGTTGTTTAGCAATATATTCTGCTTTATTGCTACCATATAGATTCTGTACCAATTCTTTATGGTAACCAGAATAAGGACGTTCTTCTAATAACTGTTTTTTATCCTTTTTATCAGATACCTGTGTAGGTTTCTTAGGAATACTAGCTATGCCTTTTTTAGTTTCATGATACTCCTTTCGTGCATTAGTAGCTTCAGGAGTCCACTTATAAGTATATACTTCTCTACTTACTATTTTATCATGACGACGAGTAGTTACAAATTCCTTTGTCATAGGTTTAATATTTTCTGACAAAGATATTCCTTTACTACACATAGATTTATAATCTGAGGATTTAGTTAATCCGTAACGTTTCTGTAAGTTTTGCTGGTATTTAGCATTTTTCTTATTTCTAGTATCTTGATTCATAACAATTGATTTTAATAGTTAAAAACTAAAGGAAGCTGAATAGGTTAATGTTTTAAGATTTCCCGTACGTACTCTCCCTATCGCTTCCTTATTATATTTTAAGCCGCTAAGCACATTGGAGCAGCAGAATCATCAAATTCTGTTTCTTCATTGAACTTAGTAAGTTTCTCTTTTAATTTCAGAATCTCTAAATCGAGTTCTTTTATTCGTGCTTTAACCCAGTTTGAAGTTAAAACTTCAGTCTTATTCAGAGCTTTTTTACCTTTCTTAGACTTAAGAACAGGATTCAAAGTTCGTATACGACTTAGATGTATTTTCATTTCTTGCAATTCACACAATTTAAATACATCTAATTGATTACAATCAGCCGGTAAATCACTAAATTTCTTTATACCCATATTGATGCATAGTATCTTTAATTTAACAATTACTCGATCATCTGTAAGACCTTTGATTGTATTATAAAGTTCTTTCAAATCATAAGTACGTTGATAATTACGATTTACTACATTCTCAATAGAAATGATATTCCAATACTTAGTAATATCTGCTGATAGTTTATCACGCTGTTCAATAAATTTATTTGCTTTCATATATACTTGATTTTAAATAATTTGACAATTAGTTAATTACATATAGTATATTAGAAAGTCTACCTGTGTAGTTAATAGACCGATCAAAGCCTAATAACTTAAAATATCAGCTATCTTCACAGACCGCTGATATGAATAACAATAAAATTAAGAAATAAGACAGACAAGATCAAAGAGTTAGCGCCTCTGTCACATCTCGATACGGCATCCGATTCTTCTTCTCTCGGCTTTCCAACACTTAGTTACCTTAGTAACATTATCAGAGGCAAGTAAGTAAGAGTATATACGAACCCAACCAAATGTATATACTCTTACTGATTTTATGTTGATTTTCAATTATTTTCTACTTAATACGAACCCAACCAAATGTATATATTCGATTATAAATCTCCTTCAACATGTAAACTGACGGGTATTCTTTCATACCCAAAATCTATGCAAGCATTTGCTACCCCAACCATTTTGCGTCGCTTGCTGTTATTACCCATATTTTTGTCAAAGCCTGGGTCATCTTTTGTAATATCATAGGTCAATTTCAATGGACTGTTTTCATCAAGTAATGTACAATAATACAATAATAACTCAATTACTTTTTCTTTTTCATCTTTCTTAAGTACTTTATCAATTGCTTCTGTCAGAAACCCAACCAAACCTGACTTATCGCAATGGTTACTTTCTACACCTGTGATGATAAAAGCTATTCTTTGTACTAAACTAAAAAAGTCTATTACGTAATAGGAGTTAAACCACTTATTTACCCAACCATATTTGTGGCGTCCTATTAATACTGTTCCATCGTGTCCAACTTTAATTGTTTTGCTCCCATCCATTAGCAAATTATTTTGAATACGAGGATCAGACATAATTAGCTGTAACATCTGCAAGTGATATGAATCTATTGGCTTTTTACTTGTTGCCATAGCTTTATGTACTTAAGATTAATTACTCGTCGATGCTCTTGTAGTAAGCAGTAGTGTCGTCCTTAGTAATCTTATTGATTTGTTCCAGAGAAGCTCCCTGATTTGCTAATTCATCAATAAAATTATTAAGATCAGTCAAATTACTCTGATTCAACTGAGTGACAACTTCTGTTACCATCTTAACATTCCAGAACGGAGACCGTTCTCCAGTTGCTTCAAACTTCAAGATAGCATCTTGAACATCTTTCGGACCAGCTTTCAATACGATATCTACATCTGCCCGTAAATCAAACTGCAACTTTTCGTCATTATTAAACATAATAACAATCTTACCATTTGCAGTCCGCACGATATCTACGTTGAACAAATCAACAGTTTCAATCATATACTTCTTCATCGGATTTGCAAGTACAAGTCCTGGCATATCACCAGCCATTTTTTTCTTGTAATTCAAATCTAAATTATCACTTACGGGGATTGCCAACCGCCGACCAACTAAAGCCCGGCTAAATGCAATTACTTTAGTACGTAACTGTGTGATTTCTTGCTGAGTAAAACCTTCTGGATTTTTGAACACGCTTTCATATTTTGTTGTTTCCATAATTTCTCCTTTCTTGATTCCGTGGTTGATTCCACCTACGGAGTAAGTTAATACTAAGTTTATTTAAAAGTAAGCTATAGAGTTCTTTTATCTAAGTGGAATAGCGTTTAATACCTATTCGTTTGTTAAAAACTTAAAAACCACTTCTTGTATTCAAACAGTAAAACTCTATAACGAAATTCTGCTAAGATTTGATAAGTAATCTGAAAACTATAAGATAAGTCTTTATATTATTAATATTACTACTAGAACGTGATGTTATTACTTCACTCGGCATTCCCCGTAGGACTTTACTCATGAGACAGATGAGTCAGCCGTTCTTCATAAAATTATTAATACTAAACTATGAAAAGATATGTAATTCGATATCTGAAAATCGAATGCTATGCTAGTTAATACCTAAAAAGGTACAACAGGACTCCAACGGTAGGAGATTTATACCCATCAAATAACATTATAACTGAAATTATCTGAAAATCGAATGCTATGCTAGTTTCTGATTGTTTAAAGAGCCTAACAGTAACTATAACGTGCTCTTTTTCCTATTATAGTAAGGAGTACTGTATATGATTCATAACCTACAACTGTTACTTCACTATCGGTAATACTTCTACCGAATTTTATTTTGAGCTGTTTATGTTTCAAAACACCCACTCTATAGCCTAATAGTTTATTCTAAGGCTGCGTGTACTTACGACTTTGTTCTTATTCTGCACATAACTTTAGGATTTCCACCTATCATCCTTTAATGTAAGGAATCAGCGTCACTTTACATATATTGTTGCGCAATATACTTTAAATGTTTCAAATGTCAGCAATTATATTGTACAGTCGAGGGTGGCTTGGATTTACTTTCGTCTTCTTATCACTACTCGTCCTAAAACCTACCATTGAACTTCCTCATTAGTTAAGTTAAACATGTTTATTCTCTCGTAAATAGAGACTTCCTAAATAGATTTACATTCTGTCACTTCCTGTTAAGACTACTATTTAGTGCAATGCACAGATTTTTCTCCGGTCTGCTTCGTGTCCGTCTCTTAATGTGTCTGCTTCTCTTCAACCTGGGAGTAGGGCGATGCTCACTTTCACATATACTCTTAAGGATAGAGTATCTCACCTTGCGCAAATTTGATAAAACTCCAGTTATGCTTCTGGATAAAATTATTTAGTACTTCTAAGCTTTATGTCTTCCGCTTAGTATTGAAATAGTGTTATTGCGCACTTCATCCGCTAATTATCTTTATATCCCTGTTGCAAAGCACTCTAGGTTTATACTCAGATAGATAACAACTGAGTTTATTATAATATTACTTGAACTCACATACTCCTTATTTCCTAAAGAGGTCCGTTGCAGGATTCCTTATTTATTAATATTGGATCATTGCTACTCAGCCAATAGGCACACAATCTACTACTCACTTTGTCACTCTATCCTTCTATACTGGAATGTATAGTAATACAAGCTTAGGATTAGTTATGAACTGGTATCATAACATTGTGCATAGGCTTTACACCTAATCCAGGTAATCTATCAATATTTTTTCAATAAGTAGTGCTATAATATTATAATTAAGTACCTTCATATATACTATCTCTAAACTTATTAAGTTACAATATAACTGTTTAGATAAGTATAGAACACTATACTGACATTTTTATACGATCTATGCCGTAAAGGGGAGTTTGGAGCTACCCTAGAGCGTTATATGCTCGATAATGTTCAGCACGTAGTCTTGGACACTACGATTTGTTGGGCATCATCGTGTTTATTACTCCTTCTTGATTCAAACTATGATAAGTCTGCGAGTAACTTAAGAGGATTTCGTTCCCCTTGTACTGTTTAATTTTGTAGACTGCTCTCTACTAATTGCGTCTTCTGTTTCTGTCTCCAGTCGGTTCTCACCAAAAACAAGAGGGTTGTACACGCTCTCCCTCTATCTTATTACCTTTTCAGTTTATAGATAGTATATAAACATAATAAGTTATTATACTTTCAGCAATAGCCTATAGTTGTAGCTATACTCTATTCCTACTAATATTCTGTACTATCTTAATTTTAAGAAAGTAATCTAACCATTTACTTTCTAATCCTTTGATTTAGACATCTCTGGATATACACCATTATAGCTCTATAATCGCATTGGCTGTTCTAGTTGCGACTCAGATTCATCTTCTCTGATTGTTGTTGTTTCAGTCTTTGGAGAATATCCGTACAAGTGGTTTTATTCTCTTTAACTGATGGCAGTTCTCTTACCTTAATGTATTTAGGTACTTCCTTCTCTACAATAGAAGTTAGATAGATGATACTGTCTTTCTTTTTGATTTCAACATTGATATTTTGTTCTGGGTTGCTTTGTCCATTTAATTTTATAGCGTTATTGTTCAAATTAATATCAATATTAAAGTCTTTTGTCCGAGGTACATCTGTGAACTTCGGAATCACATACTCATGTGCGGTGGCAGTATTCGTATAGTTAGTTACAAATCCTACATATCCACCGAAAGCTAGCATTGCTAGTGTAAACAAAACTGTTGGTTTCTTATTCATTTTGATAATGCGTTAATTGTTACTTTTTAGTAGCATACGCAGATTTCTCAATATAGAAAGTAAGGGGATTTAAAGAAGTTGATGTATACAAGCCAGATACTTTCTGCATTACTTGTTTCAACATCTTGTCATTCATTTCTGCTCCATAAGCAATCCGTAGATTGTTTACAGTCTTTATTGCTGAAATGTGTTTACCTTTAAGATTCAGACCCTTGATTTCCGGATATACAAGTTTGTCTTCATCTTTACCTTCATTGTTAGCAGAAGTAATAATACGATTGATCAGATCGTCATTAGTTCCACTAATTAATTGAGAATACTGTTTTGCTTCTTCTTCGTAATTATTGTTTTTTGCAGTTTCATCAGTAATCTTCTTAGCTAAGAATACTTTCACAACATTAGCAACTTGCGCATCGTTGTATGTTGTTAATTGATTCTTAAGCCAAGCATGAGATGCTAAAACTGACAAATTACCTGTTAGGTTACCCCAAATAGCATTTGCACAACCCTCAAGCAATGTAGCATTCCGTCCTGCTTCTTTCATCTTAAGCAATACAGTTGCTAATACTTGTGCTGGTTCTGCATTTTTATCAAGCTTATAGGCTTCCCGTGCAAATTCAATCATATTTGCTACATTCTTACCTATACCTCCTGATTTCTGCTTGTGCCGCATGTTCATAATAGTACACATTGCCGCTACTTTCTGTTCATCAGTGACACATTCTTCGGGTTTTGGCATTTCCTGAGTCTGCGGAACTTTAGCGTCTTGCTCTAAAGCTTTTTGCATTTCAGGATTTGTCTTTGCGACAGCATCTTTGAAGTTAATCTCGAGCTGTCCATCAGATGTTTTGCTAGGAAGCAAATTAACACCGAGGAACAAAGAAGCTGTTTCATTCAAATATGCAAACATTTCTTCGTTCACAGTAAAGCCTTGTTCTTTTGCATCATTCTTGAATTGGTTATTCCATTTCTGAATCAATACAAACATCATAAGGTCTGCCTGTTTTCCTGTTGCTTGATACATTGCCCGATCGTCTTTAATCTCTTCACGGCGTTTCAGAATTGCGTTCATCAGATCTACTGAGTGATTTGCATCAATTCTGTCACTGTTTTGAGTTACGATATTAGGCGCAGGAGCTGCTGCTGGTTTAATAGTTGGAGCACTGTTGATGTCAATTTCTTCAGCTTCTACTTCTTCTATTTTTTCCTTCTTTGGCTTCTGCTGTTTAGGTTTCTTTTCAGTAGGTGTAGATTTAGGATCTTTCTTCTTTGGCTCCTCAACTGGCTTAGTTTCAGGAACTTCAGCAGGAATAGGATTCTTAATTCCTTCCTTAATCCGTTTGACGTCAATTCCGTCTCCCTCCTTTACATTAGATACTGGGAAGAGAACACTAGTAGTTTCACTAGTTTCATTGTTCTTCCACTCGGCTTTGATATTTTCAATGCCTTTACTGTCTTTCTCAATCTTAAGAGAAAGTAGACTCATATACGGTGATTTTGTGCACAACATATGAGTTTCATATGCTGATTTACCCATTGGAGTCTGATAAACACCGCCTTTCTTTTGTTCAGCTGGTTTTTCTTCAGGCTTCTTTTCTTCTGGTTTAGAATCTTCTACTTTTGTTGTTTCTACTTTAGCTGAAGCTTCTACTGCTTCTTTAGCTTTTTTCAAAGCTTCTAAGTTTCTTGCTGCTTTTGCACTTGGAGTCTTTCCACCTTTATTTCTTTTTGCCATATTGATTATGTTTTAAATAAATTAATAACTTAACAATTAATACACTTAAATTATGAAATTAAGTGCAGTCAACTGTCATCTTCTATCTCTGCATTGTTAGGCATGGTAGGTATATCTTCTCTATCAGTTGTTACTAACGTCTCACCTCCGTCTTCCTGACCCATTTCATAAGATTGGTTATCTACTGTCCCTACAAAAGCAGTAGAACCTTGAGATGTGGGATTAGGAGCCATAGTAACAACTAACTCTTGAGAAGGAGTATCTGAGGTATTTGCAACTACCTTTTTTACTCCAGTACCTACAACAAAGCCTAGTAAAAGTACGCATACTAAGAATACGTACAAACTAGCACTTTTACACATTCTAGAAATGATAAAAGATGCTAATGCTCCTAAAAGGAGTAAACAAAAACTAGTCATATTGTTGAAAGTATTTGTTAATAATCTGTTTTTTGTTTAAGTTTTTGTCTTGCTTTGTTTAAATTACCTTTTACAGCTAATTCATTCATTGCAAGCTTACTAGCTATCTCTTTATAAGATAAACCATCTATGCGAGCATTAATCAAATCTCTATATTTCTTCTTAAGAGTAGGTATAGCTTGTAATACTATATCTAACTTTTCCTTTAGAATTAAGTCTTCTTCAGGACTTCTTTCTAAAGCAGATAGTTGAATTGGATTTTCATCTTCATCAACATAGTTATTTAATTGCTCTTTTTTGTTTCTACGTATATAATCTATTGATGCATTAACAGCAATAGTTTTTAACCACATATTAAATGAAATATGTTGAGTATACATAGATAATTTCTCATAAGCTTTAGTAAATACTACTGATGTTAAATCATCAGCAACATCTATATTCTTAACTACACCCATAATCGTGTACCAAATATCAGTTTTATACTTATAGTATAACTTACTAAATGCTTTTTGAGAACCTTGTTTAGCTTGCTCCACTAGATCTATTATTTCTTGTGTCATATAGCTAAATTTTAGTGGATTGTAGTTAACCCAATAACTACAATCCTTAAATTCAGAAGGGAAGTTTTATGATTTCTTTGCAATAATAATTATTTACTGCTAGACATCTTTTATAGAATACATCTGAGATATGTTCTCTCCATTCTTCTTTCTCTTCTTCATTAAGAGGATATGCCATTTTCAATGACATATTAATAGCAATCCTTACTCTTACTAATCTAGTCTGAAGACTTAATATTTTATCTTCTAACAGATTATTAAGAATATCCATCCACAGTCTTCTATTTATCCACTTATTGATACTTAGACAAGTGTTACTAGTAACTATCTTAGATTTTAAATTAGGTGGTATATTTGCCCAATCATCTAATACACTATCTGCATATCCTAATACTTTAGTATCAAAATTTGCAGAAGATATAATCTTGTCTAAAGTAAACCTATAAGGTTCCTCTAATTCAGCATTGAGTGCTTCAATAAGTCTCTTAAAATCGCTCATTATGGTTCTCTGTTTAGTGCTTTACAAATTACAGTGAATACATAGTTAGCTTGAGACATTTTTAGGCTGTATTTCTTCTTTAAATGCAGTCTAGTTCTTACTTTAGCTTGTTCTATACCATATAATGGTAAAGTTGATTTATAGTAAGCAATACCTTCTTCGATGATTTTATCTTTTCTAGAATCTTCTCCTAAGCCTTCTAGAGTCTGTAAATCACCAATACCTACATTATCAACTACTTCAGTAATAGATGGTAATGCAAATGTATACTTTTCAGGATACATCATAATATCTACTACTTCAGGACTGTCTTTAGTAAGATCTTTAGCTTTACCATTCTGTTTAAAGTAATTAAGATCAATTGCACCTACTACTTCTAATAATGGTTCTACTCCGCTTAAAAGGAGCAATACATTAGTTTCTGGACCTTGTGCGATCCACATACCTGCTTTTAACATAATCCTTTTGTTTTAAGTATTTTGATAAATTCATTTTTGAATCTTTTTACTACAACTGCTGCATCCATTGGGCTAATGTTGAATTCAGAAGCTACTTTCTTTCTGAATTCCATCTCTCCACTGCATTGCTGCATTACTTCTTGTAGTCTTTCTCGCTCTCCTGGTTCAGTCCAGCGAACATATTGAACAATTTCCATGTTAATTCATTTGATGTTCAAGATCTTTAATTTTATTATAGATGCCTACCCAATATATCAAGCCTTCTTTACTCTTTTCAGCTTGAAACATTTCATAGATTTTGCATCTATTGTATCCGACTGTAATGTTATGTACACCACGTCGCCAACCTCTACCTCCCTTCATTACTGATGGAGTTGATTCATATACATACTCAATGAACGCAGTAAGTTTACGTTCTCTTGTAAGAACAATTTCCCAAGTTTTAGGCAATTTATTCCTAATAAAACCTCTTAAGCCTTTTTTATTCATGTTTATATTTAAATTTTGTTTCTTTATATCCGAAGTGACATCTGATTGTATATATTGTATTGCTAATAGTACCATTAATTAAAGTAAGTTCTATCCTTTTTATTGATCTATCAATGTAATATATATTATTGATATAGCAATCAATAATACATAGATATGGTTCTTCTCTTTCTGGATTACTGGTAATGTATATTCTTGCTTTGTACGTACTGGGATCTGAAGTTCTTATTTGTTGCTGTTTAGATATTCTATATAGTTCTACTAATTCACTCCTTATACAAGATAAAATAGTATCTTTACTATAGATATTGTCTTCTTTTTTATTCTTTTTATGCCGACCACGATTCATAAGTAGTTTCTTTAATTGAAGATTGAAGTCTTTCTATAGCTGCTAATAAAGTATCTATTCTTATTGCTACTTCTGTATCTCTAACAAAATGTTTGATATGTTTCAGATTAGTAATCATACCAGCTAAAAGCATAAGAGATAAGTTCCTTCGACTTGCCTTTAATTGATTTAAAGTCTTTTTCATCTACAAAATGTTTTTAAGTATTGTTCATAATGTTTCTTTTCGTTTATTGAAGCTAAAGCGTCTAATTGATTATAATTCTTTTTAGTTAAAGTAAAATCATAATCTAACAATGCTTCTTTTAGACTATAAAATACATTATAATCAAACAAATCTCTATTACTTATTTTGATTTGTTCAATGAGAGATGTTTCAAATATAGCTAGTAATCTTAGAATATATTTATTATTCTTTTTAACTGCTAGTCACAAACCTTTACTTCCTTTACTATAATTTAAAGGAATGATTGCTGTTTTGTTATAATCTATTTTCATACTCTAAAATTTGTTTTATAATACTTTTTAATGATTCTTACAGTTTCATCAAATTCTTCTTTATTATCAAAAACATTACAAAATGTTTACACCCTCCTATTTTTGCTCTGATAATATCATATTTTTGTAAAGGTATCTGATCTATACCTTGACCTAATATTTCTGTAGGTAAAACTATATTTTGTTTAGGAACACATGAAGATTGTTCTACTAAACTATTGATAGATAAAGATGAATTAAATGCATCTACTATACTTATTACATCTAATATTTTATTATCATCTGTATTTTTTAATTTAGAAGATGCTTTAGATCTTATAGAATTTAAAAAGTTCTGTTTTTCATCAGCAGTCTTTTCCTTTAATAAATTTAATATACTCATACTTTTTGTTTTTAATTTTGATAATATTTGTTTACGGAGCGGGACTCGAACCCGCACTCTTCAGTATTGTCTACCTGTGTCTATCCATTTGCACGATCCGTAACCTGCTTTTTACGACATTAGCTTAGCCGTTGACTTAACGTATCACGCTGCGATACGAGTATAGTCTGTTACAAAAGATTTGTCATTTCTGACGTTATTGACCTATTCATTACTGTTTCTGCCAATCAATACATATATACCCCCTTGTTATTATTTTATAGTGGAGGTAGAGCCGGCGAAAGCTCGTCTTGCTCAGGCATATAATGACCTAACAGTCAATATACTTTTATTTCTATAGGATTATCTCCAAAACACATATTTCTTTTATCAAATGGTACATAATGAGTATATAAGAATCCTGCATCATTAAATAGTTTAGCCGTACCTATTGGTACACTAATAGAATTATTATGTTTTGGATCTATCCACCAACTTCTTTTTGTTGTTTCATGAACATATCTAACAGGTTTATTATAGAATAGATGTTCACCCCACATATCTGCTGCAATATAGCTCATGATAAATAATTTTAAGTTGTAAATATAAAGAGTTTTGCACACCTCTGCGCCTTCATATCCTGGCAGACCGGATAACGCCTCAATTAGGGAGATATACATCATACACGAGTTTTCATATATCATTGGGTTGATATAATAGTGCAATATACTCTTTTAGTAGTATAGAGAGCGATCAAACTCTCTATACTTAATATGTAATTCTAAAGTAATAGTATACACTGTTGATTATGAGCATAAAAGCATTAAATCTAGTATATAACAGCATAAAGCTTCTATTACTTTAGAATTTAAAGATCTTTGACAGAATACATATTATACCAAGTGCTCATCTAGCAAGCTAGAGACTCGATTGAAATATAGACATAAAGTACTATATGTATATGTATTTTGATATACTTACTGTTTTTCGTCTATGAGACTATCCTTTATTTGTTAGCATAAAAGCATTTAAATAAAGAATGATCTATTTATAGCACATGATCAGTAGGCATAATATCCTATTACTAGCATAAAAGCATTGAATAGAACTGTCAATTCAGTTCATGTCGCCCCGAACTCCTCAATGCGACAATGCGACTTATATAGTTTGCAGGGTTCATATTTATTCTATTTAGCATAAAAGCATTTAGAATTTGGATGTTGATTAAAGATAGATATTTTCGTATCTTGAACCAAAGATTTCTTCTTTCGCTTTTGCGATAGCGTCATCTTTCTTGTCTGTAAGTTCTGAATACTTTTTGTCCCAAGCTTTGTAATTACCTGTAGATTCAAATTCAGCTTGAGCTTTCTTCAGTCCTTCAGAAAAGTCTTTCATAATGTTCTTGTGTTTTGATGCAAAACGTCCGTATCTTTCTGCTCTAGAAACAGCTTTTTCACAATCCTGAATTCTACGTTTTACTTCACGAGATTCACGTTCAAGTTGTTCTTGTTGGATCTGTTTCTTTGCTTCAGTAACTGCTGATGCTTCAACTTTACCGTCTTTTTCTTCTTGTTTTTTCATACCAGTTTCAAAGTTGTAATTTTCATCAGTTGCTTTGTCACACAACATTACTGCACCTAACATAATTCCTACAAAGTTCATAAAATTTTTCATAATTCTTTTGATTTTAATTGTTAATAATTGATTTATTTAAGTGAATGAATAATTTTTAAAAAGTATCTAATAAACGTCTGCGATAGATTTCATCTCTTTCTTCTCGAATATCTATCTGCATTTTAATAATAATGTTTACTAGTTCTTCTTTTGTTTTCTTTTCTAGTTCTTCTTTTGTCCACATAATAATAAAGAAATAGAAAGTTATACTATCTATTCGTACGCCTTATTTGATAGCTAGCCCTTTTCCTTCTCCTGACCTTAAATAAGGTTGACCGTTGTATAGTCCGTAGGTATTAATCACCTTTAGGGGTCTGGCGTTATAACCTTCTGTGTTGATTGGATTCTATCATAACTACTTAATTAGTAATTCTTAGTTAAACAATAGCTCTTTCCCTTTTATACGGTTGCATTTTAGAATGTCTAACTCTCTTTTTAGACTGATATTCAGCTGCTTTTCCTGATTGCTTAGAACCTGGAAAATGAGATTCTTTATAGGTCTTTCCCATAATTATAATACTCTAATTGCTTGTACTAAAAGATTAAAGATATAAGCACATCTCTTTTTGTTGAGATACTCAATTGTAACTTCTTTTTCATCCAGCATCATTTCAATTTGTGGTCTAGTTAACTTACCATCTTCAATTAATTTCCAAAAATTGGCATTAATTGCAGCGATATTCATTAGACCAGTTGCTGTACACACAGTAATAACATCTTTCAAGATGTTTTCAATCATTTGTTTATTTGAAGAACTAGTTACAAATTTACTTGTTTCAAGTATTTCTGTATGTACTTCTGATAAACCAAGTTTTTTAGCCATAAGAGCTACTGCTGTTACAATACTTTCCTGATTGATTGATGCAGGGATTCCAATAATTACAAAGTTTAAAGATTTCATTTGATATGAATTTAAAGTTGTTTATAAATTTCTTGACTATAGTACTTACCGCATCTTTCACAGTAAGTTCTTTTAGTAATAGGAATATTTAATTCATTGTTATTAGGCTCATTTTTCCATTTGTGCCCATGAATTAAACATTGTGAACGTAATGCAACTTCTTTCTGCCGTTTAGGATTATCTAATAATTCTAATTCAGCAAGTCGCTTGATGTTACTATGATAGGCTTTTAGCCTTCTGTAACTACTGATTTTCAGTTTGATTTTCTTAAAAATATTCATTCTTTCATATTTAATAGTTTTAATTATACAATATTTTGAGGACGTCTAGCTGCAACTAGATGGTTTTATCAATCTTAATTATATATTAACACACATTTTCTACTGTACGCTTACAGTAAATAAAGAAGGCATGTAACAGTTTATACAATATATTGCAGTATATTGCAGGCTTGACGATTCACATCGTTGTGTAACTTCTACACTAATACAGCTTAATTGAAATACTAATTAAAATGACTCTCACTTAGTTTTAACTCATAAGCAGATATAGCTGTCAAACTAATCTTATTGGAGTACATGGTTTTAACGTCTGCACTAATACTAATCTCCTCCACCTACCTTCAGACGACAGTAATACTGCCCTCTAAAATGATTAGATATAAGCCCCACATGTTTGTCACTGATTCTCACAGTAAGAACGATTACTTCTATCTTCACAGACTGAAGTAATCTTGTTTAATTTAATAATTAACGGCTTCGTGAATCGAGTCACTATTAAGTTGTGGTAATGAGTACCTTGGCATACTATCTGGTATATATTCCTTTTGTATATCCATACTCCTCTTTATTAATTTATCATAAAAGTCTTTGTTACTAATATAAATAGAAACAATTTCATGATTTGATAAATCTGTACCTTTAGTTACAAGTATTTGAGTTAGTACTTGTTCTGGCATAACCAAGAACACACTATCGACATACTTGTCTAATCTCATACTTTCACGCCATTGTAGCACTTCTTGTACTGTTGGTGCTACTACTTGTTCAATTGTGTCCGTTTCAGGGATTTGTTTTTCTTTAGGACTACGAGGTCTTGCACAACTGATAAAAATTGCTGATGCTACTATTGCTGCAATTAGCCAAAATACGTATTTATTTTTCATTTTTGATAAATGTTTTTAAGTTAATACTAAGTATATAAATGCTATTAATATTGCATCTATTACAATTAACACTCTTGTTACTGGATGTGTTTCATACCAATTTTCAAACTTATCCCACCATATATCTGCTAAATCAGCTTGGTTTGATTTCTTTGTATCCATTGTCTTTATCTTTATATCCACTACCAAGTGTATATACAAAAGATAATACGCAGAATATAAATAGTGCGATTATCACTACTTTAGAGTAATACCAATAATTCCAATAATCGGTATATAATAGTCCATACACTTCTTCATCAAAGAAATATATTCCTTGATGTTCAATAATCATCACAGCTGCAAATAATGCAGTTATGAGCCCAAATAAAAAATACATTAATTTTTGCATAATAACTATTTATTGATTAAATACTATTTGTTATAAATACTAGTGTTGTTATCATTGTTAATAATACTAATAAGTATACCAATAATTCGATCGTAATAACAATGCGCCAGAATCGTTCATTTCCCATATACTTTTATATTTATCATTAAGTTCTTTCCAAAAATTGTATCCTTCTTCTGTATAATACCATGTGAATGTACATTCGATTGCTGCATAAGGATCTCTTAATTTTGTATAAAGACATGATAGATTTATACTATGAACGATTGCATATTTACTAGTGTTATCTAGAAATCTATTTAATACTCTTTCTTTAATAAGAAAAGTAAGTAACAAATAAGGCATATTAAATAATATTTGCCTTCTGACTTTTTGTTGTTCTGTTAACTTTTTCATTGATTGAATTGTACTTTTTTATGAATTTTAAATGTTACTTCAGTATCACTCTTAATTTCAATAGTAAAATGAGGAGATGATTTACTATCTATTCTTCGTTTGATCCATTTAACTACGTAATCCGCAGTTAATACTTCAAATTGCAAATAGCTACGCCATTTTCCACTCTTACCTGTGTGTAGTTTTAGATTTCCTCTGTCAATATTAGTAACAGGGTTAACGCGACTTTGTTTTGAGTTAACTAATTTAGCTACTACTATGTCGCCGATTTTAAGATTTTGAAATTGTTCTAATGTCATATCTTTTTTTAGTTTATTGATTAAACATATAAAGAGGATAGCTAATGCTGTCCCCTACTATTTACGCATAGTTACGTTGTCACTCTTTGTTCATCTAGTGACAGATGCTCAGAACTATTTTTCAAATCTAAAATAGTGAAAACTCCTTCATACTGAGTTTAGATAGTGCTTACACGTTTGTACCACACACTACAATGATACTAATACTACATGTAGTTAAGGCTCTGCATTCTGTCAGGCTTGCCACTGTCTCTTGGCTGCATTACTATTGTAGTATAAATAACTCTAAGTTAGTTTGAATACATCTTGCTAAGAGTTCATACTTTCTGATAAAGTGTTTTCTGGTTTTCATAATTTTAACTTTTAATATTATTTGTTAGATTAAAGTCTGCAATAATATTTTTTACTACAGGTATGAATTCATTATCATATCGTTGATAATGATATCTAAAATTGTATACTTTAGCATTTTATCTTAATTTTAAGTTAATAATCAGTTTAAAACACTACTATCTTCACAGACTGTAGTGTATGGTTAAGTAATAATAAAGTAAAGGATAGTATGGCTGTATCCTTACAATATAGAAATAAACGATTAGCATTTTACACCTGCGCTAATACTTTCGTTTAAGAAACTGGTATCCTCTTTTAGTATATAATCTGCTTCAGGTATGATACAATAATCGCAAATAAGTGTACTATCAATTTGATACCATTCATCATATAAATCTCCAGTTATAGGATCATTTTCAACAGTATGTTGTATTTCAATAGCCATAATACGGTTCTGTACGTAAAGGTAGTAAATATCATTAAAGTTATTTAATACATAAGCTGGCATAATAACTTCGTTGGCTTTACATAATATTACTGTACCACTACAAATTTTAGATAAATCACTTATTATTTCCATTTTTATTTATATGATTGTTTATTTGTTTAGTTACTATAAAGATAATCAAATCTAAATAGCATTGTTGATTCTACTAAGAGATAATATTACTATTGTTTTAAATATTATTGTATCAATCTTTATCGTTATATTTTGCATACGTATATAGTCATACATATTTGTTATTGCTGCAAAATCGTCGTTTGATACATTCGGTTACTTCTGTTTCAAGATGATATTCTTTTGCAATAGCAATAGCTTCATCAATGTTAATCTGATGGTTCATTATGTTTGTTATTATGGTTACTAATATGTAATATTATTTTGTATATTACTATTACTGTTATTATAGCAAATATTACTCTTCCATAATCTTCTAAAGTCATGTTAGAGTCTGAGTAGTATATATGGCACAACATAGGAATGATGTTAGGTTAGGCTATATATTAATATAACAAGGAAGATGCTGGAGGAATTAATCCTCCAGTTCTTCAGTCTGTTGTAACAGACTCTCAAGCTCCTCCTTCGATACATCGAAGAGTACGAATTTACGATAATCATCGTAAAATTCTGGGTTTTTGAAGAAGCTTTCAGCTCTGTCAAAACCTCTCTGTACAGCTCTATCGACAGTAGCTTGCGTGCTGTCAGATTCTTCACATACGCAGTATGTACTTCTAATGACTCTGTCATCAACCTTGTAAGGCGCATGACTCACACTTATCAATTTATACTTCTCTTGAAGTTTAATTGGTTCTTTAAGTAAAGTCACTTTACGTGTCCCATCTTCAGAATAGGTTAAATCTGTAAGATTTAACTGATTCATAAGTGTTTTATCGTTAGGATCGAGGAATAAAGAGTAATTCGAGCGAATAGCTAGAATTGCTTCTTTTTTCAAAAGTACGTTTGCGTACTTACGTCCATCTTTAGATGTACCAGTTGCGATAGCAACTGCGTAAACATCACCTTCATGTTCAACTTTGAATTTCATATGCTAATATTGTTTTAGTGAGATTTATCGAACGTTTAACCAAAGTGCACGGGGGTCTTCCCGCGCAACGAGGTTATAGGGGTCTTGTTTAGGGATAGCTTAACACACGCAGATTTCTTCACCAAAAAAATTTTTTATATATTTTTATTTTAAATAATGTTAAAAAATAGCTATTAAACTTAAATAAATATTCATAATAAATGTTAATAATAATAACCAATATAGTTAAATATACGTTACTGTATACAGTAGATACAGTTAAATACAGTATGAATACAGAAGACATATTAGAAGAATTAACTAAAGTAGATGATGTAAGTCCTATTACTTTAGAATTAATCTTTACTTATTTATGACAATATTAGCAATTATATATACAGTAAGTATAATAACAATGATATACAGTTATATCACTGCCCCAGAAATAAATAACAAAGAATGAATTATTATTTTATAAGATAGAAAGACTAGCAATATTCTAATTGTCTTTACTTAAGTAAGATAAGTAAGAACTATAAGTTAAATGATAATTATAGATCCTTTACTTTACCAGGACAAATAGAATATACTTTCTCTGAAGATTTATATAAACAGTTTAAGAAAGAAATAAATACAGTTAAATGACAGAATTTACTGCACTATGTTTAGTAGGTATGTTAGGATGTCTAGCTTATATCATACTAAATAAATTAACAAAGTAATGTGCCCTAAGTACACGGGATCGTAGTACGTTCCACGCTTAAAGAAGTTACCATAAGGTAGAAGCGCACCAGGGAATCCTAATCGTAAGTAGGCTCAGTTTAGCTACCTTTCTGACGGTCTTTGAATAAAAAGGTAGCCCCCTAAAACGGTATTACTATGGAAAAGAACGAACAAAAAAAAGCAGATAGAATTGAGTATGTTTTCAGGAATAAAACTTATATAGCTACTCCTGAGCTTAGTAAAGGTTGTTGTGTAGGTTGTGCGTTTGTTAATAATATGAACTGCGCTAACTTTAAAGATAGAATGGACATCTGCCATAAAGGATATATTTTTAAGCGTAAATTTAATCACATAGATGAGTAACCTTACTTTACTTACTGCGTTAATAGATATTATAAAGTAAATATTATGGAAGATAAAGTACTAGAAACAGTGGTAAACGGATTGGAATATAGTTTTGAAAAAGATATATTGGTAAAACCTTTAGCTCCTATCATGGTTACTAAAGAATATACAGAGCAAATCCCTACTGGGGAAAAGGATGAAGAAGGTTTTAATAAGTATGAAGTAAAGACTCATACTAAAGAAGTTGAATCAGATTTTGCAAAAGGTATTGTTCTATCTATTCCAACCGGTGCCGATAGTACCATTAAGGTTGGTGATACTATAGTATACCCTAAGAAATTTGCTAAAGACTTTGATCTATTTAAAGACTCACAATTAGTTAAACCATACGACGTTATAGCTAAAGTCGTTAAATAAGCTATCATTCATGAATTGAATGTTTTATTTTAGAGTATTAAGTCGCTGCCCTGCCATCAAAGCAGGGCATTCTTTTTGCTATTACTTTACTAAACATTAATAAATGTTAAATATTTTAAACACTTTTTATATTAGTGCGTTTTAAGGGCATTATGGGAACAATAATAATAGTACTTGTGAGTATTATTGGTTTTGGTGCTCTTACTTATCGTCAAGGAAAGAAAGAAGGTTATGACCAAGGTAGAATTGATGGTTACGAAGAGTGTAAACAAAACTTTAATAAGATACAAGAATTTAAACAAAAGATATTAAATAAAAAGTTAGACATATGGAAGGATACAAAGTAATTAAGGATTTTAGCTTCGCTGAAAAAGGTGATGTGTTTACTAAAGTTGAAGATTTAAACTTGTGGGAACTTCAGAAATCTGAAGTAGTATCAGATACAGAAACTTATACTTCAATGGCATTTGATTCTTCTACTATGGAAGAATTAGCTAATAAAGATTATGTAATTTGGTACAGTGAAGAAGCACAAGAAGGTGTGGATGAATGTGAATGCTGTTGCGATAAGTTAGAGAAAGTAAAAGAATACGTTAATACTTTGATTGATACATATACTAAAGATTATAATGAACTAATGAAGGATTATAATGAAGGTAATGTGCAGCAATGTGTTAAAGTAGAAGCAGAAACTGTATACCACAATTTAAATAAAGTTCTCAACAGTATTAAAGATTTGTTAGATGAATAAATTAGTAAAGACTGTTAATAAAGGCAATCTTTACTATGAATACCTTAACACTTTAAATGGTATACTACAACTTACAAACAGGGAATTGGAGTTACTTACTAAGTTCGTTGAATTAGATGTGAACTTTACTCCAATACCTGGTGTAAGTAAAAATGTAGCCAATACTGACAATCGTAGAATGATTAAAAGTACTATGGGTATTACTCCTGATAACTTAAGTAGATATATAAGTAAGTTCAAGAAAGAGGGTCTTTTAGTACAGGGAAAAGCAGAAGATGAATTAGTAGTTAATAAGATACTAATTCCAGAGATAATAAAAGATAGGGTGCAAATAACATTAATACTAAGAGTAAATGAATAATAAAATAAATAATAAACATTTCTATATAATCTTTGATAATGGGCATATAGTACATGTAGAGAATAGAAGTAATAGGTTAGTACGATATTTTAGACATCTCTTTAACTTACGTTCTAATCTGAAATTAACTTCTTTTGTTCCAAAGAAACCTTACTCTAACAAAGAAATTAAAAAGTTATCTAATATATTATATAGAAATCGCGATTTAGATGAATCTGATATTGTAGTAATAATAAATTCTATTAGACCTAATACTATCAGAGAATCTTTAACAGAGTTAGAAACTAGTGAATATTATATAAATGCAACAGCAAAAAAAGATATCAATTTACTCAAGTCTGGCAAACAAATATAATTTACCTTATCCTGTTATAGAAGTAATATGCAATAGTCCATTTAAGTTTGCTAAAGAAGTAATGTCAAATGATGAAGATACTAAAGATATTATGTTTGCTTACTTATTTAAACTTAAATTAAAAAAGAGATATAAAGAAACAAAATGAGACAGTTTATTGAAGAATGCTTAACACCTAATTATAAGATTCACTGGTTAGATTCTATTTACTTTGATCCTGTATTACTTAACAATATACAGATGTATGTAGCAATTAGTGACAGTAAACTATTAAGAATATGATACTAAGAAGATTTGATAATATATATCCTAGAACATTTTGGATAGCTGTAATAGAAAAGGAAGAAGATATATACATAATACTGAAAAAATTCACTATATACGACTTATTACCTGGTTTTGATAAAGTACGAAAAGAAGCTGAAGAAGAAATGTTAAAGATGTATGACGGAGACGCTATTGCAGAATGTAGACCTGTTATGTTAAATAGTAGTTCTGAAATGGGTATTATTTGCATAATATATAGACCTGATGAAGTAGATGGTACACATATAGCACACGAATCAGTTCACATAACTGATTATTACTTTGAAGTTACAGGTATGAATGGAGAAGAATTCTCAGGTGGTGGTAACGAAGGGTATGCGTATTTAGTTGGCTGGGCTGCTGGATGTTTTATTAAAGTAATGAAAGAATATGGAAAGACAGAGTAAAGAAGATTCATTAGCTCTATGGGAATTTGAGAAGAACAATGTTAAACAATTTGGATCTAATATTAGTGAAGAGTTAAAGGAGTTAATGGAAGTTGCAGATAAGAAGATCAACAACTATTCCTTAACATACAATGAATTCGTGGATGATATTCTAGAAGGTTTAGCTAAGTTGAAAGATACAGACAGCATTGAAACTAGACAGCTACAGATAAAAGGATTGTACAATTGTTTAACTAATAAGTATATTGAAGATGGAGAATGATGGTAAGAAATATGATTGTGGTAAAGTAAGAATGGATCTAGTTCCATTAGATGTTGTTGAAAACATTGGTAAGGTACTTACTTATGGAGCTCAGAAATACTCAGATAATAGTTGGCAAAATCTTCCAGATTTTTGGAAAAGATATAAAGCAGCATTACTAAGACATCTTACTGCTATAGACAAAGGAGAATTAATAGATCCTGAAAGTGGACTACCTCATATAGATCATGTACTTTGTAATACAGTATTCTTAGATTGGGGATTTCATCATGGTAAAGCAATTAGTATTAATACAAAAGATATTGAACAAGATGAATAATTTAGAAGCTATTTGGTGGGAAACATAGGATATAGATGTAAATAAAAATCGTATCGGTAATCCTACTTTACACGTTCACTTAATACGTAAAAATGAAGAAGGTATTACTCATGGAATTGTACACTCTAAAGAAATTACACAAGGTCTTAATGTTGACACAACTAAGAATGAAATAATTAAAGAGATAATAGAAGTTTTAGAAGAGGGTTATAGAAAAGTAGAAAAAGATTTATGGAACAATTGAAATTTAAAAAGTTAGATTACTCAGTAAAGAAAGAAGACGGTACAGAAGAGATTAAGAAGTCTGAAGGTAAGTTGCCTACTAGAGCTACAGCAGGAGATGCTGGATTGGATCTGTATGCTACTCGTATTACTCAAGAAGTAGATAATAGCGGAAAGTTAGTACTTGTATATCATACTGATTTAGCGGTAGAGATTCCTGAAGGATATTGTGGCTTACTTATGATGAAGTCTTCAATTAGTAAACGTTCTATAGCTTTAACAAATGGAGTAGGTTTAATAGATACTGGATATCGTGGAGAGTTGATGGCTAAATTTAAAGTAACTACAGATGCTATTCCTACAGTATATACTATAGATGAACCATTTGCTCAATTAGTTATTGTACCTTGTTCTATATTAGAACCCACTTTAGTAGAAGAGCTAAGTGAAACTGAAAGAGGAGAAAAAGGATTTGGAGAAGTTACAGCAGAACAAAATAATGAAAATAAATAATAAGAATATGAAAGAACTTAATATTACAATTACTCCAGTGAGTGCATCAGGTGTTGGAAATTTTATTGATGTTAACATTAACGGATTGCCTTACAGAACAGAAACTGTACAAGGTGAATTTACTGAAGAAGTAATGAAGCAGTCTATTGAAAAGTTGATGCCTACTATTCCTGCTGAACAACGAGAAGAAGTAGAATTGAAATTCTATCAACTGTTAGATGCTATTGCTAATACTAAAGCTGAAGAAGAGTATAGAGCTCAGCACCCTGAAGAATTAATGCCAGAGAATTTTGAACCTAGTGTTGAAGAAGTAATTGAGTAATTATGAAGAAAGTTTTAATAAGTAATGAATGTTATCCTATTGAATTAGATAACAATTTGAATCCAGCACCATTGGGGTCTAACAGCCTTCTTAGAAAGGCATATCGTATAAAAGAAGAGAGCGAAGTATATATTAATGGTGAACATAAATATACAGCTAAACCTGGAGATATAATAATCGGTTTTTATGGTATTGAAGATAGATACAATAAAACAGAATATTTTTTAGTACCGGGAAAATTATTTGAAGATTACTTTGTAAGACTAGAAAAATATGAAGCTAGTAAGCAAAGCGAAATTAATAACGAAGGATTATGTTGTGATTGTTGCGAATCTATACGATGAAACTATTTGATATCAATGGTGGTAAAGTAGTAATACACCCTGATGCTTTAGGTCTCCCATTCTTTAAAAAGTTATGGGAGGCTGATAAGCCAGACAAAACACAAGCTACAAATGTAATAAGTTATATAGTACTTATGTGGTATTTTAAATCTCCATATGTACTTCAGCTAGAACCAGATATCAGAGAAAAGAAACTTAAGCAGTTATACTTTGGTGATGAGAATTATAATCTTACAGTAGAAGAAAAGTCTTGTGAAGATGATTATAAGAAGCTAATATATACTAGAAATCTAAGAATGTTAGATAGTATGAGAAACAAAGTAGATACTATTAGTAAGTATTACGAAGATTCTCTAGAAGAGCAACTAGATGAAAAGAAGATTAAAGATCTATTAGCTGGTATGGAAAAAGTAAAAGCTACCTTTCAGACACTAGATTTTCTCGAAAAGGCAGTTAAAGCTGAAGAAGTTAGTACTACTAAAGTACGTGGAGATGCTCAGATTAATCCTTATGAATTAGCTTAATTTGTACAAATTATACACAAGTTTATAACAATAAATTAATAGGTACGTTATATGAATATAAATAAAGAAACTATGAAGAAAGTACTTGATTTAACAAAATGTAATAGCACTGAAGAGATTTGTGATGTGCTTGAGAAAGAAATTGATAACAAACAAAAAGCAAATAAAGCAGCTAAAGAAGCTAGTGAGTCTTTGATTGAAGAATATAAGAAAGAAGCAGTAGCTGAACCTAAGAAGAAAGGTATTATCAAGCGTACTATTCATTGGCTAAAGAATTTGTTTAAGAAATAATCTCGTTGAACTGATAGAGAGGTCTGACAGGGACAGACATTAAATATTCCCTGGCATATTGCCCTATGGTGTAGTGGTAGCACGAGAGGCTCTAACCCTCTAGGTCCGGGTTCGATTCGGTGGTAGGGCGACTAATTAAAATATAAATGTTATGGATAATAAACCAAAAGAAGATAAACTAATGGTTATTACACTTGATAACTCAAATCCAAAATCTAAGATATATTGGAAAGAAGAAGATTATAATATCTTTAAAAAGATGTGCGATGATTTAATAACTAAATATTTTGGTGATACTATAAATTATCCTTTAGATATGCTTACTTTAGAAACAGAAGAAAAAGTTGAACCTAATCAAAAAACTTTGGAAATATCATAACTATGATTGACTTCTAGAAGAAAATAATAAATAGTGATAAGTTTAGAACTCCGGCTTTAACATTCTTAAAGACCGGAGCTTATTGTTAGTATCCAATTGGTACTACTGAATATTATACATACTGGGACGAATAGAAAGATCGTTGCATTAATGGTTATACCGCAGAGGATGGAGATTACATCACTGGGTATAACTATTTTTATATTAACTTTTGTCCAATGCAACGTATAGTTAACACTGTTACTAAACTACCTAACGGAGAGACTAAAGTAAAACGAGACAGTGTAGTAACATTCCCTGATTTCTATGACTATGACTATTTCTACTTCTAGGCAGTACAGGAAGCAGAAGATAAAGGAAAACATATATGTCTACTTAAATCACGTCGCAAAGGATATAGTTACAAAGGTGGAGCTATGGCATGTCGTAATTATTATCTAATACCTAATAGTAAAACATACATATATGCTTCTAATAAGCAGTATCTTACTGAAGATGGTATTCTTACTAAAGCTTGGGACTATATGGACTTTATAGATAAAAATACAGCTTGGGGTAAGAAACGATCTGTTAACAGTACTATGCGTAAACGAGCTGGATTCTGGACTAAAGATGAATTTGGCAATGAAGTAGAAATGGGTTATAAGTCAGAGATTATTGGCGTTACTTTGAAAGATAATCCTGATGTAGTACGTGGTAAACGTGCCAAATTAATTCTATTTGAAGAAGGAGGTTCATTCTCAGAATTAGGTGCAGCATGGCAAATTGCTAGACCATCTGTAGAACAAGACGGTATAGCATTTGGTACTATGATTGTATGGGGAACTGGTGGTGACGAAGGTTCTGCGTTTGAAACAATGAAAGATATGTTCTATAATCCAGATGGATATAATTGCTTAGGGTTTGAGAACATATGGGATAGTACACCTACAGATAAACTGTGTGGGTTCTTTGTTCCATAGTATACTAATCTAGATACGAGAGATGACGATGGTAATAGAATATATATGGATGATGATGGTAATACCATTACTAAACCTTCTCTTGAATTTATACTAGATGAGCGTAGAAAAGTAATAAGTACGGCTACCAATACTACTGCTATAGACCGTTATGTTGCAGAGCGTCCTATTACTCCACAAGAAGCAATGTTGGAATTTAATGGGAATATATTTCCTAAGAAAGAACTGTAGGAGCAATTAGGACTTATTCGTACTAATACTTAGTTATAGAATCATAAACAAGTAGGTGATTTAATATTTGACGAATCTGGTAGTATCAAATGGATACCTAAGAAACATGGCGATGTTACTAAGTATCCACTTGGTAAAGATGATGATCCTACTGGTTCAATAGTTATATGGGAACATCCAGCTAAAGATGCAACAGCTGGATTATATATAATAGGTGTAGACCCTTATGATCATGACTAGTCTGGTACTAATTCATTAGGATCATCTATAGTATATAAGAGGTTTTAGAACTTTGAAGAGTACTATGATATTATAGTAGCTGAATATACTGGTAGACCTGCAACAGCTGAGGAATACTATGAAAACTTACGTAAGTTAGCATTATACTATAATGCACGTATAATGTATGAAAATGAACGCAAAGGTCTATTCCCTTACTTTACTGCTAAACATTGCGATTACTTATTAGCTGATCAGCCTGATATTATTAACGATATAGTTAGTAATTCTAAAGTACAAAGAAGAAAAGGTTGTCATATGAATAAGTAGATAAAACAATGGGGTGAAGGTATGATCAAAGAATGGTTAAATGAAGAGTATGCTCCAGGTAAGAAAAACCTAACTAGGATACTATCAGAGCCGCTATTAGAAGAGCTAATAAGCTATAATGATACAGGTAACTTTGACCGAGTGATGGCGTTGATGTAGGTTATGATATATAGAGAACAACTGTATAATGTAGTTGTTAAAAAGAAAGAAAAAGAAAACAAATAGAAGATGCTCTTTGATGGACCAATTTTTGCGCAGAGTTGGTTCAATGACGATACTCCAAGAGTATTTTCAAACGACGATAATGTATATACATTTTAATTATGAAGAATACTAAAAGTTTCCCTGCACAGAAACTACCAATGTCAAAGAAGACACAAGCCTGGAAAGAAGCCTGCGTAGACTATGTAGTAGGCGCTGGAGATTCAGGATTTGGTGGTAATGGTAGATCTAGATCTGACGAGATGTAGACTTACTATGATTTATATAATAGCATATATAATGAAAAGGATCTTAAATATGTAACTAATCCATTTAAACAAGATGATGGATTTCCTGCTATGGCATAGGATTATAATATCATCAAACCATATGTAGATCAGTTACTTGGTGAAGAAACTAAGAGACCTTTTAATTTTCATCCACAACGTACAAGTGATATAGCTGCTAGTGAACTACAGGAAAAAGCCAAAGAAATGCTAATGGATTATATTCAGGCTACTATAGCTAGTAAGTTAAGTCCAGAACAAGCAGCTAGATATGAACAAGCATTAGCTACAGGAGAAATCTAGACTCCAGAAGCTATAGCTAAGTATCTATAGAAAGATTATAAAGATATAGCAGAAACTGAAGCTTATCACGCATTACAATTTCTAAAGAGAAAATTGAATCTTACTCATGAGTTTTATAAAGGTTGGAAAGATGCTTTAATAGGTGGAGAAGAAATATACTATGTAGGTGTAATCAATGGAGATCCTTATGTAGAAAGAGTAAACCCTATGTACTTTGATTATGAGCATTCTTTAGACTTAGAATTCATAGATGATGCCGCATGGTGTCGTAGAAAGATGATTATGTCTGCTACTGAGATATACGATAGATTCTATGATAAAATGTCTGAAAGACAACTAAATGAATTATTAGAACTTATTGATCAAAGACCCGGAGCTGGTAATAATCCAGAAATAAGAAAGACTAGTATGGATTATGAATCTATTAAATTGCATAAGATCAATAGTTTTACAGATAATCCGTTTGATGTAGATCATATAACAGTATATCACTGCTGTTGGAAATCTTTCAAAAAGATAGGATTTGTTACTTTACTAAATCCAGAAACTGGAGAAGCTGAAGAATTTCAAGTAGATGAAGATTATAAAGTAACAGGTACTGAACAATCTGTAGAATGGGATTGGATTATTGAAGTATGGGAAGGATATAGAATTGGTGATGATATGTATATAGGAATTCAACCTATTGAATATCAACATATATCTGCTGATAATCCTAATTCACAGAAATTGCCTTACACTGGTGTAGTATATAATAATACTAATAGTAAGCCTAGATCATTAGTAAGTATGATGAAACCGTTACAGTATATGTATATTGTAGTATGGTATAGACTTGAATTAGCATTATCTAGAGATAAAGGTAAAGTAGCAGTAATGGATATTACTTAGATACCTAAATCTATGAATATTGATGTTAACAAGTGGATGCATTACTTAAGTGCACTAGGTGTAGCTTTTATTAATCCATATGATGAAGGGTGGGATATACCAGGACGTGAAGGAGGTAAACCATCTCAATTCAACTAGTTATCTTCTTGGGACTTAACTATGAGTAATGTAATAGCTGAGTATATTCAATTGATGCAAAAGATTGAAGACATGGTAGCTAAGCTTACTGGTATTACTCCACAAAGACAAGGACAGATTGCTGCTAGTGAATTAGTAAGTAATGCTAATACTGCTGTTAATATGTCTTATCATATTACTGAACCTTGGTTCTGGAATCATAATTAGGTGAAGAGAAGAGTATTAACAATGCTATTGAATACTTCTAAAGCAGCTTGGAAAGATAATAAGAGATACTTGAATTATATATTAGATGATGCTACTAGAGCATTTGTACAACTATCTGATAACTTCTTCTATGAAGATATGGATATATTTGTAGATGATAGTACTAAGAATCAACAATATATAGATCAATTAAAGCAACTGTTACAACCTGCTATGCAGAATGGTGCTAGTCTGTTAGATATTGCTGAAATCATTACTTTAGATAACATGAGTATGATTAAAAATAGACTTGAAGAGATAGAGCAGAAAAGAATGGAACAGATGCAGCAACAGCAACAGGCTGAACAACAAGCTCAACAGCAGATGGCAGAACAACAGAATCAGCTTAAAGAAGAAGAACTTATGCTTAAGGAAGCTGAACTGGATCTTGAAAAATATAAAGTAGACCAAGACAGATATAAAGCAGAACAAGATAATGCTACTAAAATTACTGTAGCACAAATTAATTCTTATCGTGGTGCTGAGAATATGGATCAAGATATGAATGGAATTCCTGATCCAATTGAAATAGGAAAGCAAGCTCTAGAATAGCAGAAGATAAATTCTGATATTGCTACTAAACAATTAGAACTTAACAATAAGCGTAGAGAAATAGAACAGAAGAGAGAAGCTGAAAATAAGAAGATACAGCTTGAAAAAGATAGAATGAAGCATGAAACTGAGTTGCAACGTATGTCTGATAAAGCTGCTATGGATAGAGAGAAGCTAAAGGCAAAGACAGCTTTGAGAAATAAAGTAGTAGGAGAATCCAAATCTAAATAAGTATGAACTGGTTTAAAGAAACATGGTGGTTAGTAAAGCAGCTATTTACTACTACTAAAAATAAAGACAAAGTATAGTATAAGCATATGGATCATTATCCATTTAGTGGTTACTCTGCAATGAGTTGGTGTGGGTATATTTTAACCAAAAAGAAAGAATCTGATATTAAAACTACTACTTGGAATCACGAAAATATACATTTATAGTAGGCTAAAGATAAAGGTAGTTGGTTAAAGTATTATGCTGATTATGTATGGGAGTGGATTAAAGGTAATCCTATTACTTACCCGGCATCTTCTGCATACTATACGATCCCTTATGAAATGGAAGCATATGCAAACGAAGATAAATCTGATTACGAAATTAATACAAATAAGTATAAAATAAAAAATCGTAAAAAGACCTATAGAGAGAATAAGAAAAATTGGTTTAACTATATTAAAAATTTATAATTATGGCATGCGGTGGAAAGAAAGGTGGCAAAAAGTCATCTAAAAGTGGAAAGAAAAGTAAATAATTATGGAACGTGAAGCATTTAGATAGAGAATGCAACAGTATAAGTAGGCTAGGGAGAATAATCCCTAGCTGAAGTACTGGGATTGGAAGAAGTATGCAGATGGTGGTACTATAGATGAAATCCCACCACAGACTACTAGTGAAAGACCTATTACTAACTTTGACCCTAAAGGAGATCCATATAATCCTACAATGGATATAACCCAGGTGCAGGCTATGTAAGAAGTGTATTTGATTTATACGATGCTCCAGTTATTGGTGACGCTTTAAGTATATACGATGCAACACAGGCTTTAAAGAATAAAGATTGGTTAGGGGCTGGATTAGCAGCATTGACAGTTGTACCATTCATTCCAACGGTTAGTAATTATAAGAAATCATTAAATCAGCAACTAAACAGAATAACGGGAATTACTCCAGATATAAGTAAGTTATAGAAACAATCTGACTGGAATGATTTACGCAATAGAAGTATTGAAAGATTGTATGATCCAGAGGTTAGAGCTAGAGCTGCTAAAATTAAATCTGATTATAATGTAGATTTACAAAGTACATATGATAAAATCATAAACTAGTACGAAAATGATTATTTTAGTTTACCAGAAGCTGAAATAATGTAGTTATAGGATGCTAAAGCTATGATAGATCTGTAGGAAGAAGCTGCAAGAAGATACAAACAATATGGTATAAAACCAACATAGAAAGATTTTAGAATAAAAATAGATAATGCGGTTACTCCTAGTTAGGAAATAACTAATCACGAAATTAATCATTTTAATCAGTATATACATCAAGATAATCCTTCTTGGAACAAATCGGAATTAGATAAAATAACAAAGCAATTTAAGGGGAAACTTAGAGATAAAAATCCGATAGACCCTGAGAATACTAGCTATTTTATGAATTGGATGGAATAGAATGCTTATGGTATAAATATGTTAGATAGATTGAAAGAATTAAACATAAAACCTACTAAACAAAATATACTTAAATATTTAAAAAGTTTACCAGATACGGATTCTATTAAGAAAGCAGCTTTGTAGTTTAAAAATCTAGACGATTACATAAAATGATTAAACACTATGCCATTAGCAGATAATGGTAATATTAATGAAATTGAAAATTATAATTTTGCATAAATCTAATTAAATATTTTAATTATGGATAAAAAAATGACATTAGGTGGATTTGAAGCTGTACTAGATAGCTTTATCCCTAATCCAGACGATGGTTTTAGAAATTCAAATGTTGATGAAAACGTTAATGTTAACGCTGATGAATTTGAATCACTAGACGATGAAGAATTGGAAGATATTAAAAATAACAATATCGAAGTAAAGAATAAGAAAGAAAAACCAGTAGAAGAACAAGATACTGAGGAAGAAGAAATCGAAGAAGAAGATATTGAAGATAAATCAAAACGTAAGCCTGGTAGACCTCGTAAAGAAGAAACTATTGAGGAAGAAACAGAAGAGGAAGAAGAGGTTGAAGATAACAATGAGGAAAATGTTGTTACTAACTTCTTTGATGCTGTGGCTGAAAAACTCAATTGGGAATTTGAAGAAGGTGAAGACAAACCAAAGAATGTAGATGAGTTAATTAATTACTTCCAAAATGTCATTGAAGAAAATAGCAAGCCTGAATACTCTAGTGAAGAAGTTGAAGCACTAGATAATTTCGTAAAACAAGGTGGAGATTTAAAGAAGTATTTAACTATTGATGCTGAATTAGATTTAGATGATATTGACATTGAAGATGAAACTAATCAGAAGTTAGTAGTAAAACAATTACTTAAAGAAAAAGGGTTCTCTACTAAGAAGATTGATAAGTTGGTAAGTAGATACGAAGAAGCTGGATTACTTGAAGATGAAGCACAAGACGCTTTAGAAGATCTTAAAGAGATTAAAGAGGAAAAGAAGAAACAGCTATTAGAGGATCAGAAAAAGGCTTATCAGACATAGTTACAGAGACAACAGCAATTCTACGATAACGTTGTTAGCGAAATAAAAGGCTTAAAGAATATACGTGGTATTACAGTCCCTGAAAAAGATAAAAAGGTTTTAATGGATTATATACTTAAGCCAGACACAGACGGTAAAACAAAGTACCAAAAGGACTATGCTAAGGGTGGTGTTAAGAATCTGATAGAATCAGCATACTTTACAATGAATGCTGACAAACTTATTGAGGCTGCTAAACGTGAAGGAAATAATTCAGCTATTGATAAGTTTAGACGAAGTTTAAAATCTAGTAGTATTACTACTAAATCTAGAAAACAAGCTACGGGTTCTGATGATGATCCAATTTGGTTCTCAGCTGCACGACAACTGCGTATATCATAATAATTAATTATATAAATAAAAAAATTAAATTACTAGTATTTTATGGATAATAATATTCTTAATAACCTCCAATTATACAAAGGTAAATGGTTTTCTGATTTGATCGACACTAATAAGATTAGTCTCGCTTCTCAGCAAAGACCTTATGAGGTATCTACTATCCTGTCATACGTATTTGGTACTAAAGATAATGGTTACAGTACTTCTCTTGATATGTTGACAGGTGGTCTTGGAAATGTAATGACTATTGATCAGCCTTCATTTGAATGGGGTGTTATGATCGACCAAGATAGAGCTGTTACAATTCGTGACGCTAAATGGAATGGTGCTGCAATTGTTGAAGATTCTACTCCAGGTTTGGGTAATACTCCTATTACTTTGTGGTTGGAAGATGCATGGTTTGGTCCTGGTGCTACTATCGAATTTGATGATAAGAGTCAAGCACGTATTCAGGATGCTCCGTATCAAGATGGCAACCTGTATGTTTATACAGTATTTGTATCTAATGGTAGTCCCGCTTCTTATATTGACCCGGCTGTTTTAGCTCCTGGTTGCCAAGTAAACCGTTTGGCTTCTGCTTATGAAGAATACAGTGAAGAGGCTGATATCCTGAATTACAATACTCACTTCAAGATGCGTAACTATTTGACTACAGTACGTCTGTCTTATGATATCACAGGTTCTGCTTACTCTACAGTTATGGCAGTAGCTTTGAAAGATCCTAAGACTGGTAAAACTTCTTATTTGTGGTCTACATTCCAGGAATGGGTTGCAATGCGTGAGTGGTACAAACGTCTTGAAAGAGCTTTGGTATACAATCAGAACAACGTAAACAAAGATGGTTCTTGTAATCTGAAAGGTAAGAACGGTCGTCCTGCATTTATTGGTGCTGGTTTGTTGGAACAGATTGCTCCATCTAACAGACGTTACTACACTCGTTTGACAGCTGAATTGTTGGAAGACTTCTTGTTTGATCTGTCTTACAATGTATTAGGTACTAATGAACGTAAGTTCGTTGCCTTGACTGGTGAAATGGGTATGCGTGAATTTGATCGTGTACTTAAAGAAAAGATGGCTAACATGAACTTGATTGACACAGTATTCGTAACTGGTTCTGGTGATAATTTGAAGTTCGGTGGTCAGTTTAAGACTTACGCAATGTCTAATGGTATTGAATTGACTTTGAAGTATTTCCCGTTGTATGACAATACTACTTACAATCGTCAGTTGCATCCTGTTACTTTGAAACCGTTGGAATCTTACCGTATGACATTCTTGGATTTGGGTCGTCGTGATGGTGAAGCTAACATTGTTAAAGTAGTTCGTAAAGATCGTGAATTCGTTAACTGGTGTACAGCTGGTTCTGTAACTCCTGCTGGTTACGCTCACTCTAACACAGAAGTTCGTTCTAACGCTAAGGATGGTTACTCAGTACACTTCTTGGGTGAAGTCGGATTGATGTTGAAAGATCCTCGGGCGTGTGGGGAGCTAATCATGGATGCACAGCAGTAATCAGTTAAAATAATAAGTTAAAAAGAATTATAACCTAATTATGTTCCCTGTGTTACATATAGTATAACTAAAAATTATACTATGAAAAGTAATGAGGTTTATAAGATTACGAATAAAATAACTGGGAAAATATATATAGGTATAACAAATCAGGGCTCTGGTGCGAGATACAGACATCATTGGTACGAATCTCGCATCGGAGAACCTTCTCCAATCCATCGTTCTATAGCTAAGTATGGTGAAGATAATTTCACTTTAGAGATTATAGACTTTGCTGAAACTTATAAAGAACTAAAAGAAAAAGAAAAATTCTGGATTAAAAAATTTAATTCAACAGATCGAAATATTGGATACAATCTTACAGAAGGCGGAGATGGAACATTCGGCAGAATGCATTCTGAAGAAACTAAAGAAAAAATTCGTCAAAAAGCTATTGGTAGAAAAATTTCAGAAGAAACTAAAAAGAAAATGTCTGAAGCACGAATTGGTAAGTGTTCAGATAAACAGAGAGAGCATTTGAAAAAAATATCAATTCAAACAAAAGCAATTCCAGTATTACAGTTTTCTAAAACTGGCGAGTTTATAGCTAAATATGAATCTGTATCAGATGCTGCAAGACAAACAGGAATAAACAGTGATACAATAGAACGTCAATTGAAGAATCCTCTAAAAAATCCAAATGACTGGAGAGTTAAATTTATATGGAAAAAAGAAGAAATTGCAGCTGTTGCTGCCTAACTCGATAATCTAATTATACAATTATGGAAGTAATCGTTAGAATAACTAAATAGAATCCGTGGACTGGATTAGTAAAATGGTCCAACTGCTTTGATTACTTGAGCTCATATTGGACAAGATCTGGTAGTCGTTACACAGGTCTAACTCAAGATAAAGCTAGAGAACTAGAACAGAAAATGGGTAAAGCTGAAGGAGAATTAGATCCTGATAGTACATTTTGGGATACATTTGCAATTAAGATTGGTAAGAAAGAATTAGTAATTAATACTGATAGACCTGAAGGAGAATTGCAATATTTATTCCTATTAGGACATAAGAGAGTAGCAAATGGCATTGATAAAGTAACTCCATCTACTGATTATGTACTTATAAATAAAGAAGCTGAAGCAGAACAAATTAATAAAGCTAACAAAGTTAAACGTGATGCTTATAGAGCATTAGATAAGATGAGTCTTGAAGATATGCGCAAATGTCTTAGACTATTTGGAGTTAAAGCTGACACTATGTCTAATGAATTAGTTGAAGCTAGACTTGGTGAAAACGTAGAAGCTGATCCAGCAAGATTTATTAGAATTTGGGTAGATAATCCTAATAAAGAAATTAACTTTGTAATTGAAGAAGCTTTAAGTAAAAATATTATTCGTAAGAACAGAGCATCATATTACTTTGGTACTGATCTTATTGGTAACGGTCTTGAAGATGTAATTGCATATTTGAAAGACAAAAAGAATCAAGATATTTACTTAAGTATTATGTCTGAAATAAAATCTAAATAATGACTAGAGAACAATTTCACTCATATTTTAAAGTAGCAATGGACAAGAACTCTCAAAGCGTAGCCTTTGGGGGTTGTCCTGCTTTCTTACCAGAAGAAATAGATTACTGGTTAGATCAAGGTTTATACCAAGAAATCAGTAATAAATTTACTGGTAATAACTACTTAAAGACTAGCTTTGAAGGATCTGTAAAACGTATTCACGATTTAGAAAAATTAGTACGTACAGATGTTAACGTTGTTGCTAATACTGAAACAGACTCAAATAGATGTTATGTTACCAATCTATTTAATGGTGACAGAATGTTCTTTGTAGATGCTGTATTAAACTTCAATAACAAAAAAGCTACCATAAAGCTAATAGATCATGCAGATGCTACTAAATTCAAGAAGACTTACAATAACAATCCTTGGATAGAAGATCCAGTAGCTGTAATAGAAGATAATACTCTATATATCTATTATGATTACTTAGCTATGAGTAGTAATAGTTATTCTGTAGATATTACTTATGTTAAGTTCCCTACTAAGATAGAGAACTTACCAGCAGATGGTATGAGTGAAATACCAGAGTATATGCAGTTTGAAGTAATTAATAGAGCTGTAGAACTAGCATTAGAAGATATTGAGTCTAAGAGAATATAGACTAAATCACAGTTAAACCAAATAGATGAATGATTATGACAAATCGTGGATTTCAAATCGAGTTTGAACGTAGGCTATAGTTAATGGATCCTAATTTAGTTATTAAGGATAAGCTATCCTCAGACACTATTATATCATTCATTAATGAGGCGATTGATAAATTTTATAAAACAAGATACTCAGGTATTAACTTTAAAGCTCAAGGATTTGAATAGACAGAAAAACGTATAGATGATTTGCGTACTTTAATTCGTAAAAGAAACTATTCAAATACTTAGATATCCAAAGGAACTAAAAATTCATATTCTGTTGAATTACCAGATGATTATGTATTATTACTTGGAGATACTGCTGGTATACAGCCGAGTGATGAATATCCTAACGAATGCTGGGAAAAAGACGATTTAGGTGCATATATAGTTAAGTATACAGATACGTTAGAATCTACAATTGAAACATTAGATAGACAATTAAGTAATTCACTATCTGAACACAAATTAAAATATTGTCAAGCTAGACCTTTAAAGTTAATTCAAGATAATAATGTAATATTATACACAGACGGTAAATATAAAGTAAGTGAATATGAGATTACATACTTAGCTAAACCATCTGAAATTAATTCAAGTAATATTACTAATACAGAATATACAGATTTGCCAGAACATACACATATGGAAATTGTGAAAATGGCAATCTAGATTTATCTTGCTACTAAACCAATGTAGCATTATAATGCTTATTCCAATGAAATTGCTTCAATGGAATAATATAAATTAATGCGTTTGTCTGACCTGGAAATCTGAAATAAGGAAAGTAGAAGGACAAACTAGACTAGCGCTAAGTCTAATAATTAATTATTTTTATATATGATTACAAGAGTTGATTCCGTAATAATCGGAAAGAAATGTCCTGCTAAATATACTACAGTAGATGTTTTGAATGCAGGAGACGTTGCTTTATTTGATGAGAATAGAGCTTTGATCAAAGATCAGGATGATGCATTGAAAGCTTCTACTATCTATGTTGGTGTATGTACTGGTGATATGACAGTTACAATGCCTAATGGTACTAGCTCTACTAAGAAAGTAGTAGAATATTCTAATGCCATTCAGAAGGCTTCTAAACCTTCTTATGTAATGGGAGATACCAAAGCACCTGTTGCAGAGAAAATTGAAATTGATTTGACTAATGCAAGACCTGTAATTGGTCATAGATATGTACTGCGCATTGTTTATAAAGATTTGTATGAAGCTCCGGGTCAGTTTACTCATACTTATGAAACAGTTGCTACAAGTGAAGTTACTGATGATCTGGGTAAGGCATTGCTGAAGAAGATCAACAAACATGCAAATCGTAGAGTAACAGCTGCATTTGCAAATCATAAACTGACTTTAACTGCTATGCCTAAAGATGATAACGAAGGTGTTTATTCATTGAATGAATACTCTGTAGTTTCTATGGAAGCTTCTTTGTATGTTACTATCCCTGGTGCATTGCTATCTAATGTTCCTGAAGCTGTTGCTGGTGCAACTATTAAGAAAACTGCTGGTCACCCAGGTAAAGGTTTCTGGAAACAAGTACGTGATATGGAAGTACGTATGTTGGGTTACAAAGGTCACGTGTTTACAGATGCATATCCCATTATCGAACCTAAACGTTTTGTTACTGAAGGAGCTACTTACAATTACTTTACTATTGAAAATGATAATCTGTATTTGAGCCCTGATAATCAGTATATCAAAACTACTCCATTGACTACTGAAGTTTATGTTGAATATGCAGAAGGAAACGAAACATCAGTATTTGCTAAAGCACTTGGTTCTTTCATTACTGGAGTTAAAATAGCATAATACGGTTTCTTTATTTAAAAACCAGGCGAGGTTGAGGTTTTATCCTCGGCTTCGCCTTTTTAATTTTTGTAGATATGAAAATAATTAATGCAATACTAAAGAACGATACTATAACTATAACTTTAGATGCTAAGGCTAATGTACATAAGGTTTATCTAGATTCAATAGTAAATCAAAAGAATATGTATTCTGATGAAGATGAGAAACATACTTATGTAATATCTGACTTTGTTACTTAGGATAATACTGTTATTGTTGATATTACTGAGTATAATGAAACTTCTTTTATAGTAAGCGTTCTTACATCAGAGGGTAATAGAGATGAAGCTATAGCAATAGATCAGAATGAATTATATTTAGCTAAAGTAAATCTACTTACTACATATTGTAATACATGTTTAGATAAACATTAGAAGCATATAATAATGATGTGTGATTTTAGATCATAGTTATTGTAGTATGCTTTAGAGCACAATCTTACTAAAGACGCTATTGAACATTACATAGATCTTAGTAGAATGTTAGGTATGATAGATTATCATAATTGTAGTAAGTGCCTATCTCCTAATAAAGTGTGTAAATGTTGTAACGGTATGTGTGCGCTATGATAAAAGAAGAATATAAAAATGGATGCAGATTGAAAGAATAGGTAAAGTATAACATTGATTATGATGATTGCCAAATTCTTAATCTAACCTGTGCTAATTACATATATGATTTAGTATAGGAATCTTCTAAATATGAAACAAAATTAGAAGACGTTAAAAAGATGTTATATATGATAGAAAAGTTATTAGGACACGAAGTACAATATGATATTCCAGAATATCATGGAGATAATAAAAAATGTTATTTTGGTGTAGTATCAGATAATTTTGTTATTAATGAAGATAATATAAAACAATTAGATTATGTACTACAAGATACAAAAGAATTTGTTAAAAGCTTTAGTACTGATTATCAAAAGATATTATATTGTTATCCTAATGAATTTGGAGATATAAATAGCATAAAAGATCAAAATCAATTTGAGATAAAAGAGTCATTTTAGAGGAATGCTATAACTATAGATGGTATATTATATAATGTATATATACTGAAAGACGCATCCACAGTAGATAATTATAAAATATATTTTATATGATACAGGTAGCTGATAATTTTAACTATAGAGGAAAAAAGCCTAACTTTGATAGAGATAGTTTTGATACATTGTAGGATATGAAGAACTATTCTGAAAATAGTTTAGATGATGGTCATATATCTTATTGTAAAGAAACTGATAAACATTATAAGTTTAATTCTAATAATCAGTCAGATCCTACTACTGGTAAATGGGTAGAATAGCACGAAGCTGTTCCAGCTGATGAAGAAGATATAACTGAACAAAATGGCACTCTATAGTTAGCAAATAAAACTTATGATAAATAGTCTTTCAGTGGTTTAGGTAGAGTGTATCTAAGAAAGAATATAGTAGGTGATAAGAATGTTCTTACTTAGGCTATGATCAATAAAGCTAATATTATATATGTTATTCAGTATGACTATGATTTAAACGGTTAGACAATCGTTACTCCTTCTAATTCTATACTAAAATTTGATGGTGGCAGTTTTGACAATGGAATAGTAGATATATCTAATACAACAGATTTAATCAATCCAAAATTCAATAAGAATTGTAAAATAGCTAAGGATACTATTTTAAAAGATTTTGTAGATGTTAGAACTTTAGGAATATATCCAGATGATACAGATTATGGTTGGAGTAAATTAGACAATCTATGTAATAAAGCAAACACTGTATATTTTTTTCCTAGAGGAATATATAAATTTACTAGTGGTATTAAATTATATCAGAGCGGAACAACTTTGATAGGAGAATGTACTTATGCTGATATTATGACAGTTAATGATGAATCGTTAAGAGGAACAGTATTTGATTTTTCTATCTCTTCTGGAACTTCTGAGGAACCCAAGTATTGTATTAACTTTGCTGATTCTTATTCGTCTGGTATAGAAAGAATAACTATTCACTCTAATTCTGTTTAGGAGTTAAAAGATAATAGAGATCTAATAGATGGAGAACATACAGTAGAAGAAATTTGGACAGTAAGTTACAATAACACGTATATAAGAGGGGTTAGAGGCGGTAACATAAATTTAGTTAAATTTATGAAAATAAGCGATTACGCTTATTACTTAGAAGGAGCTTATGCTAATATAACAAACTGTTCTTTTTACAAATGTAATAAATGTATGAGATTAACCCAAGATAACGTAGTAAACAATATCAAGGTGTTTTATTGTAATTACTTTGCTTCTCTAAATGCTTTAAATATATTGACTAATTGTAGAATTGATTCGTGTAAGTATGATGGTATATTAATATACTATAGAGGCAATACTGTCAATAATGTAGTGTTCGATTTTATATATCAGCGATCTTTTGTACTAAATCCAGGAGCAAATCATAATAATATTAACTTTACTACGTTGAGATCTGGAATTGGTTCTTATAAAAAAGATTATAGTGATAAAAATTCAAAGTACTATACAATATATATGCAGGGTGAGTGTAATGCATGTGATATAAATCTTAATATAACTTCTAATAATATTTTAGATTCTACGACAGAAAATATAAATTTTATAGCTAGAGGAATTCGGTTAGATCAAAACTTTTCAGGAGTAAACAATAAGTTTAATATTAATAGAGAAGATATAAATCTAATCTCATCTATCAGAAATAATACATTAGTAAAAGATATAGTAAAATATATTGACTATGAGGACATCCCAACACTAAATATGGTAGCTAATTTAGGGGGTGTATTTATAGAATATATAAAAGGGAAACCTGTAATTTCTGGAGACATGTATGTATCTAAAATGGGTACTACTTAGGAAAGACCCGCTAATATTATAAATAAAGGATTTCAATATTTTGATACTACTATAAACAAACCAATTTATTGGGATGGCTCTAAATGGATAGATGCTACAGGAGCTACTGTATAACAATAAAATAATTAAGATATGGCATAGTATGCAACTAAAGATGAATTAAACGAACTCACTGGACTAGTAAGAACATTATAGGGCAATATAAAAACTCTAGATACTAGTGTTGGTGAGCTCGATACATTAGTTGAAAGAATTAATCATTTAGCTACTCTTAAGGATGTTACTATTACTTATATTACAGAAGGAGATTTACTGTAGTATGCTAGTGATGGTACATGGCACAATATCCAACCATCAGCATTAGGTATTGGCGGTGGTGAAGGTGGAGGTGTAGTAGATACTTCTGTAGTAAAAGCTTTGATTAAATCTGAAGGTAGTAAGCTGTTTATAAGTAAACTATATGATGATGTATCTTCAGGTATAATTACTTTCAACGGTGGTTTAAGAAGTAATAAAATGACTTATCTAAATCAAGGAGTTTAGATGGGTACTTTTATTACTGGTATGATTGGTGGTACTGGTGCTCAAATAGATAAAGACGGTAGAGGAGAAATGACTAGTCTTATCCTTAGAGAGTTCTTAGAAGTACCGGAATTGAGATTTAATAAAATAGATGTAGTAAGTGGTGAACTATGGAATTCAATAGCATTTGGTACTATTGAAGATGTAGACTTAGTTAATCAAATAGTTACATTGAAATTAGAAGAAGGTGAATATAGTGGTATACATGTAAATGATATATGTAGAGGTATATTCCATAATTTTGATGGAGTTAATAATACTGAAACTGGTACTGACGATTGTGGGTTTGATAAAGTACAAGGATTCTCTACAGCTTA